>Ga0315279_10003861_pt1 | contig 20505 bp, 7 predicted proteins | sample YL17G06_20_MG_FD_203694 | JGI IMG/M metagenome (GOLD analysis project Ga0315279, IMG submission 203694) | Sediment microbial communities from Yellowstone Lake, YNP, Wyoming, USA - YL17G06_20 | ecosystem: Environmental > Aquatic > Freshwater > Lake > Sediment | place: USA: Wyoming | collected... | reverse complement strand
TGTCTCTCGATGCCGGGATTGCCCCGCTGCTCCAGCCGGCGCGGATCGCCTCCCGCGACGTGCCGAACCGGATGGCCGTGCAGCCGATGGAAGGAGTCGATGGCGAACCGGATGGTGCGCCCGGGGGACGGTCGAACCCCCACGCGCTGATGCTCGGGCGCGAAACGCAGCCGGCGTTCCGCGCGCTGGTGTACGCAGCGCGGAAGACTGCCGAAGAGGCGTTCGGTGCGGCGCATCGGCCGTTCCTGGTGCTGCAGCGGCTTCGACATCGCGGCGGTTGCGAGGCCGCATCCGAAATCCGACGAGCGGTGCGGCCTCGAGACGCTCGGCCGGGAGATCGAGGCCGCGGGCCGGCGCTTCGTGCACGCTCACGCGGATGTCGCCGACCTCGGTCGCCACGAGGCGATTCTCTCGACGATCCACGCGCCGATCGAGCCAGTCGGCCGCCGGGGAAAACGGTGCGGCGCGCGTCGTTTTCCGGATGCACCCGCCGGCAGCCGCCCCGGGGCCCCCGCCGCGGTCAGCCGCGGTGGGGTGGAAGTGGCTCGCTCGACGCGGCATCCGCTCCGCTGCAGTGAGTGGGGATCAGAGCGACCGGGGCTGGTGGGCCTGCCAGCCGCGAGCGGCCACGAGGCATCCGGCTCAAGGGATTCCCGACGAGGAATCCGTATTCGGGCGATCTCCAGTCGCTGCGGGTTCCGCACGAGGCGAGCCACCAGCGCGAGCCATAGACGCGTGGGGAATCGGGAATCAGGAAGACATGATCCAAGTCACCGAGCATTTCTACGATGACGATCCGTCGAGCGGGCACGCGGACGTCCGCACGCGCCTCGCCGACGTGTCGTACTTCTTCCTCGGCAACGGCCTGATCCAGGCAGCCGTCCAGTTCGCGCCCGGTGGCGAGGGGACGCCGCTCGGGCTGCTCATCATGAATCCCGAGCGCTTCGGCAAGAAGCGGGACGCACTCACGATGGACCCGGTCCTGGGCCTCGAGGTGACGGCGATCGCGATCTCTGCGGGCGCGGAGCTCGCCTCCCTCCGGGACCGAACGGCGTCGGCGCCCCGCGTGCCGCTGACCGTGGAATGGACGCAGCACCGTGGCGTGCCCGCGGTGCTGGCGCGCTGGTCCTCCGGCAACTTCGAGGTACGCGAGCGCTTCTACTGCCCGAATCGCTCGACGCCCCGGCTGGCGCGCGAGGTGACGATTCGAACGGGCGACGGGCGGGCCGCGCAGGTGCGGCTGCGGACCGGCGGCGGCGCGACGTCGGTCGATCTGCCACGGACCATCCACGCCGGCGGCGAGACGCGGGCGTGGCTCCTCTACACGCTCGACCGTGATGGGAAGACGCTGCACGTCGCGGCGGTCGCGACGGATCCGCTCGAAGACGACGCCCGCCGCTACTGGACCGAGTGCGCACACGCGAGCTTCGGCGACGCGCTCCTGGATCGCTGGTTCAACTGCAGCCGCTGGCAGCTGCCGTCGGTGATGTCGCGCCACGGGCGCGTTGATGGCGGCATGTGGCAGTACAACCGCGAGTGGGTGCGCGACCAGGCATTCCTGGCCGTCGCCGTGGTCGTTGCCGGCCATCGGCAGGAAGGCGCCACGATCCTGCGCCGCCTCTTGCGCGAGTTCGTGACCGCCGAGGGGGCGACCATCGACTCGAGCGAAGTGCGTGGCCCAGACGAGGTCGAGCTCGATCAGAACGGCGTGCTGCTGTATGCGCTTCATCAGTACGTGAACTGGACCGGCGACATGGATCTCGTCGCCAGTTCATGGGACCGGATCGCGGCGGTTGCGAACTTTCCGCTGCGGCACGAGTTCCGCCACGCGCCGAGCGGCATGCTCTACAACTCGCGCGAGTTCTGGGAACGCCACCGGCTACACGGCATCGAGCCGGGCCTGGAACTGACCCACCAGTTGTTCGTCTCGATCGGGCTGTCGAGCGCGGCTGCACTCGCGCGGATCCTGTCGCGCGGCGCGGAGGCCGAGCGGTGGGAGCGAGCGGCGAGAGCGCTCGCCGAAGCGATGCTCACCCATCCCGGCTTCGCGCTCGTGGACGCCCGCGGCTTCATCAAGCGGCGGCGGCTGGACGGCAGCGTCCAGGAGTGCATCGTTCCGCTGCCGGACGCGCAGTTGCCCTCCTCGGTTCCGCTTGCGGGACCGGGCGAGCATCGCCTGAATCCCGACACCAGCAGCGTCCTGCCCATCGTGTTCGGCTGCGTGGACCCTTCGTCGCGGGAGGCGGCCAACACACTTGCCGCAACCGAGCGCCTGTGGAACCAGGCCTGGTCGAGCGGCGGCTACGGGCGCTACGACGTCAGCTCGGAGCCGGATTCGCCAGGAGGCTGGCCGTTTGCGTCGCTCTTCGTGGCGCGGGCGGCCATTGAGGTCGGGCAGCACGAACGCGCCTGGCGCGTGCTTCGGTGGCTCGACTCGGTGCCCGGCGCGCCGGCCGGCACGTGGTTCGAGTTCTACGGTCAGCGCGTGGCGCCACCATTCCCGCAGGTCGGGATCGTGCCGTGGACGTGGGCCGAAATGCTCTTCCTCCTGGTTTTCCACGTGCTGGGCGTGAGGCCGGACGAGCAGCAGATCCGGCTGAGACCGCGCCTGCTGCCAGGGCTGGAGCGCGTCACCGCCTCGCTGCCGATCCACGGCCGGTGGCTGCACCTCGAGGTGCGGACCTCCGATCGCGCAGAAGCACCCGCGTGCCGGGCCGACGGACGCCCGGTCGCGCCGGTCGCGGGAGAATGGCTGATTCCGCACAACGATGTCGATGTTGGCGTGGAGATCGAACTGTGCCGCTGATCCTCGTCTGCAATTCGCACGTCGATCCCGTCTGGCTGTGGCCCTGGGAGGAAGGGCTCGCCGAGGCGCTGGCCACTTTCCGGGCGGCCGCCGGTCTGTGCGAGGAGTTCGAGGGATTCGTTTTCTGTCACAACGAGGCGTTGCTGTACCACTGGGTCGAGCAGTTCGAACCCGCGCTCTTCGAACACATCCGGGATCTCGTGGGGCGCGGCCGCTGGCACATCATGGGCGGCTGGTACGTGCAGCCCGACTGCAATCTTCCTTGCGGCGAATCGTTCGTGCGGCAGGCGCTGGTGGGCAAGCGCTACTTCCTGGAGAAGTTCGGTGTGGAGCCGAAGGTCGCCGTCAACCTCGATTCGTTCGGCCACAGCCGCGGTCTCGTGCAGATCCTGAAGAAGGCCGGTTACGACGGGTACCTGTTCTGTCGGCCCGACCGCCAGCACCTCTCACTCCCGGCGGACGATTTCCTCTGGGTCGGCTACGACGGTTCGACGGTTGTCGCCCACCGCGCCGCCGATCACTACAACTCCGAGCGTGGAACGGCGCGACGCAAGGTCGAACGCTGGCTCGAGCGCCACCCCGATCGCGCGGATGGCCTGCTCCTGTGGGGCGTCGGCAATCACGGCGGCGGTCCGTCCCGTGAAGACCTGAGCGCGCTTGCCTCGTTGATCGCGAGTGCCCACGGTCTCGAGACCGACGGTCCCACCGAGGCATCCGTGGGACGCCCGGGCCTCAGCCCGGGTGCTGCTACCCGCCGCAACATCACGCACGGTCGCCCCGAGGACTACTTCGAAGCCATTGGCAAACGCGCAGAGAATCTGCCACGAGTCGCCGGCGATCTGAATCCGTGGGCCGTCGGGTGCTACACCTCGATGGCGACCCTCAAGCGGGCGCATCGCCAGCTCGAATCCGCGATCTACAGCGCCGAGAAGATGCTCGCCGGCGCCGCGATCCAGGATCTCCTGGAGTACCCGCACCGCGAGCTGCAGGACGCCACCGAGGACCTGCTCTTCTGCGAGTTCCACGACACGCTCGCCGGATCCTCGGTATCGGAGGTCGAGGAGCAGGCGCTGCAGCGGCTGGGGCACGCGCTCGACATCACCACGCGCCTTCGGGCGCGCGCGTTCTTCGCATTGCTCTCGGGCGAGCCGCCCGCCGCGGACGGCGAGTACCCGGTCTTCGTTCACAACCCGCACCCGTTCGAGATCGAAGACACGATCGTCTGCGAGTTGCAGCCGGCGGAACCGAACTTCGACAAGCAAGCATTCCTGCAGCCCGAGCTCGTCGATCCACGCGGGCGGGCCGTGCCGCTTCAGCTCGAGAAGGAAAGCTGCAACATCCAGATCGATCAGCGGAAGCGGCTCGTCTTCCGCGGCCGGCTCGCGCCGTCCCAGGCGACGCGCTTCACGTGCCGCCTGCGACCGGTCCCGCGGCCACCGGAGGCCGGCGCGCAACCTGTCACGCGAGGCCTCGATGTGCGCACGGCCGGGTACGAGCTTGCCCTCGACGGTGCGACGGGCCTCGTCAGCCGCTACCTCGTCCGTGGAACCGAATACCTGCGCCCTGGCGCCTTCAGGCCGCTCGTCATGAAGGACTCCGCCGATCCCTGGGGCATGAAGGTCCGCTCCTTCCGCAACGTGGTCGGCGAGTTCCGGCTGATGTCCCCCGCGGCGGCCGCGGCGTTCGCGGGTGTCTCGGCTTCCGAGCTGGCGCCGGTCCGCATCATCGAAGACGGCGCGGTGCGGAAGGTGGTGGAGGCGCTCTTCGAGTATGGCCGGTCGGCGCTCTGCCTCCGGTACAAGTTACCCGCCGAGGGCAGCGAATTCGAGGTCGAGGCCCGCGTGTACTGGATGGAAAAAGACCGGATGCTCAAGCTCTCGCTGCCGACGCCGCTTGCCGGGGGCCGCGTGCGCGGCCAGGCGGCGTACGGTGTCGAGGAGCACCAGCGCGAAGCGGAAGAACTCGTCGCGCAGAAATGGATCGCCGTCATTTCGCCCAGTGGCGCGCACGCCCTGACGGTCATCAACGACGCGACGTACGGTTTCGACTTCGCTGGCGGAGAGTTGCGCCTCTCGCTGCTCCGCTCGCCCGCGTACGCCGGTCATCCCGTGGACGACGTGACGCCCATCGTCCGGCAGGATCGGTTCGAACCACGCATCGACCAGGGTGAACACCGGTTCCGGTTCTGGCTGAACGCGGGGACGGCTGCGACGCGGTTGTGCGCGGTGGACCGCGAGGCGACGGCAAAGCACGAGGCGCCACTGGCGCTCTGTGCGTGGCCGCGCGGTGGTGGCGCGAAGGCCCGACCTGCGATCCTGTTCTCGGATGACGTCGTGCAACTCGGTGCAATGAAGATCGCCGAGAGCGGCGACCGTTTGATCCTGCGCCTTTTCGAGCCTGCGGGCGAAGCGCGCGCGATCACGATCACGATACCGCCGCTCGACCTGCGGTTCGACGTTGCGCTCGGCGCCTTCGAGATCAAGACGCTGGCGATCGATCTGAAGACCAGGATGGTGGAGGAAACGGATCTGCTGGAACGCAAGGTGGTGCGGCAGGGCTGAGGGACTCGATGCAGAACCTGCCATTTCAGGGACTTCACCCGCGCATGGTTACTGCCAACTGAGGACGCCTGGCTTCCGGGCCCGCTCGGATCCGCGCGGTCTCCTGCGCGCTTGCTTCTGGCATGCCGTCCGCCTGCACTCGCGGCGACGATCGAGCAGCAGGCGGTGATTGACCGCATCCTCCGCCATCTGCGCCAGCCCACCGAGGTTCCCGCCCCGTGGCCCGCGCGACTGCCGTCCCCCCGCGCTGCGATGCTCGACATATGCCGACGCCGTGGTGCGCCGGAGTGGAGCTCTGGTGTGCGCTGTGTCGAGCGGTACATACGTGGTACGTACGTGTGTCGCGGGCTCGGCGAGCTCGCCGACGCGGCGTCGTGGATGCTCATGGCGCCCGCGGCGCCGCGAGGTCGACCGCGTAGACGTGCGGCGCGCCGTGCATGTTCGATCGGAAGACGAGCCAGCGACCGTCCGGCGTGAACGTGACATTGGGTTCAAGTGCGTAGTCGTTCGCGGAGAGGTCGACCAGCGGCGTGGCAGTCAGCCCCGCAGGTCCGGGAGTGAAGAGGTAGATCCACTGGCCGTTGCCGGGCGCCGCGACACTGTGCGGTCCCCCGCCGTCACCGGCAAAGAGCTTCCCGTCTGGTGACGCGTTGAAGTGCACCGACCAGTGCGCACGGGCAACGGAATACCGCGTGCGCTGACCGGTGGCGAGGTTGACGCCGGCCAGCCAGAACACCTCGCTCTTCGGCGTCTGCAGGTCGTACCAGATCGTCCGGCCGTCGGCGCTGAAGAACTCGTGGCCGGCAATTTCCATGTCCATCTGCCGCGTGTGTTGTCGGGCCAGGCCGGTACCATCCGTGCGGATGGTCCAGATGCGGTCCACCTTGTGCCACGGGCCCTCGTGGCAGAACATCAGCAGCGTCGGGTCCGTCGGGGAGAACTGGACGTGGTTCAGCCAGTCGGTGCTCCGGTAGAACGCCTTCACAGCGCCCGATGCGATGTCGATGGTGTAGAGCGCCATCGGCAGGTGCGCCGCCCACCTGGCCTCCAGTCCGCCTCCGCTTGGGGCTGGCGGCGCGCCGGCCTCCACGTAGCTCCCGGCCAGCAGTGTCTCAGGCGCGTTCACCGTGAGTCCCGCCCCCGATCGCAGCAGCGGGTTCTTCACGATGAGGCGCGTGGCCTTCGTGTCGAGGTCCGTCGCGAACACCGCGTCGTCCTTGACGTAGAAGACCTGGCGCGTCTTCGGCCCGACCACGACGTGGCTGACGCGCCCCTCCACCACCCGTTCGATGGCCCGCGTCTTCAAGTCGATTGTCGCCAGACCACCGGGTACGGCAATGAGCAGTTTGTCTCCAGCGGCGGTGTACGCGTTCTGATGAAAGTAGAGCGATGTGCTTCCGCCTTCGTCCGACAGGCGAATCACGCGATGGCCGGTGGCCGGTTCGATCCACTCGCGCGGCGGTTCCATCGCGGTGGTGAAGCCGCGCGCCACCGGCACCAGGCGGAAGCGGTACTCGTGGGGCTGATCGCCTGCGATGCGGTATGCCTCCATCGGGTACGCGAGTGTCGTCCAGCTGTCGATCCCACCCACACCCATCTGCGCCATGTCGAGGTTGAGGTAGATCTCCGACCGCGCCGGCAGCTCGAACGAGTAGGCGGCCTGCTCGATGTCACTCGAGGAGACGTGATGCGCGGTCACGTTCAGCAGCGGCAGCCCTTCCGCCTTGAAGCCGTACCCCTGCGCGTTGGTCAACTCCACCCAGCGCACGTCGGTCTTGTTGCCGTTCTCCTGGGGCCGGGCGTACTCCACCCACTCCCGGCCGACGGTCGATACGTACTGGCCCACGCGCTCGAATGCCCTGTCGCGGTAGGTCTCCGCGGGCCCGCGTCCGTACCACGCCATGCGCTCGAGCCCGGCACTCGCAATCAGCTCCATGCCGAAGCGCGGCATCATCGCGACCGGACCTCGCCCGGGTTTGTACGCGCCGCCGACAACAACCTCGCCGTTTCCCCTGATCTCATAGGTCATCGAGTACGATCCGCCCACCCCCGGCAAATCGGCGAGCACCGTGATCGCGGCCGTTGTCTCATCGACGCGCCGTACCTGCACGTCCTTGACCTTCCAGCCGCGGCCGGCTGATCGCCACGCGAAGATGTCGAGCGCCGGGTCCGTGCGGGCGCCGGCTCCGACGGCCTTCCAGCCACCGATGTCATTGTCGGTCGGCGCGCGCCAGAAATCAGGGAGCGGACCCCTGTCGATCAGTTTCACGCCCCGGTAGGCGTACGACGTCATGACGCCATTCAACCTGTCGAACACCATGGCGAACTCGCGGCCGGTGATGCGCACGACCGGCGAGGCCTCGGCAATCCAGAGGGGCCACGACGGCGCCGGAACGTCCGACGTCGCCGGCGCCGCGGGTGGCACCGCCGGCAGGGGCAGCGGCCATTGCTCCCACGCCACCTCGAACCCCCTCGGCGCCCACTGGGTCTCGTGCTTCAGCGCGAAGCTCACGTTGAGGAAGTACTCGGCGCCCGGCTCGGCGCGCAGCACCGGCAACCCGAGAGCCATCGTCTTCTGCTGACGTGGGGCCAGGTCCAGCTCCGGCATCGGTCCCGCGGCGATGACGTTCCCGTTGGCTGTCACCTCCCAGGTGCCGGCGATCAAGTCCTTCGGGTTGATCTCGTCGAACCAGCTCTTCACCGTGATCGTGCCGGCCGCGAGATCGACCGGCGCCGCATGGAGGTACCGATAGACGTACTTGATGGCGCGCAGCCCCGGGTGAGGCGTGCGATCGGCCCCGACGAGGCCGTTCTGGCAGAAGTTCAGGTCGTGGGGAATGCCGGTCCGATCCTCCCAGTACCCGCCGTAGGCGAAGAACGTCGAACGATCGTCCCCCTCGCGCCGACTCGCCGCGGGGCCTGCCACGCCGTAGCTCGCGTTGCGAGCGGAGGCGGGAATCGGCTGCCGGATACCCTGGTCGACCCAGTCCCACACGAACGCTCCCTGCGCATTCGTGCCGGAGTAGAAGATGTCCCAGTATTCCTTCAGCCCGCCGCTGCTGTTGCCCATCGCGTGCGAGTACTCGCAGATCACCAGGGGCATCGTCGGCCGCTGCTGCGCCCGCTCGACGACGTTCTGCGGAGTGGGGTACATGAACGAGTTGATGTCGGAGTTCGACCCGCCGTGCCGCGTGCTGCCCTGGTAGTGCACCGGGCGCGACGGGTCGCGCTGTTTCGCCCACTGGTAGCCGGCCGCGAAGGTGGGGCCGTCGCCGGCTTCGTTCCCGAGCGACCAGATGATCACGGACGGATGGTTCTTGTCGCGCTCGACCATCCGGCGGATGCGATCGAGATGGGCCGGCTGCCAGGCAGGATCGTTCGCGAGGCGGTTGTCCGGGCCAAGCCCGTACGCGTGGCTTTCGATGTTCGCTTCGTCCATCACGTAGAGGCCATACTGGTCACACAGCGCGTACCACTCCGGGTCGTTCGGGTAGTGCGACGTTCGGACGCTGTTGATGTTGTGCTGCTTCATCAGCTCGATGTCGCGCACCATCCATGCCCGCTCGACGTCATGCCCGAGGTCGGGGCTGTGCTCGTGGCGGTTCACGCCCTTGAACAGGATGGCCTGCCCGTTGACCAGCACCCGCGCGCCGCGAATCTCCACGGTCCGGAACCCGACGCGCGCGGGGATCACCTCGATCACCCGACCCGCTGCATCCTTCAGCGTCAGGATTGCCGTGTACAGGTACGGCGTCTCGGACGACCACCTCCGCGGCGCGCGGACCGGCAAGGACAGCGCGATCCGTTGTTCCGCGCCGGCCGCGACCCTGGCTGTCCGTGCTGCCGGGGGGCTCACCTCACGCCCGTCCGCATCCATCAACTGCACCGTCGCGGATACCACGCCGGTTGTCGCGTCGGTGTTCTGCACCGATAGCGTCGCGCGCAGCACGCCGTCCCGGTACGCCTTGTCGAAATCGGTGCGCACCTCGAAGTCGCGGATGTGCCGCGAGGCTGTGCTCCAGAGATACACATCCCTGAAGATCCCGCTCAGGCGGTACATGTCCTGGTCTTCCAGGTACGACCCGTCGCTCCACCGGTACACCTCGACCGCCAGGATGTTCTGCCCCGGCCTGAGCGCTGGCGTGACGTCGAACTCGGCCGGCGTCCGGCTGTCCTCGCTGTAGCCGATCCGGCGGCCGTTCACCCAGACATAGAACGCGGAGTCCACCCCGCCGAAATGGAGCAGCACGCGCCGCCCCGCCCAGTCTTTCGGCACCGTGAACGCGCTGCGGTACGAGCCCACGGGATTGTCGCTGCGTGCCGCTCTCGGGTTCTTCGGGTCGTAGGCGAACGGATAACGCGAGTTGCTGTAGATCGGCGTGCCGAACCCCTGGATCTCCCAGTTCCCGGGCACGCGGATGTCGGCCCACGTCGAGTCGTCTTCGTATGTCGGGAGCTCGAACCCGGCCGGCCGGGCCGCCGGGCTCGCCGAGTGCTGGAACTTCCACGTACCGTTCAGGGAGTGGAACCACGGCGACGAGGTGCTGCGGCCCTGCAGGGCCAGCTCCGGCGTCGGGTACACCATCATCGTCGCGTGCGGCGGCTCCGTGTTCACGTGCAGCACCGCCGGGTCGTCCCACTCCTCGCGCACCGATGTGGACCAGGCGGACCCGGAGAACGTCGTGCCGAGATACACGGCAAGTGGATGCCCCGGAAGAGCGCGGATGGCCTCGACGACGGTGAGTGCGGTGAGCTGGGCGCCGGCGGGCGACGTGTGAGTGCGATCCGAGTAGAAGAGCTCCCGCGTGACGCGTTCCGCGCCGATCGCCTCATAGTGGCGCGCCACGGAATCGTTCAGGTCGAGCATGGGCACGCCGGCGGACTCGGCCACGGTCTTCGTCCACGCCGCGTAGCCGCCGGTCGCCCTGATGACGCGCCCGTCCTTCCAGTTGTTCCTCGGAACAAGAGAACACAGGATGGGCGTGGCGCCCTTCGACCTGGCATCGGCGACGTACTTGCGCAGGTACCAGCCAAAGCCGTGCACGGTCTCCGTCTTGCCGGTCGCCGGCATGACGACGTCCTGCGTGTCGTCTCCGACGCCTGGCAGCGTGCCCCGCGCGCGACCGGTGTTCAGCGATCCCTCGTCGTTGTGGCCGAACTGGATCAGCACGTAGTCGCCGCTGCGCAGCTCGCTCATCACCTGTGCCCAGTGGCCCTCGGTCTGGAAGGTGCGGCTGCTGCGGCCGCCAAGCGCGCGGTTCACCACGCGGATCTTCGAGGCATCGAAGTAATGCGCGATGGCCGTTCCCCACCCGAGCTGCCCCGCGGTGGGCGTCTGCACGGTGGAGTCGCCGACCAGGAACAGGGTAGGCCGGGCGGCATCTTCAATTGCCCGCGCCACAACCTCCACGGAGGCGCTCGACGGACTGGCCGGCAGGCTCCATCGATCGACGGCGTCAGGATGTGCCGGATCGAATGGGGCGACGTCCGATGCCAGGTGAGCGGCCAGCCCCAGCCCGGTGGCCTTGATGCCCTGCACCACCGCCCGGGCCAACTCGTAGGCGCCGTACGCGTTGAAGTGCGTGTCGTCCTTCAGCTCGGCGGCCTGCCCGGGGAACGATCCGGCCGGGTAGTGCACGAACGCCCGCTTCGATCCATCCGGGCCGAGCGCTTCGTAGAACCGCTTGCTCATGCTCGTCAGGTCGATCAGAGGAACACCATCCTGCCGCGCCACGCGCCGCATCGCGTCCGGAAACGCTCCCAGCGTGTTGACAATGGCGCCGGCCGAGTCGAAGCGCCGCCGGTGCATGGACGTGACCAGCACCGGGATTGCCCGGTGCCGGCGCGTCTCGGCGATCACGGAACGCAGCGTCGATTCATAGGCGCCCGTGTCCGAGGCGAGCTTCTGGTCGTTGTGCGCGAACTGCAGGAACACGTAGTCGCCTGGTTTGAGCTGGTCGAAGATCTTCTCGAACCGCCTTTCTGCGACGAAGGACCGGAGGCTCTCGCCCGATTCCGCATGGTTCGCAACCGCGACATCCGGCGAGAAGAAGCGCGGCAACATCTGTCCCCAGGCGCTCCAGGGCTCGGATGTCTGATCCGTCACCGTCGAGTCGCCCGCGATGAACACCGTGATGGCATCAGGCGCGGGGACAATCTCGATGCCAGCCACAGCCGGCCGGCGATCGCCGAACTCGATCGTGAGTGCATCGTCCCAGTGCGCCACGCCGAGCTCGCGGCCTTTGAGCGCGACGTCGCCGCCGGCTGCGAGATGGCTGTTCCGGATGTTCACGGCGAACGTCCTGGTCGTGAACTCGCCGCGCGCTGTCGCCACGTGCTCTTCCATCAACCGCCGCGACTCCGCCCGGATCGTCGTCAGGGATTCGCCTTCGGCATCACCAAGCGTGACAGTGACGCGGTAGTTGCCTTCGGGGAGATTCACGACGAACCGGAATGGCGTGCCGCTGGTGCAGAAGCTGTTTCGCCTGGCGTCGGGCGTCCCGCGGTCGATGCACTCGATCCCTGACGTCTCGACGAAGCCGTATCCGCGTTCAGGGCTGTAGAGCGTTGTCTGCAGGATCTGCCGGGCGCCGGCGGCCACAGCGCCCGGGCCGAAGTCGAACGACCGGGACACCGGCGGTGCGGGGCTCGCGGCGGGAGGCGCCTGGGTGGCTGCCGCCACGAAGCCGCCAATTGCCAGGATCCACGCGAACACCGCAGAGCGCTGTGACAGTCCGTACATGCCGCCTCCTCACCAGCGCGCGGCGGGCGACCGCCGCCGCCGCGTCCCGGCCTGAAGGCCGGAACCTACGAGTCGATGTCCCGGCGTGAAGGCCGGACGTACAACCTACGACCTGCGACCGTAGGTTCCGGGCTTCAGCCCGGGACATCTTCGGCTCAGCGCAACAACGCCGACGCGGTCCACAACACCGGCGCCTGGCCGTGCAGGTCACCGACATTGCGCGGCCGCTCCAGGTAGTACTCGACCGTCGTGCCCTTGTTCGTACCGGCGCAGACGTTGCTGATGTTGCCATCGGCATCGATGTACTTCACGAGGCCCAGCCAGGCCTTTCGCGCCGCCGGGCCGAATGTGCGGGTGTCGAGCCATCCGTTCTTCACGCCCGTGATCATGGCGAAGGCGAACATCCCGGTGCCCGACGTCTCGGGCCACGCCTCCGGGTGATCGAGCAGTTGGCGCCAAAGACCGTCTTCGCCCTGGAAGGCCAGGAGCGACGCCATCATCTTCCGATAACCCTCGAGGATTCTCGGCCTCGACGGATGCGTGTCGGGCAGCGACCGCAGCAGTTCGGCGGCGCCGGCGGCCACCCATCCGTTGCCGCGGCTCCAGTAGAACGGGGAGTCGGGCGCATGGAAGAACAGGCCGTTCGGCTGCTGCAGCTTGTCGAGATAGGCCACCATCGCCCGGGCCGCCCGGTCGATGTATTTTGCGTCGCCGGTCGCGCGGTACGCCTGCACCTGCACGGCCGTGATCATGAACATGTCGTCGATCCAGTACCGCGCCTCCGTGGTGATCCCGTCCGGCGTCGTGGATTCCCACTGCTTGTCCGCGAAACTGCGGCCGAGGTCCAGGAAGCGCGGCTCTTTCGTCTGGATGAAGATCTCCAGCGGCACCGTGCCGAACACACGGTAGTCCACGTGGGCGTTCGGCGAGATGTTCTTCGATCCTTCGGGCGTGAGGAGCGGATCGAACTTCCGGACGAGCCGCCGCTGCAGGTCCGCGTTCTTCGTGAGCTGGGCCAGCGTGAGCGAGCCGTACCACGTGCACACTTCCGGGTAGATGATGAAGCCTGTCGGCCGCTGGAATGGCCGCGCCGCGAAGTTCTCGGCGACGCGCGTGCCAATCTCAGCCGGCGATGCTCCGGCCGGCCAGTCGTCGAACCCCGCGGGCACTGTTCGCGCCTCCATTTCGCTGGCCGCAATCAGGACCGCCATCATCCCGTGAGTCGAGTTCTTCAGCCGGGGGATCTTCAGGTAGGCCGCAGCGCTGGTCTGGACGTCCATCCCCTTCACCGCGCCCGTGAACACCGGCCGGCCGCCGGCATCTCGCTCGAAGGTCGCCTGCAGCCCCTTCCAGGCGCGCTCGGCCACGGCGAGGTACGACGGCTCCACGAGTTTCAGGCGGACCGCCTTGTGGATCGCGTAGATGAACATGCCGCTGGACGAGGTCTCGATCCAGTTTCCCGGCAGCGACGGTTGGTCGAGCACCTGGAACCAGAGGCCTGTCTTCGGGTCCTGCACGCGCGAGAGGCCCGCGACGTTCTGCCTCAGGAGGTCATGGACCCGCGCATACCCCGGGTGTGACGCCGGCAGCAATTCGAGAATGTCGACCAGCGCCATCACGTACCAGCCCATGCCGCGGCCCCAGATGACAGGCGACACGCCGGTCTTCGAATTGGCCCAGGCGGCGTTCCTGTCCTGGTCCCATGCATGGAACAGGAGCCCCGTCTTCGGATCGAGGCAGTGCTGAGCGACCAGCGTGGCCTGGAACACAGCGGTGTCGTTGCCGAAGGCGGCATCGCCGAACAACCTGCCGTAGCGCACCAGGAACGGCTCGCCCATGTAGATGCCGTCGATCCACATTTCGTTGGGATGAATGCCCTTGTGCCAGAAGCCGCCGTCGGCGTTCTTCGGAATGTGCGCGAATGCCTCGCGCACGGTCCTGGCCGCCGTCCGGTATCTCGACTCGCCGGTCTGCTCGTAGAGAAACAGGACCAGCATGCCGGGCTGGATGTAATCGAGGTTGTGCGTCCGGGCCTGGTCCCACCCGAGGACGCCCCGTTCGTCGACGTAGCCGTCGACCCAGCGCCTGATGTAGTCCAGGTACCGCGGGTCTTTCGTGGACTCGTACATCTTCGACATGCCGAAGAGCACGATGCCCGTGTTGTATTCCCAGCCGTTCTTCGCCGGATCGATCGTCGCGGGATCGGGCCACGTCGCGAGGACCATGTCGGCGAACCGCACGCCCCAGCCTGGCGAGTGGGCGGCCGCGGGCTGGTGGCCGGCCGACTGGATCGACGTCCATGCCAGCGCGGCTGCGACGATCGTCATGACGGTGACTCGCCAGCGTGCATCGCTCGGTGTCACGTTCGGCCTCCGTGGGAGCTATGCAGGACGTGCGGGCCCGCCGGCCCGTCACGCCGGCGCTCCAAACACAAAAAGGGGGCTCCAGGCACCTCATGCCGGGCCCCATAGTAACGCGAGCGCGGCCCAATTGGTATGACAACTACAGTGGCATGGGGACACTTTTGCTGGGCGGAGACCCGGGACATTTCTACTGATCGTTGACAATTGGTATGACAACCACTTGACAACGACACATCTGGTGTTGCACACTCCGCCCGCTGGACCAGGCGGAGGCGGCATCACCAGGGGCCGCCCATCACCGCAAAGTGCGCCAGAAGCAGCTCGGGCGATCCGCACCGCGCTGTGGCCCCTGCTCGCACTTGGCCAGACCAGAGATTTCATCGAGCAGATCCGATTGAACGTAGTCACCAGACTGATTGCCGCTCGCAGCGATCGCGCTTCTGATCCTGGCGGATTCGTCCATGCCCAGAGGTCACGCGGCTCGATCGCTGGCATCCGGGCGGGCCCGGCGCCTTCGACTGAAGGGAGATAGACATGGAACGGAAACGTACGCCAGCCAGTTTCGTACCCTGGGCGGCGGCCTTCTTGTTGATCGCCCTCGCCCTCCCGGCGTCCCTCCACGCTCAGGAAACACGCGGAAGAATAACCGGCCGAGTCACCGACACCACCAAGGCGACGGTCCCCGGGGCGTCCGTGACCGTCACGGACGTGGCCAGAAGCAGGACGGCCTCCACGACGACCAATGAGCAGGGCCTGTTTCAGGTCAACTATCTGCTCCCCGGCACCTACACGGTCGCGATCGAGCTCGCGGGTTTCAAGAAGCACGTCCAGGACAACGTCCTGCTCCAGATCAGCGAGACGCGCGACCTGGCCATCGTCCTCGAAGTCGGAGGCGTGCAGGAGACAGTCAGCGTCGTCGCTCAGGCCCTCCTGCTGAACACCACGGACGCGAGCCTGGGGCTGGTCGTGGATCAGCAGCGCCTCGCGTCTCTTCCGCTGATACACGGCGACCCCTACAAGATCATGGGACTCGCGCCCGGCCTGGCCCACTCGGGCAGCCAGCGGCTGGATCGGCCGTACGAGCCAACGCACATCATCGGGTACGCCTACGACGGCACGCGCAGCAACCGCAGTGACCTGCTGATCGACGGCGCGCCGAGCACCGCCACGGCGAACGCCAACGAGGTCATCGCGACCTACGTCCCGCCCTCCGATATGGTTCAGGAGTTCAAGGTGCAGACGGCGACCTTCGACGCCCAGTTCGGAAACACGGAGGGCGGTGTCACCAGCATCAGCATCAAGTCCGGGACGAACCGCTTCCACGGTTCGGGCTACTACTTCGCAGAACCGTACAAGTTGGGGGCGAATGACTTCTTCGGGAAGGCGAGGGGGCAGGCAATGATCAAGAGCTCCTCGACCCGGCCCGGCTTCAGCCTCGGCGGCCCCGTTTTCAAGGACAAGACCTTCTTCATGTTCGGCTTCGAACGCATCAAAGACGTTCGCCCGCGCTTCGACGCCGGGGGTGACAGCTGGGTCCCGACCGAGGCGCTGCGGAACGGCGACTTCTCCGCGTACTCGTCCCTCATCAAGATCTACGATCCGCTGACCCGCGTCTCCGTCGGCGGTGGGCAGTACACCGGACAGCAATTCGCCGGCAACATCATCCCGCCGAACCGGATCAGCCCCGTGTCGAAGAAGATCCTGGAGTACTACTCCCTGCCGAAGAACCCCGGCCTGCTCGGCAACATCACCGATTCGACGCTGCCGGAGACGGCCAACTACAACAGCCTTACCGGCCGCGTTGACCATCTCTTCTCCAACAGCAACAGGATGTTCGGGCGGTTCAGCTACTACAAGCGCGACAGCATCTACAACGACTACGTGGGGAAGAACCTCGCTGCCACCAATTTCCAGTTCATCTCGTACCAGGCCGTGGTTGACGACGTCCACATCTTCAACCCGACAACCGTCCTCAACGTCCGGTACGGCTACAATCGTTTCGAGCGCAACTCAGGTCAGGTACCCGAGTACAGGAACTTCGACCTGACCAAGCTGGGATTCCCCGCCGAGTACAACACGCTGATTCCCGAGATCAACCGGTACTTCCCGCGCCTCGATTTCGACGGAACCACGATGATCGACGTCGCGTTCGGCAACGACTACAGGCCGGTCATCACCCACTCAGTCTCTGCGGTGCTGAACGAGACGCTGTCTGCGCACTCGTTCAAGGCCGGCATGGACATGCGGATCTACGGCGAGGACAGCCGCTCCACCGGCAACAACCAGAGCGGCCAGTACGCCTTTACCAACGCCTACACCAGGCCGAGCAGCACCAGCAGCTCGGACTACGCGGGCCTGCAGAACTACGCCGCGTTCCTCCTCGGACTGCCCTCCACCACGTCAATCACGCGGGCCGCGACGTACTCCGAGTACTCCAGGACGTGGGGGTTCTTCGGGCAGGACGACTGGCGGGTCAACAGCAAGCTGACTTTGAACCTCGGCCTGCGCTACGAGTTCGAGAACCCGCTGGTCGAACGCAACAACCAGAGCATCACCGGCTTCGATTACGACTACGTCCAGCCGATCCAGGCGACGGTCCAGTCGAAGTACGCGGCGCTCAATGATCCCGCTCTGAAAGCGCTCGTTCCGCAGTTGTCCGTCAAGGGCGGACTCAAGTACGCGGGTGTCGACGGCGGGAGCGGACTGTACACGACGCCAAAGAACGGCTTCCTGCCGCGCCTCGGCTTCGCCTACAAGTTGGACCCCAAGACGGTCATCCGCGGCGGCGCCGGGCTGTTCGCCGGCTTCCTCGGGGAGCGGCGCGGCGACGTGGTCACGTACGGCTACTCCCAAACGACCACCGCCGGCACCACGTTCAATGCCAACGGAGCGCCGATCCCGATAAGCTGGGACAACGCGTTCATCGTCACCCCGATCATCGAGCCGGTCGGCAACGTGGCTGGCCGGCAGACCAACCTCGGGCAAGGGATCACCTTCTTCAATCCGAATCCGAAGGTGTCGAAGCAGCTCCGCTGGCAGATCGGCTTCCAGCGCGAGCTGCCGGGCGGCTTCACCGTCGAGGCCGCGTACGTCGGCAACTACGGGTACAACATCGAGATCGGCCGCAACATCAACGCCCTGCCGGCTCAGTATCTGAACACGGACAACTCCCGGAGCGCCGCGATGGTCGCCAACAACACCTTCCTGACGGCTTCTGTCACGAACCCGTTCGCCGGGTTGCTGCCGGGAACCAGTTACAACAATCCGACCATCGCCCGCTCGCAGCTGATGCGCCCGTACCCCGCCTTCGGGGACATCAACACGACGAACAACGACGGCAAGTCGTGGTATCACTCCGGCCAGTTCGGTTTGCAGAAGCGGTTCTCGCAGGGCTACACGCTGGGAATCTCCTACACCCGGTCGAAGTGGATGCAGGCGACGGAGTACCTGAATGCGACCGACGCGCAGCCGACGAAGATGATCTCGGATCTGGACGTGACGAACAGGCTGTCAATCAGCGGCATCTTTGCGCTCCCGTTCGGGAAGGGCCAGCGGTTTTTGTCGGGGGCGAGCGGGATAGTGGACGGCCTGGTCGGAGGTTGGCAGCTTCAGGGAGTCTACACCTACCAGACCGGCTTCCCCATCGGGTTCGGAGACCTCTTCTACAACGGCACCGACCCCACCAACGGCAGCGACATCGCGCTCCCGTCCGACCAGCGGAGCATCGCCAAGTGGTTCAACACCGGCGTCTTCACGTCGATACTGAACAGCACGTCAACGAACGCGACGGCGGTCAACCATGTGCGGACGTTCCTGACAAGGTTCAGCGACGTACGCAGAGATTCCATCAACAACGTTGACCTGTCGCTCCTCAAGACCGTGAGCCTCCGGGGAGGCATGCAGCTTCAGCTGAGGGCCGAGTTCATCAACGCCCTCAACGAACCCTACTTCCCTGCCCCGGTCACCGGCCAGACGAGCGCTACTTTCGGACAAGTCACGGCTTCGAACCAGGACAACTACGCCCGGCGCGCACAGCTCGGAGTGAAGATCCTGTTCTGATGTCGAGCGCCTCCTCGAGCAGCGGCGCTGCTCGAGGATCTCTGGGGAGCGGCGAGCGCCAGCTCGTCGCCCCCTCGTTGTGTCTGGGGATCCGATCATCCGAGAGCGGGTTCTTGACCGTCCATGTGGACCCAGACAGGTCTGCGCCGTACCTGTCCGAATCAGACAATGCCGCCGCCGCGCCGAGTGTCCGCCGGCCGGTCCTTCGCGAGCTGCCGCCGGTAGCGGCTGTCCCGATAGACCGCCACCGGGTTGATCGCGCCGCCCCGCGCACGGCGCGCCATCGCGAGGATCGGCGATACATCGGTCGTGAAGGCCTGTTTCAGCGTGGCGAGGGCCATAATCGCGTCGTTGCGCCCCTGGTGCTCCGCGAGCGCCGCGCGATCCACGAGGCACGCCTGCACGTACGCGCGCTGCACCTCCATCGCGCTCACCATGAGCGACTCGATGGGATCGGTCACGTTGTGCGACTGATCGAGCATGTAGCACGGGTCGAAGCCGGCCACGCCCTCCAGTGCGGCGTCCACCAATTCGTTGAACACCAGGAACAACTGGAACGGCTTGATCGACCCGGCGTCGAGGTCATCGTCCCCGTACTGGCTGTCGTTGAAGTGGAAGCCGCCCAGCTTGCCGAACTGGATGAGGCGGGCCACGATCATCTCGATGTTCACGTTCGGCGCGTGGTGGCCGAAGTCCACGAGGGAGAACGCGAGCGGGCCCAGCTCGCGGGCGCAGTAGTAGCTGACGCCCCAGTCGTTGAGCACCGTCGAGTAGAACGCCGGCTCGTAGAGCTTGTGCTCGATGAAGAGCCGCCAGCCCGGCGGCAGGGCGGCGTAGATGGACCGCAGGCTCTCCAGGTAGCGATCGAGGGTGCGGCGGACGTGCTGCTGGCCCGGGAAATTGCCGCCGTCGCCAATCCAGATCGAGTGCCCGCGGGCACCGAGCTTCACGCCCAGTTCCATGCAGTGCAGGTTGTGCGCGACCGCCTGCTCGCGCACGGCCGGGTCCGCGTGGGACAGGCTGCCGAACTTGTAGGAGTGCGCCTGGCCCGGCTGGTCCTCGAACGTGTTCGAGTTCGTCGTGCCGAGGATTAGCCCGCGCTGGGCCGCGAAGGACCGGAGCGCCGCGGGATCATCGGGTTCGTCCCACGGGATGTGCAGCGAGATCTCCGGCGTGATGCGGACGAGCCGGTCGATGACGTGGCAGTCGTCGATCTTCTCGTAGATGTGGCGGGGCTCGCCCGCGCCAGGGAATCTGGCGAATCTGGTGCCGCCGGTCGCCAAGCCCCACGATGGGACGGCCACCACGAACGCGGCCGCGCGAGCCTGGATGGCAATGATGTCGATGCCCCGCCGCGCGAGCTGGCGCCCGAGGTGGTCGTAGTCGTCCCGCAGCGCCGGCTCGTGGCGCCGCCACTCGTCCTCGAGCAATGCGTCCCACGCGATAGTCATAACAAGGCCTCCGCGTCCTGCTGCCGCGGCCGCGGCAGCAGGACCGGCACACTATGACGCCGCGCGGCCCCCCGCACAAGTCCTCCCGAACGGCCGGCCGTGGTTCGCATGCGGAAACCGCCGCGGCCTGGCTCGCGGCAGACACACCGTCTCGATTTCTGCGCGGCCGAACGATCTTGCGCGGTCCGGAACGAAGGCCGTCCGTGGCTGACAGGGCTTCGGAGTTGTGCCATACAAAACGCCCATGAGCGACGACAGCCCGCGCGCGACTCGACGGAGCGCTCAGGACGTCTACCCGATCAAGTCAGTGGTCCACCACCACGTCATCACGCGGGACAACGTCGACCACTTCTACCCGAACGATGCCCTGCTGGGTGTCAGCACGTACGCTGGATACTAGCGGGACTTTCCCACCTGAGCGGCCGGCGTCTCGGTAACTGCTGACCGTGCTGTTACTTGGGGCGCTGGCCAGCGTATATACCAAATATGACGCGCGTGTTGCGGCGCGGATGACCGCGCAAGC
>Ga0315279_10003860_pt1 | contig 20506 bp, 24 predicted proteins | sample YL17G06_20_MG_FD_203694 | JGI IMG/M metagenome (GOLD analysis project Ga0315279, IMG submission 203694) | Sediment microbial communities from Yellowstone Lake, YNP, Wyoming, USA - YL17G06_20 | ecosystem: Environmental > Aquatic > Freshwater > Lake > Sediment | place: USA: Wyoming | collected... | reverse complement strand
TCGCAACGACTCATATGGACCTGCTTGACGATTTGAAGCCCAGCGTGCACATCCACAAGAGGTTCGGCAAGGAAATCTCTGTCGGCTACTTCCCAAATGAGCCTGCAAGGGAATGCAGTTTGATGAGGGAAATGCGTGTTGAAGAGGGTACGATGCAGGATTGGAAGCAGCTCGCCGGCTTTCATTATCGTAGTCACAGGGTAGTTGCGCCTCGCAAAATCTTCTGTCTTGTGCGGGGGACCGAGGTGTGCGGAGTGATCGTTTATTGTTATCCGCCTCCCAGTGCCTACGGTCGAAGAATGGTTCTGCCCCGAATGACGATGCGGGAACTGAATGAGAAACTAACCATTATTAACCGTGTTGTGGTTCATCCAAAATATCGGAGCATAGGACTCGGAGCGAAACTTATTCAGGACACCTTACCCTTGACCGGTACGCCCTACGTGGAGATGGTTGCGGTGATGGCCAAGTACAATCCTTTTGCAGAGAAGGCGGGGATGAAGAAGGTTACTGAGCAGGAGCCTCAGAGGGAGATCTTGCGGGTTTCCAGAGCCCTTGAAGAAGTCGGGTTTAATGATCAGCTGCTCGGAAGCGGGAACTATGTACTCCAGAAACTTCAAGCACTCAACGCCGACGGCCTAGAAAGGGTTAGGGAGGCCTTCATCAAAGCCGACCATCCACGCTTCTCAAAGTTATTCAGCTCAGGCCTTCCATTCGGGCATATCGCAGATTATGAGAAGAAGGTGAATGCTGCAACCTTGGAGCAGCTTGCAGGGCTCGTTAAGATTTGCGGTTTTCTTTTGCAGACAAAAGTTTACCTTTTCTGGGAGCACGGTTGAAAAGGATATTTGTCTGTTAGCGCACAGATTCAAAAACAAAAATATTCTTATACACATTTATCAATCATTTTCCAAGTGCTCTTCTTATAAGAAGACGGATGGAAGACGGCATATGAGAGAAAATAATACTCAAGCCTGGCTGTGTATCTTAAACGAGGAGAATTTTGAGATTGTGGGAAGGAAGAGGATATACGGAATTCCAAAGAATGCTAGGGCGCTGGTCCATTTCACGAAATTCAAAGAGGGAGACGTTCTGGTATTTTATATAATTTCTCCTCGTAAACAGATTAAAGGCATAGCCAAAGTCCTTTCTCCAGTATTTGAAGATGATAAAAAAGCCCCATGGAAAGATCGCCTATATCCCTATAGAGTCAGAATCTCTGAAGTACATGAAATCGCAATTCGAGAAAGAGATTTCGAGGGCAAAATTAGCGCGCTTCGAAAGAGAATCCCTATGGGGACGTCGATTATGCCTCTTGGAGAGAACGACCTCAAGATAATTCAAACGCTTGCACAGACTACTAGTTCAGGACCTGGGAACGGCTTGTACTGAGCCGTGTTAGTGAGCTTAATATAAACCCTGCTGTATAGGATGAACGACCAGAAATGAAGTTGAGATCCTTCTACAGAATCCATCCGAAGGATTGGTTATTAACTTCCAATCCAGATGTGAATTATGCACAACAAAAAGCTCTACAGAATCCGGAAGCAAACGAAACAACTATTGAAGAATATGTCCGTCAATGGATCCTTAGAGAATTGATTGAGACGTATGAGTACCCCAAAGAATGGCTAGGGGAAAGAATAATCGTTGAAGAAACAGTCCAAGTAGCGACCACAGAAAAGCAAGCTGATATTTCGATAAAAAATGAACTTCACAAAACGTTCTTGTACATCGAAACAAAGGCTTCAGGAATCAACGAAGCTGAGTTCATAAAAGCGGAGAAGCAATTGCAGACGTACCTCTCGGCTACACACACGGCGTCTGTCGGAATGATAAGCGACGGAACACCTAGTCGCACAAAAGTACTCAGAAAAAAAGTGGACCCCAATGACTTCGACTACATACCCGATTTGCCTTCCTACAGCAAAGAAGGCCTCAAACAGAGAACGAAGCTTGTTTTGGAAATACCAACAGATGCAATATCTGGCAAAAAAACTGGACTGCGACAGATTTCCCAAAAATATGAAAATATACTGTTTGAATGTCATAGTGCAATAAGAGATATTGACGGTTTTCATGACGATGAATGTCTTGATGAACTGTGCAAGGTTCTATATGCCAAGATATATGACGAACGAGCTACGAGTCAAGCAGGAATCGGAACCCCGTTTCGATTTCAGACTTATGGCGGCAACATAGAGGAAGTAGCATCCATCATTCGGGATTTATATGAGGAGGCAAGGCAAAAAGACCTCGATGTATATTCTCAGAGAATCCCACAATATGAGAGGTCCAGAGGAGTCTTCAAAACTCAAATTCGCCTGAGTAGTAGTGCACTGGTCAGAGTAGTCGAGCTTCTACAAAACTATTCGCTTATTGACTCCAACATAGATATCAAAGGCAGAGCCTTTCAAAGAGTGCTGGGTTCAGCAATTCGCGCGGGAATGGGACAGTATTTTACGCCAGACCCGATCGTCAAACTTGCTGTTGGAATTATTGATCCTTTACCAACCGACCTTATCTTAGACCCATTCTGTGGTAGCGGTCATTTTCTGACAGTCTCACTTGATTACGTCCGAGACAAGTATTATGGAAAAATTGACGCCTACACTTACCATCAATTTGCTTTTTTCCACCTACATGGAATAGAGAAATCCGACAGAATGACTAGAATTGCAATGACAGATATGCTTCTCCATGGGGACGGGCATAGCAATGTCCGCAATACAGATGCACTTCTCAGCTTCGACAACTATCCAGACATAATTGCTCTCGGAGGGGAAAAAAACACTGCACCAGAAGTCTTTGACATAGTCTTGACTAATCCGCCCTTTGGTTCCTTGCTCAAAGAAGAAACTATCAAGATTTTGGGTCGATTCGAACTTGGTCGAGGTAGAAGTAACTTGCCGTTGGAAGTATTAGGCTTAGAACGTTGTTTTCAATTTCTCAAGCCAGGCGGCAAGCTTGGAATAGTCCTTCCAGATGGAATATTGGCTAATAGTGCCTTCCAATTCGTTCGGGACTGGTATTGGTCTCAGGGCGAAGTGGTTGCACAGATAAGCTTGCCTCAACTTACCTTTGTCCCATATGGTGCTGGAACCAAGACAAGCTTGGTTTTCTTTAGGAAATTCAAAAAGGGTGAGAAGGATGACAGTTACGAGACATACATGTGTAGAGCTAACAAAATTGGTTATGATGCGACTGGGCGGCCGATCAAAGGAAGCGAGATCGATGACGTGATAAAAGATTTCCATGAGAAAAGAGGTTGGAAATGATGGACTCGTATCTTGTCAAAATCTCGGATATGATTTCGAGAAAAAGAGCCGATGAACGATTCTACAACCCAAAAGACATTAAAACAATTCTACAGATACCCCTCGCTGGAGTGAAGTACTACAGATTTTCTTCTTTGATTGCAAAAAATGGAATAAAAACTGGAAAAGGAATAGAAAAGAGTGAGCAAGGTTTCGGCGAAATAAACTACCTAAAAGTTGGCAACATAAATGAGTATTTCATAAGCTATGAAGAAGTGGAGACAGTTTCGGACGATATTGTCAAGAAAAATAAGATGCCTCTACTCAAGACCAATGACCTTTTGATGTCAAGAGTTGGCACTGTGGGGATAGTCTCAATCTTTCGGAATGAAGACCCAATTTCTGCATATAGTGACAACGTTATGCGTATTCGTTTATTAGAATCACCCCAAATTAATTTTATGTATATTTGTATATTCTTAAACTCAGAATATGCGCGCGCTCAAATAAGGCGATTTTCAAAGCAATCTCTTCAAGAAGTAATCAATCAAACAAGTATTGGGAACATTGTAATTCCCCTTCCCGAGATCGAAATGCAAAACAAAATCTCCGAGGCTGTTTTAGGTCATTTTAAGAGAATTGAAGAGTATCAGAAATTGATTTTAGAAGAGGAAGAGAAGATTACATCATCGGTTAAGAGGAGCCTTTTTGCAGATGTTAAGGAGGACTTTAGAACTATGGCTCATTATGAAATTCTACGACTGCTGGACAAGTTGTATGAAGACGCTCAGGGACAATCCTCAGAAGAAGGCAAGGAAAAGACCTTGGAGGATTTTGTTAATAATTCCATAACGCCCAGTTAGGAAATCTACCTTTCCAAGCTCCCTTCAGTTCGTAGGTCAAGTAGAATCTTGCGCGCGTCGCGCCTTCAACGCTGCCTTAGACGAGCCTCCGTGCACCCGGCTTATCGTAGTTTGCACCACTTTAACTCTACTCTCTGTACTGTCTGGGAATGTCGTTGGAACGCTTGTCTTTTTAACGCTTTGCCCCTAAAACACGAGAGAGAAGTGGTTTCCATGAAAAAGAAGCTTGCAGTCTTAGCTACAGAAGACGATCTCCTCGTGGACTTGACATTCCATAATGTTCCCGCTTCTCTGCTTACAGAGTTCGCCGAGAAAATCGTCATGCCCTACTACGCAGGCAACATAAACGCTGCCATCCAAGACCTAATCCACAAAGCCCTCGCAGAACAGGACTTTGTCCTCTCCCACATCACCCACGTCAGAAGCAGAAACATCGAGCGGCTGACAACAGCCTTGAGCAAGATCCAGTCGGAGGTGATCAGTTCAGAGAGAATATCCGATCCGTATGGGTGAAAGGACTGAATATGTGGATATCGCTCTCAAAGTCAACAATAAACCTGTCGTGTTTGTTGAGGCCAAGCCTGTTGATGCTCCTTTACATGATCATCTTGCAGAGCAACCAATAAAATATGCCAACGCGGAAGGCGTAAGCTGGTGTATGCTAACTAACGGACGCGAATTGAGAGTCTATAACGCTTTCTGGAAGATCAGAGGAATCAAACAAAAGATGCTCTTCAAACTTTCGATAGATGAGTTTAAGGAAAAGATTGATAAATTAGAACTGTTATCGAAAGGAAACACAGCTTCTGGAAAAATAGACGAAGAAGGAGGGTTTGAGCATGCCAAAAGAATAACTTCAGAATGGTTTAAGCAAAAGGAGAACAACATTGTAAAAGGCATCATGGAATTGGACCCAAGCCTTAAAGAGGAGTATGTTAGAAAGGTCCTCAGAAAGATTTTGTGATTGCCGAATTAATCTTCTTAGGTTAAGCCGTTGCAAGTAAACTATTTATGCGCGCGCGGCGCGCATGAGTTAGCAATGTACTTCAAAACTAGGGGATATCTTACCTCAGAGGAAACAAGAGCGTTACAGAGATCTGGATGAAGTTAACATGTCAGGTCAAAAAGGAGCGAATTAAATGGTTAATGAAAAGAAATGGGAAAAGACGCAGGATTGGTTTTGGGAAGGAAATGTTCAGAACAGAATAATTGAGTATATGACAAAAAATGAAGGGTTCAAAATTATTAAGATGGCAGATTCAAAAAGGAAGAGGAGAGGACCAGATATTTTAGGTGAACGATGTTTGAGCGACGGTAGCATTATTCAACTAAGAGTAGAGGTAAAAGGATATCCTCCTCCTTTGTACATGGAAGGAAAGAAAAGAGGCCAGAAAAAACGCACTAACCCCTCAACGCAAGCTCGGCATTGGTTTGGAGAAGTTCTTTTAGAACTTGTCTTGGCCAAATCAAAAAATGAGAAACTACAAATTGCCTTGGGTCTTCCTGACAACAAAGTTTACAGAAATTTACTCGATAAAATTAAGTGGTTTAGGAAGAAAGTAGGATTATTATGTTACTTAGTTGATGAACATGGCGAAGTAAGGATGTTCAGTCCAGACGAAGATACACCTCCATTCGGTGAATGATATGCTGCAATGCTTCAAATTGAAAGATCGAACTTCGATAGAAATAGCGTCCTTTTTAATTAAAAAGTATAATGAGGAAAAAGTCGAGGGAATGATCGAGGAATTTGAAGGATGGGGTTTTTCGAAAGAGAATCTTGTTAAGGACAGCGGGACACTCTTTAAGTTCTTGGTTCTAGTTGCATATGATCGACAACCCTTCGATAGACCAGATTATTATGCTGTCTGGGATAAAAATAACTTAAATTCTGTCTATAATGTGCTTGAGCGGAATAGACTTTTAAACTTAGACAAGATAAGAAAATCTTCTGAAGAAGAAATAGAACTTTTACTCAGAAAATGTGTTGCCCATGGTTATCACCTTCATAATTCGAACCCAAAGAACGAAAGAATAGGAACCAAGTTTGCGAAAACAATCAAGCAAATATCAGAGAAAATCGACGATGCAATGCACATTCTTCTTAACCTTGAGTCTAGTTCGGATATCATTAGACTTCATCGGAAGTTATGCACGATACATGGGATAAAGGAAACGATTGCTGCTAAATTCATCATGTATACGGTTAGAGAACTGGGGATAGGAAATGTTGATCCTTCTCAACTCGAACCAGTAGCATTTTTCCTGTTTGGTGAATGGCATAATCAGAAATGGGCAAGGCGGTTAGAAGAGCCTTCACTTGGTGGAAGAGAAGGACTTTTAGAACAAGTGGTTGAGCATTTGAAAGAAGACCCTATGGCCTTAGATTATTTTTGGCAACTAGATAGAGAATACTGTTCTAAACGAAGATGCGATGAATGTGAGTTGTAGAAATCGGTGTTAAAGATGGATTTTTACTTTGTATGGACTCCAGACGGTCATGCCAAAAATGAGTATGAAAGAGTTGAACGAGAAATTGAGCATTATCAGCCGAGTGGTTGTGCATCCGAAATACCGAATAATAGGCTTAGGCGCTAAACTTGTAAAGGAAACTCTCCCCTTAGCAGGCACACCCTATGTTGAAATGCCTGCAGTCATGGCGAAATATAATTTCTTTGCGGAGAAAGCTGGAATGCAGAAAATAGTTGAGCAGCCACCACCCAAAGAAGCCTTAAAAATTGCCGAAACACTACGGCAGCTCGGATTTAACATTCAACTTCTCAGCAACGAAAAATACGTTTTCCAAAAGCTACAAACCCTAACTGATAAAGACATTGCGATCATAAGGGAAGCATTCATCAGGCATAGCCACGCACGCTTCATGAAATACTTTTTCTGTCACATTCCCTTCGGAAGAAAGAAAGCCTACGCCGAAGAAGTAAGAAAAGCCAGCCTTGAAAGGCTTGCACGTTTAATTAAAGTCTGCGGCTTCTTAATGCAGACGAAGGCTTACCTTTTCTGGGAGCGGCCCGCTTGAACTCATAGACATTTACGATCGTTTCTGTGAGTCACCCGCTGTTTATCCCGGTCCAGGCATGCTCTTATGAGCTCAGCGAGCGCATTTGGAAATTGACAGTTAGTTCTAAATATGCAAAGCATGTACTACTATCATGGACACCGAACAGTTAATCAAAAGCATGAAAACATCTCTCTTGATTGCGCGATGTCCAAAATGCGACGAAGAGTTCAAGCTTTCTGACTCACTGCTTTTTGATGGCATGAAAAGATTCCCAGATGCTGCCGAACAGATCAGGATACAGCTTGCCGAGGGACTAGAGAAGAAAAAGAAGGAACTTGAGAAAAGAAAAATATCAGTTGATGTGACTGCTGAGAAGAAAGCGATTGAGGTAGGCTTCGGTAAGATGATAGAGAAATTTCTTCCGGCATACAAGGATCTTGAACTGCAATTCGCCGAATGCAGACCTTTGTATGATCCTATTGACGTGTTGGTTTTCAACGGGTTGTTAAACAGGAAAGTTGACAGGATTACATTCCTAGAGATAAAGTCAGGAAATTCAAAGCTAAACAACCATCAGAAGATGATAAGAGACGCTGTACTAGACAAGAAAGCCGACGTGAGGATTCTAGGATGAAAGAAGTGATAGACGTTTTCCAACAGTTTAGAAAAATCCTTTGCGTCTGCCCTTGCTGTGGGGAGATAGTAAGGCTGAGCGACCTTCATCTCAAATACTCTGGGAAAACACCGAAAACTTGGCTTGACAAGCATGAGCTTCAGCTCCAATCCTTGGAGGAAAAAGAACAAGTCTTTGAACAGAAAGAAGGAGAATTGCGGGAGAAATCAATAGAGCGCGGACGACGGAAGGTGCCTTTGCTGGTCAAGAAATGCCTCTGTTCAGAGTTCCAAGAACTGAAGTACGACCCATATGACATTAAGGCAGTTATGGACCCGGTCGATTTTGTGGTGTTTGATGGGCTTAATGAAGGAGATGAGATAAGAAGCATTACGTTTCTATCTCGAAAACCTAGTGCAGATACAGGCGTTGTGACCGAATCAATCAGAAAAACAGTGAAAAAAGGCAACTATGACTGGAAGGTGGCCAGAATAACAACAACAGGAAAAGTCAGTCTCGAATGATGTAGCCATTTTCTGACAAAACGTACAGCGCGCGCTGGATTATGCTCAACTCGCCCTTTATTCCCACTCAGTATAGCTTGATAAACTCTTCCACCGTAATAGAGCGGCCTCGGTGGCTTGGCTGAGGGAATTGTCTGAAGGACTTAGGAGCGTCGTCGGGAGTGAAATCGTCATGTATACCGCCATACGGTCCCCTGCCTTCACAGAGTGTAAATCGCTGGTTTCGAATGCTGTTTGACCTATTGCTCGTTCGGATGACGAACTTGTCCTTTTTGAAGGATGAATTGAACAATACCATGTTTTTTGCTATTTTTGCATAGGCAGGGCATACCCTTCGAATAGAGGCCAAGCAGGCATTGCACGCCAACGGGTTGGCGCCTCGCGGACTCCCTGTTGAATCGTACTTCACGCACCATATTGCATCGTCACATAATGACAGATGGACCTTTCTTGCTTGTGCTGCGATCCATAGGAGCCTCTCTACCTTCCCAAGATTGTCTGATTTGGCGAAAATGTCTTGTAGACTCTTTCCACTTTCTGGATAAATCATTAGAGGCCACTTCATGAACGTCCCAACCCACGTGTCGATTGGAAAGGCGTGTGTGTTTCCAAAGCACTGCTGGGCATAGAGCGCTATGACCTTTGGAGTTTGATAGAAGTTTCTCAGGTTATCATAGATGAATCCAAATTGACTTGATGTCAGGTTTTTTGGGTTCAGCCTTTTGTCCCTTATGTCTCTCAACATCTGCAGAAACATCACAGTTCTCATTGGACCTTTATCGAAGGCGTTGAAGCATTCAACCAGAGGCTCCGCACGCGGTAACGAATGAATAAGTTTCATAAGCTTTTTCGTATCAAGAGTTCCCGAAAATGTTGGAGTGAATTTTGAGAATTTAAGGCCGCCACCGATGCTGTATACCTTGCAGAAAGTTCTGTGAAAAACTCTTGCAGAATCAGATAATCCCTTGAATCGGGGGAACATTCTCAGATTGTTCTTTCTATCTGTGACTTCTTGGAAGGTGGGCAGCAAATAGAAGTCCATTTTTGGGAAACCACTAGACATCGAAATCTTTTCCCCGAACCTAGAGCAGAAGTAGTGTGTCTCAATCCATTCACTTTTTCTTCCTCCTGGAGAGTTCCAACTCGCTACAAGACGCGCCAGCCCGAATATTGGATCAAAAAACCGGCCAAAGGGCAAACGATTTCCAAGCGTATCGCCCACAACTCTCTTCCAAATTTCAGCTAGCACTTTGTTTGCAGGATTTGTCTCGGGTCGGAACGATGTCGAGACGTCTCTATACGTGACGGGGTTCGAGATGCCAAGTCTTTCCCGGATTTCGGATTCCACTAATCCTAAGTATACTGAATTCCGCGGATCATTCAAGTTCTTGTTGCAGACGACAACCACGTCTAACCCTGAATTTGAGAATTGCGTTCTCTCCATGTATCCGAAGACTCTGTCGTCAGCTAAGGGTATCCGGCCTATCTGAAGATCAGGAGAAAGAACGTGAAAATATTGAAGTGGAAACAGAATGAGGTCTGCATCATAAAGGTGGATGAATGGAAGCCACTCCGATGGGTAATCCTGAATAGAGACTGTGTGTCTGTGCGAAAAGCTCTCAAACGGCACTCTTTTTGGCACCCCCCAGCGCATGTGGCCGAGTTGTGGTCACGTCCTTTACCTAATTAGCTTAGAATGAAATGCCTTTGTTGTTGCGCTGGACAACAAAGTGATTTAAACAACAATAACCTGCTTGGACTCATGCGCTCTGAAGAAGTCTTGTCAGCATTGGATTCGAAAACACGGATTGAAATTCTTCGAATACTTGCGGCAGGGCCTGCAAATGTGGCAGGGGTTCTCGGCGAACTTGGGAGAAAAGGATTTGGAACCAAATACAGGGAATCTGTTTTCAGAGCCTTGGAAAAACTGGCAAATGCGGGTTTGGTCGAGAAATACTATGATAATGAGAAGAGAGGCATCCGGTATAGACTACTGAAGACAAGACTCGAGATCGACTTCAAGACTGGCACAATAAACTAAGCCGACAATTTCCCTGCAACCGCAAAATAAGATAGGATCGGTTCACTACCAGAATCAGATTGTTCCACAAAAGAGCAAATAATTAATAGAATGCCATAGATATGCTGACTGGAACAGTCAGAAGTGATCAAAATGCTTCCGTCACCTGAAAAGAAGGAACCAGCAGGTTCGCTCAAATTCTCTGTGGAGGCCGGCTTGGTCCATAGACTCGGGGCCGAGTCTGTGTCCGACCAAGTCCTTTCTTTGGTAGAGCTTGTCAAGAATTCCTACGATGATGACGCCATAAAAGTAACAATCACTTTGAGAAATCTCAGGACAGGAATCCCGTACATCGTGATAGAAGATGATGGTAGTGGTATGACAATGAAGCAATTAGCCGACGGTTGGATGCGAATCGCGACAAGTTGTAAGATGAGGGAACCCAAGAGCCCTAAGTTCAAAAGGCATAGACTTGGCCAGAAAGGTGTGGGGCGTTTTGCAGTTGAGAACCTGTCTAGGGCAACCGTGATCACGTCTTATCCTCGAGAGTCAAAGGAAGGATATGAGATTTCCTTTGATTGGACTAAATACAAACACGATATTGAGCTGACTGAGGTTCAGAACACCTGTTATAGATTCGAAAAGGATTTGAATGTTCACGGGCTGAAGATTCAACTCCACGACCTTCGTAGCAAATGGTTTGAAGCGGATGTCAAACGCCTGTTATCATTCCTTCAAGCAATGACACCTCCTGCTGAAAGTGCTCCAAATTTCCTAATATGCGTCGATACCGATGAATTCGAGCAATTGAAAGGAGTGGTTGACAGCGGCTTCCTCAAGAAATCCGTGTTCGTTTTTGATGCGTCCTTATCAAAGACGGGCGATATGAAGTACCAATTGTTTGTTGCTTCTAAGAAGTTAACGCGAGAAACTACTGCAAAATTGGAAAACTTCACTTGTGGCCCAGTCAACTTCAAACTCTACTTTTACTACAGGGAAAAATCCAAATTAGCTGCTCACGGCATTAAAGTACAAAATATCGATGACGTGAAAAACGTCCTAGATGACTATGGCGGGATAAAAATATATCGAGACGATATTCGTCTGAGTGGCTTCGGAAACCCCGATGATGATTGGACAGGTCTCGATGCATGGTCGCGTAATAATCCTTCCGTAATCCCGAGCCGACATCAGATTATTGCCACTGTCAGAATTACGAGTAAAGATAATCCAGAAATCACCGAGACTACAACGAGAGAGAATCTCATTCGCAATCAATCGTTCGAAGACATGCGCAAATTTGTACATGATGCAATAAGTGTTTTTGCACAAATGAGGGGAGAATTTGAGCAAAAGAGACAGCCGGCCCCAAAGGAAGGTAATGCCTACGTTAAGAGGGCCAGAGAGAACATAAAAGAAAACAAAGATCGAAAAGAACTGCTAGATTTTACTGACAAGTATCCTCAAGTGTTTTATGAGAAGCTCGAGGAAGAGACAAACTTGTGCTACACCACCTCTCTCCCCAATGCCTGCCTAATTCTCTCACGGAAGCTAGTTGAAAACTTGCTATATGAGATAATTGAGACAAAATTCCCGAAGGAAATCGAGCTGCGTTACATAGTTACTCAAGGACGTGCTCAAGACTTCAGTGTTCTTGTGAATAATATCGAGACTCGCATCAAGGACTTTGACAGAGAGCAACAAGATCTGATCAGCAAATTGCTTGGACTAATAAAACCCTTCAAAAGAGATGCAAATTCAACAGCGCACAAGGTGCTGGATTATCTCACTACACTTGATGAAGTCGACAAGCTCAAAATCTCGCACATCGTTGAAATGGAATTGCAGCTGCTGAAGAAGCTCAACGCAAAATGACTTTACTTCTCTTCCCTGAAGAGATTAATGCCCTTGCCCCACTGGTAGGAGGACCATGCGTTTCTTTTGCGAATTCGCATATTATTCTGAGTGGACACTTTAAGCAAAGAGGTTCTCTAGGAAGACAGACCACGGAAGCGAGATCTATTATCGCCCAGTTAAACTTCCTCGCCTTTCCTTGGGGAAGAAGCTTGCTTGGAATGTTTCGGAATACTGGTTTTCTTCTTGCTTCCTTTTTCCAGTCGAGGCCGAACACTCTGCCAATGACTCGGCAAACGTTTGAGTCAACGACCGCAACATCCTTTCCGTAGGCAAATGCCAGCACCGCATCAGCCATGTAATCTCCAACAGATGGAATGGAAAGAAGTTGGTCACGATCTGACGGGATTTTGCCATTGAATCTTTCACTGATGTCTTCTGCCATTTGTTTGATGCGGTCTGCTCTCCAAAGTAGTCCTAACGTAGCGAAATATCTCTTAATTTGCTTGACAGATGCCGCTTTCAGATCATCTATCGTTGGAAACTCCCGCATAAAGTCCAAATAAACAGGAACAACCTGGTCCGCTTTTGTTCGCTGAAGCATTATTTCAGCTATCAGAATTTGATAAGGATCTTTCTTCTCCCGCCACGGAAAACACCGGCCATTTTTTCCAAACCATTCCAGAAGCAGAACTCCAAAAGCAGATTTGGCTTTGAGCGAAGCTTCCATTCTTTTCCTACCGATTCATATATGAGAAAGAAACAAATATAAAGCGTAGATCAGACGGTTGCAATTGTTATGGAACAGAGACCTAACTCCATTGAGCTCTTCGCCGGCGCCGGTGGGTTAGCCTTAGGTCTTGAAGCAGCCGGTTTTTCCACAAGAGCGCTGGTCGAAATCGACAAATATTCTTGCCAGACCCTGCGCTACAATGCCCCCAAGTATTTTCCTGACGCAAAGGTGTTTCGAAGAGACATCACGAAACTCGATGTATCAAAAGTTCTGAAATCGATACGAATGGAAAAAGAGCAGATCGACTTAATCGCGGGAGGCCCGCCGTGCCAGTCTTTCACGATAGCAAAAATCCCAAAGGGAGGTAGATCTCTCGATGACCCACGCGACAACCTATTCCTCCACTTTGTTCGCTTCGTAAAGGAGATTCGCCCCAAAGTCTTTCTCATGGAGAACGTGCCCGGACTCCTAAACAAAGCCGGCGGCGAAGTTTTCCAGAGGGTTCTTGATGCTTTCGGTTCACTCAACTACAGACTCAACCACAAGATCCTGAATTCAGCGAATTACGGGGTGCCTCAGATCAGGAAAAGGCTTTTCATCCTTGGTTCCAGAGACGGATTGCTCTTAAGGTTTCCTGAGTCCACCCATTCTCCAGTCCATAATCTCTTGGGACTGCCATTGTACGTCAATATCGGACAGGCATTCTCGGAACTGACACCGGATATGCCAAATCAGGAAATGCCAAGACATACGCAGAAGAAGAAGGAGAAATTGGCAAGTTTGGCTCCTGGCTCTGCTTGGAAGAACTGGCGGTTCAGGGACAATCTAGACAAACCATCCAGATGCATAACAGGCCACTGCAGAGATGACTGGACACATCCTGTGGAACCGCGAACAGGGACTGTCAGAGAGGTCGCAACGCTTCAGAGTTTTCCAACGGATTATGTTTTCTGCGGACCCATAATGGCCTTGAACTACGTTAAGTTCCAGTTTCAATACAGACAGGTAGGTAATGCAGTTCCCGTGCTTCTTTCCAAAGCCCTCGGAGAGAGCATTCTCAAGCAGATAGAGTCTGCTGAGATTGAGATGGAGCAGACTCAATGAATCTCTCAACCCCGTCTTGAAATACAGCGGCTTTTTCCTTGATAACGTTTGAGAATTCGCTCATTCTATGCAGGCTTTCATCAGAAAATGTCTGTGCATTGAGATCTGAAAAGCACCCGTATGGAAATGTCACGGTCTGTGTTGGACCACCTGTCATGCCTATACCGCCAGCTTGAAGGGTCCAGTTGGAGTTCATGACTATAGAATCAAGGGTCGTCATTTTCCAACCCACAAAACGTCTCTGCGGAGAATCCTCAACTTCCCTAATTATGTAGAGACCATTACAGTCCAAAGGAAGACATATCCGCATTAGCATGAGTATTCTCCCTGCGTCAATTCCAAGAAGCTTGACCCTATTTGCCTCAAAAGGAAATTTCTCCTTTATCTCCAACGGGAGGATCTTTCCTTCATATGAAACAAAAAAGCCATCGACATCATAGGGATCGGCAACAGGCTTTTTCATCAGTTCTTTAACGAATGAATTAAAAAAGACTTGACTCAACACGAGCGACTCGAGGACGTGAAGATCGAGAACTTGATACCTGTCCATGACGCGAGCATCCCATGTAGCCCCGCGGCCTACTCTTCCTCTTCCTGGCCAAATCGAAAAGAATCGCTGAGCGTCTATTTGGCTAAAATTCTCGTTTCGATATCTGTACAATGTCCATTCTAGATCCCCGAGGTTCCTAGTATTGGAGTTGCCAATCGCAAAGCAATGGAAAACACCGAATCCAGACCGAACCATAGAACCGCAAAGACCATGAAAACCTCTATTCGAAATCAAGGAATCAACGGCAGATTGAAGTGCTTCTTTTGTCTCAATTTTCTCATGAACAAAAAAACACATTCTCTTGTTTGCGGTTGAACCCTTCGGAGACATAACCCAGCAACCATTAAAGTATTTTCTTTCGACATTTCCACCGCACTCATGTACCCATTTTTGAAAATCAGCTTGAGCCACAAGCCCCATGGCCTTGTTACTTCCCATAATGTTTTGCAGGTAGCTGACGGCAACGGTGCGCTCCATTCTGTCGATCTCCTAAACTCGATAAAGCAGTGCGGGCACTACTCTAATAAGACTTTAACAGCCAACACTCCTCGTGCACCCCTCTGTCTTTTCGCGCGCTCAAAACTTTGTCTTCACCTTTGTAAAGGCACTTAGTTGATCTATTAGCTGTTCAGTTTTGGTCAGATTGGGTTCAGTGAGCCTGTTGTTATAGTTGTCATATCCAACATAGACTACTGATGGTTTTATGTCCTTGATCCATTGAACAAACGTTTCCAGATCAAAGTCCATTATCGGCTCTATACAAACAAGCTTGTGATCGAATTGAATGTCTGCCATGCTTCTGTACCTCTCAAAGGGCAAAGGGGCCTTGGAGACTATGTATTCTCTGTTGGATTCCAGTGTGGCTCCAAGAACTACGTTTTCAGGAAACAAACCAAGGAATTCCTTATATTTTCTTGGGTTCTTTGTCAAGAATAGAAATGTACTGTCAGGGTTTTGTCTGACAGTATCCAATACTTTGGTTATCCATTCTGAGGGCACCCATTCTCCAAATAGGTCACCCATATCAGAGACAAAAACAAACTGATTGTGGAATCTCTTTCTCAGTTCCTTCTCAACAAGCTTGGGAGTGAAACCATCTTTATACTTCTCCGAGTTCTTCAGCCTAGTGCCCACCAGTCTTCTTGCCCAGCAATAAGAACACGAATGCAGACACCCAACGACTGGATTCCATGTTTTGGATATTACTTCAAACATTCTGTGAGTATTCTGGGAGGCCACTAGAGATCCATCTTTATTGAAAAAGTGGAACTGCGTCCATATCACCGCCTTTGCAGCGCCTAGTAGCCAGTGATCAAGATTCCTTTTAGTGGCAGTTTGAGTCTCCCACTCGCATAGAGCGTATCAAAATGGGTGATAACTTTTTCGAAGTCTGCCTTTTTTCTATAGGTCTTACGCACACCTATAACCAAGTAAGTCACATCATACATCATACAAGCTTCAAACAAGTCCTTAAGGAACTGATAGTTGGTCACAGCCCTTCCAGCTTCTACTTCAAGGACTGTGCCTGTTTCCTCTTGAAAGGCATCTACCTGAAATGACTTCTCGAGTTGACCATCTCGACCAAAGAGGACAGGCACTTTAATTTTGTCTTCAACCTTATTCCCTTTTTCAACTTTGAAGCCCATGCTCAGCAGGCCCTTCTTCAGGACTAGAAGCACTTCATTGCTGGTCAATTTGTGTTTTGATGAGTCTATTGCCTCATGATATTGCTTGAAAATGTTGACTACCTTGAGCAGGTGTTCCGGTATAGCGTCCGACTTTGGATAATACTGCCAGCTTATCATGATGTCACCTTTTTTCCTTTGCTTTTTGGGTATTTGGGCCTGCCCTTTTTCCGATTGGTGACGAAGTCAACTTGAAACGTATTGCATCTTGTATGAACTCTTCCCTTGTAGTAAAACTCAGATGCTTATTCTCCTCAATGAGGTTTTGAACTTCCGCAAGAAGTTCTTGTGGCAATGTTACGCTCTGCCTAAAAAGCTCTTCTATAACATCTTGATATGTCTGCATCTTGCCTGTTTGCGCCATGAGCGTTCCAAGCGTTGCCGTGAGTTTTCTGTGGACGTCGTCTGATATTCTAAGAGTCTTCATTCCCCTATTCCAGCCTTTCTCAAGTAGCGTCTTCCGAACTGAATCATAATAGGCTTACGAATTTTAATAAACCTTGCATAAAATGGCTGTCGGAAAGCAAGCCTGTGTTTCAAAAGTTCTAAAAGTTCTCTTTATTTTAACTCATCTCTCCACTTATCCAAAGTATCGTTTCAGCAGCTGACTTTTATAAAATTAAAGACAAAGCACAGTTTTTGCACGGAGGCTATCCAGAATTGGTTAGAATTCAGCGCAGAGTTTCTAGGAAACGGTACCTGAACAGCAAGCGCGTGTACGAGTATGAACGTGTCTCTCTGCACATTCCCAGAAGACATCACGAATTGATTAAGTCGTTCCTCAACCAGGATTTTGGCGTAAGCGTAGCTGCAGAGAAAGACATCATCGTCATCACTCTCACACCGCAGAAAACAGTTCAACACGCAGAAAGCCCGTCTTACAAGACCGCCTTAGAAGCGCGTCCCGAAACCTGACTCTTTCTAGCTTCCTAGCGCGTATGCCTGTTCCTAAATTCGTTTGCGAGGTGGCTTGTGCTTCTGGTTTTGCTTCGTATATGGATGGCGATGTGCCTTGGGATACGAGAAGCTACGTTCGGAAGGCACGACCCAACTCCATCGCACTTGAAAAAGGGAATTTAGGAACACACATGCGCGCTACCGGCAGTATCCACTGCTGGCAAGATCTGTTTGCTGCGAGTCACTTCTTTTCTTTTACAAGTTCGAGTAGTTTGTCAGTAATCTTTGACTTTGCGTCATCTGCGTTTGTAATTGATGTTAATGGCCGCGCAAAAACTTCTGCACTCTCGAATTCTCCCCAGTCGCCAGTTCGCGCTGTTCGAGGATCAAAGTGGAAATGTTGACCATCAGGGCTTAGACCCTTATCTTTTGCTAGATATCCATAATACCTAGCATACCAATACAGCCAATTGTCGCCCTGTTCGCCTACTTTGACCTGCCCATAATCAAAAAACCCAGCTGTGACCAACGGCTCTTTGATTGTGTATTCTTTCCATTTGTCATCGTCAAGAAGAATTGAAACATAGGCTAGGCGATTTGGATAATCCTTGTGTCTGTAGAATCGGAAAACTTCGGAAGGCAACCACTGGGCGGGTTGCTGTATGCTAGATGAACCCTCTACGATTGCTGTATTTCCCTCGCTCTCCCAACCTGCTTCTTTCATTTGCTCATCTACAGTGCGAAGAAGAAGAGAGATTTGTTCGCAAATTGACCGTGTCTGCTTTATTACCTTCAGAATATTCTCTCCGTCGGTGCTCACCTGTCGAACCTCCACTTTATGGTTCCAATCACGTAGCTCCAATTATAGCTTTTGTGCAGTCCGAATGACCACATAATACAACATCCCTTGAACAATGACCAGTTCCAATGGACTTCGGCTTTGAACGACCATTCAACATTGAAAAGTTCTGGCTTCAGTATTCCTTCAAAAAATATCAATCCTTGCCGTCGGAGGACTTCGACCAGATCATTCAGGATTTGGTGTCTTGCGTAAGAGAACAGCTTGGGCAGCTTTCGCCACGAAATCCAAAAAACGCTCATATCTTTCTTTCGTTTCCGCATGTACTCCTGGCGAGATTCCTCAACGCTCTTCCTCGGAAAGCCCATGTCTGCCGTTACATATAGAAGAAGTGGCATTGCATTTTCTCGATCAGCTAGGCATGTTAGATTATCCCACTCACGCGCCAATTGATCTGTGGGTAGATCCCCCTCGGTTGCTTCTGAAGATTTATCTGACAGGTATTTTGCTTCAATAAACACGATGATATTCTTCCCAGTCAAGCATCGAATCCTCGCGAGCACGTCCGGCTCACATCCCTCACAGCCTTGTTCCTGAACCCACGGCCAAAAATGATATTCAGTACTCGATACTGGTTGAAGAGCAACAAATGGTGCATTTCCATCAATGTCTATAGAAGTGGCTAAGAGAGGCAGCAGCGCGTCTTCAGATGGTACGTATTTAATGGATCCGAAAACATTGGATGTAAGCAGATCCTCTAAGTCCTCTTCTTTTCGAGTGAGCTTCCCTCTAAGCTGGGCCTGCAGCATTTTGATTCCTCAGCATCTAGCAGTAGCACTCGCTATTCTTTAGTCTACTCATGGCTGACTCGCCCACATATTCAAGCCTCCATTAATCAATACGGACAAAGTGTGAAAGCTTAAAAGCAGATGCTTATCCGTTCTAAGCGAGAAAAAAGGGGGGTTGTGCGGGAGCACATCCAGTCTAATAGCACATCTAGCACGCGCTCATGAAGCTCTCCATACCAAAATAGTCCTATTTGAGTAGACTATCATAAGCTCGTTGTGGATCTGAGAGCATTTCTTAAATTTCTTGCAGGTCCGCTAGGCTTATTCCTTAAACCTTAAATCTTGCCTTAGTTTGAAAGCGCCAGGTCTTATTTGTTGCAGAATCCTCAGGTAATCGCGAAACTTCACAGTAAGAATGTCTCGCTGTCTTATACCAAAGAAAAGACTGATCTTGCACTGGGTAAGAATGCCGTAAGAAGGCTTGTGGAGTTCTTTGCTTCCAATGTAGGCTAGACAAGCTTTAACAACATCAGCCGATTTACCGGATAGAAACGCGGCGCCAGTTCCTCTCTCGGATTCATACTCGTAAATCAGTTTGATCCATGAAGCGACCTCGGCAGCATCTTCAACCGTAAAGCCTAACTCACGCAGTTCCCGGTAGAACTGTTTACAATCAATGCGCAAGCAGGCAAAGCAGACCTTTTCAGGAGTTTCAGGCATTTCCTCACAAAATTATGTAAGAGTAACTGTTTTCTTTAAGTCTTGTGTAGCGCGCATGCGTGTTCCGAAATTAGTGTAAAATGGTCTTCATTCGCCTTTTGTGATTTGGGGACAGTTTCGGACTTCGCATTTGTTCCTGAATTCCTTGTGGCAACCAGCCTTCTCGAACCCGCAGAAGTTTGCAGAACGGAATAAAAACCATTTTTAACCATTTTAGGAACACACATGCGTGCTGTGCTTCTGGACGGTGACTTTCAATCCTAGACCCTTTTCTCTTGATTTCATGTACCTTGTTTCAAGCTTGACTATCTTCACATCCTTTCTTCCTTCTACATATCTCATCACGTCATACCTGACGTCTCCGAGGGCTGTGAGCGTCACTCTTTCGTCTGTTTGCAGGCGTTTCTCAAGCTGTTCCTTCCATTTTCCATCACGACCGCAAAATATCATGCCTTTGGGTCTCTCATCGTCACTCATAAGCGTCTCACACATCGACTTGCTTGCTTAGTATTGACTTGACAGAAACCTGTACTTGGTTTTTTCCATAATGAGCGTGCTATGTAAACTTGTAGGCTATGTCTTTGCTTATTATGTGCCCATGTAAGTTGGCTATCTGCCTGAATTGTCTTTCATCCAGCCTATTATCATCGTAAATGCATAGCGCGCACGATTTAAGAGTGAATTTTCTCCCAAGCATTCTTTCATATGCTAATAGTTCTCTGGTTTTTGCACAGTCAAAGAAAACATCCATTTCCCCCGCACCGCGCAGTCCTAGGAATCCGGCTTTTTGTTTGGCTTTGAGAAGCTTAGTCCAATTTGACATAATGGTTTGGGCATGGGCTTTACCTTTGTTTATATACCATTCTTCCGCTGACATGATGACTAGCGCTTCTTCGTCGATGTACTTAGCACTTATCCTGTATCGTTGTATTTCATGAACGTATGAATCGAGTTTCTGTTCTCTTGCAAAAAAAACAGCGGCTTCGCCGTTTGCTAAACCTGCCCTCAGATAGGAGAAACATGTGTCTTTCTTATTGGTTTCCGAATTGCATGGGAAAAAAGCGTGGTCTCCAAAAGCAA
>Ga0315279_10003857_pt1 | contig 20515 bp, 14 predicted proteins | sample YL17G06_20_MG_FD_203694 | JGI IMG/M metagenome (GOLD analysis project Ga0315279, IMG submission 203694) | Sediment microbial communities from Yellowstone Lake, YNP, Wyoming, USA - YL17G06_20 | ecosystem: Environmental > Aquatic > Freshwater > Lake > Sediment | place: USA: Wyoming | collected... | reverse complement strand
ACAGGACACGCCCAGGGAGGAATCCCTCACCGGCACGGGCATGATGATGGGGACGGTCGAGTACATGTCGCCCGAGCAGGCGCGCGGGCAGCAACTGGACCCCCGGAGTGACTTATTCAGTTTCGGTGCAGTCCTCTATGAAATGGCCACGGGGCGGCAGGCGTTCTCGGGCGCTACCTCGGCAGTGGTCTTCGACGCCATTCTACATGGCGTCCCCACGCCCCCCCTCGCAATTGAATTCCGATTTGCCGGCGAAGCTGGAAGAAATCATCAGCAAGGCGCTGGAGAAAGACCGCGACCTGCGCCACGAAAGTGCCGCTGACTTGCGAGCCGACTTACAGCGCCTGAAGCGCGATACGGAATCCGGGCGGGCTGTAGCTGTGGCGCCGGTCGATGCGGGGCGGCGGCAAAGACGGTGGATCATCGCAGTGCTGGCGGTTGTCGCAGCGGCGGGCGCGGGAGTCATGTGGTGGCTCACGCGCTCTCCAAACGCCGTCCCCGCCCCCACGCTCACTCTCACCCGCCTCACCTCGGATTCTGGGCTGACGACCGACCCGGCCCTTTCGCTCGACGGGAAACTCCTCGCCTACGCTTCGGATCGTGCCGGAGAGGGAAACCTGGACATCTACGTGAAGCAGGTGGGCGGTGGCGAGCCTCTTCGGTTGACGCACGATCCAGCCGACGAGCATGAGCCGGCATTCTCGCCCGACGGCACGACCATCGCCTTCCGCTCCGAGCGTGAGGGCAGCGGGATCTATGTTGTCTCGGCCCTCGGCGGCCCGGCCAGAATCATTGCACCGGAAGGGCGGAGGCCGCAGTTCTCTCCCGATGGCAACTGGATCGCTTATTGGGTCGGGCCACCACTCGGGGGGGCCCCAACTCAGTGTCCCCGGCGGCGCCCGGATTTATGTCGTCGCCGCTGCCGGAGGGACGCCCAGCCAGATCCAACCCGACTTCGTTGCCGCGGCATATCCTATCTGGTCGCCCGACGGAAAACACTTGCTGTTTCTCGGCAATTGGGACGCGAAGCTTCCGCCGGAAGAAGCCATTGACTGGTGGGTGACGCCACTCGTTTCGGGACCAGCGATAAAGACGGGTGCCCTCGAAGCGACGCGCAACGCAAATCTTTCTGGACCTCTCCAAGTCTATCCCTGGGCCCTGCTCGCGCCCACTTGGCAGCCGCAGAGCGATTCACTCGTCTTCTCCGCACGTTCCGGCGACACCACGAGCTTGTGGCGGATCGGAATCTCGCCGCAGACGTGGAAGGTTACCGGCGCTCCGCAGCGCCTAACTTCTGGCACGATGCTGGAAGAGACTCCGTCGGCCGCTTCGGGGCCGGGCGGTATCGTTCGTCTGGCGCTTGCGTCTCTGACGGAGAATCTCGACATCTGGAGTCTGCCGATCGAACCGAATCAAGGCAGAGTTACGGGTGAACTGAAACGACTGACCCAGGACACCGGCGCCGATTTCCACCCGGCACTTTCCCCCGACGGTAGCAAGATGGTCTGGGTTTCGTCCCGGTCGGGCCCTCAGGAGATCTGGATCAAGGATTTGCGAACCGGCGAGGACTCCGCCCTCACCGCCACCCGGGCAATCAAGTATGGCCCCCGTTTCTCTCCGGACGGCTCGAAGGTGACTTTCGCCGAGAGCCCAGCGTGGAACGTTTACATCATGCCCAGCACGGGCGGCACGCCAGAAATGATCTGCGAGGGCTGCGGCCAGTTGACGGGCTGGACCTCGGATGGAAAATACGTCCTGGGTAACGACCTTCCCGGGCGGGTGTGGCTCCTCGAGCTGGCCTCGCGCCGGAGGACCGATTTGCTTGCTCGTCCTGGCCATCGGCTGTGTTGCCCCTCCCTTTCGCCGGACGACCACTGGATTACGTTCTACGACAATAATTCGGGGCGCGCCTACATGGTGCCCTTTAGAGCTGAAGGCGCGATCGGCGAAAGCGCTTGGATCGGCGTTGATGGTGGCTTCCGCTCTCCGGACGGCAAATTGACTTACACCGTTTCGGTCCGTGACGGTTTTAGCTGCATCTGGGCACAGCGCCACGATCCCGCCACGAAGCGGCCTGTCGGAGCGCCGTTCGCGGTCTTTCACTCCCACAACGCACGGTTCTTGCTGGACCCGACTGAGGTTTCGCTGGCCATCGGTCGCGACAAAATGCTTTTCAGCCTGGGCGAGCGCACCGGCAACATCTGGATGGCGGAGTTCAAACCGTGACCAGCCACACCTACGTCCTGCCTACCGGGCGCGTGGTTCCAGGACCTCCTGCGCCGCATGAATTTCCTGCCCTAACAGCAGGTGACAGGTTTCAGGGGTCAGGGGCGAGTCCGGAAGCCGGAGGGTAAATATCTTGGCGGTTGCATATCGGGCGCAGAAAACGCCGCCCATCTCCTAACGATTCGATACAATTACCGTCCTGGATAAGGTCGTCTGCCGTCCCGCGCCTTTCAAGGGAGAGATTACCTCATGCCTCGCATCTACGCCTTCATTGCACTGCTACTCTGCGCCGCCCCTGCCCTGGCACACAACCCGGGTTATCCACGCAAGTTTCCCTTGAACGGGACGTGGGACTACTTGCCGCTGGCGCAGACGACGCTGAAAAGCGACGGCTCCATTGTGGAGGACAAGTCGAACTTGCCGCCGGCAGGGAAGATGCCCGTGCCGTCGAACTGGCACCTTGCGGGGCTGGCGAACTTCAACGGGCGTGTGCGGTTCGAGCGCGCATTCGATTTCAGCTCCACTCCTGCATCCGAAGATCGCGTGTTCCTGGTCTTTCGCGGCGTGGACTACTTCGCGGAAGTCGAACTGAACGGGACCCTAGTGGGCCGGCACGAAGGCTATTTCCAGTCCTTCGAGTTTGACGTCACCCCGCAAATCAAGCGTGGCCGAAATCGCTTGGCGGTCACGGTGGACGCGCCGCTCGAAGAGCCCGGGACCGTCTGGCCGGACCACAAGCGCATGATCAAGGGAGTGCTGTCGCATTGGGACTGCAAGCCGGGCAGCGTCTCGAGGAAATTCGGCCAGGATGGAACCACGGCGGGAATCTGGAACGATGTGGAGTTGGAGGTTCGCCACGCCGCCTGGCTGGGCAACGTGAAGATTCAACCTTTCCTCTACACGAGGTCACTTGGTGGCGCGAGGACTGTAGGGGCGCAAGGCCTTGCGCCCCTACCAGCGGACGAGGCCTTCGACGCCAAAGTCTTCGTCACCGCCGAAGTCCACGCCGTCAAGCCGGGCAAATTCGTCCTGACGGCCGAGGCTGGTGGCTCCAAGGTGTCCACAGACCTCGGACTCACGACTCCGGACTCGACGACCCTTCTGGTCCTCCCCTTGGAGCATCCGCGCTTGTGGTGGACCTGGGACTTGGGCGAGCCCTACCTGTACAAGTGCAAGCTGGCGCTAGCCAGCAACGGGGAGACGGTGTACCAGCGGGAAGTGAACTTCGGCGTGCGCAAAATCGAGCTCGACGAAAAAACCGGCGAGTGGCGGCTGAATGGCGTGCGGTTCTTCATCCGCGGCACAAACATCGTGCCCGAGCTGTGGCTCTCCCGCTACACTCCGGACCGCATTGCCCAGGACATCAAGCTGCTCCGCGAGGCTTACATCAACGGCGTGCGCGTGTGTGTCCATGTGAGCCGCCGAGAGCTTTATGAGGCGCTCGACCGCGCCGGCATCCTCGCCTGGCAGGACTTCCCCCTGCAATGGGACTACACGCGTACGGACGAATTCATGCGGCAGGCGGCACAGCAGCTCCGCGACATGATCCGGCAGTTCTACAACCACCCGTCGATCGTTACCTGGGTGTGCCAGAACGAGTCCACGGCTTACAACGTAAACGTCCTCGACCCGTTCTTGGCGCGCGTCGGCGCCCAGGAGGACTCCTCGCGGCCCGTAAGGCCGGTTTCCGCGTTCGGCGAGCACTTGTACGAAGGCTGGTACTCGGGCAATTATCGCCACTACCTGGCATTGCCTGGAGGACCAATCATTGCCGAGTTGGGCGCGCAGGCGCTCCCTTCGGTCGAGGAGGTGCGGGAAATGGTCGGCGACGCGTGGCCCCCGGACTGGGAGAAGCTGGCGTACCACGACTTCCAGTACGACCAGACGTTCCACGTGGCTCGCGTCGCGATGGGATCGAACTGGGCGGAGTTCGTGGAGAACTCGCAGCGCTACCAAGCCGAGCTGTTGAAATTCGCTCTCGAACATTACCGCCGCGCCAAGTACAAGACGACGGGCTCACTGTTCCAGTTCCAGTTCGTGGACTGCTGGCCCGCCGTGACTTGGTCTGTGGTCAGCTACGCGCGCAAACCCAAGCTGGGATACTTTGCTGTGCAGCGCGCCTACCAACCGGTGCTGATTGGCGGAGACCTGGCGAGAGCTGTTTGGAGCCAGGGCAAGAATGGGCCCCATGAAGATGCGGGGAACCCGTCTGAATATGTCCGTGTGTGGGTTGTCAACGATGAGCACCGGGCCATCAAAGGGGCAACTTATGAAGCCCGCCTGCGAGGGCAAGGAAAGAGCGTTCTTCTGGCCTCTGGTAGAGCAACGGGCGACATGGCAGCGGACTCAGTCGCTGACCTTCCTGCCCTTCGCTGCACCCTACCCCAGGACGTCGTCCCCGGCGCATACGAAATCGTCCTCACGCTGAAAGAGGGCGAGAAAGTGCTCAGCGAGAACGCCTATCCCGTCACTGTTGTGGAGTAGCGCGGGCCTCTTCGCCGTCGCGGCGCGGGGTCAACCCGGCAGAGGGCGGAGGCAGAAGGCAGAAGGCAGAAGGCAGAAGCCCCTCAGAAGGCAGTAGGCAGAAAGCAGTAGGCAGTAGGCAAAAAAAGTCAAAACCCAACCGCAGAAGCGGAGCGTTCTCGGGAGCCGACAATAGGCAACCGACAACTAGCAACGGACGACCGACAGCGGGCTCTTGCGTTCCGACTTCTGCGATCTGACTGCTGTCCCCTGTGACCTATTCGCTGTTCGCTCGTGCCGTTCCAACTTACTGGGGGCTATCAATCGGCCTATTCTGCCGCCGCTGTGGCGAGACCGCGCGGCTCAAGGTAAGTAGTCACAAATAGTTGGAACGGCACTAGCTTTTCCACGGCGGTTCTTCGGGCAAAAGCTTTTCGAATTCGGCAATGAGCGACGCTTCGTAGGCGCCAGCGAAGGTGTGGTTGAAGAACCGGGCGATGCCCTCGCGGTAGAAGCGCTCCCAGGACTCTTCTTCGTGCCCCGGATTGATCGGGAAAAATCGCGCGCCGTTGGCGCGGGCGGCGGCGAGGTCGCCAGGAGCGTCGCCAATCATGAGCAGGCAATTCATTTCGTACTTGCCGCCCGCAGCGAGCTTGAGATGTTCTTTCTTGCTACCCATTTCCTGCCCGCAAATTGCGGCGGCGTACTTGGCAATGTCGTGCTCCTGCCACTCGCGCTCCAGGGCTTCGCCCGGCGTGGCGGAAACGCAGATGATGTCGGCCTTCTGGGCGAGCTTTTCTGCGCACTCGCGGAAGTAAGGAAACGGTGGTACGCCTTCGACCATGTCGGCGACGGCGTGGTTGACGGCTTTGCTCCACTCGAGCGTCTGCTTCAGCACCGGGTCGCCAGTCTTGGCGACTTCCGCTTCAAGCGCCGGGTTGCCGAGGGTCGCGCCGGAATCAATCCAGGCCTGAAGGGTCGGCACTTCGGGGATCTTCACCCCACGCCGCATGGGTTCAGGCCAGTCGCGGAGCAACTCGAAAGTTTTCGTGAGGGCAGGGAAGCGGTTAATGCCCCGCCACTTCGAGTAGAGATTGACGAATTCTGCGGCGGCGCGAGCGTATTTCGAGATGGCTTGCAGTTTCCAGTACTTGATGATGTTCGGGATGAAGCACTCCTTATGCTTGATCTCCATCGTATCGAACACGCAACCGTCGGAATCGATGCCGACGAAAAAGGAATGCTGGGGCTGGAGAGCGAGAAGTTTGTCTTTGGGCGGCGGATTCATCTGGTTTTGGCCTCGGCGATTTCGTTGCAGGAAATGAAGGCGAACAACCTTCAAACCTGGTCGATGCTTCGCCGGGCATCTTAGCGCAAATCGCGAGCGTCAGGAAACTCTTTCCATCGTGAGGCCCTGAGCGCGGCTGGTGGGTTTAGCCCGGAGTATTCGTGAAGCATCCGGGGCCAACAGCAGCTCTGCCGCTCGCCGTGGCGGGCCATCGGGTAAGCCTCCGAAGCTGTGAAGGAATTGGCCGAAAAGCAAAAAATGTCTCTCGCAAAGGCGCAAAGTCGCAAAGGCGCAAAATCGCAAGGGCCGCTAAGCAAACAAAGCAGTTCTTCTTGGCGAGTCTCTGCGCCCGCGGTCGCCACGGCGACCGGGTCAAAAGAGACCTTGGTCCCGCAGGCGCGGGATGAGGCTCTTCTTTGGGGTCGGGTCCAACAAATTGACGCTTTGCAGTCTCGGGGGCCCAGGGATTGCTCTGTCGAGTGCTCTGGATTCGCAAGGCGCCTGGCGAGCGGCCAAAGATGCTGCTTGGCCATACTGTTCCGCGCGGGCCGAGTTGCCTTAGGTTGCCGCCGCTGGGCATTTAACTTGTCTTGCATTTTGATACTTGCTCGGACTATACTTAATTCGGCGAACGCACATAGTGGGCGAAAGCCCACTTTTTTGTTAGGCGAGTAGCCAGCCTGATCGATGTTGCGCGATTGCGCCGCAAGCGGGCGTAGCATTGGGCAGCGGTCGAGGATGGTTGACCTGGAACAAATTCGTGCAATAGTCGAGCGGGTGGCGACGTCGGAAGGCTTCGCGCTCGTGGAGGTCGAGTTGAAAGGCGGGCGCGCGAACCCCTTGCTGAGAGTCTTCATTGACAAGCCTGAAGGCGTTTCTCACGCCGACTGTCAATTGGTGAGCGAGCAGTTGAGTGCTATCCTTGACGTGGAAGATCCTTTCCCGGGAAGCTATGTGCTCGAGGTCTCGTCCCCAGGTCTGGACCGCAAGCTGGTGAAGCCCAGCGACTTCGCCCACTTTATGGGGCGGCGGGCCCGGCTGGTGCTGCGCGACCCGGTCGAGAATCAAAAGATTCTTGAGGGACGCCTCGCCGGATGCGAAGCCGGCCGTGTGCGGCTGGACGTTGGGGACGGTGGCCTGAAGGAATTGGAACTGTCCAATATTCAGAAAGCCCGGTTAGTGGTGGATTGGTGAACAGCAGGGGCTAGGGACTAGCGCCTCGGGACTAGGGAGCGACAGCAAAGCCCCGTCTCCAGCCCCTAGATACGGGTCCCGAAGTTGGCGAGGGTGCGGAATTGGCGACAAGTCTTCTGTTTCAAACGATTGACCAATTGAGCCGCGAGAAGGGCATCGACACGCAAGTGATCATTGCTGCGGTCGAAGACGCCGTCCTGGTGGCCACGCGCAAGTACTACAAGACCTCCGAAGACCTTCAATCGCACTTCAACAAAGACACCGGCCATGTGGAAGTCCATGCGGTGAAGAAGGTCGTCGAGCAGGTACAGGACCCCGACCACGAGATCTCTCTGGAAGAGGCGCGGAAGCACAATCCCGAGGCGGCGCTGGAAGGGGAAGTCAGAATTCTCAAACCCACGGAGGGACTGGGAAGGATCGCGGCGCAGGCCGCCAAGCAGGTGATCTTTCAGAAAGTCCGCGAGGCTGAGCGCGATACGGTGTACGCGGAGTACAACCAGCGGGTAGGCGAGCTGGTGAATTGCGCGGTGAAGCGTCTGGAGGGTCCGGACGTCATCGTTGACCTCGGCCGGACGGAAGCGCGCATGCCGCGGAGGGAGCAGTCGCGTCTGGAGAACTATCAGATTGGCGATCGCCTGCGGGCGGTGATCAAGGAAGTGGACAGGGCAGCGCGCGGGCCGCAGGTGATGGTGTCGCGGGGCGATGCCATGCTGGTTCAAAAGCTGTTCGCAATGGAAGTCCCCGAAATTTACGACGGCACGGTAGTGATCAAAGCGATTGCGCGCGAGCCGGGCGAGCGGACCAAGGTGGCGGTCTACTCCAAGGACGCGGATGTGGATTGCGTGGGCGCGTGCGTGGGCATGAAGGGGATGCGCGTGCAGTCCATCATTCGAGAGCTACGCGGGGAGAAGATTGACATCATTGAATACAACGAAGACCCGCTGACCTTTGCCGCCAACGCCCTCAGCCCGGCCAAGATCAATCACGTTTCCATTCTTGAGGTGGAGGGGAAACACCTGGAAGTGATCGTGGAGGATACCCAGTTATCTCTGGCGATCGGCAAGAAGGGTCAGAACGTTCGCTTGGCCGCCAAGCTCTTGGGCTGGCATATCGACATCAAGAGTGAAGAAGAGAAGCGTCAGGAGATTGAGTCGCAGATGGCTGCCATGGCGCTGCGCGGTGCCGGCATCGCAGACCTCAGGGGGCTCGGCATGAAGACGCTAGAGAAGTTGCGCGATCACGGGTTGGAGACAGTGGAGCAACTGGCGCAGATGACCCCTGCCGACCTAATGCAGATCCAGGGCATCGGCGAAAAAACCGTGGAGAGAATCCGCCAGGTGGTGACGGATTATTTTGAGCAGGGTGGGGAACCCCCGGGCGAGGAGCCGGCCGCAACGGAAGCGGCCCCGCCCAGTGCCGCGGAGGAGCCTTCCACCGAAGTCGAAGAAACCCAGGACGTAGAGGTCGAGGAGGCTGCCGCAGAGGCTCCCGCCCTCGCGGAAGGAACGGAACCCGCGGCCGACGCCTCTCCGGCCAGCAAAGGCGAAGGACCGGGAGCCGATCAAGGAGGTGCAGAGAAGTCATAGTGCCGGGGTAGGGAAAGCGTAGCCCCGCAGATTTCTACCGGCCAGGGACCTGGACGGGAGCAAGGGAGACGAAAAAGAAGAGCGAATGGGCAAAATCAGGATCAACGATCTGGCGCGCGAACTGGAAATTAAAAGCAAACTGATTGTGGAGTATCTGCCCGAACTGGGCATCACGAATAAGAGGTCGCACTCGAGTGCCCTCGAGGAGGAGATCGCCGAAAAGGTTCGCGCGCATTTTCGCGCCTTGAGCCAGGAGCAGGCTGAACAAACGCCGGTGGCTGCCGAGCCTGCACCACCGGCCGCAGGCGCTCCCTCGCCTGTCCCCACTGCCCAACCCAAGAAACCCCACGAGGTCACGCCCGAATTTCAGCCACTGACGCGGTCCATTGCTGAGATCAAGGCCGCAGCACGCAAAGCTGTGGTGGTACCACCTCCAGCCGTGACGCCACCGTCAGCGGCAGGACCGGCGGCACCGCCGTCGCCTCCCAAGGCTGTTCCGGGTTTGGAGCGGCCTGCGGGAAAACCGGCCGCCCCGCCGCCGCCCCCTGCGGCACCGGCTGACGGCGTTAGCCCCGGCGTGGGTGCCCGACCCGGCGCGCCCCTGCCACGGGGGCGCGCTGTCCCCCCGGCAAAGGTTACCGGCGAGCTTCCCAGCGTGCCAGTGGCACGTGCCAGTGCCGGGACCGAGGTGATCCCGGCGGGAAAGGTTATGGAGCCGCCTCCGCCTGGGGTCATCCTCCCCGCCAAGCCTGCTCGTGCCGGCCGGGCTGCACGTCATGCTGATCCTGCTTCGAGTCAACCGATCTATCCCCAGGCGGTCAGGCCCAAGGTCGTGCCGACGCGGCCGCTGGCGCCTCGACGGCCCGGGGGGCCGCGTCTGATGCACCCAACGGCCGCGCGGCCTATGCCCGCTACGGCTGGAGGCGCGGTGGCCACCGGCGGGTTTCCTGCCGTGCGGCCTCCCGTCGCGCGGCCGGTGCCTCCGCCTCTGCGGCGAGGTCCGTATCCAGTCCCCATGGTGCATCCCAAGCCGGCAGTGCCGGAAGAAGTCCTCATTACGCGGAAGATCACCATTAGTGAGGGGATCTCTATCAAGGAACTCTCCGAGAAGCTGACAGTGCGCGCGAAGGATGTCATCAAGCGACTCCTGGACCGGGGGATCTTCGCCACCATCAATCAGACCCTGGACGGCCAGACCGCCGTGGATGTGGGGCGGACTTTTGGCGCCGAAGCTAGCATCGTCAGTTACGAAGAGGAAGTCCTCCAGGAGGTGGAGGAGGCGGATCGGGCGGAGGATTTGCTGTCGCGTGCTCCCGTGGTGACGGTGATGGGCCACGTTGATCACGGGAAGACCTCGCTGCTGGACGCGATCCGTCAGACCAACGTGGCAGCGCGCGAGGCAGGAGGCATCACCCAGCGCATTGGCGCGTACCAGGTAGAAGTTCAAGGACGCAAAATCACGTTCATCGACACGCCCGGCCACGAGGCGTTCACGATGATGCGTGCCCGCGGCGCCAGGGTGACCGATGTGGTGGTACTGGTGGTGGCGGCCGACGACGGCGTCATGCCCCAAACCCTTGAAGCCATCAACCACGCCCGTGCCGCCAACGTCCCCATTGTGGTGGCGATCAATAAGATCGACAAGCCCGAAGCCCAGCCCGAGCGCGTGAAACGCCAGTTGGCCGACCACAACCTGATGCCGGAAGAATGGGGCGGCCAGACTGTGACGGTGGAAGTCTCTGCCAAGCAGCAGAAGAACCTCGACCTGCTCCTGGAGATGATCCTCCTGGTGGCTGACATGCAGGCGCTGAAAGCAAACCCCAAACGCCCTGCGAGCGGCACGGTTCTGGAAGCAAAGCTGGACCGCGGCCGAGGACCGGTGGCCACCCTGCTGGTGCGGAACGGATCGCTGCACGCCAGCGACTCGTTCATTGTGGGCGCGATTTATGGCAAGGTTCGCGCCATGTTCAGTGACGTCGGGCGGCCGGTGAGCATCGCTTATCCCGCCATGCCGGTGGAGGTGCTGGGTCTGGAGGATGTTCCCCTGGCCGGCGACCGCTTGCAGGTGATTGAAGACACGTTGAAGGCCCGGCAAATCGCCCTCCATCGTCAAGCCAAGCTGCGCGAGGCGGCGCTGGCCAAGACCGCTCGCCTGACCCTCGACCAGTTGCACGAGCAGTTGGCGGCTGGAGATGTGAAAGAATTGCCGCTCATTATCAAGGCGGATGTCCAAGGCTCGGTGGAAGTACTCTCCGACACGCTGAATAAGCTGAGCAGCGAGAAGGTGAAGGTCAAAGTGATCCACGCTGGGGTGGGGGCTATTACCGAGACGGACGTGTTGCTGGCTTCCGCGTCGAACGCCGTCATCATTGGGTTCACCGTGCGCCCGGAGCGCAAGGCCGCGGAACTCGCCCAACTCGAAAACGTGGATATACGCCTGCACACGGTGATTTACAATGTCACCGAGGAAATCAAGAAAGCGATGTTGGGCCTGCTCGCCGTGACCTACAAGGAGGTTTCGCTCGGGCGGGCGGAAGTGCGCGATACTTTCCACATCACGAAGGTCGGCACCGTGGCGGGCTGTTACATCCAGGACGGCAAGATCGGCCGCGATGCCCTGGTCCGTCTCTTGCGCGACAACGTCGTCGTTTACGAGGGTCGCATCCGGTCCTTGCGGCGTTTCAAAGACGATGCGCCCGAGGTGAAGACTGGTATGGAGTGCGGGATGGCCCTGGAAAACTTCAACGATATCAAGACTGGTGACCTGATCGAAGCCTATGTGAAGGAAAGGGTGGCCGAGCCCGCCCTCGTCTGAGAGTCCCCATCAGCGGAGGGCCCACGCCATGCCGGTTGGTGTGCTGACGCTGGAGATTGAGTTCCCCTACGCGCACTCACTCAAGGAAAAGCGAGCGGTCTTACAAAAGATTCGGGATCGCCTGCGTTCGCGGTTTAATGTGGCGGTCGCCGAAGTGAACCATCAGGACGTCTGGCAACACGCCACCCTGGGCGTCGTCTCCATCTCCGACAGCCAGACATTGCTCGAATCGGCCTTCCGTCAAGTCCTGGCAGAGTCAGAAAAAATCCTGGGACAGGACGTGAGCAGTCATACGCTGGACTTTTTCTGAGCCGCCGGTCCCGAAGTTAAATGCCTTTGATGGTGGCCAGGGTGTTACTAACCAGTGGGTTAGATCCTGGAAGTCGAAATTCGACGAAGTTCAGAGCTTATATTCTTCCGCCTTCGGGATCGGGGCTGAGTCGGATCGTCTCGCCTGGCGATACGGCTGTTGCAGCGGATGGCCCCGCACGGGCGAGTTCTCCTGGACCTCCTGCGTCTCGGCAAGAATTTTCAAGGCGGGTAGTATCATGGCGGTTCCGGGACGTCGAGCGGAACGGTTGGCTCACTTGATCCGTGGCGAGCTGGCCGAGATGATTGCCCGGGAGCTGAAAGACCCGCGCATCGGGTTCGCGACGATCACCCGGGTGGAATTGAGCGGCGACCTGCACCACGCGCGCGTTCTGGTTTCCGTCCTGGGCAATACGGAGGCCCAACAAGGAACGCTGGAGGGGTTGTCCTCTGCTGCGGGGTACATCCGCCACGAGATTGGCCACCGGTTGAGCTTGCGACGTGCGCCCGAACTGACCTTTGTGCTGGATCACGGCGCAGAAGAAGGCCAGAAGATCCAAACGCTGCTCCAGAAACTGAAGGACGAACAGTAGCTATCAGCAGTCAGCTTTCAGCCATCAGCAATAGGGAAGAACTCTTTGAGTTGGTTGCGGAAAGCTGAGGGCTGACGGCTGGCGGTCAACGTCGCGAGTTGTTGCGCGCAAACCATGAGTTCCGAACCTCCAGCAGTCTCCGGGGTCTTAATCATGGACAAGCCTGCGGGCCTCACGTCCCACGACGTCGTGGCGCGGGTGCGCCGCCTGCTCCACATCCGCCAGGTCGGGCATTTCGGGACCTTGGACCCCCTCGCCACCGGTGTCCTGCCCATTTCGGTTGGCAAAGCCACCCGCTTCGCGCAGTTTTATCTCAAGTCCCGGAAGGCTTACGAGGGTAACATGCGGTTCGGGTTCTCCACCGACACCTACGACGCCACGGGCCAACCGACTTCTGAGGTGCATCCGTCGGCGCCCGACCGCGCTGCGCTGGAGAAGCTTTTCCGAGAATTTACCGGGCGCCTCATGCAAACGCCGCCGCCTTTTTCAGCCAAGCATGTGGGGGGTGTGCGCGCCTATGAGCTGGCTCGGAAACACCAGCCGGTGACGCTGGCTCCGGTGGAAGTGGAAATCTACGCTTTAGAACTTTTGGGTCTGGAGGGGGACCAGGCACAGTTTGCCGTGGAATGTTCCGGCGGAACTTATGTGCGCTCGCTGGCCCACGACCTTGGCCAGAGGATGGGCTGCGGCGCCCATCTCCTCCGGTTGCGGCGAACTGCGGTGGCAGAGTTCACTGAGAGCCGCGCAATCTCGCTCGAGCAGCTCTCGGATTTGGTCCGCGAGGGGAAGCCGCCAGGCTGTTTGGTGCCCCTGGAAGCTCTTTTGCCGGATTGCCTTGAGCTCGTCGTGCGCGGGCGGGAAGAGGTTGGCGTGCGCCATGGGCACACGTTTCAACTCGCCCAAGCGTTGCGGCCGGGGCGGGGAAGCGCTTCCCATCGATTGCCGGTGGCTACCCTGCTGAAGATCCTTAACCCTGAGCGCCGCCTCATTGCTGTTGCTCGCCATGTTTCCGGCAGCGTCTATCACCCCAATCTCGTTCTGGTTTAGCTGCCAGACCTTCGCGGCACGCATGCGGTAAGCGAAGTTCCATTCCGGCAACACTCTGTATTGCCAGGCCGTAATTTCTCGCTTTTGTGGCAAACATTCTTCGTCTTGTGTAGGGCCGCCCCTTGGGGCGGCCTTTCGAGTTTCTACATTCGATCACGCTGCGGCGCTGGCGGTGAGGGCCTGATCGGTGATTTTGAGGCCGGGGCGAGCCCCGGCCCTACAAGGCCCCATGGCATGTTGGGTCACGGCCTGCCGAGGCCTTACAGTTTCAGGATAGCAGCAGCGGCTTCGTAGGCAGCGCGGGGCCGCGCCAGGGCCCTCGCCCGGTCGCGCAGATGCTGCAATTCTGCGCGGTTTGCCAGCAAGCGCTCGAGGGTGGGCGCTAGTTCTTCCGGCCGTTTTACCCAGCAGCCGACTCCCCATCTTTCGATCCACTGGCAGGTTCGGCGCTCATTGCCCGGAAGGGGGTCGACGGCCAACATCGGCAGGCCACAGGCAGAGGCTTCTGCCAAGGTCGCCCCTCCCGGCTTGCTCACCAATAGATCCGCCGCCACCATCCAGTCCTGGATATTGTTGACCCAGCCGTACACTCGGAAGCGCGCATTGCCCTCACAGAGCTTCCGGGCTCGCTCTTCCATGCGCGGGTTTTTCCCGGTAATAACCACGACCTGAAGGGGCCGTTGCACGCGGTCGATTTCCCTGAGAACCCGTGAGGGGTTTCCGAAACCCGCACCGCCAAATAAAACCAAAACCACAGGGTCATCGCGTTCGAGCCCGAGGCGCATGCGGGCCGCCTCTCGCTCGGGCAAGCAGGTGAAAGCCAGGTCAATCGGCTGCCCGCAGGTCAGAATCTTCGCGGGAGGTGCGCCTGCGGTTGCCAGCTCACTTGCCAAGTCCTCATGGGTCGTTAAATAGAGATTGACTTCGGGTTGGACCCAAGCGCGGTTGAAATCCATCAACTCCACGCCGACCAGGCGCAAGCGCGCCATGTTTTCCCGCTTGAACATGGCCGCGAGTTCGCACATCCCCACTTCGCTGGCGATGACAATATCCGGGTCGAAGGCTCGGATAAACCGGAACAGAGGACGCGCACCTTTCCGGTAGAGCCAGTTCGGGCCGGTGGATTTTGACTGGTGTTGAATGCTTTCGATCCACCCCCAGAGGCTCGGCCAGTACCTGAGCGGGATCTGGTAGGAGTCGTAGTAGGCTCGGAACCAGCGCGTGCAGTGCTCAAGCGCATCCACAACTTCGACAACTACTTGCGGCTGGATGGCAAGCAGCGCTGCCCGCAAGGCACTCGATGCCCTCCGATGGGCTGCGCCGTGGGAAAGGGTCAGAATGAGCACTTTCGGATGCACGCCACCCGGAATTCCCATAAGGCGTAAACCTTTCCCTTCGTCGGCAGTTGAAGCCGAACCGCGCCTGCGCACGATTCAGGCTGAGTTGAGAGTAGCAGGTCGGTTTGAGCCTGACCTTGCGCAGAGCATTCCGAAGTCAACAGGCCCACCGTTCCGAAATCCCCAATTGACCCACTACCGAGTCGAGCCGAGAGTTACTTTTTACCACCCTCGATGTTAGAATGCCACGTTGAGTCCGCGGAGATTCGACAGGGCCAGGGCAAGGCACTCGGAGTTGGGTGTAACCATTTTTGCCTGAAATACGCAGGTAGGTAATGGCGCATTTATGGGTAATCATCGCGTGCATTGTTTGTCTGGTGGCTCTCGGGGGCCTGTACGTTTATGCCTGGAGCGAGCCGACCTGGCAGACCTTCGGGCCCGCACTCGTCCGCGGTCCCGCTGCCGGGAGGCGCGTCGCCCTCACCTTTGACGATGGGCCGGCCTCACCCTTTACGGAGCAGATTCTCGACATCTTGCGCAATCGGAAAGTGACCGCGACGTTCTTCGTCTGTGGGGAGAACGTGGAGCGCTATCCGGAAATCTTGCGCCGCATTCATGCGGAAGGGCACGAGATTGGGAACCACGCCTACTCCCATCCGTTTTTCTATTTCCGCAGCCGGCCGTTTATGGCGGCAGAAATTGACCGCACCCAGGAAGCGATCGAGGGAATTACGGGGCGGCGGCCCACACTTTTTCGGCCGCCTTTTGGGGTCCGCTGGTTGGGAATCTATGCTGTTCTGCGCGAGCGCGGCCTGCGCCTGGTGACCTGGTCCGATACAGGCTACGACTGGAAATGCGGAACCGAGGACATTGTGCGCAAGACTCTGAAGGGCCTGAGCCCCGGGTCCATCATCCTGCTCCATGATGGCCGCAGGACGTATCCACCGGGCGGAGTCGACCAGTCGTGCACGGTAAGCGCATTACCCGCCATCATTGATGGAGTCGTACGCGCTGGACTGGCCTTCGTCCCTGTCAGCGAGTTTCTCCGTTAGTCGCGCATCCCGCCGGTGAGTCCGCAATCACCCCGCATGAAGTCGAACCATGGCGCAGCCGCGATGGAAAGGAACCTTCAGGGTAATCGTGCTGTTTCGCTTACTGAACTCGCAGGCCTTCCACTGTGTATCCCCGGGGTGAATCAGCTCGCAGTGGAGCTCTTTCCCGGCGAGAATCTCCGGGATACCTCTGATCGTCACCGTGGCACTGGGAGCTGAACCTCCCAAGGTGACCGGGAATAAGTAACCACCCGGAACCTGAAACAAATTTGCTTTCGCACTGCCCCCTTCGACGCTGATCGCATGTGGCAGAAGGACCCATTTCCTCCCCCTCATGGCCTCGAACATCGGACCGTAATCCAGAAATAGCGCGTCTGCTTGCGCGCTTGGAAGTGGGGAATGATCGTTCTGTGGAAACGGAGCCATGGGGAAAACACCCAGGTACACGAATTTCTGCAAGAAGGCGTCAGCATCTGCGGTGGGCCTTTCCTCCCCGAAGACCCAGCCGACATCGCTCCCTCCCCCCCGCCGTTGCTTGGCTAATTCTTTGAGGGTGTATTCCCCAAAGATCCAGCCGATTGCGGGCTTGCGGACCGCTGATAGCGCCGTCGCGTTCAGGGACCCTCCCCAATGCGCCAGCTCAGAGAACAGTCCGTCAGCATGCCGGAGGATATCGATGCGCGAGACAAGATTGTTGACGAAGATCACCTGGCCTGCCCCGTGCTCTAGCGGGCCCAGCTTGTCCATCAGATCTTTCCACGACCAAATTAGAGAGCGCGCCGGCCCGTCGTACCAGGTCACGCCGTCATCCCGCCGATGATTGTAAAGCCTCAGCCAGTCCAACCGGTCGAAGCAGATCCCGGCCGAGTCTGGGATTTTCTCAATGAGCTTCCGAGCCTGGTCTAGAAGGAAGTTTTGCCAGGAAGGTTCTCCCCAGTCGAGCACGACATTGTTGTAAGCGGCTCGGTAGTACGGGTCACGTGAATTGGCTCCCCCGGGCGTCGGTACTTCCTTGTCCGGACGGTAAATAAGAGCGTCCGCCAGTTTCGCGTTGAGGTAATCATTGGGGTCCTTCCACAAATCGGAATCCGATTGGGCCTTGCACGGGGGCGGAGGATAGACGATGTTCTTGCCGAATTCTGCCTCATTAAAGTAGTTCAGTACGTCGAAACCCATTTCGCGCATTCTGCGAGAGTAACCTGCTATTTGACGAATTGATGTGGTCGGCCCCAAGTCGAACGGGGGCGATTCCGACATCCGATAACCGCGTGTCCATTCCTGGTCATCGGTCACTGGCGGGATGAACATCCCCTGATAGGGGAAATCGAAGCTCGCTTTCCAATTAAATGTGAAAGCCATTCGCTTCAGCTTTGCCACATCCAGGGCACCTTCATAACTGGAATAGGCGGCCGTCCCACCGAGCCTGTCCGTGCTGGCAAGCGGAGGATTAAAGAAATCTGCATAGCGCGTGGTCATCCACCGGATTCCGCCGCGCCAGTCCCCTTCATGCGCGATAAGGTCCATGGAGAAGTGCACGGGCTTTCCTTCCGAGATGCGGCGAAACAATCGTGAGAAGGTCAAGTCGCCTCGCGCGGAGGTTCCCAGCGTCATCTCCAGCACGATGTCCTCTGGCGAGAGGGCAAGGCTCAGGCCGATGTCATTCTTGTTCTCAATGACCGTTGCCAAGGGGATGCAGAATACATCGCGGAAAGGCATCGGGACGCCGATTCGGGGCCTGTCGTATTTGTAATACGGCGCCCCATACCAAAGGACTCTGTCCGGGAAATCAGTCGGAGTCAGTGGGTCTTGCCAGCTCGGGTCGGCGCCCCAACTGGGGTCGGTGTCTTCGTCAGGTCGGGGATCTCCCCAGGCTGTCCAGAACCTTTTCGTGGTCACGTTGGGGAAATGGAGTCGGGTCTCAATGGCGGTGCTCCAGGGCGGCCCTTGGCCATCCAATTCCATTTCCCACCGCACCGAGTCCTGGGTCGGAACAAAGACTTCGACCAGCCGAACCTCCCTGCGCGCTCCCTCTCCATCGCATAGCAAGCGCTTCTTGAACCGAACGCCTCCGTCCTTTTGCCTGTCGCTCTCTACTTTCCCCTCGATCCGGCATCCGGCGAGAGCAGTTTGGCCGAGGGCGCTCCACCGGATCTTCTTGTTTCCCAGAATCACGCCGACGATCTTGCCGTCCCGCGCCAGTTCCACTGTGAGGCCAGGAGAATGAATTGCATACCCCGACGCGCCCAAGGCAGGAAGAACCGCCCATCCCAGAATCAGGCCAATGACGTAAACAACGAAGCGAAAACTTCTCATCATATCCTCCCTAGGAGAGAAGTCTCGAATGTCTTGAGCTATCAAAAGCATGAACAATTCCGAACCCTTTGGGACCCTTCACCTACTGGAAACAGGAGGATTGCCCGGCCATGGAATCCTAAGAAGCCTGCGGTGTTATTCATGCTTTTTCTGAAACAGGATACCCCATTCTGGTCCCGGCGTGAGCCCCGGCAGGGGCGGAAGAAACGTACGCGTCAATCCGGCGCCAATACGTGCAAATACCTTCTGCCGCCCCTACCGGGGCTCGACTCGAAGAATCTAACTGGGGCTCTCCCTTCCCCACGACTGGCGTCGTGGGCTATCCCGCCTTGCGGGACCGCGCCTACGGCGCTGCTGCGATGCTTTTGCGTTCCTCGTCCGCGATGGTGTGAAGCGCGTACACGAGGTTCCCCTCCTGGTTCAGGAGGGGGTAAGGGGGTGGTTCTCCCCTGTCCGCCGCGACGCTTTCGCGCTTAGCCCGTCAGCTGACGGGCGCTACGGGCTTAGCCTGCCGTGGCGACCAATGCAGGTGGACTCCGCCTTGCGGATGGGTTGCCGCGAGGAACGGTCAAATCCGAATGAAGGTCCGGTGGCGATACATGTAGTACAGGCCGAGCCAGAGAACGCCGACCGCTCCGAACGCTACCAGGACGTTGCCGAAAATCCCCAGGTGTTTGGCTAAGCCGGCGAAGAGCGCGTTGCTGGTGTAAGCGAAGTCGACCAAGTGCGGGGCCATGTAAGCGACGATGGCGTTCATGCCAATTACGACCAAGAAGAAGGCCCAGCGCCGGTAGCCCAGCACGTCGATCACCGCGTAGAACAGCGCCAGAAGCAGCAGGCACCAGCCGCCTGACCACAGCACCATCGAGCTGGTCCAGATGTGCTTGATGATCGGGAAGGCGAAGCCCCACAGCCAGCCGCCGAGCAGGCAGGCGAGACCCGCCGCGGCGAGCAGGAGCACCTTCCGCCGTCCAGGCAGTGTCGATCGCAGCAGGTGGCCGGCGAGAACGCCCATCAGCACCGTGGCGCCGAATCCCAGGCTGCTCAGGATCCAGGTGTAGGTCGTGCCGTCCTGAAACCGGCCGAGCAGCCCCTTATCAATCCACATCGCCAAGTTGCCGTCGGGCGTAAAGGCGCCGGCACCGTGGCCCGGCACTGGCACGAACGCCATCAGCGCCCAGTAGACCACCAGGAGCGCGCCCGCCAGCGCCGCCTGCCAGCGCACCGGCAACTCCACCAGGGCAATGGCGGAGATCAAGTATCCGGCGGCGATGGACTGGAGCGTGTTGCTGTAGAACTGCAGGTTGTGGAGGTCGAAAAGCAACAGGTGCCCCTGCGCGATCATGCCAAGCACCCACAGCACTGCCACGCGATAGATGACCTTGCGATAAATGTTGCTGCGGCTGTCGCCGCGGGCGAGGCGTTTACCGATCGAGAAGGGCATGGCCACTCCCACGATGAACAGGAACAAGGGCATGATCAAATCCCAGCCGACGAAGCCTTCCCATTCGACGTGGTCGAATTGCCGGAACAGCCAGGGCGGCAGCGGGTTGGAGAACAGCTTGCAGAACTCCATCACGAACGGTCCGCCGCCCATGATCCAAAACATGTCGAACCCGCGCAAAGCATCCACCGACATGATGCGCTCGGCGAGCCGGGCCGCCGGCGCGCCTGTGCTTTCGGCTGTCCTCTGGCTCATCTTTGTGCTCCTTGTGAATCGATGATCAGGTTGTCTTGAGTATTGCCCCGCTGTTTCGTCAATGCGGCTTTCCAGTCTTATTCCCGGGCCGCCACCAGGACGTTTAAAATGCCATCGATGTTGACCGGGTTCGGTGTTATTGGGCCGGTCATGGATGGCGCCACCGAAGGCAGAGCCGCCCAGGCGATGACATACTTCGCGCGCTCGAAAGGTGGCCGGACGTCACCCAGATTGCCCCTGTCATGCTCGCCAGGGACAATTCGGTCGCGAATCGTCGTGGGCTGCACGATTGTTCCGACGGAGGGATTGTCCAGTATTCGAACTTTTTTTGCTCTCTCCGTAAGCTCGCACACGATAGGGGAGCCGATAAAGCCTGCGCCGCCCGGTGCCAGGTATAAGGCCACGGTTGTAGAACCCAAGAAATGGCCGGTGAGTATAACATTCATGGGCCATTCAAAACCGACATGGTGCTTGCGGATCCGGAGGTGGACCCCAAAGTCAAGACCAATTTTCGTCGGCAATAAGTTAATGTCGGCGAAGTCCGGTTGTGTCTCGTGGTCATTTCCTCCAGCGGGGGATGGGGGTTTGGGGGA
>Ga0315279_10003856_pt1 | contig 20521 bp, 14 predicted proteins | sample YL17G06_20_MG_FD_203694 | JGI IMG/M metagenome (GOLD analysis project Ga0315279, IMG submission 203694) | Sediment microbial communities from Yellowstone Lake, YNP, Wyoming, USA - YL17G06_20 | ecosystem: Environmental > Aquatic > Freshwater > Lake > Sediment | place: USA: Wyoming | collected... | reverse complement strand
GCTGGAGGCGTGGCCACGGTCACGCTGTACAAGGATACGCTCCGAAGGCCGGAGAAACCAGGTGGTCATGCCGTGTGCCAGGGCGATTGCATGAAGGGGTTGCATCGTCGCCTTCTGCGTGAGGGTGCACGACGCGGCATCCCCATTGTGCGGATTCCGACCGGTCCGTCCACGTAGTACGACGCATCGGTGGCAGTACGATGTGCCGCCACACGTACAAGCCCCGTCATTCCGAGGGAGCGGGGCGGCCCAACAGGGCCGCCAGGCGACGGGGAATCCCTTCACTGAACGTGCCGGCACGCACAAGGCGGCGGCCGCCCGGCGGAGGCTCATCGTACCGGCTCCATGCATTCAAGTGGGGGTATCCCGAGCTAAAGGGATTCCTCTCTGCGGCCTCGTCCGCTTCGCGGACGGGGCGTTCGCTCGGAATGATACGCATTCGCCTTGAAAACGCTACATGAGCGAACACGAGGTTCGCCCTTATTGTGGGTTGTATGATACTATTTCACAAGTAGTTGCAGGGGCGAGGCATGCCTTGCCCCTCCGGCCATGACGTAGCGTCCTCAACACGAAATCGTATGACAGTGCTCTGTACGTGAGATTGAGCGCCCGGTCGCAGGTACGAGGCGGTACATGCCATGTCCTCGTCGGAATGGCGCCTCATGGAACACGATCGCCAATGCCCCGTACCACCTTCGTGCAATCGCCCTGTGGTGGCGGCGTTCCGGCTTGACCCATTCAGGATGTCGCGGTACTCTCACGTACTTGTTCTCTGTTCCCCGATCTGGTGGAGACGTCACTCGGAATGGGTCCGACGGGTTCTCGGCGCAGGAGCGCCGTGCGGGCCTGTGGACGCAGGATGGCGGCAGGTATGGATGGCAATGACACGCGGTTGACGAGATGGATCGGCGCAGCGGTTTTCCTCATCGTCTTCGGGATCTACTTCGCGACGATGGCGCCCACGACGTCGTTCTGGGATTGCGGCGAGTTCATCGCGTGCGCGTTCACGATGGGCGTGCCTCATCCGCCGGGGACGCCGTTGTTCATCATGATCGGTCGGGTCTTCTCGCTCGTGCCGTTCGAGCATGCGCTCAAGGCGGTGCGTCTGGTGCCGCCGCATGCCGACATGGCGGTCCGGGCGAACATCATGTCGCCGCTGACCGGGGCGCTGGCGGCGCTGTTCTGCTACCTCATCATCCTGCGGCTCATCCGGGGCTGGAAGGGCGGGCTCGGCACGGTGAAGGAGCGCTGGTCGGCCCAGGTGGGCGCCGTCGTCGGCGCGTTCATCTTCGCGCTGGCCGACTCGAACTGGTTCAACGCCGTCGAGGCCGAGGTGTACGCCTATGCCATCTTCTTCATGATGCTGGCTCTCTACCTCGGGCTCGTCTGGGCCGACACGGTAGGCAAGGGACTCCATCTCTCGCTCGCCCTGTTCCTGGCGTACCTCATGGGCCTTGCCGGCGGCCTCCACCTCTTGGCGCTCCTCGTGCTGCCGACCATCGCGCTGCTCGGCGTCTTCGCATACGTGAAGGACCGGCGCGACGTGTGGGTGCTCCTCGGCGCGGTCACGCTGCTCATCCTCGGCGGGTACTTCGCGCTCCACGCCATGAACGCCGCGCGGCTTCTCGCGGACCCGATGGCCGGCTCGGCCGCCGACTATGGCATCAGCGACGACCCGCTCGTGTACCGGCAGATCTCGGTGGTGCTCGCGCTCGTCTTCACCGCGTCGGGCATCGTGCTCGCATTCCTCACGCGCGCCGTCAACTGGCGCGACACGTGGTCGGTGCTCCTCATCGGCGCCGCCGCGGTGGCGACGGTCAAGTCGGCGATCGACGCCTTCTTCTGGATCGAGGACGTCGGCCCCTTCCCGCTCGCGACCGTCATCGTCGGCGTCATCGCCGCGCTGGGGCTCGTGGCGCTCGGCCAGGGCCAGCGCAAGCCGGCCATTCCCGCCCTCAAGGGTTACCATCTCGTCGTGGCGCTGCTCCTCCTCGTCGTGGTCGGCTACTCGACGTATCTCATGCTGATGATCCGATCCGGCCTGAGCCCGTCCATCAACGAGAACAACCCCGACAACTGGAGGAACCTCTTCAGCTTCATCGCCCGGAAGCAGTACGGCAACGAGGACATGTCCCTCCTCATCTTCAGCCGTCGGGCGAGCTTGCGGTTTCAGTTCTGGGACATGTTCGTCAAGTACCTCCTCCAACAGTTCCCGGTGTCGCTCACGGGCGTGCTGTTCAACTGGAAGGCCCTGTTCCGCGCCGCGATGGAGCCGACCTACTTCGGCATGCGCGTGCCGGACCTGCCGCTCGTGCTCATGCTCTTGGGCATCTTCTGGCACTACGAGTACGACCGGCGGCGGTTTCTCGCCCTCTCCGCGCTCTTCGTCATCGCCGGCTTCGGCCTCGCGGTCTACCTGAACATGCCCGACCCGCAGCCGCGCGAGCGCGACTACGCGTTCACCGGCGCGATATCGGTCATGGCGATCTGGATGGGCCTGGGCGTGACCGGCCTCATCCGATCGGCGGGGACCTGGCTGCCGGAGACCTGGCCGGCGGTCCTCAGGCAGCGCGTGCTCCCGTACGCGATCGCCGCCGTCGGCATTGCAGTGCCGATCGTGTTCCTCCTCGGCTACCCCCTCATCGATCAGTGGTCCGGCGATTTCAGCATCCGCTACCGCAACTGGCCCAAGCACGACCGCAGGTACGACACCATCGGCTACGACTATGCGTACAACATCCTCGAGTCGTGCGAGCCGGGCGGCGTCATCTTCACGAACGGCGACAACGACACCTTCCCGCTGTGGTACCTCCAGGAAGTCGTCGGCACGCGGAAGGATGTCCGCGTCGCCAACCTGAGCCTGCTCAACACCGACTGGTACATAGAGCAACTGCGGGACGTTCCGCCGCGCGTGCCGATCAGCCCGTCGTACACCGACGAGTACGTCGAGAACGTGCTGGCCGGGGCGACGCTGCAGAGCCTCGTGCAGTCGGGCAGGATCGACGTCGGGGCAAACGGCAGCCCCTTCGATGACCAGGGCCGGCTCATCGGCTGGCGGGCGAAAGAGGTGCACGCAGCGCCGGCGGATACGATCCTCGCCCGGCTCAAGGATGGCCGCGTGCTCCGCGGCGTGGTGACCGAGGGCGCGCCGGGCAAGCTCGCGATCATCCCCGAGGGCACGGGCACGGTCACCATGGTGGACTCGGGCGACGTGGCCGCGAGCTCGGTCGGCCACACGGAACTCGCGTGGACGATCCCGCCGCCGGACGAGTACCGCGTGCTCCGCGTGCAGGACGTCATGGTCTACGACATCATCAGACACGCGGAGTGGAAGCGGCCGGTGTACTTCGCCGTCACGGTCGCGGATGACAACAAGATCGGGCTGGAGCGCTACCTGCGCATGGAGGGGATGGTCTTCAACCTCGTGTACCGTCCCGACGAGGGCCTCAACGTCGCGCGGTCCATCCACAACCTCGAAGACGTGTACATGATCCGCAACATCAGGGACGAGTCGATCTACAAAGACGACAACATGCTGAAGCTGATCTCGAACTATCGCTCGGCGTACCTGCAGCTTGCGGACAAGCAGATCGCCGAGGGCGACGTCGCCGGCGCGCACCGGAGCCTCCTGCAGATGAACGATCGCATCCCGCTCGAGTGGCGCGCCGCGTACACCGGCGCCAGCATCTGCCGACGCGCCGGCACAGAGCTGAGCGATCTCCTCGTCTACTACGCGAAGGAGTCCTCCCGCCTCCTGCAGAACGAGATCGCCGCGACGGACGTGTTCGACGCGTACATGCTCGAGAGGGTGCGCATCACGACGCAGTTGCTGCGGTTCGCGAACGACAACGCGGACGCGATCGCGCTGCTGGAGAGGGCCGATCGGCGCGCGGTGACCGCCCCGCCGGTCTCGGGCATCGGCCCCTTCGACCGGCTCATGCTGCTGTTCGAGCTGGGACGGACCTACGAAGACATGGGCCAGAACGTCAAGGCGCGCGACGCCTACGTGCAGGCGAACGCGATCATGGCGCAGGTGCCGAGCACGCCGGAGATGAGCCAGCAGTTCCAGGATCAGTTCCGGATCGACCCGAGGACGATGCAGGAAGAGATCCAGCGCCGGTTGGCCCACGTGAACGACCTCATCAGCAGGCCGGAATCGACGAGGATCGACACGTCGCGAGGCCGGTAGCCCCGAGTCGGCGTGTCATGATAGGCGCTCCAATCACGCGCGGGGTCGGCGAACGAGGCGAGATGACGGATACGGCGCTGGATGTCACGGTGGTCATCCCGCACTACGCCGGCGCGCAGGTGGTGGAATGCCTGGAGGCTCTCTTCGCCTGCCCCGACCGGCCCGCCGCGGTGGTGCTCGTCGACGATGGATCGACGGACGGCACCGCGGAACGGGCGGCGCAGCGCTTCCCATCGATCCGCCTCGTGCGGAACCCGGTGAACCTCGGGTTCGTCGGGGCGTGTAATAGGGGTCTCGCGGAGGTTGCGTCGGCCTGGGCCGTCCTTCTCAACGACGATGCGCTGGCCGACCCGGGATGGCTGGCCGCTCTCGTACGGGCGCTCGCGGCGGATCGGTCGGTGGCGGCCGTGCAGCCGAAGATCGTGACCGTCGCCGACCCGGCGCGGTTCGACTATGCCGGCGCGGCGGGCGGCCTCATCGACCGATACGGCTACCCCTTCGCGCTCGGCCGTTGGTTCGACCGGACCGAGATCGACCGGGGGCAGTACGACGCGCCGCGGGAGATCTTCTGGGCTTCCGGCACGGCGATGGGTCTGAGCATGGAGGCGTACCGCCGAGTTGGCCCGCTCGAGACGGCCTTCCGGATGCACATGGAAGAGATCGACTGGTGCTGGCGGTGCATCCTCGCCGGCTACCGCATCATGAGCGTGCCATCGGCGCGGGTTCGCCACCATGGGGCAATGACGCTGCGCGCGGCGTCGCCCCGGAAGATGTACCTGAACCATCGGAATAGCTTCCTCATGTTGCTGAAGAACTATAGCGCGGCGACGCTCGTCCGCGTGCTGCCGGCGCGGTTGGGGTTGGAGGCGCTCACGGTCGTCGCGGCGCTGGCGACCGGCCAGTTCTGGCGAGCGTTGGGAGCGTTCGCCGGGCCGTTCGGGGCGATGGCGCTCCTGCCGCGCATCTGGCCCGCTCGGCGACGCGTGCAGGCGATGCGCGTGCGCCCTGACGCAGAGGTGGCGCGGTTCATGTACGGCGGCAGCATCGCGCTCAGGCACCTCCGGCGGCTTCCCGCGCCGGCTCCCTCGCCATCGGGCGGAGCGTAGCATGGCGCGCCGGCGTTTGCTGCCGCGGGATGGCAGCCTGGCGATGCGCCTCGCCAAGCTCGTCGTCAGCCTCGTCCTCGTCGCCGCGGTCATCTGGAAGGTCGGCCCGCACGCCGTCGTGCCGGCCGTATTCCGGTGGCAGTGGCTCCTCGTCGCGATCTCGGTGTTCCTGGTGAGCAATCTCCTCGGCGCCTGGCAGTGGAGTCTGCTCCTGCGCAGCGCTGGGATCTCGCTCGAACGCGGCAAGGTCGTGCAGACCTACTTCGTCGGTCTGTTCTTCAACAACTTCCTCATCGGCAACGTCGGCGGCGACATCATGCGCGCGTTCGACGTCCGGCGGCATGGGACCTCATCCCACCAAGGCCACGCGGCCGTCGGCGTCGCCACCATCGTCATGGACCGCTTCCTCGGCTTCCTCACCATGATGTGCTTCGCCGGCCTGGCGCTCTGGGCCTGGCACGGCGACGCCCGGGCGATGCAGATCATCGTCGGCCTTCTCGGCGCCTTCCTCGTCGCGGGGGTGCTCCTGACGAGCCGCCGCATCGGCACCCGATGGGATAGGGCCGTCACGGCGCTCCTGCCGCGACGCATGGCGCAGACGGTGCTGAACCTACGCGCCGGGTTCGTCGCGATGCGGCAGCAGCCGGGCGCGCTGATAGGGGCGGCGTGCGTCTCGGCGTTCGTCCAGGGGATGCGGATCGTCGTGCACTACCTCTGCGCGTCGGCGATCGGGCTCGGAATCCCGTTCGTGTACTTCGCCGAGTTCATCCCTCCCATCAGCGTCGCGGCGGCGTTCCCGATCAGCGTCGGCGGCCTGGGCATGCGCGAGTGGGCCGCGGTCGGGCTCTTTCGCGCCGTGGGCGTCGCCGGTGCGGGCGTCGTCACGATGGAGCTCCTCGCGCACGCCGTCACGCTCGTCTCGAGCCTGCCGGGCGCGCTCGCGTTCGTCGTCCGTGGGGCGAAGGCCCCCGTCGCGGAGATGGAGAAGACATGATGGAGCCAAAGCTATCCATCGTCATCCCGCTCCTCAACGAGCGGGAGAGCCTGCGACCGCTCTACGACGCCATCGCCGCCGTCGTGGACCGCGAGGGGTACTCGGCCGAGATCGTCTTCATCGACGATGGCAGCCGCGACGGGTCGTACGACGTCATCCGCGAGCTCGCGGCGAAGGACCCGCGCGTCCGAGCCGTCCGGTTCCGCCGTAACTTTGGCAAGTCCGCCGGCCTCGCGATCGGCTTCCGCGCCGCTCGCGGCGACGTCGTCATCACCATGGACGCGGACCTGCAGGACGACCCCGAGGAGCTGCCTCGCCTGCTCGCCAAGCTCGAGGAGGGCTACGACCTCGTGAGCGGCTGGAAGGAGGTCCGGCACGATCCGCTCTCGAAGCGCCTGCCGTCGAAGGTGTTCAACGCGATGACCTCGCGCATGTCGGGCGTGACGCTCCACGACTTCAACTGCGGGCTGAAGGCGTACCGCCGCGTCGTGACCGAGGAGATTCGCATGGCGCGCGGGATGCACCGGTTCACGCCCGCGCTCGCGTACATGCGCGGCTTCCGCGTGGCCGAGATTCCCGTGCGGCACCATCCGCGCCGCTTCGGAAGGAGCAAGTACGGCGTCAAGCGCTTCATCGATGGCATCCTCGACCTCATGACCGTGGTGCTGCTGACCCGGTACATCACGCGGCCGCTGCGGTTCTTCGGCTGGCTCGGGGCGATGCTGATCTCGGTCGGCGTCATCATCGGGCTCTACATCACCTACCTGCGCTTCACGTACGGCTCGATCATGAACCGCGCTCCGCTCTTGTGGCTCGGCGTGCTCCTCATCATCGTCGGCATCCAACTCGTCTCGACCGGGCTCCTGGCGGAGCTCATGACGAGCAGCCGCACCGGCCTGGAAGAGGTGTCCATCCTCGAGAGCATCGACGGCGACCGCCGCCCGGCGGAGCGCGACGAGCGCCGCGGAAACTGATCGATGAGGCGGGCGTTCCAGTTCTGGCGTGCCGCCGCCGGCCGCCGCCGGCCGCCGCTCGCGGCGCTGGCCGCGCGCCGCGCGGCATGCTTGACCGGTCTTCCCGCAGCAGGTACATTCGACGACGGCATGGGCGGTTAGCTCAGTTGGTTAGAGCGCTTGCTTGACATGCAAGAGGTCACTGGTTCAAATCCAGTATCGCCCACCATGCGCGAGGGCCATCGGCGAGCACCCGATGGCCCTTTCCCATTTTCATAGCCGCCGGTGGAATGGTCCGCCGGGTAGCCGTATGTCGCCGTCCGCGGGGGCGCCGCGTATCTTCTCTGGACATGGTAGCATCGTCGGAATCGGAGGGCGGTCGATGAGGGTGCGTCCCGGCTGGCCGGTGCTTATGGCGTTGATAGTCCTTCCGGGCGCGGGCCTTCTCGCGGGCCGGACGGCGCACGCGGCGACGCGGTTCGCCGGTGACTTCCTGGCCGTCGGCATCGGGCCGCGCGCGATGGGCATGGGCGGCGCCGTGACCGCGACCGCGACCGGCACCGACGCAGCGTACTGGAACCCGGCCGGGTTGGCGTCGCTCGCCGCCGGCGCCGCAGCCTTCGAACATGCCGAACGCTTCGGCGGGATCGTGACCCACGACGCGCTCGGCGCGGCGCTACCGCTCCGGCACGGCGGCCTCGGGTTCCTCCTCTTCCGCGGCGCGGTGGACGGCATCCCGTACGCCGATTCCACGATCCTGCCCGACCCAACGGCACCCATCGGACCGGACAACATGCCCGACCCATCGAAGGTGCACACGTTCTCGAACGCCGACTACGTCATGTATCTCGCCTATGGCCGGCCGATCCTCGGCGGCGTCGAGGTCGGAGCGAGCGCCAAGCTCATCCGCCGCACCATCGATCGGGCCGACGCGTTCGGCTACGGCCTCGATCTCGGCGCGCGATGGGCGCCGACGCCGGACCTCGCGCTCGGGCTCATGCTGCGCGACATCTCCACCACCCGCGTGAGCTGGGACGCCGGGCAGACGGACGTGGTGTACCCGTCGGTGCGGCTTGGCGCGGCGTACACGTGGCGGATGCCGGCGCACGGACGGCTCACCGTCGCAGCCGGCTCGACGCTCGCGCCCCAGAAGGCGGGCTATGGCGGCCTCGCGCCGTGGAAGATCGGCGCGGCGGGCAACCCCGGCGAGATCGGCGCGGAATACGGCTGGCGCGAGACGGTCTTCCTTCGCCTTGGCGCCGGCGACGTGCGCGGGCTCATGGGTCCCGGATCGGGGCAGATCGCCGCCGGGGTCGGGCTACGGACGCGCTTGCCCTGGACGCCCTCCCTCTCGCGCGTCGGGCTCGACGTCGCCTGGATGCGGCACGACCTGCGCGATTCGTTCCGCGTCGGGGCGATGATGGAGCTATGAAGACGACTCCACGCGCGGCCCGATCCAATGGGCGTAGAGACGCGATATATCGCGTCTCTACAATGGTGTTCGGGCATGGAATGGATCGGATGGATCGATGAGCGAAGCGCGCGCGAACGACGAACGAGATGAAGGGCCGGCTGCGCCCGACGCCGCGACTCCTGTGGCATCGGTGCCACAGCCCGAGGAGGAGCAGCCGACGCGGTGCGGGTACGTCGCTATCGTCGGCCAGCCGAACGTGGGCAAGTCCACCCTCATGAACTCCCTCGTCGGCGAGCGGCTGAGCATCGTCACGCCGAAGCCGCACACGACCCGCACGCGCGTGCTCGGCATCATCACCGATCCGAACCGCCGCGCGCAGGTGATCTTCCTCGATACGCCGGGCATGGTCGAGACGCCGCGGTACCGGCTCCAGGAGGCGATGGCGAACGTGATCAGGCGGTCGATGCGGGATTCCGACGTCGTCCTCGCGCTCTTCGACTACACTCGCCCCGATCCGGACCTCGTCGCGCGCACGGTCGAGCTGGTCCGAGGCGCGGGCAAGCCCACGATCTACGCCGTCAACAAGATCGACCTCGCCCCGGGCGAACTGGACATGTCGCCGTACCCTGAGGGGACGCTCCCGATCTCCGCGCTCTTCGAGCTCAACATGCCCGCCCTCGGCGACGCCATCACCGCAAAGCTTCCACTCGGCCCGTACCTCTATCCCCTCGACGCACTCGCCGACCAACCGGAGCGGTTCTTCGTCGCCGAGCTCATCCGCGAGACGATCTTCGAGGAGATGGACAAAGAGATCCCCTACACGACCGCGATCGCCATCGAGCAGTTCATCGAGCGGCATGCCGAACTCCCCGGGCGCAAGGACTACATCAACGCGACGATCCTCGTCGATCACGACTCGCAGAAGGGGATCATGATCGGCAAAGGCGGGGCGAAGCTGAAGCGGATCGGCCGGCTCTCGCGGGAGAAGATCGAGCGGTTCCTCGAACGGCCGGTGTACCTCGAGCTCTACGTGAAGGTCAAGCGGGACTGGATGAAGCGCGAGGCGGACCTGCGGGAACTGGGCTACCTGGATCGTTCGTAAGCCCCGCAGGCCCCTTGGAGGCATGGTTCACGTTCGGTACACTAATGGTCTGGCCTGCATTTCTGGGTTCATTCGTGACCGGATTCTCATATTCCCCGTGCGGCACCGAACGACATCGCTCCACCCCGACGTGGTGCGGCCGCACACCGGTGCGGTTGCGCGGTGCCGCGACCGCGCGGCGAGCGATGACACGTAGATCGTCCCCGGGATTTGTCTCTCACCACACGGCTCATGCGCACATGGAGGCATCAGATGGCTGAGGTCCTGACGGCTGACGCGAAGAAAGCCACGACGACGGGCAAGAAGTACGTGTACCTCTTCGGCGGCGGCTCCGCCGAGGGCAACGCGAAGATGAAGAACCTCCTCGGTGGCAAGGGCGCGAACCTCGCCGAGATGGCCAGCCTGGGCATTCCCGTGCCCGCCGGTTTCACCATCACCACCGAGATGTGCACCGTCTACTACAAGCTCGACAGGAAGTACCCGCCCGAGTTGTTCGACGACGTGGACGCCGGCGTCCGGCACATCGAGAAGATCATGGGGAAGACGTTCGGCGATCCGGAGAACCCGCTCCTCGTCTCCGTACGCTCCGGCGCGCGCATCTCGATGCCCGGCATGATGGATACGGTGCTGAACCTCGGCCTGAACGATCGGACGGTCCAGGGTCTCGTGAAGCAGTCGGGCAACGAGCGGTTCGCGTGGGATTCCTACCGCCGCTTCGTCCAGATGTACGGCGACGTCGTGCTCGGCCTGAAGCCCGAGTCGAAGGACGAGGAGGATCCCTTCGAGGTCATCATCCATGCGAAGAAGGCGGAGCGCGGCATCAAGAACGATACCGAGCTGACGACGGCGGACCTCAAGGACCTCGTCAAGAGGTTCAAGGCCGCCATCAAGCAGCGGCGGGGCACCGATTTCCCCGAAGACCCGAAGGAGCAGCTCTGGGGCGCCATCAACGCCGTGTTCGGCTCATGGAACGGCAACCGCGCCGTCATCTACCGCCGCATCAACAAGATCCCCGAGGATTGGGGCACCGCCGTGAGCGTGCAGGCGATGGTCTTCGGAAACATGGGAAACGACTCCGCCACCGGCGTCGCCTTCACGCGCGATCCCTCGACGGGCGAGCGGGTCTTCTACGGCGAGTACCTCGTGAACGCGCAGGGCGAGGACGTGGTCGCGGGTATCCGCACGCCGGAGCCGATGTCCGAGTTGGCGAAGAAGATGCCGAAGGCGTACGACGAACTGGAGGCGATCCGCCAGAACCTCGAGCAGCACTACACCGAGATGCAGGACGTCGAGTTCACCATCGAGCGGCAGAAGCTCTACATGCTCCAGACGCGCAACGGCAAGCGCACGGCGCAGGCCGCGGTCCGCATTGCCGTCGAGATGGTGAAGGAAGGTCTCATCAACAAGGACACCGCCGTCGCCCGCATCGCGCCGGAGCAGCTCGACCAGCTCCTCCATCCGATGTTCGACTTCGAGGCGAAGAGGAAGGTGAAGAAGCTCGCCACCGGCCTGAACGCCTCGCCGGGCGCCGCGGTCGGCAAGGTCTACTTCAACGCCGAGGACGCAGAAGCGCACGCCGCCGCCGGGGAGAAGGTGATCCTCGTCCGGCTCGAGACGAGCCCGGAGGACATCGGCGGCATGGCCGTGGCGGAAGGCATCCTCACGGTTCGCGGCGGCAAGACGTCGCACGCGGCGGTGGTCGGCCGCGGCATGGGCAAGCCGTGCGTGGTCGGCTGCGGCGCGCTGAACGTGAGCTACGCACAGCGCGTCTTCACCGTGCAGGTCGGCGGCGACGCGGTCACGGTGAAGGAAGGCGACGTGATCTCCATCGACGGCTCCGACGGCGCGGTCATGCTGGGCCGCGTGCCGACGAAGCAGCCGGAGATAACCGGCGACTTCGCCACGCTCATGGGCTGGGTGGACGAAATCCGCAGGCTTGGCGTCCGCACGAACGCCGACACGCCGCACGACGCGAAGGTCGCGCGCGAGTTCGGCGCGGAGGGCATCGGCCTCTGCCGCACCGAGCACATGTTCTTCGGCGGCGACCGCATCGACGCGGTGCGCGAGATGATCCTCGCCGACGACCTCGATGGCCGGCAGAAGGCCCTCGCGAAGCTACTGCCCATGCAGCGCGACGACTTCGTCGGCATCTTCCGCGCGATGGACGGCCTCCCGGTCACCATCCGCACCCTCGACCCGCCGCTCCACGAGTTCCTCCCCCACGAGGACGATCAGATCAACGAGCTGGCCTACAAGATCAACCGCAACCCGGAGCGCATCAAGGAGAAGCTCGTCCAGCTCAACGAGCTCAACCCGATGCTCGGCCATCGCGGCTGCCGCCTCGGCATGACATATCCCGAGATCAGCGAGATGCAGGCCCGCGCCATCATGGAGGCCGCGTGCCAGGTGGCGAAGGAAGGCGTCGACGTTCATCCGGAGATCATGATCCCGCTCGTCGGCACGATGGGCGAGATGGTCAACCAGAAGGAACTGTGCGACCGGGTCGCGAAGCAGGTGATCAAGGAGACGGGCGTCAAGGTGGACTACAAGATCGGGACGATGATCGAGGTGCCGCGCGCGGCCCTCATCGCCGACCAGATCGCCAAGGAAGCCGAGTTCTTCAGCTTCGGCACGAACGACCTGACCCAGATGACCTGCGGCTACAGCCGCGACGACGCGGGCAAGTTCCTGCCGTACTACGTCGAGCACAAGGTGTGGGCGGAAGACCCGTTCCAGACGCTCGATCAGGAAGGCGTCGGCAAGCTCGTCGAGATGGGCATCAAGCTTGGCCGGCGGTCACGCCGCACGCTCAAGGTCGGCATCTGCGGCGAGCACGGCGGCGATCCGGCGTCGGTGGAGTTCTGCCACAAGGTGGGGATGAACTACGTCTCCTGCTCGCCGTACCGCGTGCCGATCGCGCGGCTGGCGGCGGCGCAGGCGGTCCTCGCCGAGCGCGACGCGGCATCCGCCGAGGCGAAGAGATCGACCATGTAGACGAGCATCGCTCGTATGGACAGCGCGGCCGGACTCGGGTCAACCGGGTCCGGCCGTGTTTCGTTGTACGAAGCGGGTAGGCTGACTGGGCCTCCAGGAGTTCTGCTCGACTTCAGGCGGCGAACGGATGGGAAGCTTCCCGCACACACGGCGCCAATGATTGCCCCGCGCAGCGCGCTGAGGAAGGAGACTGCCTACTCCGGCGTGGCGATGGTCCTTTCACGGCGGAGCGGTGGCCTGGTGGGGATGCTTGGCGAAGAAGTCTCTCAGGGCGCTCACGCGCCTGAGATACAGCGGCAGGCAGGCCAATGCCGTCGAGCAGTCGTCGTGGACGATCTTGATACCAGTTGGATGCCCCGCGTCGTTCCGATAGGCGCGGAATAGCTCTGCGCTGTAGTCGAAAGACCATCCAAGTGCGTCTGTGAGATCGTGCGGCACCTGCTTCCTGCGCTGGTCAAGACGGTCTTTGAAGCTCTTGAGCTTCGGGAGATATCCGTTCTGCGTCTGCTTCAGCGCCTTCCGGAAGTCGCCTTCGTCGTCCGCGGAGAGCCAGCCGGCGAAAGCCTCGATGAGATCGAGCATTGCGGCTTCGGAAGCAACGCCGAGCATGACGGCCGATGCTCGGAGAAGCTGCGCTTGGAAGGCCGCCACCGCCTCGTCCACGTACTCATACACGGCGGCTGGAAGGTAGGGGGCAGTGCTCCGGATGTAGCCCATGTACGCCGGGTCGTGCGGGGTAGGCTCGGAAGTCGAGAGGGCCGATCTGCCACGCTCGGTGAGCGCCAGAACCGGCCCGGAACGGCTTGTGGACTGGGAATGCCACTGCGCCACGTAGAGCAGCCGTCGGGCGACAAGGTCGCAGACCACTTCCCACACGTCGTCGGTCGTGACCCCTTGGACTTGCAGGCTCTTCGCCACAGGTCCCACGATACACTCGAATTGGCGAAGCTCGGCTGCCTTGGCATCCTGGATGGCGTTCAAGATCGCGCTCTGCACGTTGGAGCGGTCCACGGAAGCGCCTCCTGTGTGATGATGAGAGGCGGTACAGGCAGCTACCGCGCCGCGCTCGCGTTCGCCGCGCGACCGCTCGCAGGTCATTGCGGCGAACCGGCTATCGCTCCCGGGGAATATAGCTGCGAAATCTGGAACGTCAAGTGCCAGTCGGGAAAATCTCCCATGATTCAGCGGTAGGGTACACGAATCGAGGAGCGGCCGCGCTGCCTGCGATGGGCACGGGTCGCCGCCATACGTGGCCGCCAGACTGGCAACTCGTTGTTCATACGCAGGGACGCGGAAGCAGGCGCTAATACCGCCCATACGTGTGCGCCGTCTCGATCATCGCCACGAAGTTCCCGTCAGAGAGCGCAGCCCACAAGGACCGTCAGTGTCCTCGTCTTCCCAACGAGTTCGTTCGCGTTGACGAAACCATGGTCATACCGCAGCTCTACACTCGCGACCCGTGACACAACCGGGAGCGAGAAGCCGCCACCGACGACGGCCGCCACGCCCAGCCGACCCTTGTAGAACTCCGCGGGCAAGCGACCGCGCGAGTTCCGCGAATACGTGTCGTCCTGAACCCGCAGCGCCGGGGCGACGCCACTCAGCGCGTAGAAGCGGCCACCGAACGCGCCGACCCTCAGGAGCACGGGCAATTCGACGTACGCGATTCGCCTCGCCTGAGGGGGCACCGGTTCAGGCTGGACCAAGTAGTCGACCCCGAGATCATTATCTCGCGTATCCCACCAACTGCTCTTCAGTACGGCCCGTTTCCGGGAGTAGTTCAGTTCGGCCTGCAGGGCCAGTCCTGCGTCGAGCGGTTGAACCACGAACGCGCCGATGAGGCCGTCGGCTGCCGGAGTGACGTCCGCCGGGTAGCGGCTGAACTTCGACATGGTCATCCCTGCATGCACCCCGATGGTGCCCGCGCCGGCGTGGCCGGCTGGAGCGAGCAGCAGCGCGGTCAATCCTCCGAAGCATGCTGCCGCGGCCAAGGCATGTTTCATGGCGCACTTCCTCTCCTTCGCGCTCCTCCTCATTGTCCACCTCCTCTCATTCGCCCGGGCTTGCGCCCCGGACGCCTCCTCGCCCGATCGCCTTCCTCGCCCGTTCGCCGACGACCGAGCGCAGGCCATTGCAGCCAACGGGCTATCGCTGCGGGGGAATATAGCTGCCTCATCTGGAATGTCAAGTGCCAGGCGGGAAAGTTCTTCATGATCCAGCGGCGGCGTACACGAATCGAGGGGCGGCCGTCTCGCCTGCGATGGGCACGGGCCACCACAGGACGTGACCGCCGGATCGGTAGCTGGTTGTTCATACGCGGGGACGCGAGAGCAGGCGTCAGTACCGCCCGTACGTGCGCGCCGTCTCGATCATCGCCAGGAGGTTTTCGTCGGGCGTATCGCGGCCGCACTGATCCCCGGTGGAGAGGATGAAGCGTCCGCCGGCGGCCGCGTCGTCGATGGCCCGGCGGCTCGCCGCGGCAACGTCGTCCGGCGTGCCGTGCAGCATGACCTCGGTGGTGTGCAGGTTCCCCTTGAGGACGATCTTGCTTCCGTAGCGCCGCTTCAGGTCCGCCAGGTCGCAGTCCCCCATCGGGCGCGGTTCGAGCGGGTCGATGACCGTGAGGTCGGTCTCCTCCTCGATGGGTCAAGTCTCATATCCGTGTCCAGGCGCCGACGGAAGATGGATCTTCTTGATGATACTCGCGTGGCGGGAAAGCAGCTCGGCTGCCACTGAAGCGGCCGTAGCATCTGCTGGGAGCACGCACAGGTTCATCGTGTATTCAAACGAGTTTGGCACATAGCTCTTGAGCCTCAATGTGAGTCCATTCTCTGAACCGAACTCCCTCGCGGCTTCTTCAGACATCCCGACGCTGAAGTCGATCACCAGTGCGGGGCCCAGACACGGGTCCTTCTCCGGCTCCGTTGTCTGTCTTGAACATGCCAGCGGGACAGCAACGGCCAGGACGACGTAGAAGAGGTTGTTCAGCCGCATGAGTGCGCCACCTCCATCGGACTGAACTATTTCCCGGCAATGATGATGTCGCGTCCAAGTGAACAGATCCGCCACCAGACCGACGCCGCTGCTCCCACGCCCACGAGCAGCGCACCCAGGACTACAATCCTTTTGATCGTGTACCTCTTCCTCCGGTGCGCGGGGGGCACGCACGTCGGATGCTCGTCCGCTGCCGGTACCATCTGGCAACGGTGGCATGATAGTACCTTTGTCCTCTGTCGTGCAATATACGGTGCAGAATCCCGCCCTCAAGCTCCCGCTACGAATGCTCCCGCCATGGCATGTCCGGACAAGGCACTTGCGCGACGTGCCGTATCCGCATCCATCGGAGCACCCTCCTGCTTGCTTGGAGACAGACGCAGCAGTTCACAACCTGTATCCATACCCCACTTCGAGCGACCACACGACGTTCCGCCCCAAATCCTCACTCACCGCGGTTACGCCATGGGCATACCGCGCCCCCACATGGAGATCGTGCGCACCGAGGGAGACACACGCGCCACCCCCGAACACGAGGCTCATGTCGCTCTTCCGGATCTGCGGGAGGTGAGGGCCGATGCCAGCGTATCTGGGGCCGCCATGGATTCGCACTGCCGCTGACGGACCGAGGATCACATAGGGCCGCACCCAGCGAGTTCCCGGGAGAGTTATCCTGGCTAGAATAGGCAGTTCGGCGTAGGCGAGGCTTACGTCAACCGGGTCGCGCGGGAGGCCTCCAGGCAAGAAATCCATGACACCGTGATCCGTGTACCATTTGTCCCACCATGTACTGGTCAGCGTGCCCCCCTTCTGGGTGTACAGCAGTTCGGCTTGGACACCCAGGCGATCGGCAATCCCATAGGCCACGTAAGGGCCGATACTGAAGCCCATTCTAGGGTCCACGTCCGAGGAGTGCCGACCGAACCTGGACGTATTGACGCCGGCGTGCAGCCCGATGTCGGTAATGCCTCGTGCAGGCGTTACCGCTGGAGCGAGAACGAAGGCTGCCGCCGCGGCTCCGAACAACACCCGTGCGCCCTTCATCCTACACCTCCTTTGCAGTTATGGCCCGTCCGGTCCGCTCTCCTTTTCGGGATCTTGCACGTTGGGCGCCCCCTCCTTGGCTCGCGGCGGATGACGCGGGACGTGACGGCAGCAAACGGGCTATCGCTGCCGGGGAATATTAGGTGGTCCCTCTAGAATGTCAAGTGCCAGGCGGGAAAGTCTCTCATGATCCAGCGGCGGCGTACACGAATCGAGGGGCGGCCGTCTCGCCTGCGATGGGCACGGGCCACCACAGGACGTGACCGCCGGATCGGTAGCTGGTTGTTCATACGCGGGGACGCGAGAGCAGGCGTCAGTACCGCCCGTACGTGCGCGCCGTCTCGATCATCGCGACGAGGTTCGCGTCGGGCGTATCGCGGCCGCACTGATCCCCGGTGGAGAGGATGAAGCGTCCGCCGGCGGCCGCGTCGTCGATGGCCCGGCGGCTCGCCGCGGCGACGTCGTCCGGCGTGCCGTGCAGCATGACCTCGGTGGTGTGGAGGTTCCCCTTGAGGACGATCTTGCCTCCGTAGCGCCGCTTCAGGTCCGCCAGGTCGCAATCCCCCATCGGCCGCGGTTCGAGCGGGTCGATGACCGTGAGTTCGGTCTCCTCGGCGAAGATGCGCACCAGCTCGCGCTCCGGCCCGCACGAGTGGACGTGCGTCGGCAGGCCGGCCGCCGTCGCGAGCCCGATGACCCGACGGACGGCGGGCAGCGCAAGTTGCCGGAAGATGGCGGGCGTCTGGTAGACGAGCGTGCCGGAGCCGCCGACGCAGATGAAGTCCGGCTTCACGTCCATCGACATCACCTGCCGGAAACGCCTCTCCGCCGCCTCGACGCGCTCGGCCGCCCAGCGCTCGTGTTGGTCGGGGCTGTCGTAGTATCGGTAGATGTCCTCGACGTTGCCCAACGCCGCGGAGCACGCGACGAACACGCCGACGAGCCCTTGATCGCCGAGCAGCTCCTTCATCCGACGCAGGCCCGCCGGACCCAGATCGACGGGCTTGACACCCTCGATCGGCTCCCACCGCTCGGGCACCGGCGGCAGCCCGATGCGCGAAGGCGGGACGCCACCCGTCGGCGGGTCGGCGACGTAGTAGACGTCCACGGTACCCGCCCAGACGCGCCTGCCGCGCTCGACTCGGGATGCCTGCGTGACGATGCGCCGCTCGTTGCGGAAGACGATGAACCGCTCCCACGGGTTCTCCTGCACCTGCGCGCCCGTGCGCGCACGCACGTCCGCTCGCGCGTCGGCGTCGGGAAACGTCAACGGGAAGTAGCCGTCCATGAGCGAGTCGATGCCGAACCGTCGCGCGCAGGCGACGTACGCTTCCCAGATGGGCGGGTCGTGGTAGAGGTAGAGGTCCCAGAACGGCTTCCCCGTGAGCCGGGCGGGGATCATGTTGGAGAAGTCCGGCGCGACGGGGACGCGGTCGGGGATGCCGCCACGGAGCACGGTGAGGAGACGTTCGCGCGGCGTCATGGGGTGTGCCTCCGGAAGGAACGGCGGAAGAGGGCGAGGGCGACCGGCGGCCGCCCTCCGCCGTACCACGCGCTCGCTCACGTCGTCGCGGTCGCCGCCGAGTTCGCCGACCGAGGCTGCGCGTCTTCGGCGCGGGCCGCGCGGTCGTCCCGCATCAGCTTGTAGCACATGCTGTCGATGAGTGCCTGCCAACTCGCCTCGAGGATGTTCTCCGATACGCCGACGGTGCCCCACGTCTCGCCGGTCACGTGGTCCGCCGACTCGATGAGCACGCGGACGCTCGCCGCCGTGCCGGCGCCGCTCGACAGGTCGCGCACCTTGTAGTCCTCCAGCCGCACGACGCCGAGGGACGGGAAGTCGGTCAACAGCGCGCGGCGGAGCGCCTGGCTCAGCGCATCCACCGGCCCGTGGCCGTCGGAGACGGTGTGCCGCACCTCGCCGCGGACGCGCAGCTTCACGATCGCCTCGCTCTCGGTCCGCCCGGTCTCGCCGCCGTCGCCGTAACGGTTGATGGTGCGCCACGCGAGCACCTCGAAGGGGTCCGTGTACATCCCCAGTTCGCGCAGTGCGAGCAGCTCGAACGAGGCGTCCGCCGCCTCGAACGCGTAGCCCTGGAACTCGAGCTGCTTCACCTTCTCCAGGAGCGACACGACGCGGGGGTCGCGCTTGTCGACGCCCGGCAGGATGCCCTCCAGCTTGTGGACGATGGTGGACGTGCCGGCCTGCTGGGAGATGAGGAACTGCCGCTCGTTGCCGACCTCCGCCGGGTCGATGTGCTCGTAGCACTGCGGGTTCTTCATCATCGCGTCGATGTGCGCGCCGCCCTTGTGCGCGAAGGCGCTCTCGCCGACGTATGGCTGGCGATGGTCGTGCATGAGGTTCGCGACCTCGGCGACGAAGCGCGACGCCTCGGTGAGACGGCGCAACCGCTCGCGGCCGATGGCGGTCTTGCCGAGCTTGAGCTCCAGCGTCGGGATGATCGTGCAGAGGTTCGCGTTGCCGCACCGCTCGCCGAAGCCGTTCACGACGCCCTGCACCTGCCGCGCGCCCGCCTCGACGGCGACGATGGTGTTGGCGACGGCCATGCCGCCATCGTTGTGCGCGTGCATGCCGAATGGGACGTGAAGGTGCGGGATCGCCTCGCCGATGATCCGCTGTACGTCGGCGACGAGCGTGCCGCCGTTCGTATCGCAGAAGACCACCATCTCGGCGCCGCCTTCCTCCGCCGCGCGGAGCGTCCGCAGCGCGTAGTCCGGGGACGCCCTGTAGCCGTCGAAGAAGTGCTCGGCGTCGTAGATCACCCGCCGGTCGTGGCGGCGCAACCAGGCCACCGAGTCCTCGATGAGACGCAGGTTCTCGTCGAGATCGCACTTGAGCACGTCGCGTACGTGGAGGTCCCACGTCTTGCCGAAGATCGTGGCAACCTCGGTCTCGGCTTCGAGGATGTTGCGGAGGTTGGCGTCATCGGCCGCGGCGGCGCCGGCGCGCCGCGTGCTGCCGAACGCGGCGATCTTCGCGTTCTTCCACGTCTCCTTGCGGGCGCGGACGAAGAACTCCATGTCGCCGGGGTTCGTGCGGTTCGGCCAGCCGCCTTCGAGGTAGTGGACGCCGAGCCAGTCTAGCTTGCGGGCGATGAGGAGCTTGTCGTCGACGGAGTAGGTGATCCCCTGCGCCTGGGCGCCATCTCGGAGGGTCGAATCGTATACCTCGATCGTATCGGAGGATAGGGACATCGCAGTTCTCCCGAGAAGAGTGCGGATTGATCGGTTCCGAGGGAGCTCGCGTCTGGCGCAGGCACGCCAAAAGAGGGCAGGCCGCGCCCCGTGCTCGCTGGCGGACTCAGCGGGTCCGCCGGGGCGCGATGATGTCCACCGGACGGCGATACGTCAGGCCGTCCGGATGAGTTCCTCCCGATGAGGTGATGGCGTTCATGGCAATCTCGTCATTCGGGGACATGCGCTGCCGCGGTACGCCCTACTACCGCGCGCGGCGGTGCGGCGAAGGCGCGAACTACGACGCCAAGAATATACCGCGCCGTACAGCGGCCGCCAACCGAGCCTCAGGGCGAGAAAAGGCCGCACGGCAAGCGTCGCGCCCACCGTCCGACCTCATGCGGTCCGGTCACTGACCGGCGGCTTCACACCGCCATGATCTCCGCTTCCTTCGCCTTGACCGCCTCGTCGAGCTTCTCGATGAACTCGTCGGTCAGCTCCTGCACCTCCTTCTGGAGGCGGCGGCTGTCGTCCTC
>Ga0315279_10003855_pt1 | contig 20541 bp, 17 predicted proteins | sample YL17G06_20_MG_FD_203694 | JGI IMG/M metagenome (GOLD analysis project Ga0315279, IMG submission 203694) | Sediment microbial communities from Yellowstone Lake, YNP, Wyoming, USA - YL17G06_20 | ecosystem: Environmental > Aquatic > Freshwater > Lake > Sediment | place: USA: Wyoming | collected... | reverse complement strand
CGGCGCGCTTGCCTCGTCATGCGATCCCACCGGTCTGCCCCCGGCCACCCAGTTCTCGGAGCAGTTCGCTGACCAGCCGCCGGGGCTCTACTGGTGGGACCTTGTGGGGACTGAGAGCGCGACCGGCGATGGGACCAAGTACACGTCCGACTACCTCATGGTACAGGACTTCACGCCCACCTCGTTCGAGTGCACCGGTCCTCGACGTGGAGTGCTGCACGTGAGCGTTACGACGACTGACCAGGGGCAGCACCTCATCACCCAGACCGCCGAGCTTTGGTACCACTGGGCGTTGGGGCTGGTGCCGATGAACACGCTCCTGCTCGCCCCGACGTGGACCAACACCACGGAGAGCTGCCGCACGGACGACACTGCTTTTGACCTGGCAGGGACATGGCACCTTGCGGCGGCATACGAAGACCAGCACGGGGTCCGGTACCACAACGGGCAGAACCGCTGGAGCAACTGGCCCGGATCATGCGCCCTGGAGATCCCGGCCGATGCCATATTCGTCTGCGTCTGCGATCCGCTGATCGGCTCGCAAATGGCGCCGTTGGCCGAGTACAGGGAATCACTTCTGCACTACCTCCCGGACGATCCGGGGAACTACGCTGCCAGCTTCTACTCGCCTCACCCTCCTTCGGGGACGCGGGGCGGGCTGGTGCAGTGCCCAACAAAGGCTAACTTCATGTCGGCTCTGTGTGAGGACGAGGTGATCTCGTGGATGGGACACGGGGGGGCCGGGTGGCTCTGCCTGTGCACGGAACAGGTACAGACGCAGCACGTGGCGGCCTTGCCTGCGGGAGCCCCAAACAACGCCCGACTCATATGGCTATCCTCGTGTTGCGCCTTTGACGAAGAGGCGAACCCCAACATAGGCACCGCCATGGTGGCGAAGGGTGCGCAGTGCGTGTTCGGGTACAAATGGGAGGTCACGGTGCAATGTGGTGGTGGAGCCTATTTCGAGAGGAAGGCATGGGAGTACCTACGTCAGGGCTGCACCGTGTGGACAGCGGTTGTGTACGCATTGGCCGACACCGCCGCTGCGGGCTACAACCCGGTGCAGTGGGGCTTGCTCGACGACCCGAGCACTCCGAACCGCCACGAAGGGTGGTATGCGAGCAATGGCGACACTACGATCGCGCCCGCGTTCCAGATCCCGTAGGCGCCCTCTGACCGGCAATGTGCGCGTTTGGCTGCTGGGACTGACCTGCGTGCTTGTATCCCCCGCAGCCTGCGAGCTGACTATCGACGAGAGCCGCGCTCTGGCTCAGCGTCATGCGCAGACATCGCTCGACGGCATCGAGCCCACGACAGAGGCGATCGGCGACTCTCAGATCCTCACGTTCAAGCTCAACCAGCCGCCGATCAGCTATCGCGTGAACGCGACAGAAGAGTACTTCCTCGGTTGGTTACGTCGCGACTCTCGGGCCCCGACCGGGTCCGGCCTGACCGAAGACCAAGCGAAGGCGCTGGCCACCGCCACCGCGGTGAAGGAGGCCGGAGAGGAGGCCCGATCGCTCACCTGGGCCGTTACCACCCAACCCGGTGGCTACGCGTTGGTCGTGAGCACGGGGCCCCAACTCGGCGACCCGCCGCGAACCGGCCTGTCCCTAAGCGTCATGGTCGGGATCCTACCGGACGGCACCGTGATGAGCTACCAGCAGATCCTGCCAGCGAAGGAAGACTCGGTACCTGCGCTGGTGGCTGTCTCAGGCGATGAAGCGCGCCGCATCGCTCTCGAGCATCTCGGCCTGCCCGGGTTCCACGCCACTCCGGCCGAACTGAGCCAACGACGTGGCCGAGTTGAGTGGCACACCCAGCTGACTGACGACACAGAGAGTCGGCCGCCCAGTCGCGCCCCGCGGTCGGTGTGGTACACCATCGACGCGAGGGATGGGGTCGTCATAGAGAGGCACTTCGCGATGAGCTCCGGGTGGCCGGAGCGCGGGTACCCGACCTCAACCAAGCAGCCGCACCCGCTGCCCTACTGGATTCGCCGGCACGGTGCACTCGCGGGAGCAGCGGCGGGCGTCGCGGGCTTGTGTTTCGCGGCGCTGGTGGTCGTTCGGGTCGCCCGAAGGCGCGCGCGTGCCTGATCGGAGCGTACGAGAAGCAGGCGCGGCCCCCGGCTCCGCTTGCGCGTGTCACACGATCCCCTTGACGTACTCCGCGTCGCGGCGGATGACGGACAGGCGCTCCTCGCCCTCGGCGTACTTGCCGAGTGACTCGTCCTCGATAGTGAAGTCACCGGTGTAGCCGGCGGCCTTGAGGAAGCCCACGACCTTCCCGTGGTCAATGTCGCCGTCGGGGATCGGGGAAACGTACTTGCCGTACTCCCAGCCCAGCTCGCGCTTCGTGTCGCGCAGGTCGGCGGGGTACTGGATGTTCTTGACGTGGGTGTGCTTCGCGTGGGGCGCGAGCTCCTCGAGGATCTCGTAGACTCGGCTGATGGGGTGTCCGGCCCAGTAGAAGTTGCCGGTGTCCATCGTGAGGCCGAGCCGCGGGTCGCCGGCGCGCTCGAAGATGCCCTTCAGGAACGCGGGGTCGTTGCCCTGGTAGCCGTGGTTCTCGATGCCGAACTGCGTGTCCCAATCCGCGCTCTTCTCAAGGATGCGGGCCATCGCGCCAAAGAAGATGTCCTGGCGCTTCTCGAGCGGCAGGTCGCGCTCGCCGTGCATGATCGCGTCGATGCGGACCGCGTCGGCGCCGAGGGCATCGGCGGCCTTGGCGGCCGCGACGACCCACGCGATCTCGCCGCCAAGGTCCTCCACGCCGAAGTTGTTCGCCATGAGGAACCCGCAGATGCGCGTGCCGGTGGCCTCGCACTGCGACTTCATGGCAGCCAGGCCTTCGTCGGTGACCAGGCTGAGCCGGGCCGGCCCCGCCGAAGGGTCGACGGCGGCGACGGTGAGGTCTCGGGCCACGTCGAGCTCAATGCCTTCCAGGCCAAGATCGGCCAGGCCCTCGGCGATCGACTCGTAGCCTGCGTGCAGCAGAACACCATCTCTGATCGCGGCGTACATCGTGGGTGGGGTCAGTCCCTTCAGGGTGTGTCACAGCCGCGGGCTTAAGCCCGCGGCTCAGCGGGCCGCGGCTCCGGCACGGCCAGAACGGCAGTGAACCCGAGCGAGCGCGGCGCGCGAGTGTTGTTCGTGGTGTAGGGTGAGATCGTGAACAGGACGCAGCCGGTGTCGCCGAGAGGGACGGGGCCAAGGCCAAGGTGCGCGGTCTCATGATCCTCGATCAGCATCCGCAACTGGCCGCCCTGCGGGTCGGCCTTCGGCGTCACGGCGCTGTAGCGGACCAGGAACTGCTCCGTCTCGTTCAGGCTGTTGTGGGCGTCCACGTACAGCGTGCCCTTGCCGCCGTCGCAGGACAGCTCCTTGAACGCCAGCCGCAGCTCGCCGTTGCGCGCAAGCCGCTCGTCCACCCCGGCCACCGCGAGCCCGCACAGGTCGGTCGGCTTCTCAGCATCGACGAGTGCGACCTGACGCTCGCCGCGGACGCGCGAGGCGATGTTGAAGCCGAGCATTTCGCCCTTGACGCCGGCCAAGCCGAGCTCGGACCAGGGAATCCTCAGCTCCGCCGCCCAGCCACTGGTCGTCGGCGCCGTGGCGGACGTCACCTTCGCGTCGTAGCCCGGCACGCTGGTGGGTCCGCCGTCAAGCAGCTGCTCGTCCCACACCTTGTTGCCGGACGTGACGATGACCCGCAGCCCCCGCGTCAGGGAAGGTCCCCCGTCGAGCACAAGCTCGACGCCGTCGTCCTCGAGGGCGGCCTCATCGTCGCGCGAACGCGCATCGGTGCGTATGTCGGGCTTCTCGGCCCTCACCTCTGCCGCGACGTAGAGCGCGTCATCCTTGCTGAGCAGACGGAACTCGAGGCCGGTGCCGAACTCGCCCTCAGCCGCGGTCGGATCGACCCGAGCCCATTCGAGATCGGTGATAGTGCCATCGATGATCGGAGCCGGCAGGTCACCGGCCGCCTTCACCTCGAGGCACCGCAGTTGCCGCAGCGTCCAGCCGTCATCGGCCGCCGCGGCGCTTGCCAGGACACAGGCCACTAGGGCGAGCCCCAGCGCGAATCGTAGGGTTCGCAACGAACGTCACCCCTTGCAGTCAGTCGTGCCCGCCACGCGAGGCCGGGCAGTTGGGCATTCCGCCCCGCGGGCCAGACTCCTACCTGGGGCCTGACCCTAGTGCTAGAATGCACCCGCCGATGGGAATGCTCAAGTTCCATCTCATCACCTACGGCTGCCAGATGAACGTCCACGACTCAGAGGGCCTTGCCGGGGTGCTCCTGAACGAGGGCTGGCTGCCCGCCAATGACGAGGACTCCGCGGACATGGTTGTCATCAACACGTGCGCGGTGCGGAGCCGACCTGAGCGAAAGGCGCTCGCCAAGCTCGGCGCGCTGTCGCGGCGCAAGCGCGACGGGTCGCTGCGGGTGCTGGGCATCAGCGGCTGCATGGCCCAAGAGCACGGCGCGGAGCTCCTCGAGCGGTACCCGGAGCTGGACTTCGTCCTGGGGACGGGCAGCCTTACCTCTGCCGCGCGTCTCGTCAGTGAGGCGCTTGCCGGGGAGCGGAGCTGCGAGCTCTCACAGGAAGGCGACGCCGGCAAGCCCGTCCCTCGCTCGCACAGCAGTCGCCACAGGGCGTACGTCGACGCCATCTACGGCTGCACCAACTTCTGCTCATACTGCATCGTGCCGTACGTCCGGGGCCCGGAGCGCAGTCGCCCGCTCGAGGAGATCGTAGCCGAGGTGGCCGACCTGGCATCGCGCGGGTGGGTCGAGGTGACGCTGCTGGGACAGAACGTCAACGCGTACGGGAAGGACCTCGGCCCGGGGGGACCGACCTTCGCCGATCTGCTGCGGCAGGTGGACGTGGTGGACGGCATCCGACGGGTGCGGTTCACGACCTCGCACCCCAAAGACTGCGGCGACGATCTGCTGCACGCGGTCGCGGAGCTCCCCGGCGTCTGCGAGCACCTCCATCTGCCCGCACAGGCAGGTGACGACCGCATCCTCGCCGCGATGAACCGCGGCTACACCCGCGAGGACTATGTCGGCCTCGTGCGTCGAGCGCGGGATCTGATCCCGGGGGTCAGCATCACGACCGATCTCATCGTCGGCTTCCCCGATGAGGGGCCGGCCGAGTTCCGGCGCACTCTCGATCTGCTCGAGGAGGTGCGCTTCGATCAGGCTTTCACGTTCGTCTTCACCCCCCGGCCCGGCACCGCGGCTGCCGGCTTGGCCGACGCTGTCCCGAGGGCCGAGAAGGTCGAGTGGCTGCAGGCCCTGGCGGCCCGACAGAAGGAGCTGGCCAGGGAGATCAATGAGCGCCTGGTCGGGCAGCCGCTCGAGGTACTCGTCGACGGCCCGAGCCTCGAGGACCGCGCGAACCTGGCCGGTCGCACGCGCACGAACAAGCTGGTGCTGTTCCCGGCGCGACCGGGGGTGGAGGAGGGTCAGTTCGTCGAGGTCGTGGCGGCCGAGGCGAAGCTGTGGGGATTCGAGGGGAAGCTGCGCCATCAAGGCGAACAATAGTGCCCGACACACGTGAGTCTTCCGGAGGTGCGAACCAATGAAGAGGTACGCGCTCTGTCTGGCGGCGGCTGCCGCCATCGTCCTCGCGGGTTGCGTCCGCAAGGTTGAGCCAAGACCGCCGGGCACCGGTCCCTCGCCCGCCGTACACGGGATGCCCGCACTGCCTGCCGCGGAAAGCGGAGAGACGCGGAAGGCGAGCACGCAGTACCGCGTCGGCGTCACCCTCCTCAACCGCGTCCATGCCTTCTATGTCACCCTCGAGAAGTCGATGGTGGCTGAGGCCAAGGCGGTCGGGATCGAGCTCGTGGTCCAGAGCGGCGATGAGGACGCGCTCCAGCAGAAGAACCAGATCGAGGATTTTGTGCAGCAGAAGATGGACGCCATCATCGTCTGTCCCGTCGACAGTGCGAGCGTCGGTGGCGCCGTGAAGCACGCGAACGAGGCGGGTGTGCCCGTCTTCACGGCGGACATCGGGGCCGCCGAGGGCGAGGTGGTGGCTCACATCGCCACCGATAACGTCGACGGCGGCCGCCGGGCGGGGCAGTTCCTCGCCCAGGCGATCGGCGGGAAGGGAAAAGTCATCATCCTCGACCGACCGGACGTCACCTCTGTACAGGACCGGGTCAAGGGTTTCCTGGATGTCATGAAGGACAACCCTAGGATCGAGGTAGTCGACAAGCCGGACGCCAAGGGCAACCGCGAGGAGGCGCTCGCGCGGATGCAGGACATGCTCATCCGCCACCCGGACATGACGGGTGTGTTCTGCATCAACGATGACACCGCTCTCGGCGCCCTCGCCGCGGTCGAGGCGAGCGCCAACGCTCCGAATGACCTTGTCATGGTCGGGTACGACGCCACCGACGAGGCGAGGGAGAAGATCAAGGCGGGAACCTGCCTCAAGGCGGACGTCGTCCAGTACCCCGACAAGATCGGGGCAGTCACCATCCGGACGGTGGTCGACTACCTCGACGGACGACTGAAGTGGAAGTCGGGCGACCCGACCAAGGTCATCCCGATACAGGCCGGTATCCTCACGCGGGATGACCTGATGAAGGCGGGCGACGCGCCCCTGGAGGGCCGGTGATGGACGCTCCTCCGCCGGTTCTCGAGATGCGAGGGATCAGCAAGCGCTTCCCCGGCGTGCAGGCGCTTGACGCGGTCGGTCTGGTCGTCAGCGGAGGCGAAGTGCTGGCCCTGGTCGGCGAGAACGGCGCGGGCAAATCGACCCTCATCAAGATCCTCGCGGGCGCCGATCGCGCGGATGCGGGGGAGATACTTGTCGAGGGCAACCCGGTGAGGATCGAGTCCCCAAAGGACGCGATGGCGCTCGGGATCCGCGTTATCTACCAGGAATTCAACCTGGTCCCTCAGCTCTCGGTGATGGAGAACATCTTCCTCGGGCGCGAGCCGGCCAAGCTGGGCCTCGTGGATTTCCATCGGATGGAGTCCGACTGCGCGGCGCTGCTGGAGCGCGTGGGGGCCGAGTTCTCCCCGAACGATCTGGTGTCGCGGCTGTCGGTAGCCCAGCAGCAGCTTGTCGAGATCGCGAAGGCGCTCAGCCGGGATGCTCGCATCCTGGTGCTCGACGAGCCATCCGCCACGCTGACGGAGCGCGAACTCGACAGGCTGTTCGCTCTCATACGCGACCTCCGCCAACACGGCGTCGCGATGGTGTACATCTCGCACCGGCTGGAGGAGATCTTCGAGATCGCCGACCGCGTGACCGTGCTGCGCGACGGCAAGCACGCCACCACCGCGCCGACATCGGAGCTGACGCGTGAGGACATCATCCGCCACATGGTCGGCCGTGACCTGTCCGACTTCATCCCCTCAACCACGTCACGCGCGTCCGACGAGGTGCTGCGCCTGGAAGGGCTCACAGCTCACGGGCGATTCCGGGACGTGAACCTCGTGGTGCGCGCCGGCGAGATCGTGGCTCTCGCCGGGCTCGTGGGCTCCGGGCGCACGGAGGTGGCTAGGGCGGTGTTCGGGGCCGACCCGGTGGACTCGGGTCGGGTGATCGTGGGGGGCCTCGAAGCCCATATCAGATCGCCGCGGGCCGCCATCGCGCTCGGGATCGGGCTTGCGACCGAGGACCGGAAGGCTCAGGGGCTCGTCCTGGGGCTCGGGGTCTCTGCCAACATCACCCTGGCCGACCTGCGGGCGATCGCGCGGTATGGGTTCATCAGGCACACGGCTGAGACCGCTGCGGCAGGGAGGTTCGTGGACCAGCTTCGCATACGAACGCCGTCGCTCAGGCAACAGGCCAGGCTGCTCTCGGGCGGCAACCAGCAGAAGGTGGTCCTGGCGAAGTGGCTCTTCACCGAGTGCCGGATGCTGATCCTCGACGAGCCAACGCGCGGCATCGACGTGGGGACCAAGAACGAGATCTACCAGCTCATGAACGAGCTCTGCTCCCAGGGCCGAGCCATCCTGATGATCTCGTCGGAGCTGCCCGAGGTGATAGGCGTCGCGCACCGCATCTACGTAATGCGTGAGGGCAGGATGATGGGCGAGCTCGCGCGCGAGGAGGCGACCCAGGAGAAGATCATGCGCCTCGCAACCGGGGGCGCAGCGGCATGACGAGCGTCTCGGAGACGCCCAAGAGAGCAGCATCGCTGGACGCTCTGACGCGCTATGCTCTCGCCGCGACGCTGGTCGTGCTGTGCCTGTTCTTCGCGATCGCCACGCAGGATCACGTCTTCGTCAAGCCCGGCAACCTCATCAACATCGCGAACCAGAGCGCCATCAACACGATCATCGCGGTCGGCATGACGCTCGTCATCGTGACCGGAGGGATCGACCTCGGCGTCGGGTCGATCGTGGCCCTCGCGGGGGTGCTCTGCGCGGGGATCATGGCCGGCGGGCTGGGGCTCACGCTCGGCCCTTACCGTATCGAGCTGATCCCCAAAGTCGGCGGGCCGATGGTGGCCGTGATGGGTCTGGCCGCGGCCGGGGTGGTAGGCGTGGTGGCAGGGCTGGTCAACGCGGCCGCCATCGTGCGTTTCCGCATCACTCCGTTCATCGCGACCCTGGCGATGATGCTGATGGCGCGCGGCGCCGCGAGCCTGTACTCGGTCTCGCCGATCCGCTCGCTCCCGGAGCCGTTCATCTGGATCGGACAGGGCGGAAGGCTGGCCGGGGTGCCGATCCCCGTGTACATCGCGGCAGCGGCGGCCGCTCTCGGCTGGCTGCTCCTGGCGCGCAGTACCATCGGCCGCCACGTCTACGCCGTGGGAGGGAACGAGGAAGCGGCGCGTCTTTCCGGAATACCGGTGGGTAGGATCAAGACGCTTGTGTACGCCGGCTGCGGCCTGTGTGCGGCGCTGGCGGGTGCCGTCCTGGCGTCGCAGCTAGGCGCGGGAGACTGCAAGGTCGGGCAAGGGTTCGAGCTCGACGCCATCGCGGCCGCGGTCCTCGGTGGCACCAGCCTGATGGGCGGCCGAGGGACGATCGTCGGCACGGTGCTGGGCGCCCTCATCATCGGGGTGCTCGACAACGGGCTGACGATCCTCGGCGTGTCGTCCTTCACGCAGATGATCCTCAAGGGACTGGTGATACTCGGTGCGGTTATCCTCGATCAACTCCGAGAGAAGCGCTAGGCTGACGCCGGCGGTCGCCGCGCTCCTCGTCGCGGCGCTGCTGGCCTGCGGCGGGTGCAAGAAGAAGGCGGAGGCCGCGGCCGCGGCGGCTGCCGCTGCCGCGGCCGGGCCCGAGGTCACCTCTGAGGTGGACCCGACCTCGCTGGGCGTACCGGTCTACCCGGGGGCGGCGCGCGTTAGGGACGCCGCCGCCTCGGTGACACTCGACGGTGGGACCACCGTCGACCGCCAGATGATCTACGCCGTGCGTGCCCCGCTCGATACCGTCGTAGCGTTCTACCGCGGCCAACTCAGCAAGCCGACGACGTCTGAGGCCAAGACAGGCTCGGGGCGGTCGGTCACGCTCCTTGAGCAGCAGTCCAACGAGAGCGAGGTGGCTGCGCGCCTGGTGACCGTCTCCGAGGTAGGCGGCAGGTGCGAGATCGCGATCTCGTCTACCGTACGCGTCGCGCGGTTCTCGGTGTTCCTCAACTCGGTTGCCGCCGGTAGGGAAGACGACATCGTGGCCGCCATCTGCGACTGGAAGGTCCGCCCCGAGGACACCAAGGCGGCCATCACGCAGCAAGAGGAAGCTCGCAAGATCCTCACCGTGCTGCCCAGGCCCGTCGATGTGGGCCTGCCGTGGGAGAAGGCCATTGACCTGAAGGCGAAGCTCGAGGCCGCCGGGGGCGACGTGGAACTTCTCCCCAAGCCGGAGGCTGGCCTGTGAGGACTGGGGCGCGACCATAAGCATATTGCCAGCGATCTGCGCGCTGGCCGCGCTCCTTCAGCCGCCGTCCGCGCAACAGTGGACCATCGTGCAGCCGCCAAGCACCCCGGCACACGACTGGGCCCGGAAGGTCACCGACTCGACGGACGACATCGCGATCGGCTTGGCCCTCTGCCTTGGCGCCGCCGACAGGGAAGACGGCGGTCGGCTCTTCGACGAACTCGGCGACGCGGCACTGTGGTCGGGCGCCGTCACGACAGCGCTGAAGTACATCGCACACGTTCCCAGGCCGGATGATCCCACGTCACACGACAGCTTCCCGAGCGGCCACGCGTCCCTGGCGTTCAACGTCGCGACAGTGCTGACAGATGAATACCCGGTGCTGGCTCCGCTGTGGTACGGGTGGGCCGCGGGCGTCGCCGCCTCCAGGCTGATGCTCGGCCGACACCGCGTGGACGAGGTCGCCGCCGGGGCCGTCGTGGGGGTCGCAACGGCGCTTTGGGCGCTTCACAGTCAGCCGTCCCTCGTCAAGCACCTGACAAGGGAATGGAACTTCGGAACCGTCAGGTGCAGGTTCGGGCCGCAGATGGGCGAGCGCGGCATCACGCTCCTGCAGGCGCGGTGGTAGGCCTTCGATCGTGGCCCCACAATTCCGGCAGAGAAAGTCCTGAAAACGATGCAACCTTCGCAGGGCACCGTGCGTCTAGTGTTCTGAAGCGGCCTGACTCCCCGCTTCACTGGCTTACTCCTCTGGTTGCAGGGGGCCCTCTCGGGCCCCCTGCAACTCGTATGAGGACCCCGCTCCGGACGCTACCGCGCCGGCAGCCCCACGAACAGCCGGCAGTCGGGCTCGGGGAGCGGGTCGACCTCGCCGGTGGCCGCCGCTTGGGCGAACACCACGCCGGGGCGGTCGGCTCGCATTGCCCTGGCCAGCACCGAGTAGCCTCTGGGCCGAATGGAGAAGGTGGCCCGCGACAGATCGTCCCGAAGGCTCTCGTGCATGCGCAGCAATCCCGCACGTGCGCCGACACTTACCAGGGAGTGCTCCGCCGGGGTGAGTCCGTGCCGTAGGCCGTTGCGGATCACGGTCGGCTCGACGTCCCAGCCGGCCACCTGTGCGCGAAAACCAATAAGCGCGCCGAGCTGGCCCTGGTTACCGCGCCCGCCGGACTTCACGAGCAGTAGCTGCACCCCCAGATCCGGATTCCGGTAGTCGGTTGAAGACATCACGCGCTCCCGATACTCCTCAGTCCACTCGACCCAGGTGTCGGGATCCTCACCGTTCGCCGCGGGTGACGGCGGATCGACCGATGAGCCAGCGAACGGGCTCATCGACGCCCCCGACCGGCTGCAAACCCTCAGACCGAGCCGAACCAGCCGCTCGAGGACCGTCAACGCCGCCTCGGGGCCCTCGCACCGGAGCGCCTCACCGAGCGCTTCGGAGAGGGCGGCTCGACTGACGATCCCGTCGGGAAGTCGCAGAGGGTAACCCAGCACTTCCTCGATCTGCCTCCTGCCGTCCGGTGACAACCCAAGCCACGCGAGCCCCCACATGACCTCGCTCCGCAGGCACAGGTCGCCCAGCAGTCCAGGCTCCGCCAAGACCTGCGCAGCGAGCGTTAGGCGCTCTCCTGCCTCACGCTGCGCTTCGTCCGATAGCGCGAGCCGGACCCCCACCTGATCACCGTCGTGGTCGCCGTTGAGCGGATAGAGCATTATCGGGTTCAGCTTGATCGTCAAGCCGGAGTGCCTCGTGGGGCGCACGGCCACCACCGAGCTCGACATCAGGCACGGGGGCCGGTCGACCAGCACCCAGCGGGCGGCCATCGCCGCGTCCAGCGCCACAGCCGCGCGGTCGGTGCGAGCGTCCACCTCGGCCCATCCGACCTCGCGGGCCGCCAGGGGCCCAAAAAGCGCCCAGGCCATCGGATCGGGCAGGCCGATCTCGCCCCACTGCAGCTCCGGGCCAGGGGCCAGGACGGCCTTGCCGCTGAACAGGCTGCGCACCGACGGCTGGAGCAGCTCGGGCGTGACGAGGGCGTCGAGGTAGTCCCTCACAGCCCCCTCCAGCTCCGCAGTGGCCGCATCAGCCAGTGAGGCCGGAGCGCCGCTGCCGAGTATGCGCTCCACCTTACGGTTTACGGCCTCGAGGAGCCGCAGTTGCACGCATCCTGACACGCGACCGACCTCGGCGACCCGCCGCTCCCTAGCCCAGGGGTGACGCACCGGCACAGCCAGACGAAGCGGCTCGCCGGGCGGCCCCGCGAACCACAACCTGAGCCGTTCGCCCTCGAGCTCGGCCGAGATTCCACCGGCCGCCAGCCCGCGGGCGAGCTTGCAGTACGCCGGCGACGGCGGCTCGAATGAGGCCGAACCGCCGGCCGCGATGCGTTCGCAGAGAGTAGCGGCGTCGGGCCTGTCGGCCGACAGGACGGAGAACAGCTCGTGGATGTTCAGCAGGGCGCCGCGGTCGCGGAGAACCCGGTACTCCAGCTCCTTCCAGCTCCAGCGCGTCGGGCGGCCGGTGAACTCGCCGCAGTCCCGCCCGGTGAACACGCCCAGCTTGTCGCGCGCGTGCTGGCTGACTCGGCCCCAGTACACCCAGCCCACCGTGCTCGGCAGGTCGAACTGCAAGCCGGTGTCGCCGTCCGAGAGCTGCTCGAGGCCGTCGTCGCGCAGGCCGAGAGCGCGCAGAGCCGCCCGCAGTTCCTCCTCGCCCGGCCCGTCGAGGGGCGGCGCGACGAACGGCCGCCCGGTCAGCTTCGCCACCCGACCGGCGGCGCACTCCCAGAGCTGTCCCACGTTCAGCCGAGTGTGAAGGCCGGAGAAGCTGAACGCGAGCTCGACGGAGGTGCCGTCGGGCAGCCGCGGCATCCGCGAGTCGGGCCTCACCTCGCCGACCACGCCCTTCTGCCCGTGCCGGTTGCTGAGCTTGTCGCCGACCTCGATCGGCGCCGGATGGCCGAGCCTCGCGGCGGCGGCCTCGCTGAGCACGATCGCGTCCTCGTAGTTCTCGACCCCGAGCGAGACGTAGGCGGTCAAGAGACTGCGACCGCACCAGAAGTCGGGTAGGTCCGGCTCCAGACCGGTCCGGACCAGCGCCGGTTCGGGGTCGGGTGGGGGGCACCACTGGCGCATCATGTTCGCGCCCATCAGGGCTCGAACGACTTCATCGTGGTTCAGGAACGGGATCGCCGCCGCCGATGGACTCAGCGCGGCGTTCGGGCGGTCGTCGACGCGCACGAGGCGCCCATCCTTGATCTCCGCGCCGGTCGCGACTGTCAGGACGCGGCCCACGTTCGGGCCCTCCGGTGTCTCGATGTAGCACACCAGGCCGATGTGATCGCGCTGAACCTGCCCTCCTCCGCCGGAGAACAGGATCCTGCGGAGGTGAGTGTGCTCAGCCAGCCAGTTGTGTCGGTCGAGGGCCTGAGAGGTGGGCTCGCCGAGCAGAAAGCCGCGCAGCCACTCAGTGAGCGGAACCCAGGAGCGCACCAGGTCCTCGTCCCACTGAAGATCCTTCGGCGCCTCTCCGACGCGCCTCTCGATGTGACTGAGGAGCTGCTCTCCGACGCACCTCACATCGTCCGCAAGACTAGGCCCGGCCGCGACGGGCACCACGACGCGGGGGCGGTCGTCCACCATGAACACACCTCGCTCATCGGGCGCCGGAAGCCCGTCGAAGCGGGCCTCGGCTTCGCTGTGTCCGCGGCCAAGTGTGACCGTGACCGAGAGGCCGTCCCCTGTCTCGATGCTGTAGCCGATCAGCGGCAGCCGCTCGGCGAGCAGAGCCGGCAGGCCTTCCTCGATGAACCGCTCGAACGACTCGCGATGCCACGGAGTGGCCCAGCGGCACCTCTCCTCTGCGCAACTCATCCGTCCATCAGCTCCTCCCAGTCGCGAGCCACGCGCTTGCGCGCGTGGTGGAGACGGGACTTCGCGGTGCCCTCGGGGATCCCGAGAGCGTCGGCGGCGTCCTGGACCTCCAGGCCCGCGTCGTAGACCAGCCGCATGACCTCCCTCTTCTCCTCGGGCAGCGCGTCCACGATCCGCCGCAGAACGGCGCTTCGCTCGGCGCGCAGCAGCTCATCGTCGGCCGAGGGCCCGAAGTCGCACTCCTCGTCCTCACCGATCGGCTGTGCCAGCAGCGCCTCCGGATGACGCTGCCGCGAGCGCAGGTGGTTGAGCGCGAGGTTGGTGGCGATTCGCAGGACCCAGGCGGCAGCGCTGCCGTCGCCGTTCCACTGCCCGGCCCTCAGCCAAATGCGCAGGAGCGTCTCCTGGACCAGGTCCTCCGCGGCCGTCTCGTCGCGGACTATCCGCTGCGTCTGGCGGCGGACCACGTCGCGGTGGCGGTCGGCCAGGGCGGCGAATGCCACGTGGTCGCCGGCGGCGATCCGGCTGAGGAGCTGCTCGTCTGAGAGGTCTGAGTGGGTCACCCGGCGGTCCTCCATAACCAGGGACACCGACGAGCCTGGGCGGGTTCACGGCGCTGCTCCCTCGCCCCGCTTGAGGGGAGGGCCGGGGTGAGGGGCTTTGAGCGTCAGGCCTAGTACGTCACCCTGAACCCGTGGAACTCGCCTGTTGCCGGGGACCACTCAACATCGACAGAGGCCACACGCGCCACGCGTGGGCCCTCCCGCAGAGCCGCGATCAGGCGCTGGAGAGCGGGCTCTGAGCCCTCCGCGACGATCTCCAAGTCACCGCCGCGCAGGTTGCGAACCGTGCCCGTGATCGGGAGCCCCACTACGGCGTCGCAGACGAAGCAGCGAAAGCCCACGCCCTGCACGCGGCCCGAGACCACGGCCCTCAGCCGCTTCTGCGCCACCGCTGCTCACCACCCGTAGCGTTCGGGTCCCCAGTCGATGGTGGACTGCTCCTGCTTCGCGAAGACGGCCTTGCGGCTCGGTAGGTCGTCGTACAGGATGACCCCGGGCCCCACACACGAGTACGCGCCCGTCTTGACGCCCGGCATGATCATCGCGTTCACACCCGTTCGAGAGTAGTCGCCGAAGTAGGCGAAGTCCGCGTTGTCGGGCGGGAACTCGCGGCGGCCCTTGATGCGGTGGATCGTGTCGCCATCGTCGAAGCGTAGGTTCCCGCACACTGTGGCGGCGCCGAAGTCCACACACGCTCCGACGACGCCCGCGATCTCGCAGTAGTGGTAGAAGTAGACCCTCTCGAACGCGACACCCCAGCAGAACTCCGCCCCGTGGCTGACGATACACTCATCTCCGAGCGCCGGTCCCGCCAGCAGGCAGTAGTGTCTTATCTGGCAGTCCTTGCCGATGTGGATGGGCCCTTGCACGATGGACCCGTTCACGATAGAGGAGTTCGGCCCGAGGAACACCGGCCCGGCCACCACACACCGCTTCCCGATCCGCGACCCGGGGGACATGACGATCCTGCCGGACACCTCGGCTGAGTCGTCGATCTCACATGCGGCGGAGATCACGTCCTCCGGCTCTCGCTCCGCGAGGTAGTGCACCATCTTCGAGTTGGCGGCGATGATGTCCCACGGCTTGTCGAGGTCGCACCAGCAATCGTCGGCCTCGACGGCGACGACCGCTTCTCCGGCCTCGACTATCATCTGTATGCTCTGCGCGAGGTCGGCCTCGACAGGCGGCATGCCGCCCACCTCGACTCGCGTCACGAGCCCCGGATTGCCGAGCAGGTACGGCAGCACCTGCGCCCGCTTGAGAGCGAACACGCCCCCTACGACGTGGCCGAGGCCCGCGCGCGCGTGGCCCACCACTTCCGTCACGCGGCCGTCGCGGACGCGCACGTCGATGAAGTCCTGGGGCCGGCCCCTCGAAGCACCGAGGCGAGCCACGAGCATCGCGGGCGCGCCGGTCTCCCGAGCGGCCCGGACGGTGCGCGAGACGTTCTCCTCTGAGGTGGTGATGTCGCCATAGGCGACGACGACCTCGTCATCTTCGAGCTTCTCAAGAGCCTGCGCCGCAGCCAGGGCGGTGCCTTCGGCAGGCGGCGCCTGGATGAACTCCACCGGAGCCGGAAGCCCGAACAGGGCGCCGCGGACGCTCTGCGCGTGGTGCCCGACGACAACCACAATGGCGTCCGCGCCGGCCGCGAGCAGGTTCTCCGCCAACCGGCGCACGGAGGGCTTGTTACAGACGAGAGTGGCGCACTTGTTGCGGACTTCGGAGTACGGCCAGATCTTGGTGCCGAGCCCGGCGGCGAGGATGACGGCTTTCACGGTAGTTGCCCCTCCCATAGGGGCGCAAGGCATCGCGCCCCCAAGGCCGGACACGAGCGCATTGCCATGCGCCCCTATGACACTTCACGGACGCGGCGGCCCTAGTAGACCACGTGCCCGTCTGTCTTCGTGAGCTCCACAAACGCGGCGCGCAGCTTTTCGGTCACGGGGCCCGGCTCTCCGGTGCCGATGAGCCGTCCGTCGATCTTGACCACGGGCACGATCTCGGCTGCGGTGCCTGTGAGGAAGCACTCATCGGCGGCGTACAGATCGGGAAGGACGAGCACCTTCTCACAGATTGCCACCCCCCGCTTGGCCGCCAGCTCCATCACCGCCGCCCGAGTGATACCGACCAGGATCCCCGCCCACGTCGGCGGGGTGGCCAAAGCGCCATCCTTGACGATGAAGAGGTTGTCCCCCGTGCACTCGGCCACGTGCCCCTGTGAGTTGAGCATGATGCCCTCGAGGCAGCCCGCGTCAGTGATCTGGATCTTCGCCAGGATGTTGTTCAGGTAGTTGAGAGACTTGATGGCCGGCGAAAGGGCGTCCGGGGCGCAACGCCGGGTGGACGCGGTGACGAGCGCGAGCCCCTGGCGGTAGAACTCCTCGGGGTAGAGCGCGATCTTCCCGACGATCACGATGACCGACGGCTTGGGGCACTTGTGGGGGTCAAGGCCCAGGTCTCCGACACCGCGGGTCACGACCAGGCGCACGTACGCGTCCTGCAGGCTGGTAGCGCGGACCGTCGCACACATCGCCTCCACCATCTCGGCGGGGGAGAGGGGGATCTCGAGCCGGATGGAGGCCGCCGACTCGTAGAGCCGCTTGATGTGAGCATCGCAGCGGAAGATGCGTCCACCATAGACGCGGATGCCCTCGAACACGCCGTCACCGTACAGAAGCCCGTGGTCGAAGACCGAGATGACGGCCTCGTCACCACCGACGATCCTCCCGTCAACGTAGACCTTCATGTCCTTGATACTTGGTGCCGACACGGTCATGCCTCCAAGCTCCAGCCGGGGCCAGTGCGAGCAGGCGCATTATACTCAATCCTCCGGGAGGGGCTTGCCCTTTGTCTCAGGAGCGAACGGCAGGGCCAGCAGGCCGAGGACGTAGACGCTGGCCACTATCGTCGCGGCCCAGCGGAACCCGTGCGCAGCCGCCAAGCTGCCGAAGATCCACGGGCCGCCCGCCGCCAGATAGCGCGCGACATTGTAGCAAAACCCGGTGCCGGTTGCGCGCAGACGCGTGGGGTAGAGCTCGGGGAAGTAGATGGCGTAGCCCCCGAACACGGCCGTAGTGCAGAACCCCATCAGCGGGAACATGATCAGGGCCGTTGCGAACGAGCTGGTGAGGTGGAACGTCGCAGGGACCACCACCGCGCACGCGACGAAGGTCAGAAGGAACGCCGGCCGGCGGCCGAGCCTCTGGGCGAGGACGGTCCAGGCCAGGATGCCAAAGAAGGCCCCGGCCTGCTGCGCCATGACGGCGAGGCTCATGTGCTGGTCGGTCTGCTGCCTGAGCGCATCGACGTTCCCCGGGTTCAGCGCATGGCGGGCAAGGTCGGGAGACCAGGTTGCGATCCCCCAGAAGCCGATGACGCCGACCGCGGCCAGCGCGACGCACACCAGCGACCTCCGGCGGAGCACGGGATCGGTGAACAGCTCCGGGATAGAGCCAAGGCTCTTCTGACCAGCCAGCGCGTTCTCGCGCGCGTGCTGCCATCGCTCGGGCTCCTTGACGAACCACCTGATGACCACCACGAGGAGTGCGGGCAACACACCGGCGGCGAACACCCAGCGCCAAGCCACGCCCATCGGCACCGAGCTCGACACGATGACGTAGTTCAGCAGCCCGGCCATCAGGTTCCCCAACGCGGACGACGCCTGCATGACCCCGAGCGCCGTCGCTCTCGCGTGCTCGGGGAAGACCTCCGCGATGAGCGCCGCGCCGGCCGCGAACTCTCCTCCGATCCCGAGGCCTGTGAGGAACCTAAGGACGACGAACTGCCAGTAGGTCTGGGACAGGCCCGACAGGCCGGTGAAGATCGCGTAGATGAGCACCGTGATCACCATGGTGCGCGTGCGCCCGAGCTTGTCGCCAACCATGCCGAACAGGAAACCACCGGTTGCCCAACCCACGATGAAGATGGCTGTCGCGATCCCGGAGCAGCTCTTGACAACCGGGTCGCTGGCGGGAACATGCAGAAGCGCCGCAATCGCGGGCTGCTTGAGCAGATTGAAGATCCACTGGTCCATGGTGTCGAAAAGCCAGCCGCATGATGCGACTATGAGCACGAGCCAGTGATACCTGGTCAGGCCCTCATACCACCTCAGAGAGCGAGGCTCGGTCTTTGGTGCTTCCGCCATAGGTACGCTCCGGGTCCGTTCTGTTCCGGCGACCACGGCCGGTCGGGTGGCACCGGGTCCGTTCTGTTCCGGCGACCACGGCCGGTCGGGTAGCACCGGGCCCTGTTCGCATCGCGACCGGCGCGTCCCTCCGGCGCGTCCGGCGACCGGGAGAGAGGATTCCACGCCCGACGGCACCGAAAGAACCCGACGCACGAAGCAGACGCAGTCTGGAGGCACGGGAATGAGCAAGCATGCGCGGGTGCCGGTACTACTCGTTCTGATAGCGATAGCCGCGATAGTCGTGGGGGCCACGGTCCCTAACCGTCAGGCCGTCGCGCAAGAGGACCAGGGCGGCCGGGACCTGCCGCCGGCCGGAGCGGACATAGGCCCGAGCCCCACGCTGGGCATGGCGCCGCCCGCGAATGCCGTCGTCCTGTTCGACGGCACGGACATGAGCCACTGGCACGGGTTCGACGGCAAGCCTGTCCCGTGGGTCGTCGCCGACGGGGCGGCCACCGTCCGCGGCGGCTACGCCATCGCAAACGAGACGCACGGCGACGCTTACCTGCACGTCGAGTTCAAGGAGCCGTACATGCCCGAAGCACACGGGCAGGGCAGGGGCAACAGCGGCGTCTTCGCGCAGGGCCGCTACGAGATCCAGGTGCTCGACTCTTACGGCAAGGAGGAGCTCGGGAAGGGCGACTGCGCCGCGCTCTACGGCCAGTTCGCGGCTCTGGTCAACGCCTGCCGCCCGCCCGACGAGTGGCAGACCTTTGACATCATCTTCCGCCAGGCGCGACTCGACGCGGAGGGCAAGATCGCTGAGCAGACGAGGATCACGCTGCTGCACAACGGGATCGTCGTGCACAATAACGTGGCCACGCCGATCATCGGCGGCGCGATCGACCCAAACGAGGGCACGCCCGGCCCGCTGATGCTGCAGGATCACGGCTGCCCTCTCCAGTACCGCAACATCTGGTTTGTACCGCTCCCGGAGAAGGGCGCCGACAAGTACGAGTAGGCGCCTCGGACGCTTAGGTGACGAGAGCGTCGCGGACGCCAGCCCAGTCGGTCATGCCCCGCTCGACCAGCGCCTCGAGCCGCGCACGCATATCAGCCACGTCGGGCGTCGGGCAGGTGGACGGCGCCACCGCCCGGTGTGAGTCGTGGCCAGGGTCCCACTCGAAGATGCGGACGTGGCGACCCGCCTGCGCCTCGTAGATAGCCGACACACGGCGGATCACCTCGCCGGCCCTGCGCGTCACCCGAATGAACAGCGCGAGGTCGAGCAAGGCGAAAGCGTCGGCAGTCACTCTGTTGGGCGGCCCGGCAAGCATCGCGCGCATCTCGTCGATGCCATCGGCGTGCATGCAGGAGACAACGCGATCGCCAGCCTCGCGACGGGCGAACAGCTCGCGCACGGGCGCGCCCCAGATGTAGCCATAGTGGACGTAGTCGTTGATCTCGTGCACGAGCCAGCAAGTGGGTCCGTCCGTGCCCGCGGCGAGGACATTCGGATGCTCCACGGTCACGACCGGCTCCCCTCGCGGCAGCAGCCCCATCAGCGCCGCGAGCACGCTCGTCTTGCCTGCCCCGCCGGGGACGGCCCCGGTGAAGAACGACGCCCGACGCCGCACCTGGGCCGCGACTGCCGCTGCCGCGTCGATGCTGAGGGTGCCGGCGAGCACGAGATCCACGATCGAGAGCGTGCGGCCCCGGCGCTGCTTGAGTCCCTCGACCTGGCGGGTCAGGTCAGAGTCACCATAGCCGGACATCAGCTACCCGGCCCCGTTCCGTCCAACTGCCCCTGCAGGTCGGCGAGGGTTCCTCCGGCGGCCCCCTCGTACCCCGTCCGCGCGAGCCGGGCGACGAGTGTGCGGGCCTCCGCTAGCCGCCCGGCCCGGACGAGCGCTCGCGCGGCGAGGTAGCCGAGGTACGGCTCGTCCGGATGTGCGCGGTACGCCGCCAGGAGCCCGTCGGTCGGTTCGGCGCCCGGGGCGTCCGCTCGCCCCCGCAGAGCGACGAGGTCCCGCGCGGCGGTCCACTCGGGCCCGCCGCGCTCGGCGTCGCGGACAACGTCCGTGGCCAGGGCGGCCGGGGTGAGCGCGA
>Ga0315279_10003854_pt1 | contig 20546 bp, 21 predicted proteins | sample YL17G06_20_MG_FD_203694 | JGI IMG/M metagenome (GOLD analysis project Ga0315279, IMG submission 203694) | Sediment microbial communities from Yellowstone Lake, YNP, Wyoming, USA - YL17G06_20 | ecosystem: Environmental > Aquatic > Freshwater > Lake > Sediment | place: USA: Wyoming | collected... | reverse complement strand
GATTGAGCATATGTTAGCCTCGGCTAACGACAAAACAGGTAGGGTTGGGGTTGTCATAGATAATGGGTGTCTTTTTAGAGGGGGAAAAGAGAAGGCGATCAGAACAGCCATTATTAATGCTGACCTTATCGAATCTGTGATTCTTCTGCCTGAAAAGCTTTTTTACAATACTGGTGCACCGGGGGCGGTGATGGTCCTGAACAAGAACAAACCAACTGCGAGAGAAGGGAAAATATTTTTCATCAATGCAAGCAAAGAATACCGGCAACATCCCGAAGTCCGAAAACTGAATCAATTGGGAGAGGCCCATATAAAGAAGATGGTTGAGGCCTATAAGGAATTTAAAAACGAAGATGGATTCTCAAAGGCTGTAGAAATCGAAAAGATAAAGGAGAACGATTACAACCTGAATGTTACCCTTTATGTTTTTCCTGAAGAAGAGACTGAAGAAATCGATGTGGCAAAGGAGTGGGAAGAACTCCGAATGATTGAAAAAGAGATGTTCGAAATAGAAGAGAGGATCGAAGGATATCTCAGAGAATTAAAGTGAAGTTATCATTCTGATTGAAGCCCTAAAATATATTCCCTCCCCATCGACGGGGGAGGGTTAGGGTGGGGGTGACCCAAACATGGTCCATCCAAATTTTCAGCACATGGATAATATTGTTAGAAATCAGGAATGAGGCAGTTCGGGAGCACCGGTTATGAGACGAGAGAAAAATCTATCCCCTTCAAAAAATACCACGGAACATTGGATATATGCAAATGGCTTGGGCGCAGGCTGCTATCAAGACGGACAAACTTATGTAGGCAAATGGCTTATCTTCGTGCCTCGTGAGAACGCAGATCAGGTGTGGGAAAAGATTAGACAGGCAACAGAGACAGGGCAATTAGGAATAGCGGCCAAAGTTTCAACGAGTCGCCCGAGCGGATATAAACCCCAAGCTCACGTCATCTGCGTTTATACCTACGATTTTCGGGATAAAGCCAACGTAGGAGAAGTATTGAAGCGATTACGGGAAATTGGAATTACGGGCAAGCTGTACTATAAGTCGGATCAGGCCACCCTCAGCGGTGTCTATACGACAGAGGGTCCCTTCACCAGGAAAAAAGGGCGAGCAAGTCTGTACTCCAGCGATGACTTTAAATGCTAACTTTAATGGTGTGGCAAATTAACGTTGTTAAAATTCTTTACTCAAACATGAATTTATCGCAACGTGACCAAATAACAGGAATTAAGAAATGGACAGAAAAGAATTAGAGATAATTTTGAAAGAAGGAGAAGGTTATAAAATTGAGTTCAAAGAAGGCGTCAGTGGCCTGGAGAAAGAACTTGTTGCTTTTGCCAATGCCTCCGGAGGAAAAGTGTTTTTGGGAGCAACAGATGACGGCAAAATTAAAGGGATAAAGCTAACTCAAAAAATGAAGTCCCAGATTCAAGATATAGCCAATAACTGCAGGCCAAGGATAAAAATCACCATAGAAGATATTGACAACCTCTTCATCATTAATGTTAGAGAGGGTGAGGATAAACCGTATGAATGTTCTTCTGGCTTTTATAAAAGAATTGGTCCCAATTCACAAAAAATGACGAGAAATGAGATCTTGGAATTCTTCAAATCAGAGGGAAAGATAAGATTTGACGAATTAATTGAGCCAAAATTCAGTTATCCCAAGGATTTTGATAAGAATGGATTTAAAAGATTCTTACAGTTGGCAGAGATATCGAAAATTGGTGATACCGAAGGACTGCTTATTGGTTTAGGTGTGGCTGAAAAGCAGGAAAGAAGGCTTTATTTCAATAACACAGGGATACTGTTCTTCGGCAAGAATCCCCAGAGATTTATTCCGTGGTCTGTTTTTACTGTTGCATTATTTAAGGATGATGCCGGCGCTGATATCATCGACAGGAAGGAGATAGAAGGTAGTTTGTTTGATATTGTCGAGGAAGTGATGAAATTTGTGAGATTATATTCGAAAGTAGCGTACCGTTTTACCGGTAGACCTCAAAGGGAGAATGTTTATGAGTATCCTTTCGATGCCATACGAGAAGCCGTTATAAATTCAGTAATGCACAAATACTATTTCGAGCACGGCCACAATAATATTCTAAGATTTTTCCCCGATAGGATTAGGATTGAAAATTTTTGGCAGAAACCATCTCATTTTGTTCTCGGCAAAACAGTGTTTAGAAGAAACCATATCATCGCTGATTTATTCGCCAAAATTCACTTTGGCGAAAAGATGGGAACCGGCTTTGAAAGAATAAGAGAAGTATGCAAAAAAGAGAATTCTCCTTTTCCAGAGATAGAGTTTGATGAGAATTATTTTTATGTCACTTTCAAGCAGAGCAATGAGTATTTAAAATTGGCAGAAGAAGAAAAAATGGAAGGGGTCACTGAAAAGGTCGAAGAAAAGGCCATTGATAGGGTGATAGAAAGGGTCATAGAAAAGGTCGGAGAAAGGGTCACAGAAAACCAAAGGAAGATTTTGGAGGAAATTATAAGAAATAAATACATAACTATAAAGAGACTATCAGAGAGTATTGGAATTTCTGAAAGAAAAACTCAAGAGAATATAAATAAACTTAAGGGTAAAAGATTGCTGAAAAGAGTCGGTCCAGATAAGGGAGGATATTGGGAGGTTTTATCTAAATGAGGGCTAAAGGTTTGCGATTACATATCTACCATGCACCCCTCCCCCCTTGGGGAGACGGCAAGGGTAGGGGGGAAGATTTAAAAACTAGAGGGGATTATTACATTTCGATGTAAAAAGGTTCGCTGGGAGGTAACAATAATGCCACAAAATATAATAAAAGATAAAAATTTATATAAAAGTTTAGGTCCGGTAACCTCTTGTTTCCCCAAATTGGGGGTTGGGTTCGGAGTGGTGTTTGATTTAAAAAGTAATTTCTTTATTACGCTATAAGGAGACGGGGATGTCATTTTCTGAAAGATACGGATACAAGAAAATTAATGAAGCCTTATTAAAGGAAAGCATGCCAGAGCAGTTGAAAACAAGGATTTGGAATGTGTTTCATCAATATGTTTTTAGAATTTTCCACACGCGGGATTATTCAAAATTTTCAGAGCAGGTTACGGATTTTATTCCTGTCTTGTGGGATCAATTCTTTAAGAGGGATGTCGAATTCTTAGATGAGAATAGGTTTCATCCGGACGTTACATCAAATAAAATAAAAAAACTATTCTACTCGCTCTCCTGGAATGAAGTTTATGATTTTATGGAGTTTTATGCCCAGTATTGCCCACAAGAATTGAAGACAAAAACATCCGTGCTGCAGAAGATCAATTCAATTTTGGAGGACGAAAGGGCACCATACAGAATTGTTAACAACATGGTGACTCCTCTCATTTCTGAAGAAGAGATTGAGGAAATTGAGAGAGCTCTTAACCTACCAGACAAATTTGAATCAGTAAGGGACCATTTGGAAAAGGCTTTGAGATTTTTCTCAAATCGAGGAGAGCCGGATTATGCAAATTCAATAAAAGAGTCTATGAGTGGTTTAGAATCCTTAGTCCAAACTTTGCTTGGGGAGAAGGGTACATTGGGAAAACTAATTGAAGATTTGACCGTTCATCCAGCTTTGAAAAAGGGGTTTAGTAGCCTTTATGGTTGGACAAGTGATGAGGGAGGAATAAGGCACGGAAAATTTGGTGAACCAATCGTACCAGGATTCGCCGAAGCCAGATATATGCTTGTCACCATTTCTTCCTTTATAAATTATTTGATTGAAAAGCTAGGTAAATAAAAACTTTGCTCAAAGGATCTAAACAAAAAATCTGGGCTCAGAAGGTACGTAGGGGCGCAGTAATGATAGAGATACCAAAGGACTGGAGGGTTGCTGCACTATCAGAGATTGGGACTATTATTACAGGCACTACGCCTCCAACAAAAGTTAGAGAATATTGGGGGAAAGGATTCCCTTTTGTAACCCCTACCGATTTCTCTGAGAAAAAGTACGTGGATCAAACGGAAAGAATGGTTACTAATCGAGGTGCTGAAATAGCAAGATTAATACCAAAAGATTCTATTATGGTCGTATGCATAGCTTCTGTTGGGGAAGTTGCCATGGCCTCGACTGAATGCATAACAAATCAACAAATTAATACAATTGTATGTAACCAAGGAACTGACTGCCATTTCGTATATTATGCAATGGTCTTCAGTAAAACCAGATTAAAGAGATGGGCCGGAATAACTACCAGTCCAATAATTAAGAAATCACTTTTTGAAAAGTTTCCACTTCCTCTCCCTCCTCTCCCTGAGCAGAAAAAAATTGCGGAGGTTCTTTCGACGGTGGATCAGGCGATTGGGAAGGTTGATGAAGCCATAGAAAAGACCCAAAGACTTAAAAAAGGCTTGATGCAGGAGTTATTAACCAAAGGCATAGGCCATAAGGAGTTCAAGGATACGGAAATAGGAAGGATACCAAAGGAATGGGAAGTTGTGAAATTAGGAGAAATTATCAAATATGAAAAAGGAAGAAAGCCAAAAATATTATTTGACCAGGAAGAGAAAAATACCATTCCGTATCTGAGCGCTGAAACTCTACGGACGGGGACTTTCATTCAGTGGGCTACAGAAAATAGGGAATTAATTAAAGTTAATAATGATGACGTTATCCTTATTTGGGATGGTTACTATTGTGGAGATTCCTTCATCGGTTTTGATGGTCTCCTTTCCTCCACTATGATTAAAATCGAACCTAAGAATCCGAATCTAAATAAACGCTTTCTATTCTATTTTCTTAAGGCATGTTTTAAAGAACTTAACACAAAAATTTCTGGAATGTACCTAAAACATGTAAACAAGTTTATATTAGAGTCCCAAACCCTTCCGCTCCCTCCCCTCCATGAACAGCAAAAAATCGCTGAAATTCTAAGTACGGTGGATGAAAGGCTGGAATTGTTAAGAAATAGAAAAGAAAGGCTCAAACGAACAAAAAAGGGGTTGATGGATGATTTGCTCACTGGGAGAAAGCGAGTGAGGCTGGAAGTTTAATATGGATTTTACTGAGAAGAAGCTTGTAGAAGATTATTTTATTCAAAGACTCCAAGAAAAAGGTTGGAGATTTGTTTCTGCTGATGATCTGGAGAGGGATAGTTATGAAGAGGTATTGCTTATTCCAAATCTGGTAAGAGCCTTAGAGAAAATAAATGGGAAATTAGAAATTGGAAATGAGGAAGTTAATAAAGTCATTAATGAGTTGAAGCTCACCGGTACAGGGGTTGAAGGAGCTAAAAGAATCTTAACTTTTTATAAGTTTGGGGTTCCTGTGAAGTTTGAGAAAGAGAAGGTTGTTAAGTATGTCCAGCTTTTTGACTTTGAAGATATTGATAATAACGAATTTACCATCACAAGACAGGTCTATTATCAGGGAAAGGATAGAATAAGAACGGATATTATTCTTTATGTGAACGGTATTCCCATTGTTGATATCGAGTGTAAGAACCCAACTAATATTTCCGAAAGCTGGTTCAATGCCTACAAACAAATAAAGGACTATGAAAGAACTGTCCCAGAACTTTATAAGTATATTCAAATTGGGATCGCAGCCGAAAGTCAGGCAAGGTATTTCCCCATCGTTCCCCTGCAGGAAGAGGTAAAGACCCACGAATGGAGAGAAGAAGGGTTGGATTCCATTGATTCGATGATTGTAATGCTTTCACGAGATACCCTCCTCGATATCGTCAAAAACTTTCTCTTTTTCAGGGTGGAATTTGGAAACGCCACAAAGGTCATCACCCGATACATGCAGTATAGAGCCTCCAATAGAATAGTGGAGAGGGTTATCAGAAGTTTAAAAGGTGAGGAGGATAAGGATAAAGGCTTGATATGGCACTGGCAGGGGAGTGGAAAGACTCTGACCATGATCTTTGCTGCAAATAAACTTTACTACATGAGGGAGCTTGAAAATCCAACGATATTCTTTATTGTTGATAGAATTGAATTGGAGGATCAGCTTTATAGCGAATTCTACGCATTGGATATTGTGGAACCGGAAATTATCGGCTCTGTTTGGGAACTTAAGGACATTTTGAAGTTCGATGATTACAGGAGTAAGAGAGGGATATTTATCATTCTTATTCATAAGTTCAGACCTGAGGAGCTTAAGGAGGTCTATGGAGAACTTGAGAAAATTTCGAGGCGCAAAGAAACAATCATGAATAGAAAAAATATTGTGGCCTTCGTTGATGAAGGGCACAGGACTCAATATGGTCTCCTTGCTACCCAAATGAAGGCGATACTCAAAAATGCCTTCTTCTTTGCCCTTACAGGCACGCCCATATCGAAGAGAGGAAGAGATACATATCTTGAGTTCAGCTATCCTCCGGAAGAGCCTTATCTTGATAGATATTTCATAACGGACTCCATCAAAGATGGCTTTACAGTAAAGATCGTTTATCAACCAAGACTTGAGAAGGATGTCCACTTAAAAAAGGATCAATTAGAGGCCTTTTTGGAAACTGAGCTTGAGGAATTGCCTGAAGAGATAAGGGAGGGTGTGGAAGATAAGGTAAAGAAGAGACTGAATGCCATCAAAGTTGTTCTCGAGAATCCATTCAGGATTAAGACGATTGCTGAGGATATAGCAAAGCATTTCAAAGAAAATATTGATGGAAAGTTTAAGGCAATGGTTGTGGCGGGGAGCCGAAATGCATGTGAGGTCTATAAAAGAGAACTCGATAAGCATCTTCCCAAAGAATATAGTGAAATTGTGATGACCTACACCGAACATGATAAGCCTGAAATCGTGCGTTATGTTGCCGAAGCAAGAGCTCGGTATGGCGGTAAAGACGTCGGGGATATTAGAAAAAATGTTATTGAAAAGTTTAAAGAAGAAGAATTCCCCAAAATATTGATCGTAACGGATATGCTTCTGACAGGATTTGATGCTCCTATCCTTCAAGTGATGTATCTGGATAAACTCCTTAAGGAACATAGGCTCCTTCAGGCCGTGGCAAGAACGAACAGGCCATTTAAGGATTTGAAAGAAGCAGGGCTTGTTATCGATTATGTGGGGATCTTGAAAGAATTTAAAAGGGCCTTTGAGATGTACAGCGAAGAGGACGTCAAAGGGGCCCTCTTCAGTTATGAAAGTGTCAGGGAAGATTTTGTAGCGCTCATTAAGGATATTCTTGAGTTGCTGAAAGAAGTACCGAGAGACTATGAGAGAGAAACCTTACTCCAGGCGGTAGAAGTTCTAACCTCGGACGAGAAGAAAGAAAAAGAATTTGTCGAAAATTACAAAAGCTTGAGGAAGATGTTTGAGCTTCTCGGTCCGGATGAGATCAAGCTTGACTATTTTGAGGATTACAAATGGCTCTCCGCCATTTACACCTATTATATGAAAATAGTGTCTCAAAAGCCTGCATATGAGGGATATGTCCAAAGGTATTATGATAAAACCGTAAGATTCATCCATAGATCTACTGAAATAGAAAAGTTAGAGAGGGAACTACCGACAGTCGCTTTTGATAAGGAATATCTTGAAGAGTTGGAAGAGAAGGTTAAGGGAAGAAAAGAGAAGGCGGCAAACATTCTTTTTACTTTGAACAGATTGGTTCTGGTTGAAAGACATAGAAACCCTATCTATGAATCCCTAATAGAGAAGGTCGAGAGACTCCTGGAGATGTGGAGGGAGAAAACAAGGGACTATGAAAAGATATACACAGAGGGAGTTAAGGCGGTAAATGAGATTAACAGCCTTTTTTCAAGACAAAAGTCTCTGGGTTTCTCAAATCTCGAATACTCGATGTTGCTCGAACTTGAGAAGAAACTGAGTCGAAGTGATGTTCTTGTAGATGTGGTAAAAGATCTTTCGAAGAGACTCGAAAAATATATGTTTTTCGGCTGGTTTAACCAAGTGACTATCAAGAAAGAAGTGGAAAGGGAGATAAGAAGGTTCGTCCGGGGGATGAAAGGGAAACATAATCTCTCGCTGGATGAAATGAACGATTTACATGAGAGGCTCCTGGAAAGCGTGAAAAATTATGGAACTGCCTAATATATCGTACTCAGTCTCTCATAGGAATGTCAGATATCCAAGATTAGAATTTAGAACAGGGGAACTTCTTTTGGTTCTTCCTTTTGGCTATAAACCTGATCCCATCCTGAATAAACACAAGACATGGCTACTCAAAAAGATGGCCTTCGTTGAGGAGTGTTTAAAGCATGCCTCAGACAAAAGAATGGTTGAAAGGACAGAGAAAGAGTTTAGAGACCTTACCTTTTCTTTGTCAAGGAAGGCAATAAAAGAATTGGGAGGTAGGCTAAATCATATCTATTTCAGAATGATGAGAACGAAATGGGCAAGTTTGAGTTCGAAGAGAAATCTGACAATTAATAGATTGATGAAACATTTACCGATACATCTGTTAAGTTATGTGATTTTTCATGAGGTCGTTCACTTAAAAGAGAAAAGACATAATGACAAATTCTGGAAGAGAATTTCAAAGAAATTTAATGACTACCAGGAATTGGAAAAAGATCTCTTCGTTTATTGGTTTCAGTTGGCGAAGAGGATTCAATAATTATGGGAAACTTCGCAATTTTTAGTGTCATCCATAAAAAAGTTGGCCGTGCCAAATGCAGAATTCGGAATAATGATTTAATAAGAACCGAATGAATTATTGGGTCTGACTGATTTTTGTAATCAACAACTCCAGCCCCTCTGACTGAATTTTTCAGTCAACGTGTTAAGAATATTTTGGTTGCAGCTGAGGTGTCATCGAAAAAAGTTGTCAAGATACTGGGTTGAGCTCAAATAAATGAGTATTGATTGAAAGAATTTGTTTGAAAAATAGGGCCCAATAATGCCGGCGAATATCGCTCACATGCTTATTTGTAATAAGGCAGTGAAAGTGCTTCAGGATGGAGGGGAATACCAGCAGTTCATTGATATTCTGGATTCTGAAATCTATAAGCCTTTTCTGAATCTTGGGGCGGTGGGTCCGGATCTTTCTTATTACGGGAGCAAAATAGAAGGACTGATCAACCTGATCGTTAAGAAGACAGATAAACCTCTCGGTGTAGATGGCTGGTCTTATTATTTGCATTCCAAGGATCCAAATCGGTTCCCTTTGACATTGACAGAGTTGACCTGGAGAGATACCAGGTGGGATGAGCAAGACTGGAAGGATGAGGATTTCCCAAAATTCGCCTTTACTTGTGGGTATCTTTCCCATATGGCTGCCGACCAGATCATCCATCCGTTGGTCAATGAAATTGCTGGCCCTTATTATCGAAAAGGAGAGTCCCGATCTATCCATAGGGAATGTGAAATTTACCAGGATGTTGCACTATTCTACTCCCTTTATGATTCTGAAGATTTCATTAAGAGAAAATTCAATCGCTGGGCTGATATAAATCCTCGTCATTGTGTGAAAACAGAAGATTGGCTTCGGTATTTTATTCAGAGAGCTTTTGCTGAACGCCACTCAATCTATCCAGAGGAAGATGACATTGAGAATTGGGTAGATGGTTTGCTTTTCACTCTCAGGATTATGAAGTTACCTCTTTCACCGTATAGGAAGGCCTATAAGGAATACAAAAAGAGTGGTCTGAACGGAGAGAAGTTTAAGAGATATTTTTCTGACTACATGGATTTATTTTTCAATGCAGTGGAGCTAACAAGCATCTATTGGAAGGCCCTCTTTGAGCTTTATGAACCGACGGACAACGTTTTAGAGATTTCTAACCCGATGAGAGGGCGTTTTCTGAATATCGTGCGAGATGCGGACCTGTCGTCTCCGCTGGAAAAAGATATTTTGCAAAAGGCAAAAGACGCGTTGCTCTCGACAGAAGATGATAGGCTCAAAGGACTCGTCGCTTCAGCAATAAATCCCCTTGACCCGAAAAAAGTGATGGAGATTAAGCAAGAGGATGTTGGTAAATTTGGATAAAGATTAATTGGGGACGGGTTCACATTAGAGTAAATCATGGAGTAAAGCGAACTTGACTGGGCAGAAAGGATTCATTATAATGAACACTAATCTCAATTAAATGAACAGTTATCTTATTTAAGTGAAAAGCCAGATGGATTTCAAAGAAAAGCTTTTAAACGCCGTTCCCTTAAGAATCTTCTTGTACCTCTGCAGAGTGCCTCATATACCTCATTACGAGAGAGAAATAGCCCGGTCGGTTGAGGTAAGCGTTGGAGCCACAAATCAAACCCTTAAATTCCTCCTCAGTATGGGAGTGGTCACAAGGGAGAAAAAAGGGCAGCTTTATTTGTATCGCGTCATGCCGGATCATCCGATTGTGCGAGAGTTTAAGAAATTTGAGAATATTCTGGATTTAAATCCGCTTCTTCTAAGAATAAGAGAAGTATCCAACAAAATAGTTCTCTACGGTAGTTGTGCGGCTGGCGAAGATACGGTGGAAAGCGACATTGATCTTTTTGTTGTAAGCAAAGAAAAGGGAAAAATATTGAGAGAAATAAGAAAGGAGACAAGGGAGGTAAATAGAGAGATTAAATCAATCATAGTAAGTGTGGAAGAGTATCTTTCGATGAGAAATAAGAAGGAGCTAATTTTGGGAGAAGTCGATAAAGGGATAGTCCTGTATGAGAAAAAATGATGAGTAGCGAGTTTGAGAGATGCATCGAAAAGGCAAAGATTGTCGCTTTCCAAAAGGGACCTTCACTTGTTTCTAAAGAGTTGAATTCTGCGACAGAAGACCTTTTATCCTCAAAGGAAAGCTTCGATAGGGGAAACCACAAATGGGCAACCATACAGGCATATTATTCTATGTTTCATACCTCGAGAGCACTGATTTATAACAAGAAATATCGGGAGAAAAGTCATTACTGTTTGGTCATCGCTCTTGAGCATTTATATCTGGAGAAAGGGCTTATTGAGAAAGGCTTCATAGAAAGTCTTACCCTTGGAAAAGATTTGAGGGAATCTGCAGACTATCGCTCCATTTTTTCAAAAGAAGGGGCAGATAACCTTATAAAAATGGCCGATCAGTTCTTGACAACTGCCAAGAAATTGTTGAAAAAGTGACCCGCTTTTCGAAAATTGACCTAATGAAGAAGGGATTGCGACCTCCAAATATAGAAATTCCGGATACTTCCCATTTTAAAATTAGAGAGACCCAATAATGCCGGCGAATATTGCACATATGCTCATTTGTAATAAGGCAGTGAAAGTGCTTCAGGATGGAGGGGAATAGGAATCTGATATGCGGATTTGGACTTTTTTTGTTATCATGGTGTGGATATTCACAATAGCCGAAATAGCCAAGGGAGAAGAGAAGGGAAAAATGAATCAAGAGATTTCCCTGCCCTCAGAAGCCGGGGGCTGGAAGTGGGACGAGAAGGAGATGAAATACGATTCCAGGACCCTGTTCAAGTACATCGATGGGGCCGCAGAACTTTATCTGGCGTATGGTTTTCAGAATCTCAGGGTTCGCCGGTTTGAGAAATCGAACCAACCTCCGCTTATCGTTGAACTCTATGAAATGGCCTCTTCAGAGGATGCTTATGGGGTTTTTTCTTTTGAGCATCAGGATGAAGCCGTAGGAATCGGCCAGGGATCGGAGTTTGGAGGAGGGTTGCTTCGTTTCTGGAAAGGAAAGTATTTTGTCAGCATCTATGCAGAAGGGGAGGGGGCAGAGGTTGAATCAGGAATCCTCAAGATGGGTAGAGCTGCGGCAAATTCAATTCCGACTAAGGGTTCAGAGCCAAAATTGGTTGGCTATATTCCAGGGAAGAATCTCGGCCTGGTCGATAAGAGCGTTCGCTATCTGAAGAGTCACGTTCTCCTGAACCAGCGGTTTTTCGTAGCCCACCAGAATATCTTAAACCTGAGCCGTAAAACAGAAGCCGTGCTCGCTCAATATCTTCAAGATAAACAGAAGACCCAACTTCTTCTGATTCGATACCCCGATTCGAAAGAGGCTGGAGATGTTTATCAGAGATTCATGAAGGCTTACCTTTCTGATGCTCAGGGGAAGGATCGTTTAAAAACGGAAGACGGGAAGTGGACGTTTACCCGGCAGCTGAATGAATTTGTTATCATTGTTTTTGGAGCTCCCAAGGAGGCAGACGCCGAGGTCCTTCTCAAGGCCACAGAAAAAAAATTACTTGGAGGACTTTGAACCCATATTCCATTCAATTAACCCTCTACTCCTTTGTGAAGGAGAGGATATAGAATATAGAAAGGAGATTTGAATTAGATGAAAGAAAAAATCATTACCCGTAGGGATTTTCTTCGAGTCACAGCTGGAACCGCGATGGCCGCTACCTTGGGGTCAGGGATCCTTGGGGAAGCTCGAGCAGAACCAACGGCGAAAGTCGTCCTCATCCGGAATGCTGAGGTATTAGGACCCCAAGACAAAGTGCAGGAGCAGATCCTGCAATCCATGCTGGATGAAGCCGTCAAGAGTCTCCTGGGAACTGATAAGCCCATGGAGGCATGGAAGAAGATTTTCAAGAATTCGGATGTGGTGGGAGTTAAAAGTAATACATGGGGAAGGATGCCAACTCCCAAAGAATTGGAGGCAGCCATTAAGCGCCGGCTGTTGGATGCAGGAGTAGCGGGAAAAAATATTGATATTGATGACCGGGGAGTTCTGAATAATCCGGTCTTCCTTAACGCTACTGTACTGGTCAATGTGCGACCGTTGAGGACGCATCACTGGTCCGGGGTCGGGACTTGCCTGAAAAATTACATCCAATTTGTCCCAGACCCTTCGTCCTATCATGATGAGGGTTGCTCGCCTCTGGGGAAAATTTGGACTTACCCCATCGTAAAGGGAAAAACTCGCCTGAATATCCTCAGTTGCCTCACGCCCCAATTTTATGGAAGGGGAGCCCATTTTTTCGACAAGAGATACGTCTGGCCTTATAAAGGACTGATCGTGGGAACCGATCCCGTGGCTGTAGATACAGTAGGTGCCCATCTCCTTCAGGCAAAGCGGATTGCCTTTTTCGGGGAAGACAAGACTCTGGATGTTCCCCCCGTCCATATCGTGGCAGCAGATAAAAAATATCACCTTGGGGTTAGTGACTTGAGCCGCATTCAGCTGATCAAATTAGGCTGGATGGAAGAGGTGCTGATCTAAGTTTCGTTAAGGGAAGAGTCCGTTGAGAAATTGGGGATGAGTTCACGTTCTCTTTTTTAATCATTCACTTCTTTTGGATTCTTCTTTTGATTTCCCATGAGCCATAGAGGGTGAGAATCCGCCCATGCTGATAAAGGGGAAGGACTCCTGACCTTTTTCTAGGTTGGCGATGATGCGGATCCTCCTGTCAAAATCCTTCAATTTGGAAAGTTTTTTATCCAGTTCTTCAATCTTTGCTGAGAATAATTGAATCTGGGATTTCTGAATATGCGACTCCTGGCGTAATTGATTCAGTAAAAAAGTTTTCTTCTTGACCTGGATGTAGTCACATAAGAAGAATGTGACAGCGAGTTGAAAAAAAACGAGAAGGTAAATTAGGATTTTGAAAGTCTCTTTTTGTATCCTCAAGCGTCTGATCCCAAAGGTCGTGTGGCCGAGGACGAGGATATTCAAATAATCTTTGTCCATAATGAATTCCTCAGGAAACATGCCGGTCAAAATGGAATAATAAGCCCAGGTCCTTTTTCAGAAGGAATGGCATTCATCTCTAAAAACACATGTCCTCTCACCGGGTTAAAGGAAAAACGGAATCCCATGAATATCTCTTTGGATATATCCTTCCTTTTAAATTGTAGAAGCTTAAACGTATCCAGTATCTTTTCTTCTTCAAAATGTCTACTTCCAGTTGGATGGGACCTCAAAACGGATTGACTGACATCGGGATCTGATGATTTAGCTTCCGCGACTTCCATGAAACTTGGGAAATGATTCCTCCAACCCTTCTGGGCGAAATCGTACGAGAAAATCACTTTATCTAAGAAGTCTGTCATTAGAGACTTCTTTGCCTTCACAGCTTTTAAAAAATTTATATCGAGTTTGGATCTACTCATCATGAAACCATCATCTGTCTGTTGAATACCGAATTGAGATGTGACCTGGCTTTTTTTCGATGATTTAACGGTCTCTTTAGCACGACTCTTCTTTTTCTGCAGGGCACCTTTATTTTCTTCCATTTTCATTATCGTTTCTTGATTAACATGGTTATTTAATGATTTAACAGAATCAGCCCATACCTGAGTCGTTATTCCAAAAATGAACAAAGTTAACAAAATTGCAACTTTTATCGCGGTCATTCTTTTAAACTCTTTTCAATAGTTAGATGGGGAAACTGTGAATAAATAAACCCTATTTGGTTTTACGATTTTTCCCCTGAAGGAGATCCAAATTTTAATTAGATAATGAGCAATTTAAATGCCAAAAAACCGCAATTATAATCATGGGGGAAAAATGAGTTGACATTTCTAAAAAATATAATTAATGAGAATTAGATTTAACTTTATTGACTAAGGGAAATAGATGGAAGATGTTTGATTTGATCTAGAAATCAGATCTTGAACAAAAAGTTTATATCCAAGAAGTTTCATCCCCTTAAATTAAAAAGGCGGTTTAAAAATGAAGAATAAGGGTGCGAAATTATTAGCAATATATTTTGTTCTTATCTTCATCAGTTTATCTTTCTTTATTCAGGAGGTTCTTTCTCAATCGCAGAAGACTTTTTTATGGAAAGTTCGATCGAAAACAAACACGGTTTATGTATTAGGTTCATACCATCTTTCTAAGAAAGAAATTTATCCTCTTAATCAAAAAATTGAAAATGCCTTTGATCCATCGGATATTTTGGTAGTCGAGGCAAATGTTAATGATATTAAAAAAGTGGATATCCAAAAATTAATGGAGAGCGCCTTCTATCCCGCGAATGATACGTTGGAAAAGCATCTTTCTACAGAGACCTATGAATGGGTCAAGAAAGAGACAAGCGGGCTGGGTATTCCCATTGAGCTTATTAATAAACAAAAACCATGGTTTCTTTCCATGACATTGGTTTCATTAGAAAGTTTAAAACTTGGATTTGATCCAAACTATGGGATAGATAAGTATTTTATTTCAAAAGCAGAGGGGAAGAAAAAGATATTAGAGCTGGAGAGTCTTGATTACCAGATCGACCTACTTTCTAATCTTTCCGATAAAGACCAGGAGTTGTTTTTAATATATACGCTAAAAGATTTAAATATCATGGAGCAGGAATTGGATAAATTGACCCAGGCATGGATCTCGGGGGATACAAAAGGCATGGAAACCATTCTGACAAGAAGTGTTTCAGAAGATAAAAGGTTATCTTCCATTTTTGAAAAACTCATCTATGAAAGAAACAGAAAGATGGTTTCGAAGATTGAAGATTTCTTGAGGACAAAGGAAGTCTATTTCGTGATTGTCGGGGCAGGGCACCTGGTCGGCAACCAAGGGATCATCGAAATCCTCAAAGGGAAGGGATATCTCGTTGAGCAATTATGAAAAGTTGTAAGATTTTAATTTTCCACTTCCTACTCTCTATTATCTCAAAGGCATTATTCTTTAAATATTTTTATAGACAGGGGTGGTAAATTTTTGTTATATAAAAGGAAATTTGATTCCATTTCTGGAGAGAAATGCATGTTCCATACTGCAGACCCAAAGGAAATCAAGGAAGGGAAATTAACGGATATCTATTTTGTGAGGACGATGCAGGTCCTCAAGGCAAAGAAGATTGATAAATGGGTGAAAGCCGAATTCATTGCCAAACGGTTCCCAGAGGATTATGGGTGGGGGGTGTTCGCTGGAATCGAGGAGGCAGTCTATCTGCTGAAAGACCTGAAGGTCAGTGTCAGGGCAATGAAGGAGGGGACGATCTTTCGTGCTTTTGAACCGGTCTTGGAACTCGAAGGGATGTACACGGATTTTGGTCTCTTCGAGACCTCTCTTCTGGGTCTGCTCTGTCAAGCTTCGGGTGTGGCAACCAAGGCTGCTCGCTGCAAAAAAGCGGCTGGCGATCGAAGGGTGATCAGTTTTGGTGCAAGGCGGATCCACCCTGTAGTAGCCCCGATGGTGGAGCGCAATGCCTTCATCGGTGGCTGTGATGGGGTATCGGTGGTGAAGAATGCTGAATTGATCGGCGAGGAACCCTCGGGCACCATGCCCCATGCCTTAATTCTGATCATGGGGGATACGGTGGAGGCGACCAAGGCCTTTGATGAGGTGATCCATCCAAAAGTCAAACGGGTTTCCCTCATCGACACTTTTAATGATGAAAAGATAGAAGCCATCCGAGTGGCTGAGGCTCTCGGGAAGAAACTCTTTGGAATCCGCCTTGACACCCCCAGTTCAAGACGAGGAGACTTTCGGAAAATCATTGAGGAGATTCGTTGGGAACTGAATTTAAGAGGATTTGGACATGTCAAAATCTACGTCAGCGGCGGATTGGATGAGAAACGAATCCTTACCCTCAATCCCGTGGTAGATGCCTATGGAGTAGGGACTTCGATCACCAATGCACGGGTGATAGATTTTGCAATGGACATCATTGAGATTAATGGAAAACCTCTAGCGAAGAGGGGAAAGATGTCGGGGTCGAAAAGTGTAATCCGATGCACGAAATGTTTCCAAGATAAAATAGTCCCCTTCAAAAAAGAACGAGGTCGATCTACTCGGGGTGTGGATCGATGCACATGTGGTGGTCGGTTTAAAGAACTTCTCTCCCCTCTCATCCAAAACAGAAAGATCCTTTGGGACCTCCCCAAACCACAGGCAATACGAGAATATGTTCTTGAACAACTTCCTCATTTTGATCTTTAGAGTCCGCCTAGTATTTGATCAGGACGGGTCCTGTCCGGAGATAGGAAACATGATATGAAGGAGGCCATGCTTTACAGTCCATTAGAGGATGGAAAGGTGCAATGCATTCTTTGTAACCATCGATGCATTATCTCCTCATCGAAAAGGGGACTGTGTGGAGTGCGAGAGAATCGAGAAGGGAAACTTTATACCCTCGTATACGGCCGTGCGATCTCCCTGAATGTGGACCCCATTGAAAAGAAGCCGATCTTCCATCTCTTTCCTGGGTCAACCTCTTTCTCCATAGCCACTGTGGGTTGCAATTTTCGATGTCTCCAATGCCAAAATCATGAGATCTCCCAGATGCCAAGAGGTGAGGATGGGCGTATTGAAGGTTCGGAAGTCTCTCCCTATAAAATTGTTTCGTTAACAAAACAATACCAATGCCAATCCATCTCATACACCTATACTGAACCGACCATCTATTTCGAATATGCCTTTGAGATTGCTCGGCAAGCCCATCAGGGAGGAATTAAAAATATCTTCGTTACCAATGGCTATATGACCGAGGAGGCCCTAAAGACCATCCAACCCTACTTAGATGCAGCCAATGTCGATTTAAAGAGCTTTAGGGAGGAATTTTATAAAGAGGTCTGCGGGGCGAAATTGAAACCGGTTCTGGAGAACCTCAAACAGATGAGACAGATGGGGATCTGGGTGGAGATCACCACACTCATCATTCCTACCCTGAACGACTCAGACCAGGAGTTCGAGGAGATCGCCCAATTCATCGTCTCCTTGGGACGCGAGGTGCCGTGGCATATCTCTGCTTTTTATCCGACCTATAAAATGCTGAACCTTCCGAGAACCCCTGTCTCAGCGCTTCATCGAGCAAGGAAGATCGGAATCAATGCGGGACTCCGGTATGTTTATTGTGGAAATATCCCTGGTGAAGAAGGTGAAGATACTTTCTGTCCTCAATGTGGCCGCAGGGTGATTGAAAGGGTAGGGTTTCGAGTAGCAAAAAATGATGTGGTGAACGGAGCATGCCGTCATTGTCATGAGAAAATTGACGGCGTTTGGATTTAAACAGACAGGATTTTATTTTTTATATTTTGGCTTTTAGATCACGGACACGCCTTCGTGCCGAAACGCATGCATTCACGAAGCCTGCTTGCGCTAAAGCTTCAGCGAAGGCAAGCACTACGGCGTGCAGGCACGGATCACGAGTCACGAATCACCATTTTTTAGGCCAGGAGAATTTTTAAGGTGGGGCAGACTCAAACGAGCCATCGGAAAATGATCTGGACCATCGGAGGTGGCAAGGGAGGAAGCGGTAAAAGTTTTATTACCGTCAACATTGGTATCTGTCTTTCGAAACTGGGGGTCCGGGTGGTCCTCATCGATGCTGATTTAGGAGGAGCAAACCTTCACACGTTTTTGGGAATTTCTCCTCCAGCCCTCTCCCTTTCTGATTTCATAAAAAAGAGAGTTCCCAATCTTCGCGAAGTCCTCATCCCAACAGCCATTCCAAACCTTCAACTCTTGACCGGCGCACAGGACCTCCTGAATGCAGCGGATGCGAAGAGTGTTCAGAAGAAAAGATTGGTTCGTTCTATCCAAAGTCTGGATAGCGACACGATCCTTGTGGATTTAGGAGGAGGGAATTCTTTAAGTGTTTTGGATTTCTTCTTGATGTCTGATGGGGGGATTCTGGTGGTCACCCCTGAACCTACTTCCATTGAAAATACTTATCGGTTTCTCAAGAGCGCTTTTTATCGGAGGCTCAAACAATCGGTTTCCTCTCCGTCTGTCAAGGCCCTGATCGATGGGGCAATGGACCACAAGAATGAGATGGGGATTCAAAATCCTCATGACCTCATCAAAGCGGTGAGGCGGATCGATGAGGAGGATGCCAGTAGAATGATTAAGGAAATAGGGACCTTCCACCCCAATTTGATCCTGAATCAGGTCCGTTCAAAAAAGGATATTGAGATTGGTTTTTCCATCCGGAGTGCCTGTCTAAAATATTTTGGCATCCACCTCCACTATTTGGGCTATGTGGTCTATGATCAGGAGGTGAGTAACTCCATCCGCAGAAGGAGGCCCCTGGTGCTGGAAAATTCCCGTTCCAGGGCTGCCCAATGTGTGATGGAAATCGCCTCTAAATTAGCGAACAGTCATTAGAGGGTTTATCCTTTCAATCCATTTGGACATGAAATCGATTAAAGACCAGACTTATTATGAGATTTTGGAAATTAACCCAACGGCTACGGTCAAAGAAATTCAGAGGGCTTATGAGCATGCCAAAGAGACCTTTCATGCCGATTCATTGGCTGTCTATTCTCTCTTTTCCGAGGAGGAAGTAAAAGAAATACAGTCCTCCATCGAAGAGGCCTATCGGGTTCTGATGGATGAGGGATTGCGAAGGAGTTACGACCGATCCCACTTCCAAACGGTTGAAGGACAGGCACCAGAAGTACCTTATGAAGCCCAAGGGGTTTCCAGAGAAAAAAAGACTCCCCTCTCTTTTACAGGCCTTTCGTTCAATGCCAATGAAGAACTCTATCGTGGGAAGAAGCTGAAGCAAGTTCGAGAAAGAATGGGTGTCGAGCTCCAGGCCGTCTCCAAGGAGACGAAAATTAGTATAAAGATCTTGGAGTGGATTGAGGAGGAAGCTTTTGAAAAACTTCCGGCCTTGGTTTATCTCAAGGGATTTTTAAAAAGCTATGCCCAATCCCTTGGATTGGACCCGCAAGGGGTCATTGAAGAATACGTCCGTTCCATGGAAGAGTCTAAAAAGAAATAATTCTTCCCTTCCCCTTATATTTAAATCCGAATATCGGAATCCGAAATAAATCAACACTGACTTGAAAAAGTTCAAATGTCAAAATCCAAATGCCAAATGGATGCCAAAATGACTCAATGTCAAAACTTTTTCTTTTTTTAAATTTTGTCATTTGGGCTTTAGATTTCATTTGACCTTTGAGCTTTGAAATTTGACATTGTTTTGTTTAGTCTATTTGGATTTCGTGCATCGCATTTCCTCAACAAAGCCGAGGATTAGGGTTTTTCTGAGGTGAGGTCTGATACTTTGGCAGTCATCTGTTGAGCAATGGTACTATTAAATCCGGTCGTTCTTTCTCGAATTTTACCTTCCTTATCGATGAGGAAAGTAGTTGGGATAGCAGTAACTCGGTAACTCCTTACCACCTCTTCTGGGGCGATCACGATGGGGTAGGGGATGTCCATGGATTTGGCGAAGTTTCGAACGACCTGTGGGTCCCCTTTATCCAAACTGATTCCAATCATCTCAAGCCCATTTTCTCGATAGGTCTTATAAAGGTGAACTAAATGGGGAATGGATTCGCGACAGGGTCCACACCAGGTTGCCCAGAAGTCGAGGAGAACAACTTTCCCTTTGAGTTGGGATAAAGTGATCTCCTGATCATCAATGGTTTTGAGGGTAAAATCGGGTGCCAACGCTGAAGAGGGTTTCTTTTCTTTAGCACAATGAAGAAGAAGGAATGCCCCTCCCAAACACAAGCAGAGAACCAAGAAGCATTTTAAAAATGGGCGTTTCTTATTAGACATTAACATTGAGCTATCGCTGGCAAAAGGATACTAAGTTTAAAGAGCCTTTTGAATGAGAGCCTTTAAGCGGGCCTTCGGCACTGAACCGATAATTTGATCGAGAATCTTTCCCCCTTTGAAAAGAATTAAGGTAGGAATTCCCCTCACCCCATATTGACTGGTTGTCGCAGGGCTTCCATCCACATTGAGCTTGGTCACCTTGATCTTCCCCA
>Ga0315279_10003853_pt1 | contig 20547 bp, 19 predicted proteins | sample YL17G06_20_MG_FD_203694 | JGI IMG/M metagenome (GOLD analysis project Ga0315279, IMG submission 203694) | Sediment microbial communities from Yellowstone Lake, YNP, Wyoming, USA - YL17G06_20 | ecosystem: Environmental > Aquatic > Freshwater > Lake > Sediment | place: USA: Wyoming | collected... | reverse complement strand
CCGTTCGCGCGTGGAATGAGCGCGCACCGTTTCATCCCTCGCGGAGAACTGCGAGTTCCGTCTGCCCATGTCCGCGGAATCGCGACTGGGGCACTTCCCGGAACCGGCGATTCGCGCCTCGCGATTCCACAGGCTTGCTCAGGCCCGGAACGCCGCGCGGAGGCGTCGGGCGGCAGGGAGGGGGCGCTTCCTTTTCTTGCGTCTGCGGCCGGGTTCCGGGACGTCGGGAAGGGGTATGCGAACCGGATGGGCCTCGATCGACTTCAGCGCGTCGGCGGCTGAGGGGGCGTAAAGGTCAGCCCTGATTTCCTCGGCCAGACCCGGCGCCCTGTTGAACACGCCCCCGCAGGCCAGGATCTGCATCTCCTGGCAGACGCCCACCGAGCGGATCAGCGCGATCAGGTTGCGGATGTTGGGCACGTCCTGTGGCTGAGGGGCATAGATGCACAGGAGGTCGGCCTTGATCTTCCCGACGAACTCCAGGACCTCGTCATTCGGCACGCGGCCGCCGAGGAACCAGACGCTCCAGCCTTCGCCTTCAAACAGGTCAGCGGTGATCTGCGCGCCAAGCTCCTCGGTGTCCGCCTTGCCGGAGATGACTACGATTCGCTTGCCGCTCTTGGGCTTGCGGGCAAGGAAGCCGCAGAGCTGGTCCGCAAGCATCCGGTTGATCCGCACGGCCATCTGCTCGGTGAGGCGGGATATCTCGTTGGCGCGGTAGAGCTTGTCAACCTGCTCCATGGCCGGCCAGATTACCAGCTTCAGAAGCCTTGAAGCGGTGATCGCCCGGTCATGTGCGGCGAAAATCAACTCCCTCGCCTGACATCGCTTGCCGGTAAAAAGGTGCTCTAGATACTGCTTGAATACCTCGGCCATCGTCATGTGCGGATCCTTTCGGCTCCGAAGCGGGCACCCACCGGGCAAAGGGCATCTGCATGTCCCGCGGCTCGGGGTCCGCGATGCCCTGCCCGGCTGGGCCTGGCGTTGTTAATATGGGAGGACTACGACATATGGGCAAGATCGACAGAGAGAGGCCGGGGAGTTTAGAGAAAATGCACAGACTGAACAGAATAGGTAATGTTGAGGCCATGATAGAGCAAGTATAGATTGGTCCTCCAGCCACAAAGACCCTTCATGGAAGACGTTACGGCTATAGCGGAGTTTTCGGTCCCAGGATGCTGAACGGCCTAACCGGAGATCAACAACGCCCTCCTCCCTGACGGGGGGGGCGGCGCGGCTCGAAGGGTGCCAAGGCCGGTTGTCGCACGGGAGGGATATGCCAGCAGAGCGAAGCCGTGGCTTTGCCCCGCGAGTTACCCTCGACCGGATGCAGCCGGTCACAGCCGATCGGTGGCGGGGTGTCATCCTTCCTCTGCGGTGTTGTCTGGGCGGCTTGGGGCGAGTAGACTTCCCCCATGCAGAGGGTAGGGCTAGGTTACGATCTCCACAGGCTGGTTCCCGGCAGGCCGCTGGTGCTGGGCGGGCTGAAGATCGATCATCCTTTGGGTCTGGCCGGGCATAGCGATGCTGACGCGGTCTTGCACGCAATCACCGACGCGATCCTGGGCGCCTGCGGTGAGGGGGACATCGGCGACCTGTTCCCCGACAGCGACCCTCGCTGGACTGGAGCGGACAGCGCCCAATTCGTCCGCCGGGCCTTGGAGCTTGCCGCCGCCAGGGGGCTGTCCGTGGCCAATTGCGACGTGACTATCCTGGCCGAGCAGCCGCCACTGGGACCGTTGAAGGCGAAGATGCGGCTACGGATTGCCGAACTGCTGGGCGTGACGGCGGATGCCGTATCCGTCAAGGCCAAGACCGGCGAAGGCATTGGCGCTATCGGCAGGGGGGAAGGAATAGCGGCGCTTGCGGTGGTGCTCCTGGTTCACGCGGAGGGGGCAGACAAGTCGAGCAGGTGAGCATGCTTAGATTGTATAACACCATGACGCGGAGCGTGGAAGGGTTCACGCCGATTAGGGGCAAGACGGTCGGTATGTACACCTGCGGCCCGACGGTCTACGACTATGCCCACACCGGAAACCTCCGCACGTATCTGTTCGAGGACGTGCTGAAGCGGGCCTTGATTGCCTCCGGTTACAGGGTAAAGCACGTCATGAACATCACCGACGTGGGACATCTCGTTTCCGACGCCGACGAGGGTGAGGACAAGATGGTGGTGGGGGCCCGCCGCGAGGGCAAGACCGCCTGGGAGATAGCCGAGTTCTACACGCAGGCCTTCCGGCGCGACCTGGCGCGGCTGAACATCATCGAGCCGGACGTCTGGTGCAAGGCCACCGACCACATCCCCGAGCAGATCGAACTGATCCGCAGGCTCCAGGAGAAGGGCTTCACCTACGTCATCGATGGTGATGGAGTGTACTTCGACACCTCCAAGCTTTCCGACTACGGCAGGCTCGCGCGGCTGGATGTCGCGGGCCTGCGGGCGGGGGCGCGGGTGGAGATGGTCTCCGGCAAGCGGAACGTCACGGACTTCGCGCTGTGGAAGTTCTCCCCCAAGGACGCCAAGCGGCAGATGGAATGGCCCAGCCTCTGGGGCGTCGGGTTTCCAGGCTGGCACATCGAATGCTCGACGATGGCGATGAAGTATCTGGGTGAACGTGTGGACATCCACTGCGGCGGGGTGGACCACCTTAACGTCCATCACACCAACGAGATCGCCCAGTCGGAGTCGGCACTGGGTCACAAGTGGGTGAATTGGTGGATGCATGGGGAGTTTCTGACCTTTCCGGCGGGGGAGGGCAACCAGGCGGCGAAGATGTCCAAGTCCGCCGGGGGGTTCGTCACCCTGGACACGTTGGAGCAAAAGGGCTATGACCTGCTGGCATATCGGTATTTCTGTCTCAACGCCCACTACCGCCAGCAATTGGCCTTCGCGTGGGTGGCGTTGGATGCGGCCCAAAACGCGTACTCGCGCCTGAAGCGGATCGTCCCAGGCCTGCGCGCGCGGGTGCGGCCTGCGGACGAGCCAATCGAGGAGCACCTGGCTGCGTTCCGGGCCGCGCTGGAAGACGACCTGAACATGCCGCAGGCGCTGGCCGCGATGTGGGCAGCAACGGGAAGGGTAAAGAAAGGCAAGCGGTATAGTCCTGGCCGGGAGTACAAGACGTTGGTCGAGATGGACCGCGTGTTGGGACTGGGCTTTGATCGCATGCGGGAAGAGGCCCTCGCAATCCCGGAAGTGGAGATTCGCAAGCTGATCGACCAGCGCTCCGCCGCTCGCAAGGCCAGGGATTTCGCCCGCGCGGATGCGATACGCAAGCAGCTTGCGGAGAAGGGCATCGCGCTGGAAGACACCCCTGCCGGGACGGTCTGGCGCCGGGGCTGAGGCAGGCCATGTCGTCCACGGACTCGACATACCGCCTCCTGGGGATTGACCCGGGGCTGAACGTCACCGGGTATGCGGTCGTGGACTTCGGCGGCGCCGAGCCGGTGATCGTGGAGGCGGGCGCCCTGCGGACGAATCCGCGACTCGACCTCTCCGGGCGGATCGCCCAACTCTATGCCGACCTGTCCGAGATCCTCGGCGAGATGAAGCCTGATCTTGCCGCCGTCGAGCAGCTCTACGCGCACTACAAGCATCCGCGCACGGCCATCGTGATGGGCCATGCCAGGGGGATCGTGCTGCTGGCCTGTCAGCAGGCGGGCGTGGCGGTGCGGAACATCTCGGCGACGGCGGTCAAGAAGGGCCTGACCGGCAACGGGCATGCCTCCAAGCAGCAGGTCCAGCGGGCCGTCCAGAGCACGCTCAAGCTCAAGACCCTTCCGCAACCGCCCGACGTCGCCGACGCCCTTGCAATCGCCCTCTGCGCGGGAAGACGCGTGTAGCGCGTTTTTGGATTCAATCCGCGCGGCGCGTGGACTATATTCTGTTCCATGATTGCCAGGATCACCGGGCGGCTGGAAGCGGTCTCCGACAGCTCTGCGCTCGTCGACGCGGGCGGGGGGCTTTGGTACGAGGTGCTCGCTCCGGCCTTCGACATCGAGCGGTTGGCCCGGCGTGTTGGAGCGGAGGTGGTGCTGCACACGATCCACTATGTCGAGGGCGATCCGTCTCATGGCGTTCAGACCCCCCGGCTGGTGGGCTTCCTCAGCGAGAACGACCGGGATTTCTTCCGCCTCTTCACCACTGTCAAGGGCATCGGCGTCCGCAAGGCGCTGCGCGCGCTGGTGCGGCCGGTGGCCGAGGTGGCGGCGGCGATCGGGGCAAAGGACGCCCGCTTCCTGGTGGCGATGCCCGAGATCGGAAAGCGCACGGCAGAACAGATCATTGCCGAGCTGCATGGCAAGGTGGAGCGGTTCGCTGGCGCCGCCGCCGTGGCAGCCGAGAAGGTGCTTCCCCAGGCCGCCGTTGAAGCGGTGTCCGTACTGGTCCAGCTCGGCGAACGACGGGCGGAGGCAGTGGCGCTTGTGGAACGCGTCCTGGCGGCGTCCCCGGAGCTGAACAGTCCAGAGACGATTATCCAGCATGCCTACCACATCAAGGCAGGCGGGGGGACATAACGGAACGCGGAACACGGAACTCGGCAGACCGGCAGGCTGCGCAGGTAAGGCCATTGGGACAGAAGCAAACGCAGAAGGTTCAGGGGCAACCAAGGTGACCGTGAACTACGGCAAGAGCGCTTTTGGTTTTGAGGACCTAGAGGTGTATGCTGCGGCGCGAAGTTTCCGGGGAAGCGTCTACGAGATTGGGAAGAAACTTCCCCAATGTGAGCGTTTTGTCTTGGCCAGACAGATGATGCGAGCAGCGGTGTCCCTGACAAACAACATTGCGGAAGGTCATGGCCGGTACACTTGGCAGGACACCATCCACTTCTTCAGGCAGGCGAGAGGATCGCTGCATGAGATCGTGGATGACCTGAATCCGTGCGAAGACCAATCGTGCGCGGATAAGTCGGTCATTCGTGGATTGAAGGATCAGGCTATCAGAGTCCTTCAATTGCTCAACGGTTACATAAGGTACCTTCGAAGCAGCCAACAGGATTCGGACACGTAGAAAGGTCCCGCCCGGCTTGTCCCGTGTTCCGAGTTCCGGGCTACGTGTTCCGGGAAGAAAGATGGCGCGCGAAAAGATCATATCCCTGGAATCGACAGGCGGTGAAGACGAGCAGTTCAACGCTTCGCTCCGCCCGACGAGGCTCGATGAGTGCATCGGCGTGGCCGATCTGCTGGAGAAGCTGCGGATCAGCATCGCCGCGGCACGCGGGAGGGACGAGGCGATGGAGCACGTGCTGCTGCACGGCCCTCCAGGGCTGGGCAAGACGACGCTTGCCTACGTCATCGCCAACGAAATGGGCAGCACCATCAGGGTCACTTCCGGACCCGCCCTGACACGGGCGGGAGACCTCATCGGCATCCTGACCAACCTGGAGCGCCGCGACGTGCTGTTCATCGACGAGGTCCACCGGCTTCCCCCGGCCGTGGAGGAGTACATCTACCCGGCGATGGAGGACTTCAAGGTGGACTTCGTGGTGGATTCCGGCATGCACAGCCGGACGATCAACCTGCCGCTGAAGCCCTTCACGCTGATCGGCGCCACGACGCGCGCCGGTCTGCTCAGCCCGCCGCTGCGGACCCGCTTCGGCATCACGCATCACCTGGACTTCTGGTCGGCGGATGAGTTGCTCGCGCGGCTGCGGATGTCGGCGGCGATGCTCAAGTTGAAATGCGATCCCGCGGCGCTGGAGCTTCTGGCGGGTCGCGCGCGCGGCACGCCGCGGATCGCCAACCGCCTGCTCCGCCGCTGCCGCGACTACGCTCAGGTCAAGGGCGACGGGCGGCTGACGGTCGCAGCCGTCGAGGCGGCGCTGAAGCTGGAGGCGATCGACGCCTTGGGGCTGGACGAGCTGGACCGCCGCATGTTGCGGACCATTATCGAGGTCTACAAGAGCGGGCCTGTGGGCATCGAGGCCGTCGCGGCCACGCTGGGGGAGGAAACCGACACGCTGGTGGACGTGGTGGAACCGTTCCTGCTTCAGATCGGCATGCTTGCCCGGACCCGCCGCGGTCGCCTTGCCACGCTGAAGGCCTACGAGCACCTGGGGGTAAAACACCTCGCCCCGCCGCCCTCGCCGCAACTATTTGAGGCGGAGTAATCAGAACAGCGGGATTACTGGATTCCCGGATTACCGGAAGCGGGTAGCGGGCAGGGCCGGCGACCTGCCGAGGGCGCAGCGTAGCTTTGGGGCAGCCGGGTTGCAGGCGCCGCAATGGTTAAGATGGTCCAATTTTGCGAGCAAGCCCGGCACGCCTGGGTCGGTCGCTCCATGACTACTGCGACTGAAAGAGGAGAACAACACCATGGCTGTAACGGGAAGAGCACACACGACTGGTTCAAGGGGTTTCGTGGTCCTGGTGGCAGTTATTGCAGTCATGCCTTCGGCAGTGGCGACACGAGGGCCGTCGACCTCCATGCCTTCCTCGCAGGCCCTGGACATCAACGCCAAGGTCGCTCAACTGGACATGGATAAGGCAACCCTGGATGACGTGATCCGCATATTCGGGGAGCCCAGAAAGTATCTGTGGGGCAACGAGGAATTCACCAAGGATGCCCTGCCTGACACATATGTCGCCACATACCGTGACGGTTTCAATGTTTGCATGCACGCGGGGAAAGTGTCGGAACTCCGGTTCGGGGGCGGACCGGCTGATTTCCGCTTCGCCGGGAAGATCGGCATCGGCTCCACGCTGGAGGAAGCCCTTGCGGTCCTCGGACAGCCAAAGAAGACGGTCTCGGGGGGTGAGCTTGCATCCGAAGACGGCGTGCTCTATAAGGACTGCAATCTCAAAGGCGAGAAGGTCAGCTACTACGCACGATCCGATAAGCGGGTCCGCCTCTTTCTTCAGGATAATAAAGTCGCCGCGATCATGCTCACGTGCAGTGAGGGTGCCAAGCAGGGGGCATTCACAACCGTCCGCCCGATCGGAGCAGTGAAGGAGTACGATGATGTTCGCTTCAAGGACATGAGCAAGCTTGATCTGCACCTGCAACCCGCCCTCCCGGCGACGCTGAATTTCAACCAAGCGACAGTCTGGCCTGCGGCCTCACGCATGCCGCCCGGCTGCAACCCAAAGAGAATCCTGGCCGAGGCCATGAACCCCGGCCTGGGCGTTCGTCGGCTGCACGAGCGGGGCATCACCGGCAAGGGGGTCTGTGTGGCAATCATCGACCAGCCGCTCTATCAGGACCACCCGGAATTCGCCGGCAAGATCGCCGCCTACCACGACGTCGGATGCAACTCGGAGAACAGCATGCACGGGCCTGCCGTAGCCAGCCTGCTGGTAGGGACCAACTGCGGAACGGCCCCAGGAGCGACCCTGTATTTCGCCGCCGCCCCTTCTTGGACGCGGGACACTGCCTATCAAGCCAAGGCCCTGGACTGGATCGTCGAACAGAACGCGAAGCTGCCTGCGGGTCGGAAGATCCGTGTTGTGTCGGTTTCGGCGAAGCCCTCCGGGGCAGCGGCGCCTTTCACCAAGAATACCGGGATGTGGGATGAAGCCTGCCGGCGAGCCGAAAATGCGGGCATGCTAGTGCTGGATTGCACATCGCATCGCGGGTTCATCGGCGCCTGCTGGTACGACCCCGCCGCCCCGGAAGACGTTTCCAAGTGCACCCCGGGCTACCCAGGCATGACCTGGTCCCCAGGACCGGACCAGTTGCTGGTGCCGGCATCCCCGCGGACAGTCGCCGAAGAATACGTCAAAGGTCGTTGCGAGTTCCAATACTGTGGCCGGGGCGGGCTTAGTTGGACGATACCTTACTGCGCGGGAGTACTGGCCATGGGTTGGCAGGTTCGGCCTGACATTCCGCCTGACCAAATGCGTGAACTGCTGTTTGAATCCGCATTGAAGAAGGGTGATGCGACGTTCATCAACCCGCCAGCCTTCATTGAGATGGTCAAAAAGACGAAGGCAAAAGCCCGGTAGGGCCGGCAACCTGCCGAAGGGACGGCGTAGCCCCACGGGGGCGAAGCCCGGTTGCCGGCAGGGCATTACCCGCTTGTGTGGATGCCTACAGCTTCCAGGCCCTGGCGAAGGCCTTGAAGCTTCGGTCGTATGTCCGCTCGACCTCCGGCGGGAAGCAGCAGCCGGGAAGCTGGCGGCTGGCAAGGTGATACGCCAGGCAGTCGCAGCAGACGCCCTTGCGGCTGCAACCCTCGTAGGTGCAGCCGCAGCGGTCAAGGGTCTTTTCTTTCTTGCAGTCCATGGAAAACTCACTCCTTTGCCAACCTAGCTGAGCGGCTTGCCGCGTCTGGCGAGCTGGATCGCAAGGCCCCAGGGATCGCGGACCACCGCCAGCTCGTCTCCTTCGGGCGTGACGGTCGCCTCGCCTGCCGGTGTAGCGCCGGCGGTGATGAGGCGTTTCCGATCGCCCCGCACGTCGCTGCTGACGATCGCCACGTGCAAGGTGATGGGGTCCGTCGCGGCGTAATCGGGTATCGGCGCCTTGTCGTTGCGGTAGAACTCCAGGACGGTCTGCCCGGGGCCGTCGGCCAGGAACCGCCCGTAGGTTGGCGGGCCGCCTTGCTTGACCAGATTCATCCCCAGGTTTGCGACATACCAATCAGCCGCGGCCTGGGGTTCCTTGACGTTGAAACCGATGTGTTCGATCTTCATGATGCGTTCCTATCCTGCTGATGTTGCCGCCTTCGTGCCCCTTCTGAGTCTGATGGGGTCCCCGGCGCGGTGTATTGCGGCGCGGTGCCCCTCTCTCACGGGCGCTCCGATTCAGGAATATGCACCACCACGACGGCCGGCTGGTGGAAGTCCTCCTGTTGCCGACCTTCCGCAGCCACGGGGGCGCCATTGAAGGTGCAGAACAGCGTCGAGCCGTCCGGTGACAGCCGCATGTTGTAGAGCCGGGAGATGTGATATCCCAGCCTCTCCCGCAAGACGGCCTTGAGGAACGCCAACACCTTGCGGGTGCGAGTGGAGGTTCGGTACTGGATGATCGGGCAGCCGTACTTTACCGCACCGTCGGGAGAGGTAAGCCCGTAGTAGAGGTACTTACCGTCTCTGCTGGCGGCCAGGACGACGGCGTATTCGCCATCGCCGACGTCGGGACCAAGGTCTTGGACCGTCTCCGTGGCTGGGTCGAAAGCGAACAGCATTCCGCTGGTGGTAATGCCGTAGACCGTCCCATCCCCCGTCGGTTCAGCCGACGCGCGGAGGCTGTCCGTCTTTCCCTCCGCGGCGAGCCTCGGGTCCACCGGCAGGACCGCCTTGGTGATGCGGACGGCATTAGTGTCCGGGTCGTACTGAGCCAGCGCGCCGGACTTGGTGCTGAAGTATGCCTCCCCGGCCGAATCGAGCATGACGTGGCGGTTGCCTTGAAGGACATCGCCGCTCCCGCGGTACCTGACTCCCTTGGCTTGCAGGTCGTATGCCAGGAAGTCGTTGCCGGGAACCGCAACGGCGTAAAGGATCATCCTCTTGGCGTCCAGCCGGGAACAGGGCAGACCTTGTCCCCATGCCGGAATGCCGAGGTATTCGCATTGGCCGCTGCGAGGGTCGAATCGCATCAAGGCCGAACCTTTGAACCCAGCCCAGTCCGGTTCGTTGGGGTCCTGCCCCCAATAGGTCGCAAAGTAAAGCCAGCCGTCGCCTCCCTCGTCGATGCGGGAGTGCAACTTGCCGACGGCGATGTTGGGATCACTAAGGGCATCCCGGACTTCGGTGACCAGGTGGAGTCTCTTGGCGGCAGGGTCATACTCGTAGAGGCGGCTTTGCCCCGGCCCGGCGGCGAACTCAAGGCAGTTGCCTATGCCGGTGTAGAAGCGCCCGGTGGAGGCCAGGCACCCGTCGGCCATGTTGGTCCAATGCTCGCCGCTACCGGCGGGAAGGTCTTTTATGACGCAAACGTCCACCTTCGGCGGCGTCGTGGCCACGGGCAGTCCGCACGCCTCGGGCGGGGCTTTGAGGAAGTCGGGAGTGAAGATCGTTACGGCCGCCAACAGGGCCGCGGCATTCATGATGGCTCCTATCTCACAAACCCATGCGTTCTCGGCAAGCACGCACGTGGGCCTTCGCGCAAGCGCGGCGCGTGCGGGAGAGTCTATCCCGCCGGCCGATAGTACACAAGTTCCGCCGCCGCGGCGCGGACGGTTTGAACTTGGCCGCCGGCGGCTGTATCCTCACCCGGCAGCTTGGGAACCGGGATATGCAGACACTCCGGCAGATACGTTCACTGCTGTCGCAGGTCGGGCTTTCGCCGCGGCAGAGGTTCGGCCAGTGCTTCATGATCGACCTCAACCTCATGGGCAAGCTGCTGGAGCTGGCGGATGTAGGCCGCGCGGCGACCGTCCTAGAGGTCGGCCCTGGCACCGGCTCGCTGACGGAAGAACTGCTCCTGCGGGCAGGCAAGGTGGTCGCCGTCGAGATCGACCGCGGCCTGTCCCAACTGCTACGCGACGGATTCAAGGGCCGGGACAAGCTGATGCTGCTCTGTTGCGACGCGCTTTCCGGCAAGCATCGCCTGGCGGAAGAGGTGGTGGGGGCGCTGGGACCATCGGCGGAGTTGGTGTCCAATCTGCCGTTCAATATCGCCACGCCGCTGCTGGCTGAGTGTCTGGCAGGCTCCTGGCGCGCCCTGCATGGTCGAGGCGGATGCAGGTTCGATCGGATGACCTTCACCGTGCAGAGGGAGGTCGCCGATCGCCTGGCCGCCAGGCCCGGCAGCGGCGACTATGGGCCTGTCAGCATGTTGGCGGCGCTTCTGGGGCGGGTGCGCCTGGGTTCGATCGTCCCGGCATCGGCGTTCTGGCCCAGGCCCAAGGTCGCCAGCCGGATGGTCCGCATTGACTTCGATCCAACCTCCGCGCGGCGTGTGAGAGATGTGGAGCGACTCAGCGGGCTGCTTGCCGTGGCGTTCAGCCAGCGGCGCAAGCAGATCGGCTCGATCGTCCGGCGGAAGCAGGGGCATTTTGAGCCGGAGGCGCTCGACGCGGCCTTGGGCGCCGCCGGTGTGGACCGCTCGCTCCGGCCACAGGACGTAGAGCCTGAGAAGTACCTGTGCATGGCAAACTCGCTGGCCGCGTCGTCCGGGGCGATGAAGGTTAAGCGCGAGGTCTGACGATAACCTCCTATAAACACCTCCAGCCTTGCCGCTGGGGCGCAGGGACGCTGTTGGTGCTTGCCAGAGACGGGCAGGCGAATTAAAGTCAATAGCTTATGTGAGGCAGGCGTCACAGGGGCATCCGTATGGCAGATCCGCAAGGCAACGCCGGGCCGGACAAAGGCACCGCCTTCTTCGACCGCGCCGACGAGGTGGCCGAGACGGGCAACTGGGAGTTCGCCATCGAACTTTACCTCGAAGGCATACAGCGCGAGCCGGGCAACGTCGATCGCGGCCACCAGAAACTCCGCGAGGCGTCCTTGCGGAGGAAGCTCGCCGGGGGCAAGCCCGCGGGCATGATGGAGCATTTCAAGCGCCGCTCGGGCAAAGACCCCGTGACCAACCTCCTCAACGCCGAGTACCTCCTGGCCAAGGACCCCGGATCGCTGGCATACATGGAGCAGGTCCTCAAGGCCGCCCAGGCGATGGAACTTGACGAGGTGGTCCTGTGGATCTCCCTGCCCATGCTGGAATCGCAGCGCAAGGCCGCCAAACCCAGCAAGCGGATCCTTATGCTGCTGGTGGACACCTACAGCAGGCCGGAGGAATACGGCTTGGCGCTGGAGGCCTGCCGCCTGGCCAGGGAACTCGCCCCCCAGGATGAATCGCTCAACCAGATGCACGCGGAGCTGTCGGCCAAGTTCACCATCAAGAGGGGCAAGTACGACCAGGACGGCGACTTCCTCAGGAGCGTCAAGGACCTGGAGAAGCAGAAGGAGCTGATCCAGAAGGATTCGCTCTTCCAGGAGTCTTCCTACCTTGAGCAGCAGATAAGCAACGCCCGCTCGGACTACCTGGCCGCCCCGGGCGAGCCGGGCAAAGTCAACGCCCTGGCCGATGCGCTGCTGAAGATCGAGGACGACGCCCACGAGAACCAGGCCATCGAGGTGCTCGCCAAGGCACATCAGGACACCGGGGCTTACCAGTTCAAGATGCGGATTGGCGATATCCGCATGCGGCGGATGGAGCGGCGGTGCCGGCAGCTTCGGGCCGCCGGCGACCAGGCCGGGGCGGAGGAACTCGCCAAGCGCCAACTCGAGTTCGAGCTGGAGGAGTACGCCGAACGCTGCGTCAACTACCCCACGGACCTGGCGATGAAGTTCGAGCTGGGGCTGAGACAGTTCCAGTTGGGCAAATACGACGACGCCATCGGCTCCTTCCAGCAGGCCCGGCGCGACCCGCGGCGGCAGCTCCAGGCGCTGACCTACCTGGGCCAGTCCTTCGCCAGGAAGGGCTGGCTTCCCGAGGCCGCCCAGACGCTGGAACAGGCCTTCGACCATGAACTGACCGAAAACCAGGCCGTGGCGCTGCGCTACGTCCTGGGAGACGTCCTGGAGCAGATGGGCCAGCTACCGCGCGCCCTGGAGCAGTTCTCCAAGGTCGCCCAGACCGACTTCACCTACAAGGACGTCCGCAACAGGGTCGAATCCATCCGAAAGAAGCTCTCCGAAGGCCAGACCGGGCAGAAGTAGGGTGCACATGCCTGCCCACGGGGTGCTTTGGCGGAAGCGTCGCGCCATGCCAGGAGCAGTGCCGTGCCTGAGAGGGACGAACCGAGCGAGATGAGCGACAAAAAAGGGGAAGACTCCACCCGTGACGGGCGGATCACATGGCTGATGGGCCCGCCTGTCACCATTGTGGTGATGACCATACTGAATGTCCTCTTCTGGTCATGCGTGGACTTTCGCGGTTTTCACCCGCCCTCCGAGGGGGTGTGGAAGGAGCGCCTCTTCTTTATGGGAGTCACCGAAAGCGGGCCGTTTGCTTGGTTCTGGTTAGGGACCCGAGACCTTTGGAACGATCTATTCGCCGGGTCTCTAGGCGTGGGCATCCCTCTCTTGGTCGTCTTGACCCACACGGTAAAACGCCGAAGGCTGTTTTGGACCATTGTGACAACAGGTGCTGTGCTGTTTTGGTTTTTGTTTGGATTCTCGGGTGCCGCGACCAGGATCACGTGAGCTTGACGCGTGGATTTTGCCGCGTCCCTGGTCTGCTGCGCACGGCATGGCCACGCGTGCGTTGCCAAGGGCGCCTAGCGGTTCATACGCCAGATGACCAGGTTCAGCGTCCAGGCGAAACCGACCCATAGCAGATAGGGCAGCAACAGTGTGGCCGCCAGCGGTCTGATCCGGCTGAACGCCGTGATGGCGGCCAGGATCGCCACCCACAGCAGCGAGATGTCCACCAGGCCTGCCAGGGGGCTTTGCAGGAGGAAGAAAAGCCCCGTCCAAACGGCGTTGAGAAGCAACTGGACGGTAAAGATCGCGATTGCCCCCCCGCGGCCTGGCGCCGACTTGGAGCCCCAGACAAGCCAGACCGAGACGCCCATCAGCAGATAGAGCACCGACCAGACCGGGGCGAACAGCCAATCCGGGGGTGTCCAGGAAGGCTTGTTCAGGTTGTCGTACCAGGCTCCATTGGCCAGTCGCATGGCCAGGCTGCCGGCCAACGCCGAAGCAAAGACCGCGGCGATGCACACCGCCAATTCCAGCCATTTGCGCATTGCGTGCCCCATGGCCTGCTCATACACAGTCTAGGAGTGACGCAGGCCTACTTGGGGAAGTAATCGTATACCACCGGCAGGAGGCCCGTGGCGCCGTAGTAGAGCGCCCCATAGACGATGAACACGGTTGGCCCCAGCAGGTCGCCGGCGATGATGCCGATCATGAGCGGCTTGGCCTTCTGATAGGTCTTGTGCCCCCCGATCCTGGTCACGGCCGTCTTGACCAGCCAGCCCAGGAGGAACGAATGGCCCAGTGCGGCCATCGGGTAGGTGTCCCAGACCAGGAACATCACCGGGTGCAGCGGCCACCAGCTCAGACGCAGTCGCAGCGCCCCGACCGCCAGCACCAGCGCCACGCCGATGCCCGCCGACCAGAGGAAGCGTTGGGAGGGCCTGGACTCTGCCAGGCGGCGGAGGGGGCTTAGGCCCTCGGAGGAGGCCAGCTCGCCGGCCAGCTTCAACTGCGTCACCTCGCGATTGGCGGCGACGAAGACCATCGAGGGCACGCGCTCGAAGGCCCAGTAGTAGCTCTTGTTGACCCCGTAGTTGTAGACCGCCCAGAACACCACCATGATCGCCAGCGCAAGGGATGCCAGGTACGTCCCAGCCGCGGTCCAGCCGGCACGGGCAGGGCGGATCCCCATGTTCTGGCAGATCCGCAGCCCGTTGACGAAGTACATAATAAGGCATTGGCTTATCTCCAGCGTCAGGACGATGCTGAGGAATCCCACGAGCACGACGGCCTTGGGACCCAGGGCGTAGGCGCCGAAGAAGCCCAGCAAGGCCCCCAACGGCTGCCAGCGGGCCTGGAGAAAGATCAGGCCCGTCTCGGCCACGATGCGAGCGGCGCAGAAGAAGATCAGCATCATCAGCCCGACGGTCAGGATCGCGAAGGGCCAATCCAGTCCAAATGCGATGATGATCCCCAGCATGCAGCCCAGGGCGACGATGAGGATCCTGCCCGCCCAGGCGGCGTATGACTCCACCCCCGTCTGCGGGCGAAATGTGACGGAGGCCCTCAACACTGCCAGGTAGTACCGCCTGCCGGTATAAAGAAGCATCGCGGCGAAGGCCGCGTACCCGCCGACTCTCATCCAGCCCCCCACGCCGCCGGTCAGAAGATCCGTGGACACGTCCTGGCCGCGCAGGAGGAGAATCCAGGCGACGGAAAGAAATGCCACCTGCGCCAGCCCCAGGCTCAGTGAGACTTCCGAGGCAAGGAAGAAGCTGAAGCCGACCACGATGGGGTATATCGAGGGTATGGTCATGCGCGAGCCCCAGGGGAGCTGCTGTATGTCCGGCCATTTGCGGCGTATGGGGACGAAGTCGAAGGTCAAGGGGATCTGAATCAGCGTGCCTTTGTGCCATTGGTTGATCCCATTGACCAGATGTATGGCAGCCACGGCGGCCAGGCCAAGCCAGAAAAGCTTGCTGCGGAAAATAGGCCCCAGGAACCCCTGCTGGGGGGGTTCCATGAGCGTGGAGGCGAATTCCGCGATTGGGTAGCGCAGGCGCTCGTGCGTGGCCCATTGCCGATGGACGACCAAAGCCAGGCAGATGACGCTAATCGCCAGCAGCGCCACCAGCAGCAGCCAGACGCTCAGGCAGTCGCGCCACTTGCCCCATGGCACATCTTGCACCCCGATCGGCGCCCCTCGCTTGCCAAGGCCCGACAGCATGTCGTCGGCCACGGCAGGATCAAGCTCTCCTCCCGCCGGCAGCAACACCGGCGGTACGTAGGACATCAGGTTGTTCTTCCGCCAGCCCGGGTTGACGCTATTCCAGTACGCCGGAAGCCCCAGGGTGGTGGGCAGATTCTCCATCAGCCCCCGAAGGGGCACACTGCACGCGACCAGCATCATCAGGGTTGCCGTGGCCACCTCGGCGGGCTTGAAACCCCAGGAGCGGCGGAGCAGGAACAGCACAGGGTTCACCGCCGCCAGGAAGACTATCAGCGCGCCGATGACACCGACTGGGATCTGGTGGCCGGAAAGGGGACTTAGTCCGATCAGGCCCAGCGTCTGTTCGCTGATGTAGCTGACGCCAGCGATGAACAGCGCCCCGACCAGCCCGACTAGGACCGCCCGTAACGTCATGATCATCACTTCCTGCTCAGCCCGGCGCGGCTGGTTGCGGAGGCGTCATCCATACCTGTATAAACCACGCGGCAAGTCGGGTTCAAGAGGCGGCCCGCCTGCCAGCGCCTCGTGGACAGCCGGAAGCAGCCCGCGACGGTTGGCGATCTGGATGCCCAGTCCCGGGCGCCCGTTGGCCTCCAGAACGACCGGTCCCGCGCCATCGGGAACCAGGTCCACGCCCAGGCAGCCCAGCCCGATGGCGGCGGTGAGTTTCTCCGCGGCGGCCAAAGTCTCACGCCAACGTGGCATGACCAGGCCCTCCAGACCCCTGCCGGTATCGGGGTGGATGGAGACGGCCCGGTCGCGCCACACCCCGCCGCGGGTCTGACCTGTGGCGATGTCGATGCCCAGGCCCAGGGCGCCCTGATGCAGGTTCGCTCGGCCGCCGGAGCAGCGCGTCGGCAGGCGGAGCATGGCCATCACCGCGCGGCCGAGCAGAAGGAGCACCCGGATGTCGGGCGTGCCGCCGAAAGCGAGGTCCGCAAATGTCCCGCGGGCGGCGATCCGCTCCTCGATGATGACCCTGTCCGGCCGGCCTCCCTTGGAATACGCCCCGGACATGCTCAAGGCCAGGTGGTGACGAATCTCGTCCTGCTCCATCCGCCGGCCGTTGGACAGCGTAAAGCCGCGATCGTCACGCCCATCAACGATGAGGATTCCTCTTCCTCCGGCCCCGCGGGCGGGCTTGATGACGAATTCCTGCCGCGAGCCTAACCATTCCCCCAAGCGGCGGATGTCGGGGAATCGCTCCAGGACCGCGTAGGTCTCGGGGACGCTGATGCCCAGCCGGCGGCAGATCAGCTTGGTCGCCAACTTGTCATCCACCAGGGCATAAAGGCACTTGGGGTTCAGCCGGACCAGGACGTCGAGGTTCCGCCGGTTGATCCCCAACACTCCCGACCGCCGCAGGTCCCGAAACCGGGCGAACGGCCGCCATTTGCCGGCCAGCCTCACTTGGATCGCTCACTTTCGTCCGCGGCAAGGTCACGGAATCGCCACAGCTCGCTCAGGCGGTATCCGGAGTACCGCCCGATCAGGACCAGCGCGGCGGCGACGAGAAGCTCGCCTTCAGGAAACCGCAGCGCCAGTCCGCCCAGCGCCCGCCACTTAAGCAACCCAAGGCAGACCAGCGCCACCGCCAGCGTCGTCGCCAGCAGCCGGATTGACGTGGCCAGTCCGTTTTCCTCGATGGAGACATAGAACCGTTCGACGACGATCGTCAGGACCACCGTCGGAAGCAGGGCGACGGATGCCCGCACGGGCAGGCCAAGATGATCGGCAACCGACACCGCCGCGGCAAGGCACAGCACCGTGGCCGTCAGCACAAGCCCCAGTCGCGGACCTATCAGCAGCCGCAGCCTGCCCAGTGCTGCCCGGCCACCCAGGCCCACCAGCATCACGATCACGAACACGGCCGAGCCGGTGATCCAGTCGGTCTCCAGAAAGCTCAGTGCCAGCAGGTTCGGCATAAGGGTTCCGAACGTCTGGAACCCGACGATGTTCCGCGCGAAGGAGGTAATCGCCGCACCCGCCGGCAGGATCAAGAGCACCGCCAATGTCTGCTGCGTCGGTGCCGGCAGACGCATAAGGTCCGGAATTGCCGACCATCCCGCCGGCTCGGCCGCGCCGAGGATGAGCCTCAGACACGCACAGGCGACACCGCCCACGGCCAGTGCCACCGCGCCTAACGTGGCCGGTCGGGGATGTGCCAAGGCATGGCTCCTTCGTACCCAGCTTGCAACAATGACGGGCAGTATAGAACCCTCGGGCCAGGCAGAGAATAGGTCCGTTGCCGGGAGAAAGCAAAAGGGCGTGGGGAACGGCAGGGTATTTCAGTTCTCCGGTTTTTCCGTGTCGCGCCCGTCTCGGCCGCGCGTGGCGGGTCCGTCTGGGACCCGCAGAAGAAAGCTCTCGCAGGCGAGACGCCTGCGCTATGCGCGGGCAGGATGCCCGCGACACAGAGAACTGAAAGACCCTGGGGGGATGGCACGCCCTTTTCAAATCAGGGTATCAGTTTCAGCTCCTCGCTACATAAAGGCTCACAGCGCGGCCATGCGCTCCGCCAGGTCGGCGGTCCGGCAGGAGTACGCCCACTCGTTGTCGTACCACATGGTCACCTTGACCATGTCGCCATCGAGGACGATGGTGTTGGTCGAATCGAAGATGGAGCTGGCCGGGTTGCCGATGACGTCGCTGGAGACGATGGGGTCTGTCACGTACTCGATGATGCCCTTCATCGGCCCGTCGGCGGCGGCCCGCATCGCCTCGTTGACCTCCTCGACGCTGGTCTTCTTGGCCGCCAGGAAGGTCAAGTCCGTGATCGAGCCTACTGGCACCGGCACCCGCAGCGCGTATCCGTGCAGCTTGCCCTTCAGGGAGGGTATCACCTCGCCGAGGGCCTTGGCCGCTCCCGTGGTGGAGGGCACGATGTTCAGGACCGCCGCGCGCCCGCGACGCTTGTCCTTGTACGGCTGGTCCAGGATCGACTGGTCATTGGTGTACGCGTGCACCGTGGTCATCAGCCCCTTGACGATGCCGATCTTCTCCTGGAGCACCTTGCAGGCCGGGGCAAGCGAGTTGGTCGTGCAGGAGGCGTTGGAGATGCACTTCATGGCCGGGCTCATCGTATCGTCGTTGACGCCAAGGACTATCGTCGCATCGGGCTTGTCCTTGGCCGGGGCCGACAGCAGCACCTTTTTCGCACCGGCCAACAGGTGGCTGTCGTAGCCGCTCTTGCCGCCACCCGCACGGGTGGTGAACACGCCCGTGCTCTCGATGACCACGTCCACCCCCAAATTGCCCCAGGGGAGCTTGGAGGGGTCCTTCTCTGCCAGGACGGGGATCTCCTTGCCGTTTACCACCAGGGAGGACTGCTTGGCGATGACCTTTCCGGCGAAGCGCCCCTGCGTGGAGTCGTACCTGAGCATGTAGCCCAGCATGTCGGCGTCGAAGAGGTCGTTGATCGCCGCCACGTCGAACTTCTCGGGCCTTCCCGCCATGACGCGAAAGACCAGCCGCCCGATCCGCCCGAATCCGTTAATCCCGATTCTCACTGCCATGGCCTTGGCTCCTTACTCGCTTCAGCTTGGTGTTCGTATGGTCTACTGCCCGCCGCCTCAGGCCCCTCCCACCGGCCGGGCAGACCGGGTGGGGCACCCCGTGGCAATTCACCGCGACGGGGAGCCCTAACTCTAGGGCCGACCGGTGGGGAAAGTCAACGTCCCTCCTGAGCATGCCCTGGAATTCGCGCGGCTGGCCGGTGGCGCTGATGCTATAATAATGTCGTTGAAACGAAAGCGCGCGGCCGAGCGGTGCACACGTCCCCGGTATGTCCACAGTGCGAAAGAAGAAAGCACGACTCACAGCCTTCTGGAGAATGCCAATGAGACGCAAGGCCTTCACGCTCGTTGAGCTGCTGGTGGTCATCGCCATCATCGCGTTGCTCATTTCTATTCTGGCCCCGTCCTTGAAGATGGCCAAGGACCTGGCCAAGCAGGCGGTCTGCGCGACCCACCTTCGCGCTGTGGGTAATGCTGTAGCTCTATACGCAGGTGCCAACCGGGATGCATTGCCCCCGTGCCGTAATAGCTACGACAACGTCTACGCGGCGCTTCTGGCCCTGGTCTACAAGCTCGACAACCTCACCCCCGTCCAAGACCCCCAGACTGGGAAGCCGATGATCTTCGGTCAGTGGTCTTATCTTCTCCAAGGGGAATTGGTCACGCCCGATATGATCTACTGCCCCTCCCAGTCGAGCGGCCAGTGGATGCGCTCCTCATATCCGAACCCGTATGGGGTCGCTCCGGTGGATTACTACACGGTGTGGAGCAATTGGCGATACTCCGCCGGGTACATGCTCAACCTCTCACTGAAGGTAAGTGGTAACTCGGGTGCGTGGGAATATACGCGGCTACCGGATTTCCCGGCAGACATGCCTCTTGCCTCGGATATCCTGTTGCGGGTATACGACATGTCCCACGGCGCGGAGGGTGACGCCTTCCCCCCCCGAACCGGACCATCGCCCACCTGGCAGGTGGCGTATGCCGATTCCCACGTGGCGGCAAGGAGCAGCCTGACGGCGTGGGGGCTCATGCATGAGTTTGGGGCCGACCTGTTTGACAACGTCCCGGAATGGATCCGGGTGCGGGCTGCGCTGTTGGGGTTCTGAGGGTAGTAGCCTTCACGCTACGGGCGTTGTAGGGCAGGTTGGCCCGTCGGCGCGCTCTACCATCCAGCCGTGACGGGCGCTGCGGCCGTGTGCGGTGCGCCGGTCTTTGTTTAATCAGGGCAAAAGGGCTGTAATACCTCAGGCGGCCAAGGCGGCCTGTGCCTCTGGGGAGGCCGGGGCTAGGGGACGCGAAGGGCGGGCCTCATCACCGGCAACGCGGCTGAGGTTACGGACCCGGCGGCGCCTCGTCTTGACCGGCAAGAAACGGGGAGGTGTCAGATGAACCGGGGGATGGCTATCGTCCTCCTGTTGGGGATCGTCACCGCTGCGGCCGGAGCCGCGATTACGGTCACTAGTGTTAAGACCGGGACGTACACCGTCACCACCGGTGTGGGCCTCAAGACGGTTGATGTCTACAAACTCTCGGCCACCACCACTGCTGGAGAGATCTCGGGCTATGAGCTTTACATCAGGGGTCCGATGTTCCAGGTTTGGAAGGCCGAGTACGACGAGGAGACCGGACAGTGGGACATCGTCACTGGAACCCCGACGCTCACCGGCGCCGGCGCTCTGTCGTCAACCCAGAGGGCTGCCGACTCGCACCTCC
>Ga0315279_10003852_pt1 | contig 20552 bp, 18 predicted proteins | sample YL17G06_20_MG_FD_203694 | JGI IMG/M metagenome (GOLD analysis project Ga0315279, IMG submission 203694) | Sediment microbial communities from Yellowstone Lake, YNP, Wyoming, USA - YL17G06_20 | ecosystem: Environmental > Aquatic > Freshwater > Lake > Sediment | place: USA: Wyoming | collected... | reverse complement strand
ACGGGAATAGCAAATCCATCTCCTGAAGAACCGTATGCGTTAATTGCGCTCGTACGGGTCTGTGGGGGCTTGGGCGGGAAACCGCCCATTCTACCCGGACAAAGACCGTGACGCTAGCATCCTTTGCAATCGATTCAACCGAAGTCACGGTCGCCCGGTATGATTCCTGCGTACAGGCGGGCGCCTGTTCGCCCGCGCATTTGACTGATGGAAAATGCGTGATCTGGACCGGCGGCGGATTTTCTTCCTTCGATGTGCCGGCCGGATTCAGGAGCGCGGATCGTCCGGTGATGTGCGTGACCTGGTTTCAGGCGCGCGACTTTTGCAGGTTCACGGGCGCACGGCTGCCGACCGAAGCGGAATGGGAATACGCTGCCCTGGCGGGCCGTCCCGGCGCCGTTTACGCATGGGGGAATGCTTTGCCCGATGCTTCCCGCTGCGCGCAGCCGTCCGAGCACGGGGCGCGGCCGGTCGGATCATGCGGCGCCAACCCCTGGGGCCTGTGCGATATGACCGGCAATGTATGGGAATGGACCGCCGACCGGTATCGGCCGGACCAATACTCGATAGCGGACGCAGTTGATCCGTCCGGTCCGGATGCGGGATTATATCGCGTGATCCGCGGCGGCGGATGGTACAGCGCGGCGCGGCAACTTCGCATCAAGAACCGCCATTGGTTCGAACCCTCGTTCGCCGAAGCGAGCATAGGATTCCGATGTGCACAATGATCCGCGGATATCGGGTTATGCGCCATGGTGGCGCGTTCATGCTGGTGGCGGCGCTGCTGGCCTGCCCGGCAGCCGGCGCATCGGTCAATTACGATGTCACGCGGTCGGGGAGGAAAATCCAGCTTGACGGGTATCTTCCCGAATGGTCGTCCGCATATGCCCGGCAACTTGACGGAATGCAGACAATCCGCTGGGACGCGATGATCACCCCCGAAGGCCTGGCCGGCTATTTTGCCGTCGATTCCATTGACACGTGCGCCGCCTGGAAGTTCAGGTTGTTTCCGGACCTGCGCGTATTGCACCGGTACCTGGAGATCGATGCGCGGCCCGGCGCCGAGGCGGCGCACTATGCGGTCGCGCGGGCCGGTTCGCATGGCGTGGTTGCCGAGTGGCTGGTCCCGGCGGGCGACATCAAGGCCGATTCGGCAGGGCGGTTTCGCATCGGGCTGTCCGGCGTCGGTGCGTGCGGCGACACCTTCCCCGCGATCACCATCTCCGGCGTCAAGAACGCCGGAAAGGTCCGTCTGATCTTTACGCCTATGATGAAAGCGCAGATACTGCTGATTCTCATGCTACTCACCTCGTACTTCTGGATACGGTCCAGAGTGACGAAACCATCAAGGCGAAGGGAATAGCCATGGCTGGAGATAGCGGAAGCATCCTCACGCCGCATGCGGCGCTCGCATACCTTTTAGAGGGCAATCGCCGGTTTGCGGACGGCCGGCCCCAGCACCCGCGCGCGGACCGCATCCGCCGCGGGGAACTGACAAAAGGGCAACAACCCTTTGCCGCGGTGATCGGCTGCTCGGATTCGCGCGTGCCGCCGGAGATTGTCTTCGATCAGGGCATGGGCGATCTGTTCGTTGTCCGTACGGCGGGGAACGTCCTGGACGATATCGTTATGGCAAGCGTCGAATACGCCGTCGATCACCTCCGCGTGAAGCTGGTCCTGGTCCTGGGGCACACCAAATGCGGGGCCGTGACCGCGGCGTGCGGCACGGGCGCGCATGCCGGCCATTTGCCGGCGCTGCTTGCTGCGCTCAAACCGGCGGTTGACGCGGCGCGTATACGCGGCGGCGATCCGGTTGCGCAGGCCGTCGTGGAGAATGCCCGCCGCGGGGCGGAAACGCTGGCGCAGAAGTCCGAAATCGTGCGGGCGGCGGCCAACGCGGGCACGCTGCGGATGGCGGCCGCAAAATACGATCTGGAAAGCGGGCTGGTGGAAATCCTGTAATCCCAAACGCGCATCATGGAGAACAACGCCGCATGCCGGAAAAACACCTGTACCTGATTGACGGCCACGCGCTGGCGTACCGGTCCTACTACGCCACGATCCGCAATCCGCTGATCAATTCAAAAGGAATACCCACGGGCGCGGTTTTCGGCGCGGCCATGGTCCTGCTCCGACTGATCGAAAAATACCAATGCCCGTATCTGGCAATGGTGTTCGATTCGCCCAAACCCACCTTCCGCCATGAAATGTACGCCCAGTACAAGGCGAACCGCGAAGAAATGCCGGATGATCTGAAAACGCAGATGCCGCTGATTTTCAAGGTGGTGGATGCGCTTAACATCCCGTTAATAAAACGCGACGGGTATGAGGCGGACGACATCCTTGCGCACCTTACGCGCAAGGCGGTTGAAGACGGTTTCGACGTTTCCATAGTGACAAAAGATAAAGACCTGATGCAGCTTGTGGGCGGCCGGGTGCGCATGCTTTCGCCCGAAGGCGACGGCGTCCTGAACGCGATAGGGCCTGATGAAGTGGCGCGGAAAATGGGCGTGCCGCCGGACAAGGTCCGCGATCTGCTTGCCTTGACGGGTGACGCATCGGACAACGTGCCTGGCGTTCCCGGCGTGGGGCCAAAAACGGCAATAAAGATCCTCGAGCAGGCCGGCACGGTCCAGCGACTGCTTGATGATCCCTCATGCATTGATAATCCCAAGGTGCGCGCAAAAATCGAGGAGAACCGCGCGAGTCTGATGCTGAGCCGCGACCTGGTCACGCTCAAGTTCGATGTGCCCGTGGACGTGCCGCTCGATTCGCTGGCAATCCGGGAACCGCACCGGGACGAATGCATCGCCCTGTTCCGGGACCTGGAGTTCAAATCGCTGCTCAAGGAACCCCTGTTCGAGACCGCGGAAGCGCTTGATTTTTCGGCATCGGTCGCGGCGTCGCTTGACGATGTGCGCGATATGGCCCAACGCATCCAAGCGGCGGGTTTCGTGTCCATCGACACCGAAACCACCAGCACGGTGCCGCGCGAGGCGCGACTGGTGGGCATTTCGCTCTCCGTCGATCCGGCCAGCGCGCTGTATGTGCCGGTGGGGCATGCCGACGCCGCGCGCAACCTTCCCCTGAAAGGCGTTCTTGACGTTTTGCGTCCGGTCGTCGAATCGGCCTCCATCGCCAAGATCGGGCAGAACCTTAAATACGATTGCCAGATTTTCCGCGGCAACGATTGCGTCATGCGCGGCATCGGCTTTGATACCATGGTGGCGGGCTATCTGATCGACCCGGGAAAGCGGCAGTACAGCCTGGACGCCATGGCCGCCGATCTGCTTGGGGCGAAAACCACGCCCATCGAATCGCTTATCGGCAAGGGCAAGGAACAGAAGCCGTTTTCCGAGGTTCCGGTTGACGTTGCGGCACGATATTCGGGCGAGGACGTGGTGCTGCCGCTGCGGTTGCGCGAAAAACAACTGGCAATGCTTGACCAGCGCGGGCTCGTTGCGCTTTTTAACAAGGTGGAAATTCCGCTCATCACCGCCCTTGCGGAAATGGAATGGCAGGGCATACTGATAGACGCCGGACTGCTGACGCGTCTGTCAAAGGAATTCCACGAGCGGCTGGGCGCCATCTCGCGGGACATTTACGCGCTTGCCGGCCTCGAATTCAACCTGAATTCCACGCAGCAGGTGGCGGACGTGCTGTTCAACCGGATGGCGCTGCCCAAATCGCGCCGCACCAAAACAGGCTTGTCCACCGACATCGACGCCCTTGAAAAACTGGCGCCGGATTTTCCCATTGCGGCAAAGCTCATCAATTACCGTGAAGTCCAGAAGCTGCTTTCCACGTACGTCGACGCGCTGCCGGAACAGGTGTCCGCGCGGACCGGTCGCGTGCATACGTCATTCAACCAGACGGTCACGGCAACGGGCCGGCTTTCGAGTACGAACCCCAATCTCCAGAACATTCCCGTGCGCACCGACGAAGGCCGGCGGATCCGCGAGGCCTTTATCGCGTCGCCCGGACATACCATCATCTCGGCCGATTATTCCCAGATCGAACTGCGCATCCTTGCGCACGTATCGCAGGACGCGACACTGCTCCAGGCGTTTCGCGACGATCAGGACATTCATGCCCGCACAGCCGCCGCGATATACGGCATCTTTCCGGAAATGGTGACGCCGGAGATGCGCCGCGCCGCCAAGACCATCAATTTCGGGTTGATGTACGGCATGGGGCCCGTCAATCTGTCGCGCCAGCTTGCTATTTCATTCAAGGAGGCGCAGGATTTTATTGATGCATATTTCAACCAGTTCCCGTCCATCAAAACCTATATGAGCGGCGCAATCGATACGGCGCGCGCCCGCGGATACGCCGAAACGCTTCTGGGCCGCCGCCGCTATCTCCCGGAAATCAATGCGGAAAGCCGGCAGGTGCGTGAAGCGGCCGAGCGGACGGCCATCAACACGCCCATCCAGGGCACCGCGGCGGACATCATCAAGATCGCGATGGTGGACATCGAGCGGGACCGGCCGCCGGAATTCCGTGACGTCAAGATGCTGCTGCAGGTGCACGACGAACTGGTGTTCGAGGCGCCGGATTCCCGGGCCAACGCCTTCGCGGATTGGGCGGCGAAGGCGATGAGCAAGGCGTTTCCTCTGGATGTTCCGGTGCGCGTGGATGCCGGCATGGGCGCGAATTGGAGCGCGGCGCATTAAAGAAGAGCCGCAGAGGTCGGAAGTCGGCATGCCGCGCCATAGCTCCGCTTTGGGAGCGAAGGCGGGAGGTCGGAAGTCAGAAGTCAGAGGTCGGAATGCCATTATGAGCGATCAATTCCCTTTCCACGAACTGGCGGGCGCCATACATCTGCACACGTCGTTTTCCGACGGCGGGATCAGCTTCCCCGAGCTGATTGTCACGGCGCAGGAGGTGGGGCTTGATTATATCGTGGTAACCGACCATATGAATCTCGGCGGAAAAAAGGCCGGCTACGAAGGCTTTTTCGGCGGGCTTTTCGTGGCCGTGGGCTACGAACACCAGGATTTCCGGAACCGCAACCATTATCTGTCAATAGGCGTCGAGAAGGTCGCGGAGGACCGCAAGGACCCGCAAACCTATATCCGGCAGATCGCCCGGCAGGGCGGGGCCGGTTTTATCGCGCATCCCATGGAGCAGCGTCATTATTTCAAAAAATTGCCGCCCTATCCCTGGACAGCCTGGGATGCCCGGGACTTTGACGGCATCGAGCTGTGGAACCAGATGTCGGACTGGATGGAAAACTTTAAAAACTGGCGCAGCGTGGTCCGCATTTTTTTCCCGCGGCGGTTTATGAACGATGCGCCCGCGGGGCTCATCAAGCGATGGGATGAAATGAACCGCGCGCGTTTTGTGGCCGCCATCGGCGGCGTGGACGCGCATACGCGGCGCGTGGACCTGGGACTTATCCACTTCACGATATTTCCGGTAAAAGTGGAGCTCAAGGGCATTCGTACGCATCTGTATCTGCCCGCGCCTTTGCCGAGAAACGACCCGGTGCGCGCATCGCGCATCCTGGTGCATGCGTTGCGCTCCGGGCATGGTTTCATCAGCAATCTGCGCAGAGGCGATGCGCGCGGCACGCGGCTGTACCTGCGCGACGCCAACGGCGCAATCATCGGCCCCGGCATTCCTCCTTCGCCGCCGGCGCTTCCGGCAACGCTGGTCGCCGAACTGCCGGCGCGGGCCCGGATCCGTCTGGTGCGAAACGGCGCCCCGGTGAATACCGTTGACGGCCGGTCGGCGGAATTTCCCATCAGTCAAAATGGGATCTATCGCATCGAGGCCGTTGCCGACCATGCCTGGATTTACGCGAACCCGTTTCCCGTGGGCGCGTATCCGATATAGTATCGGGCGGAAAAGGCCGCGTGAGGTATTTTTGCAGGCATTCATCAATATGAATAAAGCGGCATTACAATTTTTCGACGGCCTTTTCCTCCTTCGCATCCCGCTGCTTGCGCCGGTGTGGACGATCCTCCTTCTGGGATGGATCGCCTGCAACCCGGAAGCGCGACCGGGAGGGAATCTGGCCGGAGGCGTTATTTCAGCGCTCTCTCATGAACCGGCCAGATTATGGGCGGCCATGGCGGCGTTCTCTCTGATCGTCGCGTCGATATATGTGATGAATCAGATCGCCGACGTCGAGAGCGATCGCATCAATCGTAAACTGTTTATTCTCCCCGACGGACATATCTCGATGCGCAGCGCATGGATCATCGCCGTCTGCTGCTCTATTCTGGGTCTTGCGGGATCGCTCTTTTTTGACGGCATCATGTTCCTCTTGTTCATTGGCAGCCTGGCGCTGGGTGTGTTGTATGATTTTCCTCCGGCCAATCTAAAAAACCGCGCGATCGGCGGGACCTTCGCGAATTTTTTAGGCCATGGCGTTCTGACCTTTCTGGTGGGTTGGTATGCGCTGCGTTCCGGGTTCGGCGTGCCGTCGGGATTTTTGCAGCGTTCGGCCGGCGATGCTTCGCATCTGGTACATGGCCTGTTGCCGTCTCTGAGCGCCGGATTCGCGAATGCCGCGGTGTATATCACCACCACGATTCCGGACGCCGCGGGAGACCGCGCAACAGGGAAGCGCACTTTCTGCGTTGCGTTTGGGGAAAAGACGACGTCGCTGTGGTCGGCCATCCTGTGCGGCATGGCGCTGCTCTTCGCGTTTTATTTTCCGCATAATGCCTGGGTCATGGTCCTGCAGGCTGCGGTCAGCCTGCTTTTTTTCATCTATCTGACCATCGCGTTTCGTAAAGATCTGGCTGTTCGCGCTTTTAAATGGCCGGTATTTCTGCTGACCGCCCTGATTGCGTTCTACGTCCCGGCGTATGGGGTGTTGATCATAGCGGTTTTCTTCGGCAGCAAAATGTATTATCGGCTGCGCTTTTGCGTGGAATATCCCACTTTCAAGGCACAGTAAGCATGCGTTCACTCACGGTCTTGATCGATATCGTATTTCTCACGCGCCCGGTGCTATGGATACCGGTATGGGGGTTTTCGGTGTTCGGATACCGGTGCGGAATCGTCGCGGGCGGCGGCGCGAATATTCCGTTCTTGTCAATCGGGTACGCGGCCGCGCTTGCATGGATGATCGTTTTTTCGTTTTCCGTGGGTGCGGTGTACGTGATGAACCAGATCGCGGATTACGAGGTCGATCGCGCAAACGACGGTTTCCCGCTGCTCGTCAAGGTGCGGTATCCCCGGGGGTCGCTGTTTGCCGCGATTGTCGCATGCGCAATGATCGGCTGCATCGCGCCTTTGGCGCGGCATGCCGGCGTGTCGGCGCTGTCGCTTGCGGCGCTGGCCCTTGGCTTCGTTTATTCCGCAAAGCCGGCATATCTGAGCGGGCGTCCGGTGCTGGATTTTCTGGCCAACGCGGCCGGTTACGGTTGGATCGCTTTCGGCGCGGGCTGGCTGCTGTCCGGCGCGCGGGTCCCTTTGCTGTCGATTGAGTATATCCGTGCGTCAATGCCCTATTTTCTACTCATGTGCGCGGGGTCCATCAGCTCGACAATTCCTGATATGGCGGGTGATGCCCGCGGCGGAAAGCGGACCACAGCCGTTGCGCTGGGCGCATCCCGGGCGCATGCGCTTGCCTGCGCGTTTCTCGTGGCCGCCGCCGTTGCCGCGGCGTTTGCGCACGACACTGTCGCGGGTATCTGCGCAGGGATCGCACTGCCGATATACGCGGCGTTTTTCTTCCGGCGCACCCGCATGTGGATGGAGGCAACCTATAAAATCGGCGGCGGGGCCATGATGATCGCGGCCGGCGTGATCATGCCGGCGTTTGCAGTTGCCGCCGCGGTGACGTTTGGCGCCGCGTGGCTTTATTTCCGGCTGCGGCACCGCATTTCATACCCGTCCCTGGTTCCCGTGCAATCATGATGCTGCGTCAGTTTCTTGCCGTCGCCTGCGCTGCGTTCCCGCTCATGGGAGCGGCCGGCATTTCATCCGAAAGCCTTATGGCGGCGCGCCGCAGTGTGGAGCAGATTGTCAATTGCGATTTCACGGAGGCCTGCCGTATCGCCGATTCGGCCGCGATCCTGGACCCGCGCGAGCCGCTGCTGCCGTACTGCATGCTGGCGGCCCTGGGCATGCGTGATCTTGATTATGATGCGGTTGGGGACACCGCGAGATTTTACGCGCTGTATCTGCGTGTCATGGAAGCCACCGGGAAGGCCGCCGTGCCGCTCGACAGCTCATCGCATCTGCAGACCGTCCGCGGATTGGCCCTTGCGACCTACGCCGCTTCCTGCCTCAGGCAACGACGCTATGGCAAAGGCGTTGACGCCGGCCTGGATGCTTTGCGGAATTTCGAGCGCGCGTGCCGGCGCGATCCCGGCAACAGCGATGCATTGTTCATTCCGGGCATGTATGATTGCGCGCGCGGCGATCTCAAGCAGCGACTGTGGTGGGTGCTTTTCTGGTATCCCGGGAGCACCCGGCAGGGGATGGAGAAGCTGGAACGGTGCGCCGCCTTTGCGCAGTATGCCGGCCCCGGCGCCCGCATCGCCCTGGTCGATATCTATACTAATGAAAAACAGTACGATAAGGCCGGAAAATTTCTCGAGGCGCTGGAGAAGGAATATCCCGCGAGCCGCTTCCTCGGCTGGGCGCGCGCGCGATGGTGCGAAGCCCGGGGTGACAAGATCGGGGCCGCCGCGGCGTATGGACGGCTTGCGGATGCCTATGATACAATTCCTGATGCGTGGCGAAGCGCCATCACGACGCGCAATAAGCAGGCGCATCGACTGCTGGAGGCGGGAAGGCCGGAAGAATGCACGACCGCCTGCCGGTCGTGCCTTTTGCGCTGCGCCCGGCATTCCGATGCTTTTGCGCGCGAAATAGAATCGGATGCGCGGCGTCTTCTGGAGAAAGCGGGGAACCGTGGTGTCCATTGATTTCCAGCTCTGCGATGCGTGCGGCGCCTGCATTGCAGTTTGTCCGGCAAATGCGCTGTGCCTTGCCGACCGTTTGACCGCGGACGCGAAGCGGTGCACCGATTGCGGCATATGTGTGCGCGTCTGCCCCTTTGGCGCGTTGTCCCCGGACGTTGACAAGGCGGAGGAACGGCTTCCATGACCGGCACGCGCGAATATGACATTCTTGTCGTGGGCGCGGGGCCTGCCGGCTCCATGGCCGCCAAAGCGGCGGCCGAACAGGGGCGCCGCGTGTGCCTTGCCGAGAGACTGGTCCGGCCCGGCATACCGGCGCGGTGCGGCGAGGGCATCGGCCGCAAAGGCGCGTCCATCAGCTTGACATTGCGCAAAGAGTGGATACGCGCGACCATCCGCGCCGCGCGTTTTTATTCTCCGTCCGGGACCACGGTCGAGGTGCGGTCCGTCGCCGAAAGCTATATCCTCGACCGCGAAAAGATGGATGCGGACCTTGCGGAAGAGGCAAAGGCCGCGGGCGCGGACCTGCGTACCCGCACGCCGATCGTTGCCGTGGCGCTGCGCAACGGCTGGTATGAGGCGTCGAGTCCGGACCTGCAGGTGCGCGCGCGGTGCATCATCTGCGCCGATGGCGTGGAGTCCCGCATTGCGCGGGACCTGGGATGGAACACGGCGCTGCGGCTGAGCGACATGGAGTCCTGCGCGTTCGCGCGGGTGACCCATGAGAGCGTTGATCAGTCATTGGTTGAATTTCATGTGGGAACGAACATCGCGCCGGGCGGTTACGCATGGGTCTTTCCGCGCGGCAATTGCGAGGCCAATGTGGGGCTCGGGGTCATGGGCCTTCGCCATGATGCCGGCAAGGCGCGGGAGCATCTGCGCGCATTCATTGCGCGGCGTTTTCCCGGCGCATCGGCCGGCGGATTTCATTGCGGCGGCGTGCCGGTGGGACGCTTTCTGCGGCCGCTGGTGCGCGAAGGCGCCATGCTGGTGGGTGATGCCGCCCGTCAAGTTGGCGCCATCAACGGCGCGGGCATTGCCTATGCGCTGTTCGCCGGCAAAACCGCGGGGACCGCGGCGGCGCGGGCGTTTTCCGGGGGCGCCTTCGACGGCCGCCGCCTCAAGGAATACGGAAGGATCTGGGCGCGGCGCTTCGGCCGGCACCTGGACCGTTCGTGGCGGCTTAAGGAGCTGGCCGTGCGATTCAGCGATGGATACCTGGATTCGGTCGCCGCCGCATTGTCAAAAGAAGACCCGGCGCGGCTGAATTATGCGCGTGTATTTTTCAAGGCTTTTGCGGGACACCCGCTGCTTTTGCTCAAGGCGTTCCGCCTGTTCGCCTGATCGGTCCGGTTTTTCTGGCATCTGACCTCTGTCGTTCTGGTGCTCTTCTTTATGAACCTCATCCAGCAATTATCCATGATCGCCGACCTGCCGACGTTGCCGCGGATCGTTCTTGAGGTGCAGCTGCTGGTGAATTCGCAGGACGCCGACGCGCGCAACCTGTCGCAGGTAATAGAAAAGGATCCGCCGCTGGCCGCCAAGATATTGCGCATCGCCAATTCGGCGCTGTATGGCGCCGCGGCAAAGCGCATGACGTCAATACCCCTTGCCGTGGCACGGGTGGGATTCAATGAGGTCCGCAATCTTGCCGTCGCCATGAGCATCATCCGGCAATTCCCATCACAGTTCCGGGTGCTCGATTACACGCGGTTCTGGCACCATTCGCTCATGGCCGCCCATCTGGCGCAACTGCTTTCCGAAAAGCAAGGTCTCAACACGCGGGGCGAAGAATTCGCCGATTTTTATACGGCCGGTCTTCTGCATGATATCGGGATCCTTATCTACGACCAGTTTTTTCATGACGCATTCGAGGACACGCTTTCGCATGCAATGCACGATTCGATCTCGTATAGCGCTGCCGAGGAACAGCTGCGTCCCAGGGAATCGCACGCATTTTTAGGCGGCGCGCTTCTGGAACTGTGGAAGATGGACAGCGCCGTGGTGTCCGCGGTGCGCTATCATCACGCGCCGTCGCAGGTGTCCGAGCGCCACCGCCGCATCGCGTGCACGCTGTATTTATCCGAATACATCCTGTGCAACAGCAGCATGGGGTCATTTGAGGGGGCAATGGCCGGCGGCGCCGAGAACATCTGCGAAACCGTGGGGATCCGCCCCGATGCCTGGCCCGATCTGCTTTCCGAAGCGGAAACTGCGATTGATAAATGCCATGTTCTCCTGAATGAAGCGCGGGACGGCCTTTTGCCTTTGATCTGAAGCAGGGGAATTGTGTGGATGAAGATTTGAGAGAATGGGATAATCAAAAGACGCGCTGAGCCGTAGGATATCCGCACAGTCCCTATACATCTTCCGGTCCGCTATGGAAAAACAGCTATCCATTTCCGTATCCGACGATCAGATGTCGGCGTATATTTCGGGTGGCATCGAAAAACCCATGGGCGCCGCCCCGATTGAATCCATGATCCGGTCCGCATTGTCGCAATCCGGCATAACCCATGGCGTTCTCGATTACGCCGTGGCGGAAGCGGCCATGGCCCTGTCGCGCGGCCGCGAAGTGCAGCCGGTGCTGATTGCGGTGGGGAGCGAACCGGCGCCGGCGGGATTGATCGAGCATGCATTTTCCGTCCCCGTGTATGACAGCTCGACGCTGGACGTTGCGCCGGACGATGATTCGGCGTTCCTGCTGTATGCGCAGCTTGTCGAATGCGTCGAGATGCCGCATATCGTCGATGCCGGCGCCGTTGTCGGCGGATATGCGGGCAAAAAAGAGCCCCAGAGCGGCTATACCATTTACGGCGATGTGCTGCAGCCGCCGGATGCCGTCACCGAAAGCGCCAACCTTGGTCGCGGATTATCGCGGGAAAAAGATTCGTCCCGAATTATTGCGACCGCATCAGGCGTGATCGCCCAGGATGGAGCATCGTATTTCATGGTGCCGATTAACAGCAACGGCGCCTTCGCGGTGGAAGTGACCCCGGACAAACTCCATGCGAAGCTTCGGCTGTATCCCGCGGGGCCCGGCGGCCGTCAACCTGATGCGCAGGCGATATTCGATTCGCTGGCGCAAATGGGGATTGTTCCGACCGTGGACAAAGAAAGCATCGGCAGGTACTTCGCAGCGCTGCCGACCGGGGTTCCGAGCCCCGGACCGGCGCCGGTCGCCGAAGGCAGGCTGCCGGTCAATGGCCGCGACGGGTGGGTTGAATATTTTGTCAATATGCAATTTTCCACGACGCCGAAAATCGGGGAAGATGGCCGCGCCGATTATTATAATGTGCATGTTTTTGAAAATGTCCGCAAAGGACAGCAGGTGGCCAGGATACATCCTCCGGAGCGCGGCATCGACGGCGCGGACGTGTATGGCGCGGCGATCAAAGCCGAGCCGGGGGCGCCCACGCGTCTGAAGCTGGGAAAAAATGTCTGCTCGGATCAGAACGACCCGACAATGATTATCTCTTCGGCCGACGGCCATATTTACGAACGCAATGGCCGCATCGATGTTGAAGCGGTGTTGCGGATCGCCTCGGACATCGATTACCAGACCGGGAATGTCCATTTCCTCGGCGACATTGAAATAACCGGCGACGTGAAGGCCGGTTTCTCAGTCAAGGCGGCGGGCAACATCCGGATTCTGGGAACAGTGGAAGACGCGGAGGTGGAGTCGCGGCAGAATATCATTCTGCATGCGGGGTTCGTGGGCCAGGGGAAAGGCCGGGTCAGCGCCGGCGGGGACGCAGTGGTGTCGTTCGTGCGCAATCAGACCATTACCGCCGAACGCTCCATCATGATCGCCGGCGAGGCCATCGACAGCCGGTTGCACGCCGGCGATTCGATTTTCGTGGAATCACAAAAGTCAATGATCGTGGGCGGCGAAGCCACGGCGCGCAACCTGATCCGCGCCGCGTGCATCGGCAACGAATTCGGCAACGCCACGCGGCTCCATGCGGGCATTGACTTTGTGGTAAACAGCAGGTGCCGGCGCCTTTCGCGGGAGATGGAAAAGCTGGAACTCGAAAAGCAGGGGGTCCTGCGCGCCGTGGAAAAAATCGGGGAAAGCGGGCTTACCAATCAGCGGTCCCTGGCGCGCGCACGCATGATGTTGAGCGCCGAGGAGATCGACCGGAAAATAATGAGGCTTGAGGAGAAGAAAAACGACCTTCAAAAACATCTCTATTCGACGGCGGCTCGCATCGAGGCGACCCAGACAGCGTTCGCGGGAACGGTGGTGCAGATTGCCCATACCAGCATGACCCTTCGCGAATCCTTCCGCCGTTGCCGGTTTGTCCTGCATGACGATGAGGTGATCGCCCAATCCATGTGATGCCCGGGCTTTCAATCCCGGCAACCGCGATCCGAACGCCGGTTCTTCTGGTTTTTCCTCCCTTGGAGCATGTATTTTAAACAGATTTCACGCCGCGGACCGGGAGTTGCCTGATTGTAAAACGGCATCCGCGTTCGCGGCCTTTTTCATTCCAGATCAGGAGATGGCGATGAGCGATGCCGTTCTCAAGCGCGCAGCGGACAACGTCCGCATCCTTTCCGCGGCCATGGTCGAAAAAGCGAAGTCCGGACATCCGGGCGGCGCCATGGGCGGCGCGGATTTCATGGCGGTCCTGTATTCCGAGTTTCTTCACAACGATCCCGCCGACACGGCCTGGCCGTTTCGCGACCGCTTTTTTCTCGATCCCGGCCATATGTCCGCCATGCTGTATTCCGTGCTCTCGCTGTGCGGTCACTATTCCACGGATGACTTGAAGCAGTTCAGACAGTGGGGAAGCCATACGCCCGGCCATCCGGAGTTGGATGTGGCGCACGGGATTGAGAATACATCGGGTCCGCTGGGCCAGGGACATGCCTGTGCTTTGGGCGCCGCGATTGCCGAACGATTTCTCGCGGCGCGTTTCGGCGAATGGACCGCGCACAAAATCTACACCTATATTTCCGACGGCGGCGTGCAGGAGGAAATTTCGCAGGCGGTGGGCCGGCTTGCCGGTCACCTGGGACTTTCGAACCTGATCATGTTTTATGATTCGAATGATATTCAGTTGTCAACGGAAACCAGGGCGGTCACCTGCGAAGATACGGCCGCAAAGTACGAAGCTTGGGGATGGCGCGTGGAGACCATCGACGGGAACGATATCGGCCGCATACGCGGGGCCCTCGCACGGGCGGCCGCGGAGAAGGAACGACCAAGCCTGATCATCGGCAGGACCGTCATGGGAAAAGGGGCGGTCACCGATGCCGGTGAAAGTTTCGAGCGCAAAGTCTCAACGCACGGCCAGCCGCTGTCCAAGGCCGGCGCATCCTTTTCGGCCACGATCAAAAACCTGGGCGGCGATCCGGAAAATCCGTTCACGATTTTCCCGGAAGTCAAAAAGCTTTTCGACGATGCCTGCAGCAGGAAAGCCGCGGCGGCAAAGGTCCGCAGGCAGGAACAGACCCAATGGGAAAAACAGAACCCCGATGCCGCAAAGAAGCTCACGTCGTTTTTACGCGGGGACATTCCTCCGATCGATTTCAGCGCCATCGAACAGAAGCCCGGGATTGCCACCCGTGCGGCTTCGGGCGCCGTTCTGTCGGTGTTCGCGAAGAAGATTGAAAACATGATCGTCTCTTCCGCGGACCTGAGCGATTCCGATAATACCCATGGTTTCCTTAAAAACAGCAAGGCCTTTGCAAAGGGCGATTTTTCCGGCGCCTTTCTGCAGGCGGGCGTGGCGGAATTGACCATGGCCGCCATTATGAACGGCATGGCCCTGCACGGTGGGGCCATTCCCGTCTGCGGCACCTTCTTTGCGTTTTCGGATTATATGAAGCCGGCGGTCCGTCTGGCCGCGCTCATGGGATTACCGGTCAAATATATCTGGACGCACGATGCGTTTCGCGTGGGCGAAGACGGTCCCACGCACCAGCCGATAGAACAGGAAGCGCAGATCCGTCTTCTGGAGAAGATGAAAAATCTCGAAGGCCATCGCAGCATGCTGGTATTGCGGCCCGCCGACGCCGCGGAAACCTCGGTCGCCTGGAAACTGGCGATCGAGAACCGGAAATGCCCGACGGCGCTTATCCTGTCGCGCCAGAACATCCGCGATATTCCCGCACAAAGCGGCTCAACGCGCTATCACGACGCCCTTTCAGCGGCCCGCGGCGCCTATATCGCTTATGAAAAAGGCGGGAAGCCGGACATCATCCTGGTAGCCAACGGCTCCGAAGTATCCACGCTGGTCAGCGTTGCCGACAAACTCGCGGCGGAACGATCCATGAGCGTGCGCGTGGTTTCCGCGATTTCCGAAGCGCTGTTCCGTGAACAACCGGCTGAATATCAGGAGTCGGTTCTGCCCTTTGGAACACCCGTTTTCGGCTTGACCGCCGGCTTGCCGGTGGCGCTTGCCGGCCTTGCGGGTCCCCTTGGGACGGTGTTTGGCATGCAGCGATTCGGCGCCTCCGCGCCGTATGAGGTGCTGGACGAAAAATTCGGCTTCACTGTAGATGCCGTAGTCGGGCGGATCGATGCGTATCTGAAAGACTATGCGGCGGCCCTGGCACGCATCAGACAATTGAATCGCTCCTGATGGCGGACACGATCATGAACGAAGAATCGGAGGTGCGGCGTGAAGATCGGCATTGCAAGTGATACGCACCGGCATGCGGAGTATCTGGAGAAGGTCGTTGATTGGATGACCGGAAAACAAAAGATCGGCCTTCTGTACCATCTGGGCGATGATTACGACGATGTCAATGATTTCGCCGGCCGCTATATCGATGTCGTCCAGGTGCCCGGCATCTACGATCCGCGCTATCGCGATGGCTCACTCCCCGCAAAACTCTTTGAAAAAGTGCTGGGTGTCAACATCCTGCTTATCCACAGCATCGAAAAGGATCTTTCCGATGACGACAAGATGAAATCGGACATCATTCTGCACGGCCATACCCACCGCCCCGAGTTGCGGTTCGCGGAAACATTGCTGTACATGAATCCCGGCCATATGAAGGGCCCGCTTGAAAAGGGCCACCCCCCGTCATTCGGCGTGCTTGACATCCAAGACAAGGAAGTGGATGCGATTATTTATGCCATGGATTTCAAGCCGCTGTTGACGCTCAAACTGGAAAGAACGGAGAATGGCTTTCACCGCAAATATTATGATAATCAATAATCCGGGGAAAGCCGCGCGCCGAACGCGCTACGTTGACGGCGGCTGCTGCTGGCTTTTAAGAAATCCGCTGATATAGTTCCGCAGAAGGCGGTGTTCGGCGATCCCGAGTTCTTTAAACTGCACGCCGATGAATTTTGATGAATCCAGCTCCTGCCGGTGTATCACGATTGCCTTGGTGCGGATCATGGTTTCCTGGCCGTCGGGGATCGTAAAGGTGAGCATCAGCATCTGGCCGCTGCGATAATCGCGTTCGGAGCGGAACATGAGCCCGTTCTCGCTCAAATTGATGACAAAGCAGAATTCCGGCGTCTCCGGCTGGCCCTGGGGCGTGATCACTTCGACGGTGACAAAATTGATTGTAATTCGCTGGAACCTGCGGCGTTCCTGGTCGTTTGCTTCTTGAGGCATGGGTATAAAATAGTAATTGGATGCGCGCGCCGGGTGAAAAAATCTGATCATCCTGATGCAGCGCCGGCAGCGGATATGAATGCGGGCAAGCGGCCGCTGAAATGAAATCCCGAAACCTTTGGCGCAATCAATTCAATAAACGTATATTACTTCTCTGAGAGAGGAGTATGGTCATATGCTCTTCAAATCGCAACAGCAGAACGTGGCGATCATCGGCATCAACCGGGAAACTTCTGAACTCCTGTCAATGCTTCTGGATGCCGGCGGGGCGCGCGTTCTTCGAATCATCAATCATGAATATGAAGACCTTGCCGATCTGCGCAAGCTGCCGCATCTTGATATCATCATCAATACGACCAATGACTCCGAAGTGCTGCTGAGGCTTAAATCGCTGGGCCTGCGCAATGCCGAAATCATCGGCGGACTGAGCGCGCGTATTCTCTTCCTATCCGGCGCCAAAGATTACGCTTCGGAGCAGATGACGTTTGACCGCGCCCGCATTCTCAACAGTCTTTATGAGATCAAGCAGGCCGTGCTGCTGTCAAAGAACAAGGAAGAGCTGCTGAAGCTTTTTCTGCATGTCGCCATGGGCACCTGCAATGCCGATACCGGCTCCATCATGCTGCTCGATTCGCAGAAACGCTTTCTGAAAATCGAGATGTCGGATGGTTTGAGCGGGGAAGTGATCAAGTCCACGGTCCAGAAGCTGGGCAAAGGGATCGCCGGGAAAGTCGCGCGAACCGGAAAGCCGGTGCTGCTGAAAGGGACCGTGGAAAACGCGGAAAGAGGCGAAACCGGGCGTTTAGACCTTGCTTCTTCGATCTGCTGCCCGATCGTCATCCGCAACGAAGTGGTGGGAGTTTTAAATGTCAACAGCAAACAGAAAGGGCATGATTTTACGGAGCGGGACCTGTCCTATATCAAGGAATTGACCGATTTTACCGCGGATGTCATTAAAACCTCCAAGGAATTCGACCGCACCGCCACCGAATCGTTCGCGCTGTCACTTGTTTCCGCGGCGCAGGACATTTTTAATCTGCCTGATTATCCTTTTGAAGAGCGGCTTAACCTGCTGCTGCTGAAGATCGCCAATGCCTACAACGCCGTGATATGCAATTACTACCAATATTTTGACGATACGAAGATGTTCCTGGCGCAGGCGTCCAATTCGTTCAACCGCGACCTCCTTAAGGGCAAGCGCATCAAGCTGAATGACGCCATTGCGTCCAAGGTAGTGGAAAAAGGAGGGACTGTCTGTCTGGACGCCGCCGAGCCATCATCGCCCGGCCGTAAATGGTATATCGCACATCCCGTATTCGTCGATAAACGCCTGGATGGGCTGCTGTTTCTGCATTTCGTTTCCAATAAGACCGACGTATCCGAAGACGTGCGCACGCTGGAAAAAGTGGGGGACCTGATCGCCATCGAACTCGGGAAAAACGCCGAGCGCACCCAGTTGCGCATGCAGTCAACCAAACTGTCGGCGGTGAGTGAAGCGTCGTTTAACATCGCGTCCGCCACCACCTTGCGGGACCTGGTCAACTTCGTGCTGCCCAACGCCTGCCTGATCATGGAAGCGGAGGCCGCCGTGTTCTGGCTGCTTAATCCGGTCAGCGACCGGCTGGACCTCTACAGCTCTTTTACAATCGATAATCCGGACCGTTTGCGCGATTTTGAAAAACTCGATGCCTTGATCCTGGATAAAACCGTGCCCGGCGACGATGCATTGCTGATCGCCGATTTGCGGAAGCAGGGATATGTGGAACCGGACAAGACCGATTACCCCCGGTCGCTGCTCAACAAGATATTCGGCCGCGGCGGCCAGGTTGCCGCAGCGTTTTCACTCTATGGGAAAAAGTCGCTTGATATGTACGGCTCCCGCGCATTCACCGCCGGCGATAAAGAAGTGTTCCTTAAATTCTGTCTTCAGTTCAACAAAGGGCTGGCGAAATTAATGCCGTATTTTGATGAGAAACGATAGAAGCGGGAATCGAATTCCGTTGCCGTTATTCCGCATCGCATGATATTCGGAGCGGAAAATTCCGGATCCCCACACCCCACCATGCTCTCAGAAAATTCATATGCCCGCGTGACCCTGGCGCTGGATATCATCCGCAGAATCCCGGATGGTCCGCTGGCGGGCTTTCATGAATTGAACAGCATCAAACATCAAGTGCGGCTCTGCGATCAAATCAGTATTGAGGAATCGCCTGCTCTTGAGATTATCTGCGAACATCCGCGGATGCCGCGCGATCAGACGAATATCTGCTGGAAGGCCGTCGACCTGGTGCGAAAGGAATTCGGCATCAAATCCGGCGCGCGCCTGCATATTGAGAAGCGGATTCCGATCATGGGCGGCTTGGCAGGCGGGAGTTCGAATGCGGCTGCCACGCTGAATCTCTGCAACAGGCTGTGGGACCTGAGTATGTCTGATTCCCGGATGATGGAGCTGGGCCGCCGGCTTGGCATGGATGTGCCCTATTATTTCATGGGAGGGACGGCATTCGATACTGAGGCAACCGGCATACTGGAACCGATCCACACGGATATTTCGCTGTGGATTATTCTAGCGTTGCCGGACTTTGGCGTTTCAACTCGTAAGGCCTATGAGTCGATCGACTATGCACGGATCGGCAAGGCCCGCTGGAAGACAACTGATATGCGGTCAGCCCTCCAAAGCGGAAACATCAATATTTTATTTGATTCTACCCACAACGATTTTGAAATATTTATATTAGATCAGTATCCGGAACTTAAACGGATAAAGCAGCTTTTCCTTATGGCCGGATGCAAAGCCGCGGTCATGAGCGGATCCGGTTCGACAATGCTTGGGATCGCAGAGACGCAGGATGATGCCAAAAGGATCGCCCGTTCGCTTCCATATCAGACGATCCTGACGTCGTCGCATACAAAAACCGAATTGTGAAATCAGGCATCAGCCGGATGCTGGAGATGGAATATATATGTTTTCCGAAAGTTAAGCGATTAAAATACCATAGTTGCAGGAGAAGGACCATGACGCATGCGCATCATGCCAAAAGGGAACGGACCAGCAGGTTTCACTGGCAGAACAAGCAGGAACTCTATGGATTTTTTATCACCGCCTATTGCATCAGCCGTGATGAGATCGATAAGGAGATTGATTCGGCCATAGCCTCGTTCCAACTGCGCAAAGGGCAGGCCATTAAAACCCAGGAACTGTGGCAGAAGGTAGGGCTGAATCTGATTAAAAAGCTGGGCGCTGATTCACCGACCCATACCGGCGGGACTACCTATCATCATCATTCGCACCACCAGCATTCAAAGTCCTGATAATCGGCGGCGGTGGCTTGGCGCAACTGTATTGCGCTGGACGCGGCAATCGGGAACATCATTCCAAATCCTTATAATCCGCGCAAAAGCGCTTTCGTCCGCAGGCGCCGCATTCTTTTCCCATCCACACGCCGTCAAACTGCTCCATGATTTGCGCTATGAGCCCGGGGTCGGTCGTTGTGATTCCGGATTCAAAGTTCCGGCGCCGAACGCTCTTTGCTCCCATTCCGGCGCCGGTCAGGTTCGCGCTTCCGGAATAGGCGAATGTTCCGTCAACAACCACGCATTTGAAATGGACCCGCGGGCATAAGATCCGCTCAAGGCCGTTGATGAGCGAGGGATAGCGGTCGAAATCTTTTCTGAATGCTGGTCCTGGCTCGCTGGCATGGATCAGCCGCAATGATACCCCGCTTTGGGCAAGATCAGCCAGTATTTCAAGAAAGGGAACCATGCGCCGGCCTTTGTGCACATAGAGGTCTTTAAGGCCGGATGTCGCGAGCCAAACGAATTTGCGCGCGTCGGGAACGCGGCCGGCGATTACTGTATCGTAAATAAGATGATTGGTGATGAATTGCATTTCCATAACAACGCCATCTTTAAAATACTCTTTGACTTGCGATATCGATAGCGGTACAATGAAATGGCAGCAGTTCCGCAACTTCTCTGTGAAATAGCGTACTATCAAAGGCGCACCCCCAAGATTTATCCATTCAGGAACTTTTTGTCGGGATAGGCCGAATAAGTGGATCAAATTTCAGCGGGTATGACT
>Ga0315279_10003851_pt1 | contig 20565 bp, 16 predicted proteins | sample YL17G06_20_MG_FD_203694 | JGI IMG/M metagenome (GOLD analysis project Ga0315279, IMG submission 203694) | Sediment microbial communities from Yellowstone Lake, YNP, Wyoming, USA - YL17G06_20 | ecosystem: Environmental > Aquatic > Freshwater > Lake > Sediment | place: USA: Wyoming | collected... | reverse complement strand
TTTCTGCCATTTCAATTACTGTTTTTACAGCGTTTTCTAGACCATCATGTTTTAGGGCTTCTTTCTGAATCTCTTTAAGTCTTTCAGGAGTTTCGCCTTTTAAGATTTGTTGAACCCTTTTTAGGAGTGTTTCTTTGTTTAGTTCTTCTTGTTGGATAATTTCCGCGATGCCTAAGTTCTTAGCTTGCCTTGCATTGATGAGTTGTTCTGTATGGCTTGGCGTAGGCACAAGTATCATGGGCTTGCCATAACACAAGCACTGCGTTAGGGTTCCGTGCCCTGCACGCCCTATGACCAAGTCACAAGTTTTTAAATATTCAAAACGGTTTGGAATCCACTTATAAATCGTTACGTTGCCGTGGTGTATGGGCTTGTTGTCAGCGTTTGGATAGCCAAGCGAGATAACGACTTCATAATTTTCTGGAAACTCTAGCAAAATTTTCCTCAAGATCCCTGTTAAGAAAGCTCTTTCCTTGATTGGACCGCTTATTGGTGCAAAAATGACAGGTTTATCAACTGGTAATCTCAATGTTTTGCGCAATTCCTTTTCGGTTGGCAATTCATTTGGATGTACTGGTAATATTGGTCCTATCAGTTTTACATTTTTTCTGTAGGATTTTGGGATGTTTAAGTTGCCAGCGCAGATCGTGTATGGTTGGGGGAAATCCGGTATTAAAACGATGTTTCCGCTTGTCCACATTTTCCCAATAATTATGAGTGTTATGGAGTCTGCGAATTTTGCTAAGCGTAGAAAACGGTTTTTCCGTGGAATTATCACCTGAAACTGATTTAAGATGCAGATTCTAGGTATTCCTAAAATTCTTGCCGCCAATAAAGGCGAGATACGGGAGTCTGAAACAACAATGTCCGGCTCGAAGCTTTCAATAGCCAGCACTTCATTGTTAATTTGCTTCAAAAGGGTGAAGGAAGCCAAAACTGGACCTGGATTTATTGCCGTTTGCCTAAAATCTACAGTTCCATCAGGTTTAACTTGAAAACCGATAGGTGGAGCTTTTATGAGCGGAAACTTTTCTCGTTCAACATAGTCTATGCCTTCGCGATAAGTGGAAAACATCACATCGGCTTTTTTCTCTAAGAGTTTCCTTGCTATTGGAACACATCTTCCAACATGTCCTAAGCCGATTCCGCAAGGAGCAAAATAAACCCTCATGGAATTATTTCCCGCCGAGGGCTTTACGCTTCACTTCATCTCTTGGTTTTTCTTCCTCAAAAATTATGGCTTGAAAGTTGTAAATTTTGGTATCCTTCAGTAGCCAACAATCCGGGGGTAAACCAGCCTTGATACAACATTGACATAGAAATTCCTTTTCATCCCATTCCCATTCAACCGGCACTTGCGGTAGAAGCAAGCCTTTAAACATGCCTCTCTCTACAATTAATCCGTCTTTTCCAACCATGATTTTTGGGAGGTATTCGCTTGGTTTTTTCACTTCTATTAACTGCGGAGGCGTAAGCACACTTATCTCAAAAACTACATTGTCAAGTTCGCTTAAGGAGAGCGGGTAAAAGCGTGGGTCTTGGGTTGCTGAGCTTATGGCAGATTCGATAACTGCCTGAACCAGTGAGGTGGTGGGGTATGGATAACCGATGCATCCTCTCAATTCTTTTTCTCCGTCCCTTATGGTGTTTATTGTAACGAATACTCCGCAGGGCTGCAGAAGCTTTTCAGATATATTTTCTGAAGCGCTGATTCTTTTCTTGGATTTTAGATATTCTTCCACAGCCTTGCGGGCGAGCTCAACTAGGAATTTTCCTTCTTGTAAGCTTACCTCAAATGACAATTTATGCTTTCCACCGTTCATTAGCAATGGTTTGTTGTGCAGAGATTAAGGTTTAAACTTTTACAAAAGTTTTGGGTTTAAAATTTCATTGTTTCTTCACGTGTTCCATCCTTAGTTATTAACAGGAAATCTATGCCATCACCGCTCATGATGTCCCTGCTTATGGCAGATTTTATTGCTCTGACAACCAAGTCTTTTGCTTCTTCCATGGTTAAATCTTCCTTATATCCTTCTTCAATTACTCCCATGGCTATTTCTGTTCCAGAACCCACAACCGCATATTTGTCTGGTATTACTGAGCCTAGAATGTCAAGCACATAAAGTGACGCTTCTTCTTCATCTATGCCGCCGACAATTGTTTGGGTAATCAACGGTGCTAATCGGCGTTCAAAAAGTAGATTTGACGTTAGTTTGGCTGCTGCCCTCACAGAAATTGATCTGCCGATATCTAAGCCAAACAAGTTTGCATACGCTTCCACTTCTCTTACGAGGATTTGCATGTCAGAAACAAGCCCTGCACATGCTGCACCAATGTGATCAGTTATTTTGAAAACTTTTTTACCGCCCTTACTGACAACGAGATAACCGTAGGAGATACGTTTTTCAGAGGCTAAAATAACTCCATTCTGGCACACTACTCCGACAGTTGTTGCGCCTGGAACCCAAAGATATTGGGGTTGTTGCGCTTGTTTCTCCATCCAGTTCACCTTTCTTTCGTGATATACGCTGGCAACTTATTAAACTTAATTATGAAGCTTTTATACTTCTGTAGTGGTTATGCCTAAGACTTCATTCAGCTTCCTCAACTGTTCTCTATAATCGCCATACACCATGACGTGATGATTCCCAGTTGTCTTATGAATAAATTCCTTTGGATTTTTGATCTTCACTTTTGCTTTTACTCTGCAGTATATATCATCGTCCATCTCCACAGAATCCATGATTATTCCACTTGCGATTAGCATGCTCTTTAAGTCACCGCTCAACCGGCAGATCGTGACTTCTTGACTTGACTTCATTTTCACAAAAGCTGTTAAGCTACCAGGGAATTTTTCCTTATGATAACGTCTTAACGTGTAGGGCGCTGGGTTTGTGTTGTATCCTTCCATTTTTCTTGGGCATACGCAATGACTGAGGATTAAGGTTTCATCGTTAGTGTCAATGAATGTGTTGCCCATGAAGCAAGGCTTCTCTGCAATGTAATGTAGAATTACCATTGAAAGGAGGGAGATAATGTCTGCTTCACAGGCTGAGGGTATTCCCTCATCTCTTAAGTTGGTGTATGCAAAGCAGGGGACAGGTAATGGGTTTTCACCATAGCCCATGGTTATGGCTTGAGCATTGTTCTCTTTTAATAGGTCTTTCATTACAAGGTATAATTTTGCAACGGCGATCAGGTCTTTTTCCTCTGGTTCAGCAATCTTTTCCGCCTCTTTCACCCAATTCTCTACTAATGGTTTCACACGTTCCTCATCTATGTTTTCCCATTTTCTTATCACATCTTCGCTTTTCACGTATTCCAGCTCTATTCCAAGTTTCTCTTTGATGGCTTCTCGGCCCCCATGAACGCGGCAAATAAATCTTTCCCAATGGGGATAGTTCGCATTCAAAATCAATATTTTTGTTTGTCCCAGCTTTTTCTTAACCGAGAGGGCCCCTAAATAGCTGTTCAGATCTTGATATTCAACGGCGACCCAGACTTTTTCTCTTGGATAGACATATTCCAATGCGTCTAATGGATTGTTAACCATTCCTTCGTCGTTGAAAAGGATTATGGGAAGGCTGTACTCGGAGATTTTTGCTATGCAGTTGCCCAGACCTAGGTGAGGCTTGTATAAGAGGATGACATCTGCTTTTGCTATATGCTCGTTTAGGAGCGGAACATCTGTCTCCTCATTAATAACAATGTCTTTCAAAATCTGAGCATCAATTTTCAAGTTTTTTCTGAGCTGTTTCATCTTTTCCTCCATGAAATTTTCCTTAACTTGTCCCTTTCTGCAGACCAGAACAGGAATTATTTTAAGGTGCTCTGATAAAGATTGCACTTTTAATTCTTCCTTTGATGGGAGTCATCTGGTTCTCTTGGACATATAAGATTTCCTTTTTGGCCATTCCGCTTATTGTTAAAGGCAAATTACTGATTTAAATCATTTAAATATCTTTACAGTTCATAATTAATGCTTGAAAGTGGAATTGAGATGATAGGTCTTTACACTAAAGGGGATCGCAATGTTTGGTTTGGGGTGGCATGCGATGAGGAAAATATCTTTTCTACAACTTTTGGTTCCAATCAGGAGACGATGCTGCAAAATCTTCTGAGAAACATTCCATTTGACGTATCCTTTCATTGCTCGGAAAAACCAACACCCTTGGCTGAGCATGTTCTGGACTTGTTAAAGGATATTTATAATGGAAAAGAAGTTTCCCACAGCTTCCCTTTAGCCATAGAACACCTATCAAACTATGCCAAGAACGTGATTAAAGCGGTTTCCTTGATTCCCGTGGGGTATGTGGCATCCTATGGTTCGGTTGCCAAAGTAGCAGGAGGAAGTCCAAGAGCGGTTGGCCGTGTTATGGCTTTTAACCCATTTCCGTTGATAGTTCCTTGTCACAGAGTTGTCTGTTCAGACTTTTCGCTCGGTGGATATGGCGGCGGTTTAAATGTTAAGTTTGAAATTTTGAAGCGTGAAAGCAGAGGCTACACCGCTAAAAGGGAAATTTCATTTGGTAATAAGAAACTACTGTTGTTTCCGGTTGAGTTTGTGCTAAAAAGGGCTGGAAAGGGTAAATGTTAATTCATTTGAATGTATAATAGTTTTGCGAGATGATTCCGAATGGCTAAGCGGGGACTTTTTGTTGGTAGGTTTCAACCCTTTCACCTAGGTCATCTTAGCGCGATAAAGGATGTTTTAAAAGAGGTTGATGAGCTTGTAATTGTGATTGGCAGCGCCCAATACAGTCACAATCTTAATAATCCGTTTACTGCCGGCGAAAGGCTGGTTATGGTTCGCAAGGCTTTGGAGGAAGCTGGAATAGACTATTCTCGGGTTTGGGTTGTGCCTGTGCCTGATGCGCATCTGCATATGATGTGGGTTTCCGCCGTGGAAGGTTATACTCCACCTTTCGATGTTGTTTATTCTAATGAACCGTTGACACGTCGGCTTTTCATAGAAGCTGGATACAAGGTCAAAGCTGTCCGTTTTCATGAACGGAAACTTTATTCCTCAACCGAAATTAGGGAGAGGATGCTCAAGGAAGAAAGCTGGGAGAAGCTTGTCCCCAAAAGCGTTGCTGTTTTTATAAAAGAGATAGACGGGGTTAACAGGCTTCGAGATTTGACTAAGAGCGATAAAATGTAATTCTTTCCCATGAAGCATAACCATTTGTGTTTTCTGAGGAGCATTATGCCTCCATGGTGGCACACGTATTCAAATCCTCATAAACTAACAGATTAACGTAGAAAACGCTTAAATTCTGTTAGTTTCCTCTTGTTCTTTTGAGAGTGCAAGACGTGAAAAAAGTTTTGAAATTGAGGGAAGTCATCCCTCAAGTAGTGCGAAAATTTAGAACATTCAGTCCGATAGAGATAAGAGAAAAAATTTTACAAGACTACAATACGGCCGTAACTCCAGAAGCCATAACGATGTTTTTCAAGCGAAATCCAGAGGTTGAAACAGAGCTGAGGAAAGAAGTTGTTTCCAGAGAGCTAGAGAATGAAGTTATCGGGGACAGCATTTTCAATAATGGTGCTTTTGAGGAATTGCGTTCCGTCAAACAGTGGATAATTGACAAGACAGGACAGATCAGTGAAGACCTTTTAAAAGAACAGATCAGAATGGTGAAAAGCGTTTGCCGAGGAATCTTCTATTTGGGACACAGTAGACATGACAAATATCAGATACCAAATTGGACATTGAAGCATCCAGATCGTTTGACTATTGAACATGCTAAGGAGTTTCTATATCACATAAGAAAAGCGAAAAGAGGCACACACTGTTATCGTTTAGCTTTGAGAAGTTTCTTTCAGAGCAAAGGAATCATCGTTCAAAGGAAAGACATAAGCGGAGAAGTTGAAAATCTCGGAAAGTACAACAATGTTTACGTTGAAAAAGGGATTCTGGAAAAGATTTTCGAATATGTCAAACAGATAGATTATGAGGCATACCTAATTGACAAATTCATGTATAAAACTGCGACAAGAATCCGTGCATCTCTAGAAGTGAGAAAGAAAGCGTTTTGGAAAGACGAAGAACAAACGCGCATGGTCACAGTTATCGATAAGGGCTTGCACAGAAAAGGACGACAGACATGGGACAAGATTGTTCCTCTGAGTCTCATGGAAGAGATTGAAAAGGTTAGTCAAGAAAGAGAGGACAGAATCTTCTTGATCTCAGTTTATAGCCTCATCAAAATTAACAAGGAAGCGTATCGAGTCTTTCTCAAGGACAACCCTAGAGCTTTAGACCTTGCACTGAGAGAACCAAACCACTTTTGGAGACACATGTTTGCTCAACACATGCTCAGAGCCACAAAATGGAATTACGTTCTAGTCGCCAAACTAGGCGGTTGGAAAAACAGAGAAGCACTCATAGAGAGCTACGGTATGCCACCGTCAGAGATGATAAGAAGAGAGGGATTGTCAACTATTCCAGAAATCTAAGCGTAGCTCAGAGCAAACAGAAAACTAGCTCACATTGAGAGTGCAAGATAGTGACGGTTTACCCTGAGCCACGCCAGATTAATGTTCAGTCGGCTAACATTGAAAAGCTTTTTCATAGCGCGCGCGGTCACCTGATATAGTCCTCAGTTCTGTTTCTAGCTCTTCTGAAGCACTCTCTTGTCATTCTGGCTTCTACTCCGTCCAAATAGTCTGAGTCACTGCGCCTAGAGTGCTTCTTCATCGTGAAAGTAATCTCCCTCGTCTTCGTCAAAGTCAATATCGTCGTCTTCGGAAAGGTCTTGTTCTTCGTCAAACAGTTTCATTTTTCTTTTCTCCATTAGCGCGTGCTCGTTCTGAGGAGTGCTTACTCGTTCATCCGATATACGCTTTGTGAGGTCTGAGTGAAGTCCTTGAGAAGCACGATAGAGTGTGGGGTACAGCTCGCATATTGTAAAATTGGTGCAGTTTTTCATGCAGAAGCCTAGAGGTACTGAACCCTTATCCGGACATAGAACCGTTGGGTTTTCTATGAGAGTCTTGATTTGGTCTTCCAGCTTCGCGGTTTCAGTCTTTTTGGCGTTTTCAAGAGCCTCGCATTTTTCATGTGTCTCTCTTAGGTTCTGAGAGAGGCTTTTAACTTGGGTTGTGAAGTCTTGATTTTGAGTTTTCATACTTGTTAGCTGTTGGAGTTCTTCACGTTTTGAGGAATATTCTCGTTCTATCGTTTCAACGTCACTCTCTCTCTTAGACAGATTCGTTTCGCGTGATTCCCATTCTTGGAGTTGATGTGTCATATTTTCTATTTTCTTGCTCTCTTGATCCCAGAAGCGTTCCCATTTCTCGATATGAATGTCTTTGGATTGGATTATTTTGTTTTTTTCGTCTAGTTGAGCGCATAAGTCTTGCATCATTTGAGCGATTTCTTTTTTTCCTTTTTCGTTTAGATGGAATTTTCCTGAGAGGTCTATGGCTTGTTTGTCTTCTTTTTCGCGCTTCTGGCATGTTTGGCACTGTTGAGGAGTTAAAGGGCGTATGACTCGGATAGGGGGGTTTTTCCTTGAACAGTCGTGTCCTTTCTTTGGAAGTTCAACAAGGTCTTCGCAATGAATATCCCATGGTGTAGCCACTGGCTCTGATTGTTCTTTAACTTCTTTCCTAACGGAAGCAACTGGAGAAATCACACTAGGCTTTGCATCTCTTAGAGCTATCCACTGTTCTGTGACATAGTGGATTGCTTCCGTCATGTTGAATTTGTGTTTTTTCATTAGAGTTTCAAGTTCCGCTCTGAGTGAGGGTTCAGGACGAAAAGTGATAGTATCTTTCTTGTTGGAAGGAAAAGTTTTAAAAGTATCTTTCGTTTCATCCATATTTGTATACCGCCTATGTGTACACCGTTCTAAGGGGCTGAGAGAGTCCGAAGGCTTAAGGCTCTCCCAACCCCAAGTTTTTTTCTTTTGTTAACCTCCCTTTGTCATTCTTCCTTTCTCAACTCAATCCGACCTAAGGGCAATCATTTGAGCACTTCGCCAGCAGGCGCGCCTGACTCAGCACTACCCACCTCTTGAAGATGTTTCTTTAAAATAGCCCTCTGCTCTTTTTCAAGCTTCTCATAGTATTTCTGATCTGCCTCGTTCAACGCCCGCTCTCTAGCCCTCTCCAATTCCCAAACCTTATCCCAAAATTCCTTCTGGTCTTTCACATATTGTTGAAAGTCAGCCGCTTTAGCCGCTCGAGACGAATCAACTTTTTCAGTCATAAGTTCTCACCACCCTTTCCTTAGAGTTTCTTGGCTGAATGCCCCCCACAGTTTGGACACCTAGCGAGACTTTTAGCAGTCTCGACAGAACCTAAGTGCATTCCGCAATCCTTACATTTAGTTTCATCTTTCCAATCTGGATTCTCTTGTTCGCATCCCGCGTGTGTGCAGTAGTGTTGCCATTTTCCAACGAAGTGTGGCACTCCTTCAGCGTGACCGTCTGTATGACCGCTAGGTCTTGGTGCTTGTTCTCTGAGAGATTCTTTAACGGTTTCTCTGATTATCCTTTTGAGTTCGTCTTCATTCATTCTTATCTATCAACTCCGCAAACACATCTTCATCTTCTTCAGAAGGTTCGACTGTGATTGTTTTTGCAGTCTCGTAGTTTGGTAGTTGCGCTGGAACTACGTGAGCCTCTTTTCCATTCAATGGTATAGTTTGTTCTTGAGGGAAAAGGAACTGTCGAATGGCAAGTTTCAAGACTTGATGCTTCTTTAGGTTGTGTTCTTTCATTAACTGCTGAATCGCCTCTCGCTCATCCGACCTTAAGGAAATGTTGACGTAAGATCCGCCCATACACATTAACTCCTTGAAAGGTACTGAGCATGCTACTACTATAAATATCAACATTGTCGGAACATAGCAACACATCAAACTGTATTCTGGCAAATAAACACATTTCTTGACAATTCCCATGGTTCTTAGCGAATTCCTACCCTACAAAAAACTGTATACGTGAACCATGCGCAAACGCATATCATAGCATGTGTACCTTTAGCCATAACGTAGGCATACATAAGCATACTCATTACGCATGCACATTCTTTTTCAGTTTTCACGGAACGATGGCTATGTGATATGATGCCCTAGATTTGTAAGACAAATCAGCTAACAAAAAGGCATTTGTAAGATGTATGTTGGTTAAGGCTGAAATGGTAAAGGGGGCTTGTAATGGACTTGGTTTTGTAAGACAAATGTAAGACAAAATAGTCTGTTAGTATCTGTTAGCTAACAAAGTACATCCTTTTACGTCAAAAGCCAGTATTCAAATCCCACCCCGCCCGTTTATAATGACTTTCGAAGCGTTGGGGGCTCTGTAGTATAGTGTGACTTTTGCTGGATTTTTTAGTTATGCAAAAATGTTAAACGGTGCCTAAACAACATTTACCTTGCCGTAAAAAGATGCTGAAACATGTTTAACTGTGCCTATTCGTTAGTGAACAGGGTGCTGGAGAATGGTTGAGGAAACCGTTTGGGTTAAGAGAAAATACTGACGTACGCCTTCACGTTAGTGTTCTTTGATTTCGTAGCTGTAGCGCTCGAAGGGGAGAGAATTAGTTCCACACCGAACCCGGCTTTGTACAGGTTGGTTGATGAAACATACGAAGCGTTAAGAGAGGCCTTGGAACGACGTCTCAAAGATGTTGAAAAATTGGAGGATGCGCTGAAAAAACAGTTCAGCACCTAGTCAAACTGCAAAGGCGAAGTCAAGAAAATCCCATTTCTTATATTCTTTATTCGGAATTGATTATTCATGTCAGGCGCACAGAAGATTTCTAAATTTGGTAGCGCGCATGTGTGTTCCTAAATTCCTTTTTTCAAGCATTGAACTATAGCGCCTTATGATTGTCGGTTCTCGCGTTGCAGGAGCATAGCCGTCTAAGGACGATGTTTTGGCTGAGCCTTCTGTTTGTGTGTGCTCACAGCCTACCCCCTCGGTCTATGATATGATCCAAATATGATCTGGAAAACAGAACCCGCAGCGCAACCCACTGGAAATCTAATTTAGGAACAGGCATGTGCGCTACTGAGCAGTTGATAGAAACCTTGATGACAGTTTTTCGACTAGACGACCTACATAGAATGGACAATGCTGACTACGCTCACAAAGTGATTTTCCATAGAGATTTGAGATTATTTCTGACTGAAGTAAGTAGCCAAAGACGGAGAGAGTGAGCAAAGAGAGACACCATGACTGCGGTTTGTTGACTCGTCTGGGCTAGGCTCAGTGCCTAAGTCTGGGTCTGGAAGGGCATGCTGCGTGCTGATTAAGAAGCGAGTCTGTCAACTGCTATCAACGATTCGTCGACAATTTGCAGCGATTTTGGTGTTTGGATGGTTTGTTCAAAATTATATGGATAGCTCCCGTGAATCGAAGTTTCGTTTCGCAAACGACAAGTTGCTGGGAAGGCTCGCGCTACGCTATTTTTAAGAGTAGATCGTGATGAATATAAATGGAGGATAGGAAAGATGGCTGGGAAACTGACGCTTAAACAGTTGGAAAACCATCTGATGGGTGCTGCTGACATTTTGAGAGGCAACATGGATGCCTCGGAATTCAAGGAATTTATTTTTGGTATGCTGTTCTTGAAAAGGCTTTCAGACAGGTTTGATGAAGAGCGAGAGATGCTCCTGAGAAAGTATGAAAAACGGGAGTTGAAAACGGAGATCATTGAAAAAGAGCTTGAAAATCCAGAGAAATACGCTTTTTTTGTTCCAAAGGAATCTCGTTGGGATAATATCAAGCATATCAAAACAAATGTAGGCAGCGAACTGAACAAGGCGTTGGCTGCAATAGAACGTGCGAATTTCGATCTTTTGGAGGGTGTTCTTGAACCCATCGATTTCACGGTTAAGAAGGGGAAGAGCAAGCTTTCTGATGTGAAGCTTGTTGAGTTCATTAACCATTTTAACAAGTATAGGATGCGAAATGAAGACTTTGAATTTGCTGACGTTTTGGGTGCTGCTTATGAATACCTCATTAAGTATTTTGCAGATTCTGCGGGAAAGAAAGGTGGGGAATTTTACACTCCACATCCTGTTGTCCGTTTGCTTGTTCAAATTCTTGAGCCTGAGGAAGGAATGACTATCTATGATCCTACGGTCGGTTCAGGCGGCATGCTCATCCAATCAAAACAGCTTGTGGAAGAGCAAGGGGGCGATCCTAATAATGTGGCATTGTTTGGTCAGGAGAAGAACGGGACTACTTGGGCAATGTGTAAGATGAACATGATTTTACATGGGATAATTGATGCCGACATCAAGAACGAAGACACGCTTGTAGATCCTCAGCACATCGACAAGGATGGCAAATTGATGACGTTTGGTAGGGTCATTGCCAATCCTCCTTTCTCTCAGAACTATTCGACTATTAACATGCGTTTCAAGGACAGGTTTGTTTTCGGTTGGTGCCCCGAATCTGGGAAAAAGGCTGATCTGATGTTTGTGCAGCACATGATCGCCTCTCTCGATAGGAGGGGTAAGATGACAGTTATCATGCCTCATGGCGTTCTTTTCAGAGGTGGTGCTGAAAAGAATATCCGACAAGGGATTGTAGACGCAAGATTGCTTGAGGGCATTATCGGTCTGCCGCCGAATCTGTTTTATGGAACTGGGATTCCTGCATGCGTGCTTGTGATTAACAGAAACAGAAAGGACGACAAGGAAAAGATACTCTTCATAAATGCAGACAAAGAATACAAGGAAGGAAAGAACCAGAACTCGCTGAGGTCTGAAGACATCGAAAAAGTCAGTTATGTGTTCAAGAACAAGATTGAACTGCCGAGGTATTCGAAACTTGTTGATGTTAAGACTATTGAAGAAGAAGACTATAACCTCAACGTAAGGAGATATGTTGACAATTCTCCAGAGCCGGAGCCTCAGGATGTAAAGGCACACATTCAGGGAGGAGTTCCAAAGAAAGAATGGAATGAGGACTTGCTAAAGAAGTATAGAGTCCCAAAGGAGCTTATGTTCAAAGAGAAGAACCAAGACTACTTCGAATTTAAGGATGTCAAAACAAGGGAAGAGATAAAGGAAATTCTTGAAAAGTCAAAGGAGTTCGCAGAAACAGATACTAGGCTATCAAGACTTGTTCTCAACTGGTTCAGAGAATATGCTAAAGCAATAAGAATGCTAAGAGAGAGCAAGCCAGTTCATGAGCTGCTTGATATGGGCTTCGGGTATATCCAGGAGGAATTCAAAGACAACGGTGTGTTGGATGAATTCCAGATAAGAGGTCTGTTCATCAACTGGTGGAACGATAATAAATTCGAGTTAAGGACCATCAAGGAATCGGGTTGGACGCAATCCCTCGTATCGAGCTTTGATTTTGCAGGCAACGATAATAAGACCGTAGAAACAACCCTTGAAAAAGCCAAGTATTTCTTTAAAGATGTGTTTGAGAGGCAAATAAGCGAAATAGAGGTTTTGGAGGGAAAAGAGCGAGGGCTTTCTGCCGAGGTTGAAGATGAAACTCGGGCAGAAGAGCTTGAAAATGAAGAAGGGGGAGAAGAATCCAGAGACAAGGTTTTGAAAAGCGAAATAGAGGGAATCAAAACCGAGATTAGACAAGCAAATAAGATAACTCAACTCAATCATATAGCCGAGTTGCAGAAATCGCTTTTTGATAAAGAGGCCAAGCTTGAGAAGATAGTGGGCAAGCAGAAGGCGCTTAAGCAGATTCGAAAAGATGTCAAAGAGAAGAATGAGCATTTGGTTGAACGAGTGAAAAAGGCAATCAGTAACATATCTGAAGATCAAGCTGAAAGAATGGTGATGAAAAAGCTTGAAGATTCTTCTTCCGAGATTCTGAATAGTTACTTGACAGCGCAGAAACAGAGGATCATCGCTTACTTTGAAAACCTGTGGGACAAATATGGCGCGGAAGTCAGGACACTCGAGAAAGAGAGAGATGCTTACGCTAAGGAATTAAACAAATATCTGAAGGAACTTGGCTATGAGCGTTGAAGTCCCTGAAGGATGGCACGTTCAAAGCATAAATGAGTTCAGTGAAGTAGTCTCCGGTTCCACTCCAGACACTTTCAACCCGAGATATTGGGACGGAAATATAGTATGGATTACACCAGACGACCTGAGTAAGAATGAACAGGTCTATGTTCATGAGTCAACAAGAAGAATCAGCGATTTAGGATTGAAAAACTCATCTGCCCAGATCATCCCAAGGAATTCAATCGTAATGTCATCAAGAGCACCCATCGGCTATCTTGCCATCGTAACTTCAGATTATACTACAAATCAAGGATGCAAAAGCTTGCGCCTGCGTAACTCGGTTATACCCGAGTTTGTCTATTACGCGCTTCTCTTCAACATGGACAAGATAAAACAAAAGGGAGAAGGGACTACCTTCGCAGAAATCTCAAAAAAAGAGCTTGAAAGAGTTTCCATCTTTCTACCTAAATCCCTCCCAGAACAGAAAAAGATTGCATCAATATTGCAGTGCGTAGGCAATGCAATAGGCAAGACAAAAGAAGTCATTGAGAAGCACAAGAAGATGAAGCAGGGATTAATGCAGAATCTGTTTGCAAGAGGAGTCGATGAAAGCGGTTCCTTAAGAGAAGAAGGCGTCTGGGATAAGTTGCGGATTCGTTCTGTAGCTTTCGTAGCTGATATTGACCATAAGATGCCTGAAGATGTGGACTTTGGTATCCCCTTCATATCTTCAAAGGATATCACTGAAGATGGAGACATAGTTTTGCAGGGCGTGAAACAGATATCAGAGAAGGACTACAGAAGACTCGCACGAAAGATCGAACCCAAGAATGGGGATATCATCTATAGCAGAATTGGAACAATAGGCAGAGTAGCATTGGTGAAGAGATATGTGAAATTCCTGATGTCATATTCATGTTGTGTAATAAGAAAAAAGGATAAAAAAATAGAACCTTCTTACCTGGCTCATGTTTTGAGGAGCCAGGCGATTGAACGTCAGATTTTGAAGGAAACACAAAGCATCGGAGTGCCCGATTTAGGTCTGGACAAAATCTATGACTTTGAGATCCTTCTGCCCAGAGATAGGAATGAACAGCAAAGGATAGCTGGACGACTTGATGCACTTGATCTCAAAATAAAGGCAGAGCAAACTTATCTCAGTAAACTTCTCAAAATTAAAACTGGCTTGATGCAGGATTTGTTGACTGGAAAAGTTAGGGTGGCAGCTTAGTATGAGTGTCGAATTTAATTATGTGGAAAAGCCTTTCATGGATCTTTTGAAGGATCTTGGCTGGAACATTATTCTCTCAACAGACGACACAAGCAAGTTCGTGCCAAAACTCACCTTAAGAACAAATTTCGATGAGATCATTTTAGACGAAAGATTAAGAGTTGCTTTGAAAAGGCTCAATGATTGGCTTGAGGACGAACAAATCGAAGAGGCCATTCAAGAAATAAAAAGAGTTGGTTTAAGAAAAGGTCTCGTTGAGGCGAATGAAGACTTTCTATCCATGCTTCTTGAGCCTCCAGCATATAAGAATAACAAGAATCCTCAAGAAAAGAGTAGAAGCATCAAAATCATAGATTTCGATAATCCCGAAGAGAATAACGATTTCTTGGCGATGAATCAATTCAGAGTTAATACGCCTGGAACACTGAGAGATTACATAGTTCCAGATGTTGTCCTCTTCGTAAATGGTATCCCTTTGGTGATTGTTGAGTGTAAATATCCGACAGCTGTTGACGTTGAGGCAATGGAAGAAGGAATAACTCAACTCAAGAGATACTCGAACACTCGTGAAGATGTGAGAGAAAAAGAAGGCAATGAGAGACTTTTCTGGTATAATCAGATCATGATTTCAACGACACGTGACGAAGCAAGAGCTGCAACCATAACGGCAGAATATGACCATTACCTCGAATGGAGAGACACTTATCCAAGAAAGCTTGACTCCAAATTAGACTCACAGGAAAAACTCACACTTGGAGCCTTGACCAAAGAGCACCTTCTTGACCTAATAAGAAACTTCACTGTGTTTCAGGATACAGAAAAAGGAAGAGTCAAGTTAGTCGGAAGATATCATCAATTCAGAGCAGTCAATAAAATTGTCAACCTGCTTCTGACAAAAGAAAAGCCAGAACAAAGGTCCGGCATTGTCTGGCACACCCAGGGCTCAGGAAAATCGCTCTCAATGGTGTTTTTGATACGAAAAATCAGAAGAATAGAGAAGACCAAAAGGCTCAAAGTTGTCATTGTCACAGACAGAATAGACCTTCAAAAACAGCTCAAAGGAACAGCGGGAATTGCCGAAACACCTTACGTCGTCGAAAATACTAAGGACCTTGTTGAGGAACTAAAAACTGACACGAGCAACCTTGTGATGGTCATGGCTCAGAAGTTCCTCAAGAGAACAAAAAACAGAAGCATCGAAGATGAACTTCCATATTATGAGGAATTCCCTGTTATTAACGAGTCTGAAGACATCCTTGTCTTGGTTGACGAAGCGCACAGAACACAAAGCGGAATCTTCGGAGACAACATAGTTGCTTCGCTTCCAAACAGCTCACGGATAGCATTCACAGGAACACCCTTAATCGCGAAAAAAGTCAAAAAGAAGACCTATGAAAGATTCGGAGGATACATAGACACGTATGGAATGCGAGCATCAATCGAAGACGGCGCCACACTCAGGATAAAGTATGAAGGAAAGACAGTCAGCTCAAAAATCAAGGACAAGCGTGGAATGGACATCGAATTTGAAGACATGTTTGAAAACAAGACAGAAGAAGAACTGATAGCAATAAAGAAAAAATACGGAACAAAAGGAGACGTCTTCCAGGCACCAAAGAGAATAGAAGCAATCTCAAGAGACATCATCAAACACTATTTTGAAAACATCTTCGACAACGAATTCAAGGCCCAGATAGTCGCAAGCAGCAGAGCAGCCGCAGTTAGATACAAGGAATACATCGACAAAGCCCTCAGAGAATACATTGAAGCATACGAGAAACAACCGAACGCAGATCCTGAAAGAATCAAAAGAATGAAATTCATAACTTCCGTCGTAAGAATAACGTGGATGAATAACGACGACCCTCAACTGATCAGATTAGCCAAAGAAGCAGAACTCAAACTCAGCGACGACAACAAGAACTACAAGAGCAGATTTGACCTCGAGAAACCAAACACAAGCATCGCCTTCCTCATCGTCAAAGACATGCTTCTGACTGGATTTGACGCTCCAGTGGAACAGGTAATGTATGTAGACAAGAAAATGACAGACCACACACTCCTACAAGCAATAGCCAGAGTGAACAGAGTCACAAAAGGAAAGGACTATGGCTACGTTGTCGACTACTACGGAATCACCAACCATCTCAAAGAAGCCCTTGACGCCTACTCAGAACGCGACCTTGAACTGGAAGAGGTATTCTCAGACGTCAGCACAGAACTGCCCATTCTTAAATACAGATACGAACAACTCGTGAAACTGTTCAAGGATCACAAAGTGATTGAGATCGAGGATTATGTCAATTACAGAATAAAAAATGTCTCGGACCAACTGCTGATTCTTGAAAAGTGCCTAGATGTCCTTGAAGACATAAGAACAAGAGAAGATTTTGCCGTAAAGTTCAGACTCTTCCTCAAAAGCATGGACGTTCTCTTATCAAAACCTGCAGGCCGAGCTTATATTCCAGCACTCAAAGCCTTTGGGCACATACATGCAAGAGCACAATCCCGGTTCAGAGACGATTCAATCAACATCCTGGGAGCTGGAAGAAAAGTCCGCAAACTCATAGACGACTATTTAATAACGGTAGGCATAAACACCAAAATAAAACCTCTCGACATAACCGCAGACGAATTTGAAAATGAAGTCAACAAGAACAGAACACCGCGCTCACAAGCTTCCCTAATGGAACATGCAATAAGAAGACACTGCAAAATCCTTCTAAACACAGACCCAATCTACTACAGAAGAATAAGCGAGAAACTAGACGAAATCCTCAAACGATACAAAGACAACTGGAACGAACAAGTAAGATACCTCAAACAGCTGAGACAGGAAATCAAACAAGGAAGAAAAGCCGAAGAAAGCGGCCTCGACCCCAAGAAACATGCGCCGTTCTATGACATGCTCAAAGATGTAGCCTTCAAGGAGAAGAAACTTCCAGAAACTATTGAAGAGCAGGTTAAGAAGATCATAATAAACATTGTTGACGTTATCGCATTGGAGATAAGCAAAGTCGGATTCTGGGGCAATCCCTACAAGGAAAAGCACCTGAGGGCATTGATTGATGACATTTTGTTGTATTCCAACATCTCAGAACTCACCGATAACAAGGAGCGAATAGTTACTGATTTCATGAAGCTTGCAAAGAACAGAAAGGAGGAGATCCTAAGTTGATCTGCATCTTCAAAGACATTGAGTATTCACTAACTCAAACCAACAGAAAAACCATCAGCATCTACGTAGAGCCTGATGGAAGTGTTACCGTCAGAGCCCCAAAAGACTTGGAACTGGATAAGATTAACAATATTATAGACATGAAGAGGCCATGGATATACAGAGGAATTGCTGAGCTGGAAGAACTCAACAGAACAAAAGCCAACAGACGCTTCGTGAATGGTGAAGGCTATCTCTACATGGGAAAAAGCTACAGACTAAAAATAGAAAAAGGCCTCAAGTCACCGCTCTCTCTGACACAAGGATTCTTTATGCTTGACGAAAACCAGACACAAAGAGCGAGACAACACTTCATCAGATTCTATAGGGAAAAAGGAAAGAACCACCTCACGGAAAGAGTGGACTATTTCAGGAAAAGAATTGGTGCCGAACCAAAACCCGTAAGAATCATGGAACTAAAGAGAAGATGGGCATCAAGAAGCAAAACAGGACTCAACTTCCATTGGAAAGTCATGCTCGCACCGATATCAGTCATCGACTACATAGTCGTTCACGAACTTGCACACCTTAAAGAAGAAAATCACGGTCCTAATTTCTGGGAAATCGTAGAATCTGTAATGCCTGATTATGTGGAAAGAAAGAACTGGTTGAGACTAAATGGGGCGAACTTGGACATCTAATGCTCGCTCAGACGTGAGGATATCTATCCTCTTATGAGCCTACTCTTGTTTGCCTTTTGTTAAAATGACTGTAACCTTATCACTGAAACCAAGACTATCTGAAACAGACTTGAGGAGACGCCTATTATCAGCATGATTGAACGGCGGTAACTCATCATGATCATTCAAATATTGCCGGAGAAGATCATGTTCGAAATTAACGGGTTCCCTGCAAATGCACCACGCAACTTCCATCTGATACTTTTTCAAGAACTCATTGAGCCGTTGATTCGTCCATTGAGTAGGACCAGGATGTAGATACTGCATGAGCCGTTGTCTCAGACCACCCTCAGAAGTAGTGCTTCCTATGTAGAATATGTCTGATTCTCCATGCAAGCGACCAAAGGACTTGCCCGCCACTTGCCGAATTATGTAGACGCCTTTTTCCCGAGGCGCTTCCTCTACATTCTGCTTATTAAATGGGTGCCAAATATCAAATTCCTTTCTGATACGCCCCAATTCAGAGGATTTCATTTTCTTTCCTTTGATTGTGTGCCTGCTACTTTGTCTTAAGTTTTATGCCATATTGCATGTTTCAGCTTTATTCTTGTTCTTCTTTTGCGAAGCAGAAGCTCTTGTTATTGAAAGACCACCAAAGGGCAAATCTCATGGCGCTCATGAAACCTAACAAAGCTTCTCTCCTTGTCAGGCTTACCATTCCTCTATGATGAACAGCGTTGTTTCGGACTTCGTTCAACGCGTTCAAGTATTTCTGTGCTTCAGGAGGGAATTTTCTTTTCTTATTGATCTCCTGTGTTAGAAAGCCTATAGGTGCTTGGGGCGCTTCCTCATGAGCGATATCCTCATAAATATCAGACAAGATGCCTTCTGCAGATATGGCAGACAAGATTATGACCATGCGCCATTCTCTTTTGTCCATGTAATTCAATGCCTCACTGAGGGAGTCTATTATGTCCCTGCTTATGCTTCTGTGTGCTAGCGTGTCAATCCATAATCCTGCGACTGCAGGATAGAGATCGTAGACTGATCTCTGCGAATGTTGCTTGCCTTCTTCTCTGTAAATTATCTTGGATTTGAAACTGGGTATCGCAGTCAGGAAGGATGCAAACTCTGATAAAGCCTTAGGTGTAAGTGAAGCGATTTCTACAACAAAATCCGGTCCTGCTTTATCGTCAACCTTCATGCTCATCGCATCTTTTATGTCATCAAAGTATATTTCAGGAGGGAAGAAGAAGAATCCCTCTGTTCTTTGCTCGGGATCTTCCTCACTATAATAGAGTGGAGCAGCTACGACATTTCCCTTATCTGCCCACTTGCTTACTTCCTTTGGGCAGATGTCTCTAAGCTTAACCAAGAAGCTAAGCAAGTCATCAAGCACCCTGTCCAAGGAATCTGGGTAGCCTGACTTGCTCATAAACTTGAAATATTCGCGGTCGGCAGTTGGTTTTCCGACTTTGAGACGTTTTCTCTTCTTCTTTGCTTCTTTGAACATAAACTGCCAAAGATCTATGATTGTATCGTATGGAACTGTCAAGCGAGCGCAATATGCCCCAGTACGGATAGGGTCGCACAGGAAACGGATGATTTGGTCTTTCATCCTCGCCGTCTGCCTCTTTGCTTTCTCGATCGCCTTGCAGGTTTTCTTTTTGGCATTACTGCTCACTTAGAGACCAATAAGTTCGTTCGAAACTAAATGCTTTTTGTTTACTCTGCCAAGACTCCCCTGAAATGGAACAAGGAATCCGCACAGAATGATTAGACCGAAAGCTAAAAAACATCTGCTTCATGTAGCGCGCGCTAAGGTAAATGACCGCGCATTATTGGCTATTCTTTCGTCAGTGCTTTTGCTGGGATAAGTAGTAGGTTTTGCGCGATGAGGTTTGCGATTAATGGTGGAAGTATCTGCGGGCCAAACGCCGTGAGACCGATAACTAGGGAAAGGGCCGCGTTTTTTACTGTTGTTGCTATCTCGATTGATATTGCTTTTTTGTGCCCGAATCTTCTGGTTAGAAAATGGGTCAACACGAATGCTAGGGCAAGTGTCCCAAACATGAAAGCGTTCAGCAACGTAAATTCTGTCACGTTGTTTCTTGCGTATTCAACTCCTGGCGCGATAGACCCCCAAATCAGAAGAACTAGTATACATAGCTCAATTCTAGAGCTGTAGATGCTGGCTCTATTCCAATCAACGTGAACCAATTCCCTCAACAAAAACGAGGCTGTTATCGGAATCAGGATTATTTCTCCCAGATTCACCATCATGCTCGCAACGTCAACATTGACTGCTGTTCCGATGGCAATCAGCATTGTTGCTGGTATAGTGGCTATCGAAAGCAGGTTTGTGATTATGCTTATGACTAGAGCGGTGGCGACGTCTCCTTTGAACGCCTTAGCCCAGAACGCGGTGGCGATCGCAGATGGACAGCAGAACGCAAGCACGGTCCCCGCGTAAACTATGGGTGGGAAGAAAGGTTTTGCAAGAAGCGATAGCAGCGGTGTTAAGACAAACACCGTGAACAAGCCCATT
>Ga0315279_10003849_pt1 | contig 20571 bp, 21 predicted proteins | sample YL17G06_20_MG_FD_203694 | JGI IMG/M metagenome (GOLD analysis project Ga0315279, IMG submission 203694) | Sediment microbial communities from Yellowstone Lake, YNP, Wyoming, USA - YL17G06_20 | ecosystem: Environmental > Aquatic > Freshwater > Lake > Sediment | place: USA: Wyoming | collected... | reverse complement strand
TAAATTGCAGGTTATGATTCAGGGTAATTTTATTTTTGGCGACCGGGCTGAGACCGAACAAACATTCGTGGAAACTATGGGTTGGTGGTCCAAGCATTACCATTACCATATTAATTTAAATGTTATTACTCCTTACCCGGGCACGGCATTGTATCATTATTGCCTGCAGAAAGGGCTAATAACAGACCGCCTCAAATATATCCAGAGCGGATGTCCTCCGGTGAATATGATGCAGATGGACGATAAATTTTACTCAGCCATTGATCTGATGATTCGCAGATACCTTCAGAAATACAAGCAATTTGGCACGGTGATATCCAAAGAGCCTGATGGATTTGATCAGATCCGACAAACGACCTTATATGCTCTTGAAGTTCAGTGCCCGCATTGCCAGCAGAACAGCAGGTATAGAAACTTTGAAGTACAGAAAAATAATCAAAAACTGGGTTGTAGAAACTGCAATCAGCGGTTTGACCTAAGCTAACGAGCAGGTTGCCTGTTTGCCGAGACGCTTCTACAAATGCAACCGGCTTTTCCCTTTTATCAGCGATTAAAACAAACCGAACTTAAACCCTCAATATTTGCCGCTCGGCAAATCAGTTAAACAGGTTAAGGTACGTAAATGGCAAGTTTGCTAAGATTAATAGGAAAAGAAATGGCGGTACGGTATTACCGAAGTTCGACAGTTTACAAACGCACATTGCTAATAAATCAGCGACTTACGGGCGTAGTTTTGGTGTAGTAGACATAATTTCAGCTCCAGCTATTACATATGAGCGCATCCACCGTTCGCCGGCTCTATCAGAACCCGGCTGAAATAATCGTTGCAAGACCGTCGCGAATATCACCCGCTCCACGGCAAAGTCAAACCGTCGCATCGAAACGAACGTGTCAATGACGGACTTGATTCCCGATTCCCTCCAAAGCTTTTCCAATAACAATACCGGCCCGATTCTGATAGTGTGAGTCGTGGTTGTCTAGCCATTGGCATGAGCATCGAGCACGAAAAGCTTCCGAAAAAATTTGATCCCCAAGCGCAAGAGCGAGTCCAGTGCGCCGCTTTCTTGCAGTTGATCGAGCCGGCCCAGATTTTAGATAGTCGTCTGAATGACCTTATCGCCTTGTCGATTGTTCTGGACAATCTGTAAGTAAGTGTGCGGGCCACGCTTGCGGGATCGAATGAACATAGGGACTCTTTGGCACGTCCAATGTTGCACCACATAATATAATTCGTTTCTGGAAATAGTCAATCACCATTCGACCTCGGCGTCCGAAAAGTGGCGTTATTGACCCCGGCAGGGCCAATTCGCACAAGCAAACTGTCGAACTTCGGCCGAGGCTTCGGCAGCATCGGCCTCTTCTCTTTTATCAAAAAGAAACTGGGCTGGGATTATATCATCAGAATCAAGGATATTATCGAGTTCTATGATGAGCAGCATCCCCTGGGTCGCACGAAAGAAGAACTGCGCCTGGTTCGCGGCGAGCCGGCCGCGGTCAACAGCGAATTGTAAACGATCGCGGCGATGCAAAAAATCCAGGCGATAAAGAAATAGCGGTTTTTCATGGCGCTTTCGCAAACCCCTGAAGCGGCAACCACAGATGAAAGGCAGGATGAAAACAGGATGCACAGAATCCATGAAAACGGTTTCTTCCCTTTCCACAGCCCTCATGAATTCATATGTTGAGGAGGAGTTGGCAGGGCATCCTTATTACTGCCTTTTTTCCGCGGCCGTTGATTACTGATGATGATGCTGGTGACCCCATTCTATACGCTTGGGATTCAACAATCGCACGTTCTCTTTTCAATTCCGCCTGCAATTCCTTTTCGGAAGGTAAATATAACCGATAGCGGGACGCAAAGAGATTCTTACCGCTGTTTTTAACTGAATATTTCACAACCGCATCGTTCTTTTCCGAGCAAAGAATAAGACCAATCGTCGGATTATCGCTCTTTCCGCGCTCGTTATCTTCATACCAGTTTATATAAAAATCCATTTGTCCAATGTCCTAATGGGTCAGTTTACCAACCTTAAGATCAATAAGAACAAAACACTTAAGAAGGTAATTATAGAAAACAAGATCAATGTGAAAATGATCATCTCCCTCCGTTATCCTTTTCTGACGCGCTACAAAAGAGAACCCTTTTCCAAGTTCAAGAAGAAAATCCTCCAATTTGTCTATTAACGCTTGCTCAATATCCCGCTCAAGATATTGTCTGTTTTCTTTCAAGTCCAGAAACTCAAGGACATACGGATCTTTAATCACATCCGCCGGCCGAAACCGTTCTACATTACTTTCAACTTCTTTTCGAACAGGTTGTTTGTTCTTGCTGGAGAGAATCCTTTCGTAATAAAAAGAGTTTATCTGGCGCTCAAGCTGACGGGTGCTCCATCGGTTCTCGGCGGTCTCGTTCATATAAAACTCGCGGGTATTGCTTTTTTCAATTTTCAATAAATACCGATAATGGGTCCATGTTAATTCTCGACGCAGCGCGTCGAGAATTGGGAAGGTTATATAAAACTGACGCATATACCAGAGGTTGCTGGGGTCAAATCCCTTTCCGAATTCCTTGGTGAGTTTCTTTGAAAGGCCGGCTATCAGGAATTCGCCATAGCCTGCGCGCCAGGCGCCTTTGAGTTCTTCCTTTACAATTGTTTTCCCAATGTTCCAGTACGCTTCTACCATTATAAAATTAACGGTACGGTAAGCTTGCGTACGCGCGGCTTCAAGAACCGCTTTAATTTCGGAATAGATGTCTTGAATATTCGTAGCGGATGTGCTTTTTATTTCCTTTTTTGCCATTAGATTCTTCCCCTTTTCTGCTCTTCCCCTGCCACTTCGTTTATAATGCATAAAAATACTAATCGGAAATAAAGATCCATTATGAATTTATAACCACAATGATGCGCATTCGTAGACCGCGTATGCCGCAGAAGGTCATCGCCGCATAGGCGGCGGCATGCAGGACCTTGTCCTGCATTGAGAAAAGCGGCGGGCCGGGCGCGGTCAACAGCGAATTGTAAACGATCGCGGCGACGCAGAAAATCCAGGCGATAAAGAAATAGCGGTTTTTCATGGCGCAGCACGAGCCGTAAACGGCTCAATGCGCGGGTACGGCCCACTTGAGGGCGGGCTTTTTCCCGGATGCGGCACAATCTCGAAGAAAGAGATTGATCAGCTTTTGATATGGCAATCCCATCTCCGACGCGGCAAGCTTGAAATATTCGAGAGTATCGATCTCGATCCTGATGGTAACCGGCTTTTTCAGCCTTCTAGCGTACGGGTTCCGGATGCCCTTTGAGAAATCATATTCTTTTTTCATAACCACCTTCTTGCATAGGCAATTTCTTCATGTCTGGTCGCCTTGCGTGCGGAAATCAATCTAATAATCGTTTCGGATTCCCGGTAGCAGTGTACAACCACCAATAAGCGTGATTGGGTGCTCATTCCAAGTAAAAGGAACCGTTCTTCATTATAGGAATGTTCCAGGTCGGAAATCAAGATACCGTCTTCGTCCCAAAATACTGTTCGTGCCTCCTCAAAGGATATCGAATGCACCTGGATATTCCGATGCGCCTTGTCGGGGTCCCAAGTGAATTCTAAAGGCTCCATTTGTATTTACAATATAAATACAATAGCAACCTTTTCGCAAGAGGCCGAACGGATATTCCAATCTCTGGTTCGGCGGCCCGCCATCAACCCCTTCACCGCAGCGAGGAGCTTTTCAAACGCAAAGGGATAGTGTAAAGGACGGATCGGGGAAGGAGGCGATCTCATTGGGGGAGATTGCTTGCTCCTTCGCCCAGCTCTCGCCGTCGCGAAGCGCTATGGCGGAGCATGGTCGGCGGCACAGGTCGTCGCTTCACTCCTCGCAATGACATTCCGCCAACTTGAACGCAAATTCGCAGTAGCTGAATTTCATCTCTGCCTATCTGTGCCCATCTTGCCTTTCATCTGTGGTTGCCCGCTTCTTTTCTGAGGAAATACAAAAATACACCCCGCCCGGCTTTCGAGAATTACCGGCCCGCCATCAATTCCTTCACCGTAGCGAGGAGCGTCTCAAACGCAAAGGGATAGCGCAAGGCACGGATTGTGGGCGGCAGCGGGAGGTGCGCGGGATCGAGGTAGCCGGCGGCAAGGGAATCCAGAAGGTCCGCGGGTTCCGGCGGCACGGCCACGATCGCGGGCGTGACGGCATGCATGCCCGACCGTATCAGCGCGGCGATGATGAGAAAGCCTTTGGCGTTGTCGTGCGTGATGTCCACGATGACAAGCGACGGCCGCATTTGCGGTATCTTCATGACCGCGATAAAGGGGTTGCTGGCTTCACAAACGCGATAGCCGAATTGCAGGAGGCCGGCCAGCACCACATTGCGCACATGCTCGCGCGGGGAGAACAGCAGGATCTGCGGTTCGGCGGTTGGGGGGGCGTTTGATGGTTTTTTTGCCGCCATCATTGCTGTCTTTCCGTCTGATACCGCGGCGTGAAGCGCATCCGTCAACTAGGGACGGCCGATCTTTCCCAATTCCGTTTCCAGAAATACCGTCACCTTTTCCAGCAATTCCCCGTCCGCGTGCTTCAGGCCGTTCAGCACCAGCCACAAGACCGGCTCCTGGTCGTACCAGCGGCGGCTCCACAGCTCTACATCGTCGGGCACTTCAAAACGTGCGAGGATCTCGGGGTCCCGGCCTTTGATTATCTCCAGAAGCTTATTTACAATCGCGCACGTATCGCGCGGATGCGCCTGCCGCAAGACATCGAAAAGCTTCGGCAGCCTCGGGTCCTTGTCGTACCATCGGTTCATGGTGTGCCCTTTGTGGGTTGGTGCTGTTGTGATTATGCCATGGGGAAGAAGAAAAGGCAACAGGGCCATGGAATACGCGGAGTTTCCACCACGAAGCAGCGAAGGAAAACCATACAACCGCGACATATGATAAAGACCGGGTCACGCGCGCCATGCCGTAGCGGCCGTGCGAGGGCAGGTGACCCGACCCGGCTTTTCTTGCTTTTCAATTCTGATTGCTTCATCCGCGTTGATCCGTATGATCCGCTCGCCATCGCGCAGCCGCTACGGCGGAGCACGGTGGGCAAACGTCATATTCTGTGTCATTCTGTATTACTATCCGTCAGAATTTTGTTTTTTTTTGCTCGCTTTTATTGTCTTTATTTAGGATTTTGGTCATTCGAATTTGTTTCGAATTTCGAATTTAGGATTTCGAATTTCCTGGCTTCGGTTCCGCCGCGCCAGGTTTTCTGTGGGCAATTCTTGCCTGCCGGGTTGCTGCTGCATTTAATCCTATCTCCCGGAAAATCAATATATTGTGTTCCAGCTATCCCCTGCCACTATAGGCAGTAGATGATTCCGCCCATCTTGGAATGCAGCGCTGTGGTACACAAATTGCATATAAATCATTCAAATCAATCGGGTTAGCGCGATTCGGCCTATTTCTCTCGGAAGCTTGTGGCGCTGGAAAATCGAGATCTCAGAAATCACTTTAGTTTTTCATGCTCCAGAGCCGATACATTACATATACGGCGCCAACAAGGAGGACCGCTCATGGACTGGTTTGCCAACATCAACGAAATCTCCCGCTCGCTGGCATCGCTCTCCGTACGCGTGGGCAACACGCGCGAAGAGATCGCGCCCGACACGGCCTTTTCCCAGTGGGCGGAATTCACCGCCAATCTCAAACGCGACCGCGGCACTGTTTACATCATCGGAAACGGCGCCAGCGCGTCCATGGCCAGCCATATCTCCGCCGACCTTGCCAAAAACGCCGGCGTTCACACGGAAGTATTTTCGGATTTATCGCTTATCACGGCCATCGGCAACGACATAGGTTTTGAACAGGTGTTCGCGGAACCTTTGCGCCGGCGCATGAATCCCGGCGACATGCTGGTCGCCATATCAAGCTCGGGCGGATCGCCGAATATCATCCGCGCGTGCCGCACCGCGGCGCATTGCGGCGGCGTTGTGGTCACGCTTTCGGCCATGAAGCCCGACAACGCGGCCCGCAAATCGGGCATGCTCAACTTCTGGGTGCCGGCCGGTTCGTACGGCCTGGCGGAATCCTGTCACGCGGCCATTCTGCACCACTGGGTTGACCGTATGACCGACGCCGGCGCGCCGCAACAGCGGAAGCCGGGCGGCTCTATTGACAAAGCGGAGTTCACCGCCGAGCTCGCGGCCGCAACGCGCTAGAGGCGGCGCTCTTGACGATGGGTCGCGCAATTGTATAATTGAATTTCACTGCTGACGCAGATCGCGGGACGGGCCATTGGGGACGCGGACGAATTGACATCCGCGCAGGGCGCGTCCGACGGCCGCGCGCGGGCCGGCGATACAAGGGTGCGCCATGACGTATGCGAAAGAATTCGACCGCGGCAGGCTTGCCGTCCTGCCGATAGACCAGCGTTCCCACGACCTTGATCTCTCCGCAATACGCGAATGCGTACCCGCGCCGGGCGGCGCCCATGCCGGCGTCTTTTCCGCCGTGGCCGGCAGGCTGCATGCGGCGAAAAACAGCGGCGCATCGGTCATCCTCATGATGGGCGCGCACGTCATACGCTCGGGCGTGCAACGCTATATCATCGATCTCATGCGGCGCGAGCTGCTCTCCTGCATCGCGGTCAACGGCGCCTTCGCGATCCACGATTTTGAATTCGCGCTCATCGGCGCGACCACCGAGAGCGTGGCCCGCTACATCAGCCAGGGGCAATTCGGCCTGTGGCAGGAGACCGGCCGCATCAACGATATTGTCAATAGCGCATATGCAAACAAGCAGGGACTGGGCGAAGCGATCGGCCGCGCGATCTATGAAGGTAACTTCCCGCACCGCGACATCAGCGTGCTTGCGCAGTCGTATGCGCTGGGCGTGCCCGTGACCGTGCACGTGGGGATCGGCTACGACATTCTGCACGAGCACCCCAACTGCAACGGCGCGGCCCTGGGCGATACTTCGTACCGGGATTTCCTGCGTTTTGCCGCGATCATGGAAAATCTCGAAGGCGGGCTTGTCATGAATTTCGGCTCCGCCATCATGGCGCCGGAGATTTATCTCAAGTCGCTTGCCATGGTGCGCAATGCAGCGCGGCAGCAGGGGAAAAAGATCACCGATATCGCGACGCTTGTCTGCGATCTCCACGATATGCCGGCCGATATCGAAACCGAGCCTGCGCGCGGTACTGCCGCCTATTTTTTCCGGCCGCATAAAACGATGCTGATACGCACCGTTGCCGACGGCGGGATGAGCTGGTATGTCAAGGGACCGCACATGGAGACCGTGCCGGCACTCTGGACCGCGGTGCAAAAGCGAGAAGTCAGAGGTCAGAAGTCAGAGGCCAGAGGCCAGAAGCCAGAGGACAGAGGACAGAGGACAGAGGACAGAAAAGGCGATACAGAGTCGGAAAGGACCGCAATCCGGATTTCCGGACCGGCGGGCGGCAAAATCAGGACCATGGACGAACTTTCCGCTATCTGCGCGGACCTCCGGAAGCAGGGCAGGCGGATTGCCCTTTGTCACGGCTGCTTTGACCTCATGCATCCCGGACATATCAAGTATTTCCAGGCCGCGCGGGCAATGGCCGACGCGCTGGTGGTGACCTTGACGCCCGACCGCTATATCGATAAAGGGCCGGACCGGCCGGTGTACACCGAACAGTTGCGCGCCGAATGCATCGAGGCGCTCGAATGCGTGGACTTCGTTGCCGTTAATGAATGGCCCACGGCCGAGGAGACGCTGCGCGCCCTGCGCCCCGCGTATTATGTCAAGGGCCAGGAATTCGAAAAGCTCCAGGACAAAACCGGCAAACTGCAGCGCGAATACGCCGTGGTCGCCGAGATCGGCGCGGAAATGCGCTTTACGCATGAAATAGTATTTTCGTCCACGCGGCTCATCAATACCCATCTTAAACCCGCAAAGGCGGCCGGCGTATGACCATGCCCGCCGACAAAATCGTGCTTTTTCAGGAGCTGGCCGTCAAGGTGAACAACCTGAAGGCCGCGGGCCGGGTGGTGGTGCAGAGCCACGGCGTGTTCGACCTAGTGCATCCCGGCACCGTCCGGCACCTGACCGAGGCGCGGGCGCAGGGCGATGTGCTGGTGGTGACGGTGATCAAGGACAAGGACGTGCGCCGCGGCCCGGGACGCCCCATTTTCGACGAAAAACAGCGCGCGCTCACCGTGGCAAGCCTTGCCATGGTCGATTGGGTGGCCCTGGTGGACGACGACGTCCCCTTTGCATGCGTCAAGGCCCTGGGCCCCAGCATTTTCGCGCGCGGCAAGGAGCACGCCGAACGCGACGCCTCGGTGGACCGCCGGATCCTTGAAGCGGAAAAGCACCTGCGCGTGGTGCAGACCGATGGTTTTTCGTTTTCATCGTCGCGCATCATCAATACGCTTCTGGACGTGTATCCCGAGGAGACGCGCACCTACCTGAATACCTTCGCGAAAAAACATTCCGCCGCCGATATCACCCGGTATCTTGAAGCCGCGCGAAACCAGAAGGTGCTGCTGATCGGCGACGGCATCATCGACGAATACTATTTCTGCGACACCCTGGGCAAATCCTCCAAGTCCCAGATCATCGTGCATAAATACCTGGCGCACGAGGACTATGTGGGCGGCGTGTTTGCCGTGGCCAATCATCTGGCCGGCCTGTGCGAAAAGATCGACATGATTTCGGTGCTGGGCGAACGCGACCCGCGCGAGCAGTTCGTGCGCGACAATCTCAAGGAGCAGGTCACACCCCTGTTTTTCTCCCGCGCCGACGCACCCACCATCACCAAGCGGCGCTATCTCAACAACAACACGCGGCAGAAGATTTTTGAGATCAACCATATCAACGACGACGCCATACCGCAGGAGCTGGCGGCGTGCATCGAGGAGCATCTTGTCAAGGTGCTGCCGGGCTACGACCTGGTGATGGTCACCGATTTCGGCCACGGCCTCATCACCCCGGCCATCCTGGGCTGCCTGGAACACCATGCAAAGCGTCTGGCCGTGAACGCGCAGACCAACGGCGCCAACACGGGCTTCAATTTCATCACGCGCTACGACAACATCATGCTCGCGTGCGTGGACGCGCCCGAAGCGCGGCTGGCCACGCAGCTCAAGCACGCGCCCATGGACGAGGTGGCGCGCGTTCTGTCAACCAAGCTCGCGTGCGACCACCTGGTGATCACCCTGGGCCGCGAGGGCGCTATTGCCACGGACCGGGACGGCGCCATGGTGCGCACGCCCGCGCTGGCGACAAAAGTGGTGGACACCGTGGGCGCCGGCGACGCGCTGTTCGCCTATGTGGCGCCGGGCCTGGCCGCGGGCATGCCGCTGGATGTGGTTTCGTTCATCGGCAATGCCGTGGGCGCGCTGGCCGTGGGATATATGTGCAATAAAAAATCCATCGACCCGCGGGACGTTTCGGCGTTCGCGCAGGCGGTGTTGGCCCAGTGAAACGAGCGTCCGAGCATACGAACGCACGAGCGTACGTTTAGGGCGAAACGCGATACGTTCCGTTTGGAAAACCGGAAAATCGGCGAATCCATACACGCGGGAGAATACCAAAATGCCGGACAAACCGAATGTTTTCATCACCGGCGGGGCGGGCTATGTGGGCGCGGTGCTTGTTCCCAAACTCCTGAGCGCCGGCTTTGGCGTCACCGTGCTCGATCTTTACATGTACGGCGACGATGTGCTTGACCGCGTGAAAGCCCATCCGCGCCTCACGCAGGTGAAGGGTGATATCCGCGACCATGCGCTGGTGGAAAAATCCATGCGCGGGTGCGACGTCGTGCTCCACCTGGCATGCATATCCAACGATCCGTCGTACGAACTCAATCCGGCTTTGGGAAAAACCATCAACTACGACGCGTTTTTCGGCCTTCTGGACGCGGCGGTCAAAAACAAGGCCGGCCGTTTTATCTATGCGTCAAGCTCCAGCGTCTATGGCGTCAAAAGCGACCCCGATGTCACCGAAGACCTGCCGCTCGAACCGCTCACCGACTACTCCAAATACAAGGCCATGTGCGAAGACGTGCTCCATAAACAGGCGCCGCGGGATTTGCCGTATGTCATCATCCGGCCGGCAACGCTTTGCGGCTATTCGCCGCGCCAGCGCCTTGACCTGACCGTCAACATCCTCACCAACCATGCGGTACATAAAAAACAGATCACGGTCTTTGGTGGCGACCAGAAGCGGCCCAACCTGCATGTGGACGACATGGCCGACCTTTACGTCATGCTCTGCGGCATCGATCTGAAAAAAATCGACCGCAAAACCTTTAATGCGGGATGGGAAAACCGGACCGTCATGGACATCGCCAGGGCCGTCCAGCGCATCATCGATCCCTCGTTGCCCATTACCGTGACGCCCACGGACGACAACCGTTCATATCACATCTCATCCGAGAAAATCAAGCGCGAACTCGGGTTTTCGCCCAGGCGGACGATCGAAGACGCGGTGCGCGATCTCAAGGCTGCGTTCGACAACAAGCTGCTGTCGGACCCCATGAACAACATCCGGTACTATAACATCAAAACCATGCAGGCGATCAATCTTAACTGACGCGAGGACGCAATGAAGGTCCCCTTTTCCTATCTTTCCCGCCAGTTCGCAAACATCAAGCCCTATCTGGCGGCGATCACCCGGCTCGTTCGGTCGGGCGATTTCACCCTGGGATATCCGGTGCCCGCGTTCGAAAAGAACATCCGGCGCATCACCGGCGCGCGCTATTGCATCGGCGTCAACTCCGGCACGGACGCGCTGATACTCTCCCTCAAGGCCGCGGGCGTGGGGCCGGGCGACGAAGTCATCACGGCCGCCAACACCTTTTACGCCACGGCCGGGGCCATCGCGGCCGTGGGCGCGCGGCCGGTGTTCGTGGACGTCAACGATTCGTTCCTCATGGACCCCGCGCTTACCGAAAAGGCCGTCACGAAAAAGACGCGCGCCATCATGCCGGTGCATTACATGGGTCTGCCGGCCGACATGCGCGCGTTCCTTGACATTGCGAAGCGGAACAAACTGATCGTCATCGAGGACTCATGCCAGGCGCTGGGCGCATCGATCAACGGAAAGTCCGTGGGGACCTTCGGCCTTGCCGGCGCATTCTCGTTCCATCCGCTGAAAAACCTGAACGTATGGGGCGACGCCGGCGCCATCGTCACCAACAACGCCGCGCTCGCGGAACGCCTTTGCAAGCTGCGCAACCACGGCCTGGTCCATCGCGACGAAATCGAGTTCTTCGGCGTCAACAGCCGCCTGGATTCGCTGCAGGCGGCGGTGGGCAACGTACTCGTGCGGCATTTTCCGGAAATCAACCGACGCAAGCATGTGAACGCCGAACGCTACAACGCGGCCTTCGCGCGGCTGTATCCTCGGGTGCGACTGCCCCGGATCGACCGCGGACTCGTGCATTCATACCACCTGTACATGCTCTATGCGGAAAAGCGCGATGCGCTGCTCAAATTCCTGATTGCACGCGGCGTCGAAGCCAAGATCCATTACCCGCTGCCGCTGCATCTGCAGAAGGCGTCGCGCGTCTACGGCTACAAGCGCGGCGACTTCCCGGTATGTGAAGACCAGGTGCGCCACTATATCACGCTGCCGGTGCACCAGCATCTGACAAACCGGGAAGTCGGGTTCGTCATCGATTCGGTCGCCGCTTTTTACGGAAAGGGACGGGCCGGCGCATGCAGGTGAAATACCTCGATCTGCCGCGGCAGTTTTTCGGCGTCAACCGACGTCCCGAATTCGACGCGCTTTTTGGCGCCGCGCAGTTCATTCTGGGCCCGCAGGTGGAGGAGTTTGAAAAACGTTTCGCCGCGCTCCACCGCGTCCCTTATGCCGTGGGCGTGGGTTCCGGCACCGACGCGCTCATCATCGCGCTCAAGATCCTGGGCATCGGCCCGGGTGACGAAGTCATCACCGCGCCCAACAGCTTTATCGCCTCTGCCGGCGCGGCCGTGGCCGTTGGCGCGCGCCCCACGTTCGCGGACGTGGCCGCGGACTACAACATCGATCCGCGCAAGCTCGAAGCCGCCATCACGCCGCGCACCAAAGCGATCATCCCCGTGCATCTCACGGGCAATCCCGCGCGCATGGACGCCATCATGCCCATCGCGCGCAAACACAACCTTGCCGTGGTGGAAGACGCCTGCCAGGCGGTGGGCGCTTCGCTTGACGGAAAGATGGTCGGATCGTTCGGTATCGGCTGTTTCAGCCTGCACCCGCTTAAGAACCTGAATGTTTGCGGCGATGGCGGCATGATCACCACCGCTTCGTCCGAAGTGTGCGAAGCCGCAAAACTCCTGCGCAATCACGGTCTTGTCAACCGCAATGAATCCGCGGTCTTCGGCCTGTGCAGCAGGCTCGATACGGTGCAGGCGCAGATCGGGCTTTTCGGCCTTGATGCCCTCGACGGCATCACCGCCGCACGCATCGCGCACGCGCGGCTGTACGACGAATTGCTGGCGCCGCTTGCGCCGCACATCGTGCTGCCCCCGCGCGCTCCGGACGCGGTGCAGGTGTTCCATACCTATGTTGTCCAGGCCGAGCGCCGTGACGCGCTCATGGCGTTCCTTGCCGATCATGGGGTGGAGACGAAAATCCATTATCCGATACCCATCCATTTGCATAAAGCCGCGGCGCATCTCGGCCATAAAGCCGGCAGCTTCCCGGTGGCCGAAGAGCAGGCGCGGCGAATCGTCACGCTGCCGGTGAACCAGTATGTGACCGATGAACAGGTCCGGTACGTGGCCGCGACCATCGCGCAATTTTATCATTGCTAACGGGCGCCGTTATGCAGAAGCAACAAGACCTGCAAAAAACCGCCCACCGCATCCGGCGCGATGTGGTTGACGTTTGCGTTCCCAATGGCGCCGGCCATATCGCGCCGTCGCTTTCGAGCATCGACATCCTGGTCGCGCTGTATTACCGCGTGCTGCGGCGCACCCAAGACCCGGCTTGGGACGATCGCGACCGCCTGGTTTTTTCCAAAGCGCACGGCTGCTACGGACTGTATGCCATACTCGCGGACATCGGCTACCTTCCTGTCAACGAATGGCGCTCGTTTTATAAAGACAGCCGGCTTTCGGGATGCAGCGAGCGCCACCCGGCCTGGGGCATCGAGGCAAGCTGCGGATCGTTGGGCCACGGCCTGCCCATGGCAGCGGGCATCGCCTTCGGCGCGCGGCTGCAGGACCGCCACTACCGCGCCCACTGCATCGTGGGCGACGGCGAAATGCAGGAAGGCTCCATGTGGGAGGCGCTGCAATTCGCGGTGCGCCACGAACTCTCCAATTTGTGCGTGATCATCGACGCCAATGACCTGCAGGCAATGGACCGGCTCGATGCCATCCTCACGCTGCCGGGCCGGCGCGACGACCTGCGCCTCAAGACGCAGGCGTTCGGCTGCATTGTTGACGAATGCAATGGCCACGATCCCGACCGCATCGCCGCGATACTCGAAGGCTGGTCCGCGACCGGCCCTTCCCTGCGCGCACCGCAGGTGCTCATCGCCCGCACCATAAAGGGATATGGCCTTTCCTGCATGGAAAGCGTGCCCAAATACCATTTCCGCCTGCCCACGCCGGAGGAGCTGGCGCAGGGGAAACGCTATGAATAGCCGCAATGTCAATTGCCGCAAAGAAGTGGTGGACCGGCTGGTCCCCTTTGCCGAACGCGACCCTCGCATCGTGCTCCTCGTGTGCGACATGGGTTTCGGCGTCACCGACGGCTTCAAGGCGCGCTTTCCCGGCCGGATCTTCAATACCGGCATCATGGAGCAGGGCGTCGTAGGCATTGCCGCGGGCATGGCCATGACCGGGATGCTGCCGGTCGTCTATTCAATCGTCAATTTCCTCGCCTTCCGGTCCATAGAACAGGTCCGCAACGACGTGGTGCTGCAGAAACTGAATGTCAAGTTCATCGCCACGGGCGTCAACGACTATTTCCGGTTTCTGGGGCCGTCGCATTGCTGCGGCCAAGACGATATCGCAGCCATGAATCTGGTGCATATGCCCGTGTTCGACCCGTATGCCGATGACGCCAAACCGTTCGACCATATGGTGGAAGAGTGGATCACATCGCCGGAGGCGGGGTATCTGCGGGTTTAAGAGTTCGGGAGGTCAGAGGTTCAGAAGTCGGAGGTCGGTGGTCGGCGAACGCAGGCGATCGGTTCAAATGCAAATGGTTAACAATCAGTAGGGGCGAGAGAGTCTCTCGCCCATTAAGACCAATGGGGATACGATACTAATGAATTTCCATGTGTCACGGTCTTCAGGCCGTGTCTTATAATCGATATGGAAGGTTGATTTATGGAAAAATACATTCTTGACGGCACCAAGCTCGCCTGGCACAAGGACCGTGTTGACGCCTGGCTGCGCGGTGAACGTATCGCGCCCATCACCATCGACTGCGCGCTCACGCGCGCCTGCTCGTACCGCTGCGTCTACTGCTACGGCCTGCTGCAGTCGAACGATGAAAAGCGCATGACGCGCGACGTGATCTTCCGCTTCCTGGACGACGCCGCGGAAATCGGCGTCAAGGCGATCTCCTTTGTCAGCGACGGCGAAAGCACGTGCAGCCCGCACCTCGCCGACGCCATTGTCAAGGGCCGCGCCAACGGCCTGGACATGGCCCTGGGCACCAACGGCTGTCTGCTCAAGGAGCCGGACCTTTCGCGCATCCTGCCGGCACTCACCTATCTCCGATTCAACATTTCCGCCGCCGACCCCAAACGCTACTGCGAAATACACGGGGTCACCGAGAAGGCCTATGCCACCGTGCTGGCAAACATCCGGCGCTGCGTTGAGATCAAACGGCGGGACCATCTGGAGGTGACGCTGGGCCTGCAGATGGTGCTTCTGCCGCAGTTCGAAGACCAGATCATCCCGCTGGCAAACCTCGGCCGCGAACTGGGCGTGGATTATCTTGTGATCAAGCACTGCAGCGACGACGAGAAGGGCAGTCTGGGCGTGGACTACGGCGGCTACTTTGCGCTGGTCGACAAGCTCAAGGAGGCGGAAGCGCTCTCCGCGGATTCGTATCAGGTCAAGGCGAAGTGGTCCAAGATCCTCAGCGGCGGCAAGCGCGCGTATACGCAATGCTTCGGCCCGCCGTTCATCATGCAGTTTTCCGGCTCCGGCCTGGTGGCGCCCTGCGGCATGCTGTTCAACACGAAATACGCGAAATACCATATCGGCAACATCGCGGACACGCCGTTCAAGGAACTCTGGAAAAGCGACCGGTACTGGGAGGTCGTCAATCTGATCGCGTCGGACAAATTCGATGCCCAGACCATGTGCGGGTCGCTCTGTCTGCAGCATAAAGTAAACGAGCTGCTGTGGGACATCAAACGGGGCGCGGCGGTGCTGCACGACCCCAAAGGCCCGCCGCCGCCGCATGTGAATTTCATCTGAACCTTCCACCGCGGAGAACGCAGAGACCGCGGAGGAAATCAGGAAAACACGCCGGGGAAATTATTCCGGATTATTTTGATTTCTCTGCGCTCTCGGCGACCTCTGCGGTTAACCATCTTTATGATCCACGCTCCATTCACCCTCGCCGCCAAGTGCGCGCCCGAACCGGCGCTGCTGAGCGCCATTGCCAAAGCGGGCATCACCGCCGTGGAAATCTACACCGACGGCCGCATTCTCGCCAAACCCTCGGCGGCCATCCGCGCCTGCCGCGCCTTTGACCTGCGCTATGCCGTGCACGCGCCGGTGTTCGCGCATGATCTGCCCGGGCTCATCAACGTATGCAAAGCGCTGGATGCGGAGGTCTGCGTGCTCCACACCATCTATTTCGAGGACGAATGGAAGGCCATCGCCCGCGCATTCTCGAAACTCAAGACGCGGCCCTGCGTGGAAAACTCCGCGACCGTGCTGGAACCGTCCCGCTACATGCGGCGCTATGGCTTCGGCCTGTGCCTGGACCTGGAGCACCTGGAATTGGAGATCCACGGGGTTTTCGAAGAAGAATGGCTGCGGGCCGTTGCGCTGGCGTCGCATGTACATGCAACGGCCTATGCGCCGCACAGCACGCGCTGGCATTCCCATCTGCATCATGACCCGCGGCATTCGCGCCGCCTCCTGGACCTGCTTTTCAAGGCGGGATATCGCGGCATGGTGGTGTCCGAAGCGCGAATACAACAGCAGACCTTCGGCGAATTCAGGCGGCTCAAAACCTTTGTTGATCGCTGGCGGATGGCACATGAAAATCGATAAAATCGGACTGTTCGGAAAACGATTGACTTCCTATGATGACGCCATGCTGTTCGGGCTTGCCGAGGGCTTTCGGCGCTGCGGCGTTGAGCCCTTTACGATGACGCGATTGCTCGATCCGCCTAAGCTGCTCTCCTTCTGCAAATATCATACTGTTTCGGTTATCCTCGAAATCAATCGGACGCGCAATCAAATTCCAGCTCTTTCCCCATCAATCACTCATGTCGCCTGGCTGCAGGACCCGGTCACGCCGGAACGGCGGGAACCCAGCCGCAGCGAAATCACCTATTATCTGACCAGCCCGGATGTCCTTGGCTACGACACGACGAACGTGAAGGGTTTGACCGGCATATTATATACCGGCGTTTCAACGGCCTATCTGGCATCGCCGCCCGCGGAACCGCTGTCTGATTTCTCTTTTGTCGGATACCTGCCTGGTCCGCTCCCGGCCGAATGGCGCAGCCAGCCGATGTTGGCGAATATGCCGAAGCCGACGCTCGGAGAGGTCGTTGATGCCTTCTCCGCCTGGTATCGTTCGGCGCGAAAAACCATGACGTTTGGTGATCTTCACACCAGCCGGCTGGAGAAACAAATACGCGACGTTATGGCCGAGGCCTTCGGCGTTCCTTTTGGGGCGCCCTTTCGCCATCACAATATTCCGCTGGTTTTTGAGCAATACGTTGTCCGCGCACTTGACAGGATGCTGGTTATCGATGCGGTGCTGACCGTTTCCAAATCCATGCGAATATACGGTCTTCCCTATTGGACGCTGTGGGAGCGCTATCGGCCGTATTACCGGAAATATCTCATCGCCGCCGATGATATGGCTTTCGTGTATCGCACAACGCGGCTTAACCTGCACAGCAATCCGAACGGCTTCGGCATGCATGCCCGCGTACTCGATTGCATGGGATGCGGACAGGCGATTCTCGTTAATGAATCCCCGTACGACCAGTTGCCGGGAGGCATTCGCACGGAATTCGAGCCCCATGCGCACTACATTCCATATACCGTCGACACCCTCGCCGAAACAGCCCAACGCTGGCTTTCCGATGAAAAAGAACGTCGCTATATCGGCGAACAGGCGCGAAAGATTATTCTTGAGAAACATAGCTGGCAGCATCGTGCCATGCAGATTATCGATGACTTGCAAAGGATTGAATCATGAAAGGCCCGGTCATCAGCATCATTATGCCGGCTTTCAATCAAGCGCGCTTCATCAGCCGGGCTATTGAAAGCATACTATCGCAGGATTTTGGTCGCTGGAACCTCATCATTGTCAATGACGCGTCAACGGATGAGACCGACCGCATTGTCCGCCCCTATTTGCACGACCGGCGCATCGCGTATGGTCTTAATGAATCAACAAAAGGGACGTACGCCTGTATTGATATGGGCATCGATTACGCCGCAACCCCGTACTGGGCGTCGTTGCCGGCCGACGCCTGGTACGCGCCTGGCGCATTCGCGAAACTATTCGTCGCCTCGCAGGATAATCCGCAGGCAGCCATTGTCTATGGAAAATATCATCAGGTCGACGATGCCGGTTCGCGGACCGACCCGCCGGCAGGCCGCGGATGGCAGCCCGCCGTGCGAAAAGAACGCAAAAGCGATTTCGCGGATTTGCTGCGCTTCGATTGCTATATCAACACCGCGATGGCGTTTGTCAGAAAAGAAATTTTCGATTATTATTCATTTGACACCTCACTGCGCGCGACCGATCACGAGCTGATGGTCCGGCTTGCGCAGGATGGCGCCGAATTCCGGTTTGTCGATGAAGATCTCGGCGCCCTTCGATGGGAAGAAGGACCGGTTTGCGATGCCGCCGCCGCCGTGCGATTGCGCGACCATATTGAAATGCTGGAACGGTTCGTGGTGCCGGCGAATTGTGCGCGGCTGAAAGGGTATGAAGATGAACTTGTGCGCCTGTTGCAGTCCAAAATTTCGGCCCTGAAGCGCGCTGATCCCGCCGCGGAGAAAACCGTCATCCCCATGCTGCGGTCCCGCATGGATGCTGTCATGGAAAGCATTCGCGGAATCGCATCCCGACCATCAATAACCGTTCCGTCAAAGATGCGCCATGCGAAATTCCCATTCGTTTCCGCTGTTCCGTCCGCCGGAAGCCGGCCGGAAATTTCCATCGACCGCTTCATGGAACAGGTGGTTCTGCTCGTGGAGCAGGGAAAAAACGCGGAGGCTCTTGCCTTGTACGACACACACCGCGCCGGCTACGGCGAGCATCCCGACCTGGCGCGGTTCGATACGCTCATCGGCGGCATGCGCCGGACAAAATCCCCGCCGGCCTGACGCCCGGCGTCACTCGAGGACCACCTCAAACATCACCGGCCAGTTCTTGCCGGTGAGATAAAAATGGTCGGTTGACGGATCATAGGCAATGCCGTTGAGGACACGGTCGGGGTTTGTGACGCCCGCTTTGCGTATCAGCTCGCGGCAGTCATACGCGGCGGTCACCTCGCCCGACGCGATATCGATCGCATAGACAAAATCGTTATACCACACATTGGCGTAAATCTTTTCTCGCGCGAATTCGAGTTCGTTGAGCTTTGTCAACGGCTTGCCGCGGAACGTGACGGGCTGCCGCCCGACCAGGGCGAAATGCGTGTCGCGCCAGTAGAGCGTATCGCTGCCGTTGCTCATGATAAAGCGCTGCAACGCATCCGCTGTCAGCCCCCAGCCTTCGCCCTCATAGGCATATCGCCCCACGGGCTTGAGCGACATTGCCGACCAGACAATGGCGTACTGGGTTTTCCAGGTGAGTTGCACATAATAGGCGCCCATGCGCGCAAGGCCTTCGGCGAAAACCGTGTCCACGCGGATTTTCTTTTCCACAACGCCCGTGGCGGCATTGATCACGCGCAATGTTGATTTGCCTTCCAGGCCCGCGCTCTCATACAGCTTCTTATTGGCATAAAAAAGGCCCTGTGTAAACGCGGCGGTATCATGCGGGAATATCCGGACGATCTGCGGAATGCTCGTTGGCACCGCAGCCAACACCGGCAAAAGGGGCTCCTTGGGCTGTATCTGCGACTGGCGGCAGCCGGCCATGAGCACGGCCACGATCAGCAGCGCCATGCCGCGCGCGATCATCGCCGCTATCTGAGGATTGCCCATCATATGCACCATTCCAAATATATCCCGCTATCGGGGCCGCACAACCAAACCTCTGGACAGCCGGCCTGAACGCAACGTATAATCATATGTCGTGGGCGCGGAAGACCGCGCTGATCCATTGTACACTGAAGGAGAATTATATGTCAATGTTCCGGTCCATCATGTTCCTGGCGCTGGCGGCGGTGGCCGCACTGGCCCAGCAATCCTCCCCGGACACGCGAGAGAACATCGCCGTGCTCACGCTTAAAAACGGCGCCGGCGTGTCCGCCCCCGACGCCGAACTCATCTCCGACCGCCTGCGCGGGGAATTTTTCAATACCGGCAAGGTCAATGTGATGGAACGCGAGCAGATGCAGGACGTGCTCAAGGAGCAGGGGTTCCAGCAGACCGGCGCCTGCACCGACGAAGCCTGCCTGGTGCAGATGGGCCAGTTGCTGGGCGTGAAAAAACTCGCGACCGGCTCCATCGGCAAACTGGGCTCCATGTTCATGATCAACATGCGCATGGTGGATGTGCAGACCGGCAAGATCACGCGCGTGGTTTCGCGCGATATCGACGGCGGCATCGAAGATGTCGTGGGCCATTTGCGCTCGATCTGCGACGAACTCACGGGCGACGTGGGCGCGAAAACCGCCGCGGCGCCGGAACAGAAAAAAGCAGCGCCGCAGAAGGAAGAACACGCGGCTGAGCCGGAGAAAACCAGCGAGGCGCCGGCAGTGGCGCTGAGCGACCGGGCGGAGAAGAATAAAAACCGCGGGGGGATACAGTTGAAATTCGTATTGCGCGGAGTGATGAAGGAGAGTGATAAATTTGACATGACCGATGAGTATGGCACCTACGGATATGCGACAAGCACAAGTACTCTCGATGTCAGCAGCGATGATTGGTCATATGCCGACCCGCTCAGGCTTACGGGTGGCCAGATTAAATTCATGATTCGCGCGGGAAAAGTTTTAACGGTAGATCTTGGCATGGGATTTATAAACGGATCCCGCAAATATGGCAAGGAGCCGGTGTCGCCTGTGTATTACTCCGATACCGGAATGCAGATCGACGAAAATATCGGGTCCTATTCATTCATGACCGGTTTAACCTTTGTAAAACGATGGTATCCCATTAAACTCAATATCGGCATCATGCTTGACGCCGATCTGATGGCTGGAATCGCTTCGGTGACCGCTTTTGACGGATACGGCTATCAGGTATGGGAAAAAAA
>Ga0315279_10003848_pt1 | contig 20576 bp, 13 predicted proteins | sample YL17G06_20_MG_FD_203694 | JGI IMG/M metagenome (GOLD analysis project Ga0315279, IMG submission 203694) | Sediment microbial communities from Yellowstone Lake, YNP, Wyoming, USA - YL17G06_20 | ecosystem: Environmental > Aquatic > Freshwater > Lake > Sediment | place: USA: Wyoming | collected... | reverse complement strand
ACTTTCATTCTCCAAGAAGCTTAGTAATCACATTGGCGCTATCAAATATTTCATTTGTCACTATAATCTTGATAAAGCATTACGTGTATAGCACTACCACATAGACGTTGCATGTATCCGTCCATAAGAACAAATCGGGCAAAATTTGTTGAAAAGCCATCTCATCCCTCCGTAAATAGTTTTAGTTTTTAGTAGTTTAGAGCCTTACAGGTTCCATTTTGAAAATTCCTTTCGTTAAAACTTACTAATTGTAACCCTTTTTTATCATACCCCACGTTGCAGATGATTTTCCCTGTGGTTCAACATCTGCTAGTGCTCCCAGATAGTTCATTACATTCTCGTGCAGTTTTATCATATTATTGCTATATTTGCATTTCTCATCAACCGAACGAAAAACAGTAAAGCGCCAGCCGCTAGTAAGAATAGTTCCGTTGCCTACCTTATACTCGACCATCGGAGTAACTTGCCCAAACCATGCCTGTGGGTGTGGTTCTTGATATTCCATTACTATTACAGTTCCGCCTTTGGCAGGACCATTCGGGTAAAAATCCGACATGCAATCATGTCCATAGCAGTCAATATTAAACCCTTTTACGGGGTCAGCGCCCATCTTATCGAATCCAGCGAATAGTTGATGTTTTTCCTGACCGGGTGCCGCTATGACTCCACTAACAGCGTGATCTGCGTTAGGAGCACACAATCTTGGTTCTACCTTCTCAAGTCCGAGGTCAAATACGTAATGAAGTGCCACCTGACTTAAAAATAGCGAGCCTCCTCCTTTGACATAGTTCAAAAACGCATCCTTAGTTGCACTGTCAAGAAAAACAGCAGGTATAGTTTGAGCGTTTGCTCTATGCCACCAGACTATCTGAAAGTCCTCAAGCTTGACAGATTTTCCAGCGTCATCCTTAAATTTTCCAGCACCAGCGGGATGTATAAGGGTAGTTCCGTTATTCTGCGTTGCCCAATTGTATTCCGATTCATCCTCGACAGGCACTTGATCTTCAGCTTCCAGAAATGCCAATTTATAAGACATACTAAAAGCCGGATTACCCAAAAACAAAAGCAAGATCAAAGCAAAACCGAAAGTTAAGAAGATGTAAGATTTTAATAGATTTTTCATGGTAACGCTGATATGCCAAGAAACGATGGGAAATTCGCCTTAACATACCGACTCCTTTCTTTGCTTAAAAAGTTTCAGGGCTACACGTACTTAAGTTTCCCGTTATTAAGTACGTAATATGAATACACAGAAAATAGATTTCCATGATTATATTTTACTGAAAGTCAACGAGGAATATCAATAGAGAAAAACAGAAAATTTATACAAATTGCAAAATTCATCACCTTGACAAGCACAGTAACCACAAGTATAATATCTTACAGACACAGTGAGTATAATTTTCAGTACCTACTACTGAGAAACGTGATTTATAGACAATCATTGATAATACTTTGTTTATTTCCAACCTGATAAACTTAACGTAGATTTTGAATCTCCTTTTGAAAGCAGGATGAATATTAATCAATATATACGAGAGGAATTGTATTGATGGAGTTATGGCATGGATAAAAAGCAACTTACTTGGTCAGAAGCAATTGAAAAAGTGATGATAAATAATGGATATTTTGCTACTCTAAAACAATTGTATGAGGAAGCGCCAAAAGTCAAAACATATATAGGTAAGACACCTGATAACACAATTAGAGAAAAAGTGCAAAGAGATGAAAGATTTACGAAAATAATGCCAGGGTTGTGGGCATTGTCTGAATATTTACATAAGCTACCTAGACACCTCAATCCACTGATTCAAAAAAGCGAGATAGAGCAAATAGAAATAAACCATGCTTTGATTCAAGGCTATATGATACAAATCGGAAATATGAAAGGATACAAAACATATTCTCCAAATAAAAATGCACTATTTCTTAATGAAAAATTGGGAGATATTACTTCAATTGATAAATGTCCTTCTTTTACTTACGATTCTGTATTGCAATATGTAAAAAATATTGATGTTATATGGTTTAATGAAAGAAAATACCCATCAAACGTGATTGAGGTAGAACATACTACGAACTTCAGAAATTCATTTTTAAAATTTCTTGAACTTCAGGATTTTGCTACGGATATGACTATTGTTGCTCCACAAGATAGACGAGAGCAATTTGAAAGAGAAATTTCAAGACCAGCTTTCGATGCAATTGGTAAGAAAGTAGTTTTCCGTGGTTATGATTATATTGAGAAAAATTATTCCGCATCAATGATATTAAAATCTTTTTCATTATGAACACAGAAATTGAACAAACACTAGAGTTTGATAAAATAAAAGAATCAATAGCACGGCATACTGTTTCAGAGCTTGGTAAGTCTCTTGCCGATAGCCTGAAGCCTGTTACTGACGTATATCAGATCGAACGGATGCTGAATATTTGTAGCGAGTGTAAAATGATCAACACTATCGAAGGCGGGCTCCCATTGACAGGCTTATACGATATTCGACCAATATTAAAAAAAGCGTCGGTAATAGGAACCATTCTGGAAACAGAAGAGCTTTTGCGAGTTGCATCCACAGCCAGAGTCGCCAGAAATATGAAGTCCTTCGCCAGAGACTTATCCGAAAAATATCCTCTTATTTATGAGATCATTGAAAACCTGCACGTCTTTGCCCCTATTGAAGAAGCAATAAATAACTGCATAGACCCTGATGGAGAAATACTTGACAGCGCAAGCCCTGAACTTCATAGAATCCGAAGACAGATCGTTATAGTAAGAGATAAAATAACAAGATCGCTAGGAAACATCCTGCGTTCCTCACAATACCAGTCAGCTATTCAGGAGGACGTGATCACTCTTAGGAACGATAGATATGTTATTCCCGTTAAGCAGAACCTCAGAGCAACCGTGCCGGGTGTCATTCAGGGAAGATCAGCCAGCGGAATCACAGCATTCGTAGAGCCTACCCAAGTCGTCGAACTCAACAATCAACTGCATGAGCTAATTAGCGATGAATTGAGGGAAATAAGACGGATACTCAAAGATTTGACAGACAGAGTGCATCAGGTTTTACCAGAGCTTGATGCGACTGTGCAAATTTTATCAGAATTAGATTTGATAAACGCTAAAGCAATATTTTGCTTGAAAATTGTAACAACAAGACCAGAAATAAATAACAATGGATACATCAAAATCACGCAGGCAAGACACCCGCTTTTACAGATGAAGATCGCCGAGAGAGCAAGATCATTCGATAATCAAGAGACCAGCGCACCAGAAAAGGTTATTCCTATTGACTTTCACATTGGATATGACTTTGACACACTGGTTATCACCGGACCCAATACCGGTGGAAAAACCGTAGCATTAAAGACCATAGGCTTATTGACGCTAATGATGCAGATAGGACTGCACGTTCCAGCGGGTGAAGGAAGCCTGATGGCAGTTTTCAAAGAAGTTTTTGCAGACATTGGTGACGAACAGAGCATTGAGCAAAACCTTAGTACTTTTTCTTCCCATATAACAAGAGTTATAAGAATCATGAATCAGTTGGACGATTCCTCACTCGTTTTGCTTGATGAGCTTGGCGCAGGAACGGAACCATCAGAAGGCGCCGCTCTTGGTATGGCGATGCTGGATTATCTCCATTCCAGAGGTGTCAGGACAATCGCCACAACCCATCACGATTCGCTAAAAGCTCACGTACATTCTCAGGATGGTATGCAAAACGCATCCGTCTCTTTTGACTTGATAACCCTAAAACCGACTTACGAGTTAAGAATAGGGATGCCCGGCAGTAGCAACGCTCTCAAAATAGCAGACAGATTAGGATTATCTAAAGAGATAATAGATATGGCAAGGAGTTATCTTAGCCCGCAGAACGTACAGATAACTGACTTACTCCAGACCGTTGAAGAAATGCAGCGTGATCTGGAAGAAAAAAAGCGAGAGTCTGATGAAAAGGCGCTTTCCGCATCCAAAATCCAGCAAGAGCAAGAGCAACTTCTGAATCAAATAAAGGGTAAGAGAAAAGATGTAGAGCGAGAAGCCCTTAACGAAGCGGCAAAGATCATTCAAAAAGCCAAAAATCTAGCAGAAAGCGTAATAGCCGAGATACAAAAAGAAAAAGCATCTACTGAAAGTGTCCGCCGAACCCAGCGGACCTTAACGAAAGCCCGTGACGAAATTACAGAGGCGGTCCAGCGTACTTCTCATATCGAAACGCCAGATAGCAGAATCAACAGAGAAGGCAGAAAGCCAAACCGTGATGAATTGAAAATCGGAGATGAGGTATATGTAAAAAACCTGCAATGCTACGGAACTTTATCATCTCTTCCAGATGCAAAAGATATGGTACAGGTAGTAGCAGGCAATGCTAAGATCAACGTTTCGCTTTCTGAAATCCTTATCCAGAAACCATCCGAAAAGAAAGTAGATTCATCTAAGTCCAACTTCGTAAAATTACAGAGCTCAAAACAGTCGGGCATATCAAGCACCATAAACATTCGAGGATTCAGAGCTAACGAGGCAATCGAGAAGACAGACAAATTCCTTGATGACGCATCCATTGCGGGTCTGTCGTCAATATCAATAATACACGGTGTTGGATCAGGGGCATTGCGTGAGGCAGTATCAAATCTTTTGAGTGAACACCCACAAGTAGCGAAATTCTACCCGGCGCCTCAAAGCGAAGGCGGACATGGCGTAACTGTGGTACAGTTGAGATAGTTTTTAATTTCGGATAATATGTAATTGTAAAAAAGACAGGGGTGGTCCGAAATGGGTTAGAGCATTAATGTTGACAATGGCAAGTATGAGTAGTAATATATCATTAATCTAAAGCTTGGTTTGCGGGAATTGCTTCTTATTATTTCAGTCAAAGAAGTGAGCCTTTTATGAGAAAATTCATTTTTTTTGTTTACTTATCTTGACTTCATGGTTTCAAACGACAAGGGATCGATCGGGAGGGGATTGCAAATGGAATGGAAAACAAGGCAGACAGCGAATGGCAAGGGAAATGAGTATGGTGCTATCACGTGTGGGAAGAAGATTTTAAACCATCATTTCATGTTTAGCACTGTGTTGATAGGTATTGTTTTTTTATTTATATGCGAAGGTCCCGCTTTGGGGTTTTCTGATAAGCCGATAATGCGCCTGGGAAGAGGTTACATCTCCGGCAATGTGATATATTCACTCGATGGCAAATATATTGCTGTTGGAACATCCATAGGCATAGAATTACTTGATGCAAGCAGTTTAGAGATAGTAAAGCTATTTGAAGGGCATACAAACTATGTCATCTCTGTATCCTTCAGCCCAGATGGGCGGACGCTGGCTTCGGGGTCTGATGACACCATCAAGCTATGGGACGTTGCGACAGGCAAAGAGATTGCCACGCTTAAAGGACATACAGACTATGTGTATTCCGTATCTTTCAGCCCTGATGGTCGGATGCTGGCTTCGGGGTCTTGGGATCACACCATCAAGCTATGGGACGTTGCGACATTCAAGGAGATTGCCACGCTTAAAGGACATACAAGCGAGGTGAGTTCCGTATCCTTCAGCCCAGATGGGCGGATGCTGGCTTCGGGGTCTCGGGATCACACCATCAAGCTATGGGACGTTGCGACATTCAAGGAGATCGCCACGCTTAAAGGACATACAAGCGAGGTGAGTTCCGTATCCTTCAGCCCAGATGGTCGGATGCTGGCTTCGGGGTCTTGGGATCACACCATCAAGCTATGGGACGTTGCGACATTCAAGGAGATTGCCACGCTTAAAGGACATACAAGCTCTGTGGAGTCCGTATCCTTCAGCCCTGATGGTAAGACACTTGCTTCGGGGTCTGATGATTACACCATCAAGCTATGGGACGTTGCGACAGGCAAAGAGATTGCCACGCTTAAAGGACATACAAGATATGTGATGTCCATATCCTTCAGCCCTGATGGTCGGACGCTGGCTTCGGGGTCTGAGGATAAAAACATCAAGCTATGGGACGTTGCGACAGGCAAAGAGATTGCCACGCTTAAAGGACATACAAGCTATGTGGAGTCCGTATCCTTCAGTCCTGATGGGCGGACGCTGGCTTCGGGGTCTGCGGATAATACCATCAAGCTGTGGGACATTGCGACAGGCAAAGAAATTGCCACACTTAAAGGACATACAGACGGTGTGAGTTCCGTATCCTTCAGTCCTGATGGGCGGACGCTGGCTTCGGGGTCTGATGATAGCACCTTCAAGCTATGGGACGTTGCGACAGGCAAGGAGATTGCCGCGATTAAAGGACATACACACGGTGTGAGTTCCATATCCTTCAGCCCAGATGGTCGGACGTTGGCTTCGGGGTCTGGGGATTATACCAATACCATCAAGGATAATACCATCAAGCTATGGAACGTTGCGACAGGCAAGGAGATTACCACGCTTAAAGGACATACATACGGTGTGAGTTCCATATCCTTCAGCCCAGATGGTCGGACGCTGGCTTCGGGGTCTGTGGATGATACCATCAAGCTATGGGACATTGCGACAGGCAAAGAGATTGCCACGCTTAAAGGACATACAGACTATGTGAATTCCGTATCCTTCAGTCCTGATGGGCGGACGCTGGCTTCGGGGTCAAGTGACGGCACTATCTTAATATGGGATATCAGTGTTGCTCCCAGAAGCAATATAGCACCACTTTTATCCAACGGCATAGTGACACCGCTAACGGGTGAAAAGAATACAGAGTTCACCTTTAAGGTCACTTATACCGATGCCGACGACGATATCCCATTCAGTATAACGGTAAAGATAGATGATGATACCCCTAAAGAGATGATCCCTGTGGATGAGAAAGATACCAATTACGCAGATGGTAAAGAATATCAATACGTGACGAAGTTGAGCCCGGGAGAGCATAAGTACTCGTTTACTGCAAGTGATTGGAAGTCAGATGCTACGGGAGATACAACTCCACATACTGGACCGACAGTTACTAATAGGGCACCGGCATTATCAAGTGGCAGTGTAACACCGGAAACAGGTCACCGGAATACTGAGTTTGTATTCAAGGTAACATACACAGATGCTGACGGAGATGCGCCGTCAGGTGTCACAGTGAAGATAGACGAAGGTGAGCAAGTGAAGATGGAGAGAAAGGATGGTCAGGATTACACCAAAGGTGTGGTTTATGTATACAGGGCGAACCTGAAGCAGGGGAAGCACAGCTACGTCTTTTCATCCAGCGATGGTATGTCAAATGCGACCGGGGATATAGCTATTCACTCTGGACCGTTAGTGGTAGAAAATACTGCTCCTATGCTATCTAATGGATCCTTATCGCCCCAGACAGGGACCAAGATCACCGAATTTCGTTTTGCCGTCATTTACTCGGATAGAGATAATGATCAACCATCAGCAATTACTATAACAATAGATGGCAATCCACCTCAAAGCATGTCTGTGGTTAATCAACTTGATAATGATTACACGGATGGGGTCGTATACGAATACAAAACTAAGCTAAACGTAGGCGCTCATACATATACTTTTTCAGCAAAGGATTGGTCAGCGGATGCAACAGGGGATACGCTTTCCCACTCTGGTCCCACTGTCACTGTTTCTAACTCTCCATCAGTTCTTTCCAATGGTAGTGTCATGCCACAAATCGGCATGCCAGAAACAGAATTTACCTTTATGGTTCTTTACACAAGTCCAGATAACGAACCGCCGTCAGAAATCACTGTAAAAATAGATGGTGAGTTAAAAAAAATGGTTCCTCCTGACAAGGGAACTATTGACTATACAAAAGGGGTCACATACCAATATAAGACAAAGATGGCGTTGGGGACACATACATACGCATTTTCTGCAAAAAGTGGAGAAAAAACCGCAGTGGGTGATACGGTTTCTCATTCGGGTCCCCTTGTATCAGATATTTTCATTCTCTCCCCTGGAAGTTGGAATGGGTCCACAAGCCAGAAGAATACAGTTTCATTTACTGTTTCAGTGGATGGAAAATCTATCACAGATTTCAGGATGTCCGTAGATACATACCTGCAAATCACAGTAACCGTTGACGGACGCACTGAAACTGAAAGCCATTGGGGAACAATATCCGGAACTATTCCACAAATGTCCATATCTGGTAAAAGTTTCAGCGGATCCATCACAAATGAGGTTTCTCTTGAAACATTGGATGGTACGAGAAAAGGAACAGCAACAGCAAGAATTTCCGGTACATTCACTTCACCTACCACAGTGGAAGGTACGTTCTCCGGCATTTATCCAGAAACTGTTATAAGAAAGCCACCGCCCGGCGGTTTGTTCCCCTGGGTACAACAGCTAACTCTTATGGGTTCCGGATCATTGAACGCTTCTGTTCCCTCATCCATAGTAATTAAAGAACCGAATGACGGCGCACTCCTGAACCTTTCAACAGTAAAAATTTCCGGTGTTGCGGCTGGTCCATTGGTCAATTCAGCCGAGGTCAATGGAAAACCTGTTCAAATCGCTGATGGATCGTTCTCAACAATCATGCCTTTAGTAGAGGGAATGAATTCTATCAATTTGACTGCCTTCGACTCTAGCAAAAATATTGTAGGCACTTACAGCATCCAAGTAACCTCAGACATCACTCCGCCTGTGGTAACTATAACTGAACCCAAAAATGGATTAATAACCGAGAATGGTAAGATAATCGTTAAAGGAACGATAGATGATCCATCCATTCTATATGTTGACGTCAATGGTGTTCCTGTTTGCGTATCAAATGGGCAATTCACAACAACAACCTCATTGACAGGCGGTGTCAACCTTATCACTGCAAATACAACTGATAAAGCAGGGAATGTGGGAAAAGCAGAAATATCTGTGACGTTTAAGCCATCAACACCCTGGGATGTGAATCGTGATGGTATAGTGGATATACTTGACCTTACGCTTGTCGCTCAACATTTCGGCGAATCACCACCAAAAGATGCAAAAGCGGATGTCAATGATGATGGGAGAGTAGATATTCTTGACCTTGTTCTGGTTGGGAAGCACTTTGGTGAGAAGACCAGTTCAACTCCACCTGCTACACCACCCAGGATCATTGCATCAGAGTCAACTGCAGTATGGCTAAAAACAGAGCGGCTGGAACCGAATACGCAAAGTCAACTCCTATATATATCTGTTATGGCAAACGATACTAAGGACTTGTATGGTTTCCAGTTCGATCTGGTATTCCCAACAGAAGCACTTGAGGTTGTTTCAGTATCAGAGGGTGAACTGCTTAGAAAGGGCACAAACAGCACATACTGGCAACCCCCACAGATAAACAACAGGACTGGCAAAATAACCAATACTGCCGGCGTCAGGATCGCAACCGCCACAGGCATTAACGAGGGCGGCGTGCTGGCAACCATTACCTTTAGATTAAAGTCCACTAATTTATTCCCGTCAGGCGAATTGATACTTGAGAACACGAAGTTAATCAATTCCAGAGGTGTTCAGTTCTCCGTGTTGCAGAAGGTATTCCCGTTAGAAGGTTTTATCATACCTGCAAGACCGGAGCTTTGTCAGAATTATCCTAATCCGTTTAATCCTGATACGTGGATACCTTATAAACTAGCAGAGCAAGGAAAAGTGACCATTCGCATCTATAATCAGACAGGTCAATTGGTAAGACAACTCGATCTTGGGTACAAGGAAGCTGGCATCTACCTGTCTAAGGAAAGGGCGGCACACTGGGATGGGCAGAATGAAATGGGAGAATATGTGTCAAGTGGTATATATTTCTATCAGCTTCAGACTGGCAAATTCAGCACAACAAAGAAATTTGTGATGCTGAAATAGTATCAAATGACCAGATGATGTAAGGCTATGATTGTAATGGATGCTTTTTATGCATAACTATCGGTTGTTCTGAGAGGTAAAGAAAAATGAAGTGGATTACAAGAGAAAACGCTAATGTTGACAGAGTTGCCTGCCCATGGCTGATAAAGAGATTTATTGATAAAGATGCGGAATTCATATTCGTTCCAAGAGATCAGGTTCTTGAAATAGCAAAAAAAGAAAATGCTCATTCTTATGATGCCGAAGGTGCAGAATTTAACCATAAGGACAGGAAATGCACGTTTGACGCCCTCATAGAAGCATATAAACTTGATGATCCTGCTTTATTAATGTTAGCCAAAATCGTAAACGGTGCGGATACTTCTAATCCCGATGCACCACCTGAATCAGCAGGATTAAAAGCAATTGCTTATGGCTTTGCTTTAACAGTTCCAGATGACCATCGCAAGATTGAGTTAGAAACTCCAATGTATGATGGGCTTTATGAGTGGTGCAAACGTCAGTTGAACAAATAACGGAGAGCTAAATTGTCAGTAGGAACTATTACAGATAATATAAAAGAAGAGATTAAAAGCCGCTGTGACATCGTGGATGTGATATCAGAATATATACCACTCAAACAGCAAGGTAAGGGTTTCATAGGACTATGCCCATTCCACGATGATAAAAAGCCTTCTCTCAACGTAAGTCGTAACCTTCAGATATTTAAATGCTATTCATGCAATGCGGCTGGCGATGTATTTACATTTCTGATGAGATTTCAGAAAATGACCTATCCAGAAGCAGTAAAGTCCCTTGCCGCAAGGTGCGGAGTCGTAATCTCTGAGGCAACACAGGAAGAAAAAGCATCCACTCAGCTTAAAGATGATATTAAAAACCTGAACAAATTTGCAGTAGATTATTACCATAAATTACTTTTAAATTCACCAGCAAGCAATACAGCCTTGACATACCTAAAAAAACGTGGTATTGAAGATAATACAATAACGAATTTCAAACTCGGGTTCTCCCTTTCAAGTTGGGATGACTTCTTGAAGGCGAGCAAAAAAGCCGGTTTCTCTCCACAAACCATTATGCAGGGAGGGTTCATACTCGAAGGAAAAAATCAGGGAAATCATTACGACAGGTTTCGTGGGCGTATCATGTTCCCGATATTTGATACTAAAGGTGAGCCGATAGCTTTCGGAGGACGTATTCTCGAAGCCAAAGAATCTGATGCTAAATACATAAATTCTCCTGAAACACCTCTTTACAGCAAGAGTAAAACATTGTATAATCTGAACCTAGCACAGAGAGCGATCCAAAAAGAGGGGAGTACAGTGCTTGTTGAGGGATACATGGACGCCATCGCTTGTTTTCAGGCTAACGTTCACAACGTGATCGCATCACTGGGTACGTCTCTCACGGAAACTCACGTTAAGTTGCTAAAGCGTTATACAGAAGAAGTAGTGATCGCTTATGATTCCGACAAAGCAGGCGCAGACGCCACTTCCAGAGGTATGAATCTTCTGGTCAAGGGTGACTTCAGAGTTAGGGTTTTGACAATTCCATCGGGCAAAGACCCTGACGATTTTATACGTGAGAATGGCTCTGAAGCTTTTAGCAAGCTACTTTCAGGTGCATCTGATCTAGTTGAATACAAGATAGACAGGATTCAAAAACAGAGCGGTATTGATAACGCCGATGGAAAAAAGCAGGCAGTGAACGATCTGGTAATAACTCTCGCCAGCATGAGTAATCAGGTTGAAAGAAGCGAATACGTAAAAAAGTGTGCAGAAAGACTAGATGTAGAGGAAGATTATATATGGCAATTACTAAACAAACAGGGCGCTGGTAAGCATATAGAGCGTTCTACTCAGCCAACGGTAAAACCCTCTATAAAAAAAAGTGCAAAAGAGTCAGTTGAACGGCTTTTAATCGAATGTTTAATTCAATATCCACAGTTTGTATCACAATCACAGCTTCGGTTGACAAAAGAGGATTTTTCCAACACTTGCCATACTGAACTGATAGAACTTCTATGGGGTATGGCTGATAAAAATGGAGGAGGATTAGAGCTTGGAGACTTAATAAACAGGTGTACGAGCAAAGAATCAAGAGATATTGTTTCCGGTCTGATCATGAAGAAACGTCCTCAATCGGAAGAAGACACTCAATTTAATGGAGAAGTTCAGTTTAATGCGTGTATGAATAAGATGGTGGAGTTCCGTAAACGAGAGGTTAAGCGTTCTGTTCGAAAAGAAAGTGCAGAGGACAAAATTGCAAAAGCTAGACGACTAATGGAAATAAGGCGGGGAAACACAACTATCTATTGAAAATTGCTATTTACTTGATATTTGGCTTCTAGGTTTCTGTTTTATAAACTGGGAGAAGCTTAATGCAATGAGACAGAAAAGTGGAATAGATGAAGAACTCATAAGTATTGGTAAAGAAGAGAATTATTTATCTTATAATGATGTTGGCGACGAATTGCCAGAGGAAGCTATCCCTCCAGACGAAATTGATGATGTGCTGGATGATTTGGAGGAGTTGGATATAGGATTGCTTGACGATTCCGAAGTCGAAGAACTCGAATCTATCGGAATGAATGACGTTGAAGAAAGCGATTCAAGCGATCTTGATGACTATGACAGAATGGATGGCGACCAGTTCTCAGATAGGGTCTCCAGATTTGACAACACTCTAAGGCTGTATCTAAGAGAAATGGGGCGTGTTCCGCTACTCAACAAAAAAGATGAAATCGAGATTTCTAGGCAAATTGAAGAAGGTCTGCATATAGTAAAGCAAGCAACATTTGATGTCCCCATAACCATATCAAAAGTAAAAACGCTTTGTTATAAAGCTATTGCCCGAAAGATCAGGTGTTCTGACGTAGTTGAGCTAGAGTTCAGCAGATCAACTGATACAGAGAAAGAATCCAAAGCCCTTGAGTATTTACAAAACAGGATGGCTCACGTCAGTGAAGTAGAATCTGAGATGGCAGTTCAGGAGAAACTACTCAAAGATAACCTGTCCCCAGGAACAAAGGCACTCCTTCTGGATCAACTCAATGCAAATAAACAGCATCTGATTAACACCATTAAGGACCTGAATCTATGTAGAGATGTTCTAAAAAGGATTATATCTCTCATAAAGTCAATTGCTGAAAGAATATCAGAAGCTAATAATGGAATATTGGAGATTGAAAATACTTCTAAATTATCAGCAGAAAGCATTATGCAGGCTGTGCGCAAAGTAGCGGTATATCAACAGCCTTATACAAAAAACGATGAATGGAAGAATATTTTTGAGTATAACGCAAGGCTGGTAATGGCGAAGAGAATCATCAATCGTTTAGAAAAAGAATCCGGGCTTTCACAATACAGAATAAAAGAAATCGTTGATCAGATTGAGCATGGGGAAAGCCTCTCTTACGAAGCAAAAATGAAGATCATCGAAGCAAATCTGCGCCTTGTTGTCAGCATAGCCAAGAAATATGCAAATAAAAGCTCAGGCCTTACGTTCCTCGACTTGATTCAGGAGGGTAACACTGGATTAATAAAGGCTGTTGACAGATTTAAATATCGCAAGGGATATAAATTCAGCACTTATGCAACGTGGTGGATACGGCAGGCAATAACTCGTGCAATGGCAGATCAGGCGAGGACAATACGTATTCCTGTACACATGATCGAGACCATAAACAAGCTCATCCGAACCTCTAAGAACCTTGTCAGCAGATTGGGTAGAGAACCCAACCATCAGGAACTTGCTGAAGAGATGAGTCTTTCTGTTGACAAGATAAGAGAAGTCCTGCGCATAGCGCAAGACCCTATTTCGCTGGAAATACCGGTAGGAGATGATGAGGAATCCCATCTCGGAGACTTCATTGAGGACAAAAATACGCAATGCCCGGCGAAGGAGGCTGTCTTCCGAATGTTATGCAAGCAGGTGCAAGAAGCTTTATATACCCTTTCAAAGCGAGAGGAACAAGTAATCAGCTTGAGATTTGGTATCAGTGACGGACAGCAGAGGACGCTTGAAGAAGTCGGCAGTGTTTTCAACGTCACTCGTGAGAGAGTCCGTCAAATAGAAGCCCAAGCCCTCAAGAAACTCCGTCATCCCACCAGAAGCGAAAAGCTAAGAGACTATCAAGACTGGTAAAGACTCGGAGGTTGGAGTAACGAGTAACGGGTAATGCCAAGACTAACAATTGACCGCATATCAGTCGAAGTGGCTCAAGGGTCAACAATCCTTGATTCCGCAAAAAAATTGGGTATTGATATACCAGTGCTTTGTTTAAAAGAGGGATGCCAGCCTCCAACATCCTGTATGGTGTGCATCGTAAAGGTCAAAAACCGCCTTATACCCTCCTGTGCCACAATAGCAGAGGATGGCATGGAGATCGAAAGCGAGACCGACGAGATACACGAAGCAAGACGCACCGCATTAGAACTACTTTTGAGCGATCATGCCGGTGACTGCATCGCCCCATGCCATAACATCTGTCCCGCAGGCATGAACATTCCGCTTATGATCCGCCAGATCGCCGAAGGTGATCTCAGAAATGCCATAATCACCGTCAAAAAGGATATATCGCTTCCCGCAGTTCTTGGGCGCATCTGTCCTGCGCCATGTGAAAAAGGATGCCGACGAGGTTTCTACGATAATCCCATATCAATTTGCCTACTGAAGCGTCATGTAGCGGATGTTGATTTAGCGTCAGAGCATCCGTATTTACCGCAATGTGAGCCTGCAAATGGAAGAAAGATAGCCATTATTGGCGCAGGTCCCGCAGGACTGTCCGCAACTTATTATCTGCTTCAAAAAGGTTATGCCTGCACAATCTTCGACGACCATGATAAGCCCGGTGGAGCATTGCAGTATGCCGTACCAAAAGATAGACTCCCCCGTATTATCCTTGATGCCGAAATTGATATTATTCACAAGCTTGGTGCAGAATTTCGTTTAAACACAAAGATCGATGAAGATATAAAAACCTTGCAAACAGATTATGATGCAATACTAATAGCAATCGGGCATAATGAGAATCAGTTCCTGAAAGAAATAAAAATAGACAGAAACAAATTACATACCAGCATTGAAGGAATATTCGTAGCAGGCAATGCACTTGGTCGTAGGACTAACATGGCAGTGCGTTCCGTTGCCGATGGAAAGCTATCCGCCAATTCCATTGACCAATATTTATCAGGTGTATCAGTAACAGGCTTCTATAAGCAGTTCACGACACGCATGGGAAAATTAACCGATGTAGAACTTCAGCATTTCGTAGCCAATACCAGCAAGGATCAGCGAATTGAGCCTTCGGGGAATAGCGGATTCTCAGAGCAATCCGCTTATGCGGAATCGCTTCGATGCCTCCATTGTGATTGCCGAAAAGCGGATAACTGCAAGCTGAGAGACTATTCCCATATTCACAATGCAGACCCAAATAAATATAAAGGTGAGCGCAGGCAATTTGAACAGCAGTGTCAGCATAAAGACATAATATATGAATCAGGTAAGTGCATCTCATGCGGGCTTTGCATTCAGATCACATCCAGAGCAAGAGAACCGTTGGGGCTTTCATTCATAGGTCGTGGTTTCAGCGTAAGGGTAGGAGTGCCATTTAACCGCACCATAGAAGAAGGACTCCAAAAAGTCGCAGAAGAATGTGTAGAAGCCTGCCCTACCGGCGCATTGGTATTTAAGTATCTAACATACTAACCAATCATCATACTCACCTGGCAGTTTGTTAATCAACAAAGCAGGTCGAAGCTTTCCTTGTTCCAGATCAGCTTGTGGAAATCTAAATAGGATAATCTGTCCTGATTGTTTCATTGGAATACAACCTTTAGATCATCAGTGGTGTATATTGGCATATCCTCACCTTCCATTCCATACATAGCTGATGTTAATGATAGGTATGACCATTCTTTCTCTTCCTGTTTGATTGCTTTGGATTTTGCCTTCGCCAGAAGATATTCTACAAAGTCAAGAGCCTCTTCTTGAAGGGGTGTTGGTAGTTCTTCAATGTATCTTTGGATTTTTTCAGCGATAGCCATGTTATCCTCTCATCTCACTAATACGAGTTTTTCAGTTAGCTACATATTCCAAAGAAAAAGAGATTCTTCGCTTCTCTCAGAATGACAATTCACGTTCCGCCGATCTCGTTCCGCCGAGTGACGGAAGAAAAGAGCAACGGAAGAATTGTCACCCTGAACGGAGTGAAGGGTCTTTCTAGGTCATAGTGGACTTGTTGATAAAGATTAGTTTTGAAATGGGAAAAGACTTATTTCCACAATGTCTACAAAATTGTGGGTAATGATTAGCTCTCAAGAGGGGAATTTTAGGCTTTTTCCCTCTTGAGGGAATTAAGGGGTGTTAAAAGAATATTTATTACTTTTTGATTGATGACCAAGTAGTTGCTAACTTACCAACACGATCAACAGCTTTGGCTATTTCGGGGATAGTGAAATAGTCAATCTCAAAGACACTATCTACTGAACCACCCCAGCTTTTGGCACAAATGCCAACCTTGTATTTGCCTTGAATATAATTCGGTCCGAGTTTAGCATCCACGCCACCTGACACCCAATTATCATTTTCGTCGTTTTTGGCAAAGAACTCTAGCTTATTTCCAGTTTTTGTAATTTTGACGTAAACATCCTTGTCAATGGGCACCTTCGCAATATCAACTCCGATTTGTGTGTCAGCGCGCCAACGATAAGATCCACCAACGCAATCTTCCAAACGTATGTCTGTATTTGCATAAGGACCCCAGATAGTATATGCCCAACTATCTTCGTTAAAAAATATTGGTCCGACCTGAGTCGCTGGTGGTTGTGTTCCATCAACCGCAACGTTCACCAACATCTCTACGCTGTAATTTTCTAGAGCTGGAGGCTCCATAAGAAAGCATACCCCACCGTCAGTTCCTTTTATATACATGTCGGCTCCGGCTTTCAGTTCCAGAACCATCACGCCTTTTTCAAATTTATATTTTCCTTTATTTGCCGGGTCACGATAAGTCCACATTTTGTTGAGGTTGGGACCATTGAAGTCATCGAGATTTACTGCTTGGGCAATACCTGTAAGGAAAAATGCTGTTAATATTAATGATGCTAATAAAATTTTTTTCATGATTTATCCTCCGATTAGTAAGGGATCGGATATTTTCCGATCCCAATACAGCTATCTTTTGATCTCAGCCCACGTAGATGCAATTTTACCAGATGGCGCAACTGCGGTAGTAGACAGTTCTGGAACGTTGAAGTAGTCAATCTGAAACGTGCTATCTACTGAACCACCCCAGCTTTTTGCTATGATACCGATCTTATAATTACCCTGAGTATAATTCGTACCAAGTTTTTCGTCAACACCACCAGATACCCATTGATCGCCAGCGGCTCCTTTTGCAAAGCACTCCAGCTTGTTGCCTGTCTTCGTAACTTTAATATAAACATCTTTATCAATAGCTACCTTTGCTAGATCAATTCCGATCTTAGTATCTGCACGCCAGCGATAAGTCGCACCGGCGCAATCTTCCAGACGTATATCTGTATTTGCATAAGGACCCCATGCAGAATAAGCCCATACAGTTTCATTGAAGAAAACAATTCCAACCTGACATGCCGGAGGCTGAGTGCCTTTAACTGCGGCATTCGTCAACAGCTCTACCGAAAAGTTGTCCATAGCTGGAGGATTGGTAAGGAGCATTACACCACCATCAGTTCCTTTTATATACATATCTGCATTTGCTTTGAGATCAAGTACAAGCATTCCGCCGGAGAAACTCACAGTAATCTTTTTAGCAGGATCACGCAAAGTCCACATCTTTGATAGAGTTGCTCCATTGAAATCATCAAGATTTGCGGCAAAGGCTGATCCGCCAAATGTGATTAGCATAGTTAAAGCCAGAAACCAGTAAAACTTTTTCATTTCAAACCTCCCTGTTTGATTAACGAATCTCTTTAACACTAACACAAAGAACATTAAATTACATTACTGTAATCGTTAAAAAATAGGGTTTACCGTAGGGGCGAAGCATTTTTATGTTAATATAAATTAGCTATAAATCTTGATCTAGCTAAAAATGCTTCGCCCCTACACCTTATGCCATTATATTTTCATGAATAGCTTATCAGATTAGATTTTCAATGTCAAGAAAAATCATAGATCACCAGCCCATAAGCCCGCAACACCTTGCGCATATAGGAAAAAGCCCATCTTCGTCTTTTAGCAGTTTTCTGAACTTTTTCGCTCTTTCATTGTTAAATATATTGATAATACTATCTTGCGTGATATTACCTATAATATAGTCAGGATAGTCTCTGCAAAAAGCTATGTCGCCATTGGGCATCAATTCTGCGGCTAACCACGGCATTATACATCTGCTATAACCAAACATATTCATAGGGTTTTCATAATACTTTGGTATATCGGTTATTTTCAGGTTGGGTATGAACATATAAAAGAAGGGATATTCTTTTTGCTTTATTCTACTTACCGATTTCATAAGCAAATCTGTATCAACATGGCTGAATTCGCCAATATAGCCTTTCCATGCAGAAGGTGTACAACCTAGTCTTGCCTCCATCAACTTGGTGTGAGCCTGACCTGTTTCAGGTGTTGTAAACCACGAATAATAAATCACCAGACAATCAGTTTCAAGTTTTGAAGCGACTTCGAATATCTCCTCAAGATAGTCTGCGTTATATTTTGAAATGGTTACAAGGGGCATTATGTACGGCTTCTTCTTATTTAATAACCGTTTCTTCTCATTAACCTCCTGAATACCTTCAATTAAAGTATCAAAACAACTCGCTGAACCCCTTATTTCATTATGTACGTCTCGTGGACCATCTAATGAGACCATAAGACCATCAAGCCCAATTTCTACAAGTTCCTCTGCGTTTTTCTTGAGCTTGAATCCGTTTGTCACAATAGACGTTATGAGTTTCTTCTCCTTCAAATATCCCAAAAAGGGCATTATATCAGGATAAAGGAATGGCTCTCCACCCCAGATGTAAAAAATTGGTTTCTTATCTGCTACATCATCAACGAGTCCTTTATATACTTCAAGTGGAAGCGTTTTGTTTATTTCACTTACAGGCTTTCCAATGTTATATCCGGTTTCCCCCCATTGACCACACATTTTGCACCGCAGGTTACACATATTTGTGATTTTTATGCTGATCTGGTTGATGGTTGATGCCTCTACACCCTTGTAGTAATCATAATTTACGATTAGATGCTTTCTCAACAAGCCTGATAATACCTGTATAAGAACATCAGGGGTACTCATCATTTCCTTAATAATTTTAAATGGCGTTCTTGAATGCATTAAGGTACAAAACCTCCAAGTTTAAGCTACTACTCAGACATATTGAATTTTATGGTATCTCTAGATCCATAAAAAAATAACGTGTCTGAGTACTACGGTCAAGCCAGTTCTATTGACTTAACCTCCCCATTATATTTCATTTTGTAAATATAGCCTGACCAATGCAATTTAGTGGTGAATATAGTCAGTATAAGCACGTAAGAGACTGATATTAATATTGGCAGCATATAGATAACTTGCCTAAAGGTAATCTTACCCTCGTTTAGCCGAATTATTAGAATATGGTTTATTATCATTAGTATGAAAACAGTCGAATATGATAGCAACTCAGGTCCCAATGAGTAATTCAAGAAAGAAAAAATCAGCAATACTGGCAATGAAAGTATAGCTAAATTTATGGGAATATAGATTAATATTAACAAAAGCCAGTAGATTTTTAGATAGTATTTCAAATACAGTATTTGTCTTTTACTCCATTTAAATATATTTTTGGTTGACGTAGCATCACTTATGAATGATTTTATACCATTAGGATATACGATAAAGACTTTTTCATTTTCTTTTTTGACTACTTTTGCAATTGTCATATCATCTACTACTGTTTTTTGCCATAGTTCAGCTATTTTGAGTTTCTCGAAGGAATTCTTCCTTATTGCCATAGAGCCACCCCATATTGCATCTGTGCCTAAAAGCATTATTAATGTATAAAAACTGAAGTCCGAATAAAACATGCTAGCAAACTTTTTGCTCTCATCCTGAATTTCTACTGAGTAGAAGCTTGCAGAAAACGATATGCTTTTGTCGCTAAGAGGTTTTACAAGATTAGATAGCCAATAATTCTCAAGCAAAAGATCAGAATCACAGAAAACGAAAATATCGCAATCAGAATATTTTTCTATAGCTTTTAGAAGATTGTGATTCTTTTGTGAGCAAGTTTCTGCTCTTCCGCTTATCAGGTGAAAGGCGTTACTATACTCTTTTAATAGTTTCAAAATCTCAATACTTGCCTTGTCTTCCTCGCTTTCCGTGATGAAGATCACCTTGTAATTACTGTAATCTTGATTCAGGATGGATCTTAGGCAGGTATTTAGATTTTTGCTCCATCCTTTGCAAGGGACAAAGATGTTCAAAGAAGGAGTAAAATCGAGTGTTTTTTTCTCCAAATCCCTTTTGAAACGTATTTTTCGCACAAAAGCGAAAAGCGTGATAAGAAAAAGCACTGATATGGCGATTAGAGGAGCTATTACCAAACAGATCATGACAAGATCTCCTAATCAAAGTATATAGCCAATTTGTTTTAATGTAATCGTTAAAAAATGCCATTTAGACACAATTGTAGGATGGGTAAATGGTTTTGAATTATTGTTTTTACAAGATTCATCAGCTATTAATTATTGTAAATGTAAATAACAAGCAAAAACCATTTAC
>Ga0315279_10003847_pt1 | contig 20584 bp, 22 predicted proteins | sample YL17G06_20_MG_FD_203694 | JGI IMG/M metagenome (GOLD analysis project Ga0315279, IMG submission 203694) | Sediment microbial communities from Yellowstone Lake, YNP, Wyoming, USA - YL17G06_20 | ecosystem: Environmental > Aquatic > Freshwater > Lake > Sediment | place: USA: Wyoming | collected... | reverse complement strand
ACGCTTTACACCCCCTCAGGAGAAGAGGGTGGTGGCTGGAGCCTTGGACTCTCAAATGAGATGATTTTCGGGATACTCATAGGTGTGCTTGTTATTGTAATATTGTTCCAGCAATTCAGGCCAAAAAAGCATAGATAAAACCAAATCTTTTTTAATCAGGTATGATTTATAGTCATCATAGCGTGAGCTATCGTGATAATGATGAAAAAACTGCTAATATTCTTAATATTGTTGTACGGCGTAAGCGCTAGTCAAACGTATAATTATACTACAGTGGTTTCAGTCTCAGTCAACAGCGTGTGCAATAACACTCCTGAATTAAATATAACAGACGTTGTGTTCGTTCCGACCCCAACTTATGATGATTCACCATTCGAAGTTGAAGTGCATTATAAAAACGTTGGAAACTGCCATTCAATGGACATATCTATCTTATCAGTGAACGTTTCAAACGGATTTAATTCGTGTGGTGGTTCTATAGTCAATAGCGGCATGATTGCACCGAACACACCTGGACACATTGCGTTTAATTGCACCTCACTCATGCCAGCAGGAGTATATATTACTAATGTAACTGCTAATTACAGTGTTCTAAACTTTACCAATCTGCCATATATTTATAACAGCTCAGTAAATTTCAGCAAAAACATGACTATAAATACAAGACCAGTCACCCCGCCGAGCGGAGGCGGGGGTGGCGGAGGAGCGCTGCCGCCATCGATACCAAGGGCGATCTTCGTCCAGTTCCAGAAGTATCCTGTCCTGCAAGAGGTGGCTCCTGGCAGCCTGATTATAGTCGATCTGGTGGTCAGGAACCCGGAGAACAAAATACAGAACATAACTGTAAATTTCACCGGCATACCCACCAACTGGATGACTTTATTAACCAGCGGCATATCGATAGAGCCATACGCGTTTAAGACAATCTCTTTCACGCTTAATGTCCCGGAGAATGCGGATTCCGGAGATTATCTCGTTAAGGCAGAGATACAAAACAGAGGACTTTATGGTTACAGCTATTTCATCGTCAGGGTGAAGAGCTATCCCGATAACTACATGGCGCCGCAGATGTACAGGCGGGTCGACCTGGACTTCGTCAACAACAAGAGCACTGTCAAGATACTCGTCTGGAACGACGCCAGCCCGCACAAGAAGATAGACATATACGAGAAGATTCCAAAGATGATAGCGGATAACGTTGACCAGGTCAGTTTTGTCACCTCGCCCAGTTCCATAGTGCAGCCAGATCCGATAGTTATGTTCACTATGGAAAATATGCGACCTGAGGAGAAGAGAAGCATTGATTATACTGTAAACAATGTAATCGACCAGTACGAGCCCTATGTATATTGGCCGATAGAGCAGGTCAATATAATGTACGAAAAGGGCGTTGACAAGATACAGATTTCGAACGTCTTTCAGAACATCTTGGTAGCTGGCGGGCACGATAACTACCTGACTTTTGACATAGGCAACATCTATACACAGAACGTGAACGTCACCATAACCCCGTGGTTCCCGAAAGGATGGAACACAACGCCTGCAAGCATAAACCTGGTGATTCCGCCATACAGCCAGACGAATGTATTCATGAACATTTATGCCCCGGAGGATACGCAGCCGGGCAACTACTACGCCGGCTTATACATAACTTATGAGAACACGACAATAACCAAAGAGCTTGTGTTCAGGATACAGGAGATAAACGCACTGGGCGGGCTCTTCGCTGGGCTCAAACTGTTGTATGATAACGGCTATCTGGTCTTGCTGGCTTTGTCTGTTTTGATAATAATGGTTATAAGGGTCATAAGAACGAGAAGGAGATATGAATATAAAGAAGACGTGTCTGATACTTTATCAGAAATAAAAGGAATCGTGTTCAGGAGAAAGTAGCATGCGCAAGAACAGCATTGGCATAGTTTCTGGAAAGGGCGGCGTGGGCAAGACTACTGTGACCGCTAATCTGGGAGTCGCCCTCACCAAATTCTTCAACGTCAACACGATAGTGCTTGACGCCAACGTCCTAACCTCTAACCTGGGCCTGCATCTCGGCTTCGTGAGAGAGCCAGTTTCTCTGCATGACGTGCTCCAGAACAAGCTGCAGATAGACCAGGTAATCTATGTACACTCTTCCGGCCTGAATGTCATACCCTCTTCACTGGCTGTAGACGCGAGTATAGACGCGTCTGCTTTGGGCGAGACGATAAAGTATCTGGAGAAGAACTATGACTATGTGATTGTAGATTCTGCGCCTGGCATGAGCAAGGAGGCTCTAGTGGTCATGGATGCCTGCGACAGCTTCATAGTCGTGACAAATCCCGAGCTTCCTGCTGTCACTGATGCTATAAAGACGATAAGCGTGCTGGAGCAGAGAAACAAACACATACTTGGAATCGCTCTGAATAAGATTACTGGCAATAAGTACGAGCTCAACAAGCACCATATAGAGAGGGTAACAGATTATCCGGTTATAGCGGAGATACCTTTCGACGAGCACGTTCCGGCGAGCATAGCATATAAGACACCCGTTGTCCTATATGCACCAAACTGCAAGGCCAGTATTAGGCTAAAAGGTCTCGCTGCTTGGCTATGCGACAAGCCCTATGCGGAGCATGGAGAGAGCATCTGGGCAAGGCTCTTCCACCTGATTTTTGGATAAATGGCTATCGTTAATGCTGAGCCGGAGGACCTAAAAAAATAGACGGGAGGGCCAAGCCCTCCCCAATACAACGGTGACGCATTCTGGAAAAAAGGTCGTTTTTTCGCAGACTTTAATATAAACGAAGGTTGTATTTAAAACTTTACCCAGGGGTTGTCTTAAAAAGTAAAAACGCCATAAGTGATAACATGCCGACCAATGTCACGAGAGAATACCTGAATGCCGAGCTCAAGTATCAGAAGGCCAAGACTAACGAGGAGAAGATAGAGGCATTGCAGGAGATGCTTTCCACTCTTCCTAAACATAAGGGGACCGAGGTCCTCAAGATGCAGATACGAGAGAGGATGAAGAAGATAAAGAAAAAGCAGTCTGAGGCGAAAAAAAGGAGAGCCGGCCATGCTCCGATAGTCAAGAAAGAGGGTTTCCAGGTCGCTATAATAGGATTCCCAAATACGGGCAAATCTACGCTGCTGGCCAAATTGACTAACGCACGGCCAAAGATATCGGACTATCCCTTCACCACGAAAGAGCCCGAGGTGGGCATAATGGAGTTCGAGGGCGGCCAGATACAGTTGGTAGAGATACCCGCCCTTGCTGAAGGCGCTTCTGAGAAACAGCGGGACATGCTTACGCTACTTCATAACGCTGATGGGATCATACTTCTTGCAGACGACGACCACCAACGCAAGACTATATTGGGCGAGCTTGCCAATTTCGGGATAAAGAGGCCAATATTCTACGCATCAAAGGGAGACAAGATAACCAAAAAACAGCTCTTCGAGTTCTTTGACTTGATTAGGGTCTATACCAAGGAGCCGGGGGAGAAGACGGAGATGGAAAGACCTATCATACTGAAGCGGAAATCCACTGTATTAGACGTGGCGAGGGAAATTCACAAGGACTTCGCAAACAAGCTGAAGTTCGCCAGGGTGTGGGGCTCGTCCAGGTTCCCGGGCCAGCGGGTGGAAAAAGACCATGTTTTGCAGGATAAGGACATTGTGGAGTTACATATCTGAGAGGAAATCAGGCAAATCCTCTATCTTCTTTCTGACCTGTTTCGTAGTCTCTATATCGCGGATAGTCACGTCCTCATCCTTCAAGGAGTCGTAGTCTACAGTTAAACCATAGTATATCCCTATCTCGTCCGCCCTGGCATATCTCCTGCCGATGCTGCCCCCATCGTCATAGAAAACCTCGAATTTCTTCTTGAGCAGGTCGAATATAGCGCGGGCCTTGCCATCTATCCCGTCCTTGTTGACCAGCGGATAGACTCCGGCGATGTAGGGCGCTATCTTCTTCGGCAGATGGATGTAGGCTCTTTTAGAGTCAAACTTGAAACCATTATCCAGCAAAGCAAAAACGTTCCTGTCCACGCCAAAGGACAGCTCTATGACATGTGCCAGTATCTTCTTCCCGTCTTTGGTCACGGTCAAATCCTGATTAGATATTTTCTGGTGCCCGCTGAGATCGCGGTCCGTCCTGTAATGAAGGCCTAATACCTCTACGTGCTTCTGGAAACTCGGAAATTGTATCTCGCCGTCGAACTGGTACTTGTTATAGAAGGCTCTCTCCTCATCATTCTTCTCGAAAAACCTGATTGCCAGCCCTAGCGAATCATAGAACTCCCTTATCCTCGCCATGTAGTATAGATACATCTTCGGATAGCCCTTCTTGTGCAGTTCAGCTATAGACAATTTCTGCTCCCCTTTCTTCCTCTCTTTCGCCAGAACTACAGTGACCTCGTTCTTGGCTATCTCATCGAACCTCGGGTGCTGGTCTATCTTGGCATGGTCGAAGAAGACTTGGAGCTCTGCCTGCGTGAATTCTCTCATCCGGAATAGTCCCTGCCTTGGTGATATCTCGTTACGATAAGCTCGTCCGATAATCGCGAGACCAAATGGCAGTTTCTCTCGGTTAGCAGCATATTCCCGCTTGAACGAAACATAGGAACCTTGAGCAGTCTCCGGCCTCAGGTAGCCGTTATAGTCCTCACCAATAGTAAAGCCGAACATCATGCCCAGAACTCCAACCTCCTTGAACTTTCCGCCACACTTTGGACATTTGATGTTGTGTTTTTTGATAACCTCGTCAAGCTCTTTCGGCGTCATGCCTTCATAATTCTCCTTCAGGTTCTCCTCAACTATCTGGTTTGCCTTCTCGGAAAAGCCGCACTTTTCGCACCTAGCTATAGGATCTACAAAGTCGGTGAGATGACCGGACGCTTTAAACACGCCTTCGGGCATTATGTTAGACGTATCTATTTCGAAGAACGGCTCATCTAACTCTTTCAGGAAAAAGTAACGCCAGCAATTCTCCCAGTTCCTCTTGATTCTGGTACCAATGCTCCCGTAATCGAAGAAGCCGGCCGGTCCATTATGTATCTCGCTGGACGGATAGAAAATACCTCTCTTAAGGCATATGGCCATCAGCCTATCGTATCTGTCTTCCATCAAACCACTTTTATGTTTTACGCAGCATATATTAATAAATCCTTGCTGCATATATGTTTTGGGTTTTATGCAGGGCACGGAAATACTTTTAGTTATTGCGGCCGCTATAATTGCGATTGTAATCTATCTATACTTCAAAGAAAAAATGATGGTCAAGAAGTACTCCGAGCTGTTAGATGAGAGGGGGAAGATAGAAAAGCTGAGCAAGCAGGTCCAGCTAGATTATTACAAGAGGAGATTGACCGAGGACACGCTGAGGAACGTCTTGGCGGATTATACTGGAAAAATCCGGATGCTAGACCAGCAGATAGAGGACATAGAGAAAAAACACGGGATAACGACCAAAAAGACAAGGGCGCAGAGGGCTGAAGAGAAAGAACCTATTTCTGAAGAACCGAAGAGCTTGGGAAAACTGGAAGGGGAAATCCAATGAAAGTCAGGATAGTCCTTCTTGGGCTGGTTCTTTTGAACATCGCTTTTGCTGCGACTACCTGCGTGACCCCGGTGTTAGACTCCTTGCCACAGTACAGCAAAGCTAATTATACTTTAAGATGGACGTGGGACAATTCGACTATATGCTGCGACTTGCAGGCGGCAAATCTGTGTACGTGCTTCCTGTGTTTTCAATCCTACGAAATACAAGAGAGGGGGGCTTCCTTGGCCGATTATACGGTTGAGTATAATGGTATAAAGCATCTGAACATAGAAAACAGGCCTGAGGGGAAAATCGAGTACAGGATAATGGTAAAGTACATAAGTGACGCCGGGCCAAACTGTGTTTCTGGCTGGTCCGCCAAGGTTAGCACCACTGTAGACAACTCTATACCTTATGTGAATGCATACAGCGATAAAAGTAGCTACGTATACGGTGAAAAAGTCATTATTGGGGGGTATGCTACTGATTCCATAAGCGGGGTAAATTATACCTATGTGTACCTAGATGGGAAGCTGGTGAATTCCTCTCAGGGCAGTTATGTGATTTACTCCTCGCAAGATTTAGGTCTAGGAACCCATACCTATTTTGCGAACGCTACGGATAACGTCGGATGGAACGGGAGAAGTCAGAACGGCTCTTTTGAAGTCATAGCCGCACCTTCGACCATACCGGCAGATACCACTCCCCCTAATGTCTCAATCTCTTCAAATAAATATACTTATAGCAATAACGAAACTATCTATCTCCATGTTTTAGCGAACGATTCTGCTGGGCTTAGTGTTACTCAAGTGATTGTTAACGATGTTATAAGGTGCACTAATTCTACGCCTGGTTTGGAACATCGGTTCACTTGCGCTGTTGGGCCGTTTGCCGAAGTATCAAATGGGACGACTGGAATCTACTATTACAAGGTACGGGCGAATGATACTTCAAATAACATAAATGAAACGACTCCAGCAAGCTTTACGGTTGTTGGAAACTCATCCTGCAATGATTTGAATTCGCCGCTTTACAATCTGCAGTGTGGGAATAACGGCACTCAATCGTTCCTCTGTCGATGCTATTCAAAAGGTTGTGCTATTTCTTTGAACTGTACCGGATGCGCCTGCCCGGGAAGTTTGTTATGCGATCAAGGCACCCAAGCTTGCTACGCCCCCGCTAATACCTGTCCTGATGGCACTGCTTACGGCCAGTGCTCAATCACACTGCCCAAGTACTGCGCCAACGGAATAATTGTAGATAATTGTACTAAGTGCGGTTGTCCTGCCGGCATGGGTTGTAGTGCTACGAATAACTCGTGCTATTCTACCGCATACGCCTTTTTGTGCGGCAACGGTCTGTGCGAAGCTGGGGAAAGTGCAACTTGCTGCCGAGATTGCGGCTGTAGCGACGGTAGGCTCTGCAATCGAACTACCGATATTTGCTATCTTCCGCCAGGGCCGGCCGTCTACATAGGACTCAGTTTGATATCTCCGAAACAGACAAATATTTTCCTCTCACCAGGGCAGAGCGTCAGATTTGTGTTGGAATTGAAAGATGAGAACAAGAGACTGGTCAACAATGCTACAGTAAATGTCTATCCGACGACTGAAAAGTACAGCTCAAGCTTCATGGGCGATGGGCAGTACGAGGTAACCTACCAGGCAAGGACAAACACCACCGCATATTTCCAGGAGTATACTATCAATCTGAGGGCAAAACGCTATCTAAACTCCCAAGAGCAGTTCTCGCAGACGATATCCCTCTCTATAACCTTGGACAAGTTTTTAGACATAGATTTCATCACACCCCAGCAGAACCAGAGCATCACGGGGAGCCAGCCGGTCGAAGTCAAGATAAAATATCCTGACGGCAGTCCTGTGCTGGTCGGCAGTTTTGGTATGATATTCGGTAATGAGACTATCCCTCTCGCTCTATCCGGAGAGGCGTATCGCACTTTCCTCAATCTCACCGATGAGAGCTATGGGGCAAAAAACATCACATTTATTGGAAGGGACAATTACGATAATACCTTAAACAAGATTTTAGTCGTATACTACACTTACAGGATTGACTATACAGTATACTTTGTGGCGCTCCTACTCATAGCTGGCGGTTCGAGCGCGGGCTATTTTGTGTACAAATGGGGGAAGGACCTATCCAAAGACTATAAAACGCTCAAGAAGGAAAAGGTCTATTTAGAGACAATGGATAAGAGGACCCATCTCGAGTTCTTCAAGAGGCACATAGACGAGAACACCTTCAAGAAGCTCGTTTTAGAATACCAGCAGAAATCGACCGATGTGGACAGGATAATAACGGAGATGGAAAGAAGGCATAGGTGGCTGAAGTGGGTATGAAACTCGAAGAGTACTATAGAAAACTGAATGTGCAGAACGGAGACAGAATACTGGTAGACTGCCCTGACTCGCTCATAGTAAGCTTATATCTTGCGGGTAAGGCTAAGAAGAACGGCCTAAGCGTAACCGTGCGTGCTTTGGTTGACCCTAACTCGCCCATACTATCGGAGAGCGATGCCGTCGAATATGCCAAGGCCAAGTTCAAGGACGATTACGATGTTATAGCAGAGGGCGCTCCAATCGTAACCTTCTCTGTTGAAGGCCTAATGACGCTGAAGACAAAGAGCATCTTCAACAAAGTGCTGCTCCAGAGGGAGGATTTAACAGACATCATCAAAACGCTGATTAGGGTCAATGAGATAACCACTGGCGAGAAACTGGTGATGCTGGACCTATCTTTCCAGTTCTTCAGGAGGCTCAATGCGGTCAGAAAACAGATGTTTGGAGAGAAGAAAGAGATGATGTCCTTCCGCCAGTTCTTGATGAGCGCCGGCTGCCAATTGAACTTCTACGATGCAATCGGCGAGAGGCTCGTCTGTTTAGTCAACTTGGGAAAATGCAGCCCGCCACAGGCACTGGCTCTTGTCGGTTTTGACGAGTTCGGGGACATGATCAGGAAAGAGATTCTGAATTACATAGTCTACCTAAAGACCGATTCCCAGTACTGCATCGAATCAGACGACAAGGAATATTTGTATTTCATCAGGGGGGAAAAGACAGAGAACCAGCCGATCAGGTGTGAATTCATATTCTTTGACGGGAAAGGCACGTGGAGCAGCCCAGATTCTAAAGACAGGTCAAGGAACTTCTACATAATAGTGCTGCCAAATACAGACACTTTCAGGAAAGAGGTCGAGAGCAAGGAAGTGTTGGTTCTGAACAAGGAGAAGACCTTTGAGTTGTACGGTGAAAAAGTCGAACCTTACTGAAATATACATTCCTAGCTGAAATTAACTGGAAGAGTTCAAAAAAATTATTTAAGGAATGTTTTTCCAACTGTTTCATGGATCTCGTTCTGCTCAGGGATTTACCCTTCTCTCTAGCCGTTCTGGGCCGGGTTCTGGTCTTTGTATCCTTGTTGCTGTTGTCTTCTGGCCTATCCTGGGACTGGACCACACATCAATACGCGGCCAGGGAGATATGCAGCTATGTCGGTTGCGGGGGCTGTCTAGAGGCAATGCTAAACGGCAGCATAGCGCCTGACAGAGACTTTAAAGACAATATCAACCACCACTGTTACGACCCATCGCACGATTGTCCTAATGGCGATTGGATTTGTCCAGATAGGTTTGACTGCCCTGCTCTCGAAAAGAGTGATGAGTGGCTTACGAAATCGCGAGAGGCTATTGGCTGCGAGAAGTTCTATGACATCGGAGTGGCCTCTCACTATTATCTTGATTCCCGCGTTTTCTGGCACCAAGTAACCAAGGAAGACGAGTCCAACTGCCATGCCAGGTTCGAGAAACTGGTCGGAGAGAACATAAATAACGATTTTAATGTAAGCGTGTGCGGGATTAACATAACCAAAGCCGATTTTGAGGGATATGTCAGCGGGTTTGAGGGGCAGCTGGGGCCTAAAGACTATACCAAAGAAATCGTTACGGGCGCTATAATCGCGTTGTTGGTTTTGGTTACAGCCCTAAGGTTTAGAAAATGATTTAAAGGACAAAAGAGAAAAAGATAGTGGTTGTTATGCCTTTCTGGTTTGAGAAAAAGAAGAAGAAAGAGAATAAGGATTTTGGCGATTTTGACCCGTTCAGCGGCTTAGGGAATGATTTCGACAAGGGCTTTGCAGAGGAGATTGAGAGACTGCAGAACATGATGAGGTCTTTCATGGACCCGGAGGTAATCAAGAGGCTCCAGCAGCAGAGCAACAAGCCGATAGTGAGCGGTTTCTCGATAAGGATGGGGCCCAACGGCAAGGTGGATGTTGAACAGTTCGGCAACGTCGCGCCGAGGGGCGAAAGACCTATAGTCAAGGACGAGAGAGAGCCGTTAGTGGATGTAATCAACAAGCCGAAAGAAGTGACTGTAATAGCCGAGCTGCCCGGCGTCGACAAAAAGTCCATAAGCCTGAAGGTCGCTGGAGAAAACAACGTTCTTGAAATTTTAGTCCCTCACAAATTCAGCAAGAAAGTGAAGCTTCCGGCGAGAGTCAAACCGAAGCTTGCCAAGGCGAATTATAAGAATGGCGTCCTTGAAGTGAATTTGGCCAAGGAGAAAGAGGATAAGGGAATAGAAGGGGAAATACCGGTAGAATAGGTGCCTTCATGGACTGCGAAATCTGCGGCAGAAACTCCAGCGATTTGTATCTAATCTCGGTCGAGGGGACTAGATTGACCGTGTGCAGTGACTGCTCCAGCTGCGGGACCTTCATCTCTAAGGTAGAAGAGAGACCATTGGAAACCACCAGGATAATCGAAGAAGAACCAGAGATAGACCTGGTGGACAATTACGCCGAGCTGATTAGAGGAGCAAGAGCCAAGGCCAGTCTCACCCAAGAGGAGCTCGCGAAGAAGATAAACGAGAACTTCAACGTGATAAAGAAGGTGGAGAAAGGAGAGCTGGCTCCTACCGAGAAACTTTCTAAAAAGCTCGAAAAGCTGTTCAGGATAAGGCTCTTCCAGCCGGTCAAGAAAGAGAGACTAGAGAAGAAGAAAGTGGAAACGTCTTTAAGCTTAGAGGACGTAGCGATAATAAAGAAGTGAACGCATGGCTTTTATAGACATCCTAATAGTACTGGTATTGGCAACTCTACCTGCCTATTTTTTCAAGAAGAGGTTCAAGATAGAAGTTCAAGGTCCGCTCTGCCTATGGCGGACCAAGAAAGGGCTCAATCTACTAAGCAGACTGGCGAGGCAAAGGGAGACCTTCAGGTATTTGTCCGACTTGGGATTGATCTTCGCCTTCGGGGTTCTTGGTTCCCTCTACCTGTTCTTCAGCTCCAAGAGGACCTTCAAGGACTTTCTCAGGGTGGGTCTGAACTACCTGATATTTGTCATAGGCGCTTCGGTAGTGGCCGTGCCTGTGGTATTCACCCGCGGCGCTGCAATCCCTTTCGAGTTCCTGCTGAGCCTCTACGTGGGTGGGACCGGAACCTTCATCTTCTACGGCCTCTTGCTGAACACCTACATAATCATAGAAAATTACATAACCGGCCTCGTGCCAATCCCGGGAATCGCTCCGTTGATACCAGGCATCCAGATAGAAGGTTCGCCGATATCCGTCCCTATCCACGCCATATTCGGGCTCATAGTCCTGATCATAGTGCATGAAGTGGCACATGGAGTTGTGGCGAGGATAGAGAAGATAAAGGTCAAGTCGCTCGGGATACTGACCGCAGGAATCTTCCCGATAGGAGCTTTCACGGAGCCTGATGAGAAGCAGCTGAAGAACACCACGCAAAGGAAAAGGATGAGGGTGTTTTCTGCCGGTTCGATGGCAAACTTTGTAACCGGTATTTTCTTCCTTGTCCTGTTCTTGGGGTCCCTTAGCGTGGCACAGCCGAGATTCGTGCAGGACCAGACCAGTCTAATCCCGTCATACATACCGTGGGACAAGCAGTATGTCAACTATCTCGAAGTGGCTTCCGTCGAGAACGGTTCGATGGCCCAGCAGGTCGGCTTAACCAACGGGACGAAGATATACAATATAGACATGGTGTTCTCGCCGAAAGAGCCTTACGGCAAAGAGGTGCTGCTCACAGACAAGGGGTGCATGGCGATACAGAGGAACGCTTCCGGCTATTTCGGCTTCTCATATTTCATATCCAAAAACACGAATTACTCCTTTGGGGTAATCTTGGAGAAGTACGGCATCGAGAGCCTGTTCTGGATCGCAATCCTGAACTTCCTAATCGGCGTGATTAACTATCTGCCGTTCGCTATCTTCGACGGCGCCAGGATATTTGAGGATTTGATAGACTTTTTCATAGTCCAGCTTGGGATAAAAAAGAAGAAAATCGGGAGGAGAGTCGTCAAATGGCTAACGATTTTCATCCTCCTGCTATTTATAATAAATGCCATGCCCTACTTCGTGGCAAAGTTCTGATTACAGGTAACGGATTCCAAGGTCGTCTTTCGGGCTCTTCTCTCTCGCAAACGCTTCTGATGCCGCGCCCCTGATGTGGGGGGACTTAACTCCAGTCATTATGGTTATGACCTCGACTCTGCCTTCGTACTCAGGTATTATCCTCGCGCCCCAGATTACTGTCGCTTGCGGGTCGATAGCTTCTGTCAGCCTCTCGCCGATCTCGTTCGCCTCGCCCAAGGTAAGGTCCGGCCCTCCTGTTATGTGGATTAGACAGCCCTTTGCTCCGGTATAGTCCACATCAAGCAGGCTGTTCTTCAAGGTGTCCTCAACGACCTCTTCCACTCTCGAATGGCCTCTGGACTCTCCGACAGATATCACTGAGACTCCGCCAGCCGTCATTATAGACCTAACGTCCGCGTAGTCTAGGTTGATCAAAGAGGGTGTCGTGATTGTCTCGGTTATGCCCTTCACAGCTCTGGAGATGACTTCGTCTGCCACGCTGAACGCCTGCTCTATCGGCAGGTTAGGTACTAGCTCGACCAGTCTGTTGTTGTCTATGATAACAACGGTGTCTGCCACTTTCCTCAACCTATCGATGCCGTCGTCCGCCTTGATCAGCCTGGCTCTCTCCATTCTGAACGGGTAAGTGACCATAGCTATGACTATCGCTCCCTGCTCTTTCGCTATGTCCGCTACGACCGGCGAGGCTCCGGTGCCTGTTCCTCCGCCCATGCCTGCGGTCAGAAATAGCATATCGGTTCCTTCCATAACCTTAGAAAGCGCGGCTCTGGATACTTCGGCGGCTTTGGTCCCTACCTCGGGATAACCGCCTGCTCCCAATCCCCTAGTCACGCTTTGGCCTATTAATAGTTTTTTTATAGAATCGTGCACTATGGACAGGTGTTGCTTGTCCGTGTTCACGGCAATGAGTTCGGCTCCAGCGACTCCGACTCTTGCCATCCTGTTAACGGTGTTGTTTCCTGCACCGCCAATACCCATAACTAAAATCTTGGGCCCCTCGATCATCTTAACTGGTGATCTTACCTCCTGGCCCATACCGGGTGTAACCGAATCCCTGACGAGAGAGTCCATCTCCTCACCTCACTATATTTTTGCACAGCCTTCTATAAAAATGTAATCTCAATTAACTATTTAAACAGAGACTAATCCAATTATTACGGTGGACTAGGCTGGAGGGTTAGCAGTCCTCTGTGACTCCAAATCTGCTTCATGGGAGAGCTGAAGCCGGGAAGCGTTGGACGGTTCTGGCACGGGCCCGGGATCGAACCGTGATTTTCTGTCCCATTTGATCTAATGCTTATGGAATCTGGTCAGGTCAGGAATGAAGCAGCCATAACATAGGTATCAGATGCTTTTGGGGTTGCAGAACTGAGGAAGATTTCGGATCACCTTTGCCAGGAGTGTTCTGCCATTTCCGGTGGTCCACCATTAATAAATATCCGTCCTTCTTAAATCTTAAAGTCGTGAGAGCATGCGGAAAACAGCATCTATCATACTGACCTTCATAGTCTTCAGCTACTTGGGATATGTTTCATACAGTCTCCTTTTGAGCAGCGCCAGGTTCGCTCCGATGATAGCGCCAGGAGCTAACTCAGTGACAGTCCCCCTGCTTGCGGTGACTGAGGATAATGAAGGCATGCTGATTCCTCTCGTTGTAGAATTGATGCCGGGCACAGGCAAGGTCCTGGTCAACATAAACAATCCGTCCTTTATTACAGATACGCAGGACTCGATTAGGCTGGCGGTTAAGGAAGCGGCCGAGATGACAAACACGGATATGAAAAAATACGATGCGGTTTTTTCGATAAAGACCAACATCTCAGTCATAGGGGGCCCTTCAGCAGGAGCGGCCATGACAATAGCTACGATGGCTCTCATGCTCAACAAACATATCAAGGATGATGTAGCTATAACCGGCACTATAATGTCCGGTGGCTATATAGGGCAGGTGGGCGGAGTCCAGGAGAAAGCGACGGCTGCGAAAGATAACGGCATGAAGCTGGTCTTGGTTCCGTCGGGAGAATCCATCTATCGTGAGCCTCTGGAGAACTGCACCCAAGTGACTGGCAGGGGCTATAGCCAGAAGGAATGTTTTATAACTTACAGATTAGTCAATATATCCAAAGAGGTAGGGATACCAATCAAGGAGGTCAGCACTATAACTGACGCCCTTGAGTATATGCTTGAGTGATAACATGGACAGACAGACTAGACTCTATGTGGTTTATGCGTTGACTACTTTCTTTTTCACGATATTTTTCCTTAGCGGCATATATTTCGAAATACCTTCGCCGAACAAGTATGTCGAGACGAAAATAGTATACCAAACGATCACTAAGTATGTCAATAATACGATAGAGGTCCCTGTCGGCCAGATATATGAGAAGAATGTGACCGTCTATGGTATCGCTGTTTTCAATGAGACTGGCTCTGGCGAATTGGCTAAAATAAGCATGTTCCTAAAGCCGGGCTATGGCGGGATGTTTCTTGATGTTTCTGAAAAGACTTTCGGGGCCGACCTCCAGGAGAGCATGCCACTCATTAGAGATTACGCAGAAGAGTTTACTGAAAAAAATCTTATGTACAAGGATGTAGTGGTAAATATAGAGTTCACTGGTAAGAATGTCCAGGGAACCTCTGGTAGTGCAGCGATGGCCGTTGGTTTGATAGCCATGCTCCAAGACATCGAGCTCAAGAATGATACTGTCCTGACGGGCGTGCTTAACCCTGACGGAACACTGGATCAGGTCAACTCATTAAACCTCAAGATAGGCGTTGCGAAGAATCTCGGTGTGAAAGAGATACTGATTCCGAAGGTCCAATGCGCCTCAGTGAACGCCAGCATAACCGGAATAACAGTCACTTGCGTTAATTCCATCCGAGAGGCTCTAAAATACATGACCGCTTGACGTTTTCTCCAAATATTTATTAACGATAGTGCCTATATATAATCAAGCTGGGATCGCCTAGTGGTATGGCGGCAGCCTGCTAAGCTGTTGGGCGCAAGCCTCCGCGAGTTCGAATCTCGCTCCCAGCGTCAAAATCTTATTCTATTTTAATTTGGGTGGCTAAAAGAAAGATTTATATATATTGATGTACATCAATATGTAAATTGGGGGGATTGCGATGAAGGTTTTAAAATTTGGTGCCGTATGGTGTTCTGGTTGTTTGGTTATGAAACCTAGATGGCAGGAGATAGAAAAAGAAAACCCTTGGTTAAAAACGGAGTACTATGATTTTGATAAAGACAAAGAAGCGGTTAGCAAATGGGGCATTGATAAGGATCTCCCAACCTTCGTGTTTTTGGACAAGGCTGGCAAAGAGTTCTTAAGGCTTCATGGAGAAATCGCAAAGGAAGAACTCTTGAAAATCATAAACAAAAATAAGGATAAATAGAAGGCGCAAAATGAAACGAATTTTCAACTTTATTCTATTTTGTATTCTATTATTTTCGTTAACTGCATCTATATCTTTGGCAATCAATTCAAATAATACTGAAAAAGTTAATATCTATTTCTTTTGGGCCCAAGGATGTCCTCACTGCGCCGCTGAAGAAGTTTTTCTCGATAGCCTGGAACAGCAGTACAGCAATGTTGTAATACATCGGTTGGAGGTCACAGCAAATTACGAAAATGCAGAGCTCTTGAAGAAAGTAGGACAGGGGCTTGGTGCCGATGTTGGTGGCGTTCCTTTTACGGTTGTTGGAAAGCAGTATTTCATAGGGTGGTATAATGAAGAAATAACTGGCAAAGCCATAGAAGAAGCAATTAAATGTTCGATGGAAAACCAATGTCCAGACATAGTCGGAAGCTTAACCACGCCCATCACTCCAGCTCCACAGCAAGAAGCTGGGAAAACTATTCCCAAAAATATCACTCTTCCAATAGTAGGGAATGTTGAAACAAAAAATATCTCTTTGCCTATCCTGACAATACTCATAGGTGCACTGGATGGTTTTAACCCATGCGCAATGTGGGTCCTGCTATTCTTGATAACTTTGTTGTTCGGTATGAAAAACAAGAAAAAAATGTGGATCTTTGGCATAGTATTCCTCGCAGCATCGGCATTTGTTTATTTTATGTTTATGGCCGCATGGCTGCATTTATTCCTGTTCATAGGTTTCGTCATTTGGGTCAGAATTGCCATAGGGATTGCTGCCCTTTGGGCCGGCTACTATAACTTAAAAGAGTATTTTACTAATCCTGCGGGCGGTTGCAAAGTGACTGGAGAAGAAAAAAGGAGACGAGTTTTTGATAGCTTAAAGAAAATCATTCAAGAAAGGCACTTTTTAGTTGGATTGGTTGGCTTGATTGCGCTTGCTTTTGCGGTAAATATGGTGGAATTAATATGCTCTGCCGGCTTGCCAGTTGTTTATACGCAAATACTGGCTGCTGCAAATCTCCCGATTTGGCTGTATTATTCGTATCTTTTGCTGTACATATTCGTATTCATGCTGGATGATTTGATTGTATTCTTTGTCGCTATGTACACCCTTCAGTTGACAGGTATCTCAAGTAAGTACAGCAGGGCCTCCCACCTCATTGGAGGGGCAATTATGCTATTACTGGGCATTTTGCTTATCCTAAAACCGGAGTGGCTTATGTTTGGGTAAGTGATGTTATGGAAAGAACGTTAAGAATACTAAAGGCATTGTCGGATGAAACAAGGCTTAGAATCATAGAACTTCTGCTAGATGGCGAAAAATGCGTATGCGATATATTTCCAAAAGTGGGCAGAACGCAATCCACAGTTTCTATACAATTGGGCAAATTGGAGGACTGGAAAATTCTAACCTCTCGAAGAGAAGGTAAGAAGATACTTTATAAAATAAAGGACTTCAGCGTATGCGATGTGTTCAAAGCTCTCGGTTATGCTAAGGGTAAAGTTTTAAAAAAGACTTGCTGTATGGAGGATTCGCATGGAAGAAAATAAAGGATTTATGGAATGGCACGGCATACCTCGGGAAGAAATTAAGTGGTGGCCCACTGTGGATAAGGAAAAGTGTGTGGGATGCGGGATGTGCTTTTTGGGATGTGGTAGGAAAGTCTATGACTACGATTTAAAAAATAGGAAAAGCGTGGTTGCTAGACCGCTTAATTGTATGGTAGGATGCACAACCTGCCGGGTAACCTGTCTAGCAGGAGCGATATCTTTCCCCGACAAGGAGTATGTCAGGGAGATCATCAGAAAGAATAACCTAGTAGAAAAAGCGAGAGAGAAGGTAACTAAAACGGGGGGGTAAAATATGAATAGAATAAGTAAACTGTGGCAGAGTTATAAGTTTCCAATAATCCTTTTAATTGCGATACTTCTCTTATCTGTATGGAGTCTTAACGTGGGAATTTTTGAAAAGGAGGGACTTCCGCCCTTAACTTCCCAATTCATCACAACACTCCTAGTGATAGGCTTTTTTGCAGGAGTGCTCGGCGGACTGATAGGAACTGGTGGATGCGCAATAATGCTGCCTGCGCTGCATTTTTGGCTTGGTTATCCAATGCCAATTGCAGTCGGCACAACTCTTTTTGCGGTTATTTTCACTGCCACTTCCGGTGGTTGCGGACACCTTGTTAGGAAAAACTTGGATAAGCGAGCGACTTTATGGCTGGGTGGATTTGGTATTGTGGGGGTGCTACTAGGATCTGCGGCATTTATCTTTTTATCAGGAAATGCTGCCTTATTGAGCCTGATACTCGGGTTAGCCTTCCTACTGCCATCGATACGAATGATTTGGGAAGGAGCCATCAGTGCTAAGAAACACATGGAAGGAAATACGATAGCAGGTTCGCCTAAAAAACTCGGCACTTTCGGCTTCATAATAGGCATCTTGACAGGGATAGTGGGGTTGGGCGGCGGTTATGCCCTTGTGCCTGGCCTAATCTATCTTTTTGGGGCTCCAGTCTATATCACAATGGGCACATCACTGGCTACTATGATACCTCTTGCACTTGTTGGTGGGATTATAAAACTTGCACAAGGATTCGTAGCATTGGGCGCGGGATTATTGCTCGCTGGGGGAACTATTGTCGGGGCACAGATTGGCGCCGCCGTGATTAAAAAATTCAGCACTAACACTCTGAAACTAATCTTCGGCGCTTATTTCTTGTATGTCTCAGCAAAGTTTATTACGGCTTATTTCGGCATAACAATTTGGTAGGGCATTTCTTACGAATAGCGCCTTTGTTTTCGTTATGCTTAATAACATGTTTATCAGAATATACTTTAACTGGGAGTTTGCTCCCAGCGCTCTGCGATGTTCACGGTGTTATGTAATGTTAGTTTTTGTCTTGCTTTTACTGGCTGCTGCAACTGCCCAGGTGTTTGGGGCTGCATTGAGTTGGTTATTTGTCAAAAAGTTCTGTGCCAACTTAAAAATAGTTATTTTTGCTGAGATAGCCCTAATGCTCGTGATAAGTCTGACCTTGATAGTTGAGGGATTAGGCATTACTTATCTGAGCATCATCGGCGTGTTACTGGGATTAATCACGATTGGCGTGCTGAATAGAGTGGTCCCCCACACGCACCAGACAAAAACGGAAAAAATAGGCTTTTCAGTTTTCATCGCCATGTGCTTTCATGAGTTCCCAGAGGGAATTGCATTCGGCGCTTCTTATTTGATAAGCCCGGAATTGGGCATGATAACGGCGTTCATGATAGCTATGCACAATCTCCCTGAAGGCTCCATTGTTTCAATTCCTTACTTTGCCAAGAAAAAACTGGCTTCCGGTTTGCGCGCAGTTTTGATTACGCAAATATTATATATTGCTGGCGGCTTAATTATTTACCTCTTGGCGATAAATGTTCCTTTAGAGTTGCAGGCACTCGGTATGACAGTTGCCGCCGGCGCTATGCTTTACATCATCGCTGAAGAATTTTCCTGGGTCAAATGTCCAAATGAGTGATCGTATGGGTGTCCAGTTAGGTGAAATCATCCCGAAAGAGAAGATAGAGTTCGAGAATCTCGCTGGCAGAAAGATAGCGATAGATGCGTTCAACTCTCTTTACCAGTTTCTTTCAATCATAAGACAGCCGGACGGGACTCCTCTGATGGACTCGAAAGGACGCGTGACTTCTCACCTCTCCGGCTTGTTCTATAGAACGGGAAAACTTGTCGAGTACGGTGTTCTGCCCATTTACGTCTTTGACGGGAAGCCACCTGACCTAAAGAGAAAGGTATCTGAAGAGAGGAGGCAGATTAGGGAAGAAGCACATGAGAAATGGAAAGAAGCAATTAAAGCGGGGGACATGACCGCAGCGAAGAGGCATGCTCAAGCCTCCAGCAAGTTAACTGGAGAGATGATTGACGAGAGCAAGCGACTGTTAGAGACTATGGGAATACCTTGGGTCCAGGCTCTTGGTGAGGGAGAGGCGCAGGCCGCGTATATGGTCCAGCATGGCGACGCTTGGGCCTCAGCCAGCCAGGATTTCGACTCGCTACTTTTTGGTTCGCCCCGCCTAATTAGGAACCTGACTATAACTGGGAGAAGAAAACTGCCGGGAAAGAACATCTACGTGTCGGTGGAGCCGGAACTTATAGAGCTGCAGAAAGCGCTCGACAGCCTTGGGATAGACCGGAAGAAGCTGATAGACATGGGGATAATGATGGGAACAGACTTTAACGAGGGGATTAAGGGCATCGGCCCGAAAAAGGCATTGGCATACGCGAAAGAGGGCAAGTCTGTGAAGCAGGTCTACAAAGAGATGGAACAAGAGCCGGAGGTGGACCTTGACGAGCTGAGAGAACTGTTTCTGAAGCATGATATAACGAATAAGTATGAGCTGAAGTGGGGGAACGTTAAAAAACCGGAGATAATTAAGATACTAGTGGACCAGCATGATTTCTCCGAGGACAGGATAGCCAGGACCATGGAGGAGCTGGACGAGAAGCTGAGCCAGAAGGCGAGCCAAGCCAGGTTGGACAGTTGGTTTTAGTATGGAAGACATTAAAAAACTGATTGACAAGTATTTCGCCGAGCTTATAGTCGATTTTGAGAATGACAGGGAGATGGAGCTGAGAGAGTTAAGCAACAATTCGATGGAGTCCGCAGCGATAAGGCAGGATAAGAGGATGGTGGACATATCTACTGTCGCATACGCCCTCGCCAAGCTGATGTCAAAGCCGCACCTGTTCAAGTCAGACCAATGGAACAGGTTCAAGGCGCATATCCTGCAAGAGCTTAAAGCCAAAAAGAGCATGGGCGAGGCGCTCAAGCGGATTATAGAGGATGTGAACAGCTTCGATATAGACTTAGGCAACTATGTGAGGGACATCATAGAGAAGGCCAGGATAAAACAGGCGTCAAGGGCCTATGCTCTCGGGATATCCTTGAAACAGGCGAGCGAGCTGACCGGGGCCAACTTCAGCTCGTTGCTGGACTATGTTGGCGCCACTAAGATACACGACAGGCCTTTCACCAAGTCAAAGAGCATTGTGGACAGGTACAAGTCAACTAAAAAGGCGTTGGGTGAATAGATGAAGATTCCGTGCGATTCCAGCTCTATCATCTCCTTGGCCGACAACTGCCTATTGCGGATACTAGAAGGCACGCAGCACAAGTTCGTAATTCCCAAGCGCGTCAAGATGGAGATTTTCGACAGTCCATTTTCTACAAAGCGGTTCAAGCTGCGCGCCATCCAGATAAACTCTTTC
>Ga0315279_10003846_pt1 | contig 20587 bp, 20 predicted proteins | sample YL17G06_20_MG_FD_203694 | JGI IMG/M metagenome (GOLD analysis project Ga0315279, IMG submission 203694) | Sediment microbial communities from Yellowstone Lake, YNP, Wyoming, USA - YL17G06_20 | ecosystem: Environmental > Aquatic > Freshwater > Lake > Sediment | place: USA: Wyoming | collected... | reverse complement strand
CCGGGATCGCAGGGGGGCACTGGGAAACATAGGCCAAGGAGGAATTAGGAACCCATTCTGCAATCGAAAGAGCAGTAATGGTAACTCTCTTCCTAAAGTGCTGTGCGCCCAGTTTCTATCCCGACCGCTTTGCTCTTTGCGAAGAAGAAGGATAGAGATGTTCGGCAACCAACTTCTTCTTGAGGTTCGAGATTTAAAAAAATACTTCTACAAGGAACGGCTCTTCTCTTCGGAAAAAAAACCGATCCGAGCGGTGGATGGCATCTCCTTCTCCATCCGAAAAGGGGAGACACTTGGATTGGTCGGAGAGAGCGGCTGCGGAAAGACCACTGCGGGCAAATCCGTCTTGAGGTTGATCGAACCGACCTCTGGCCAAATTCTCTTTAAAGCCCAGGATATCCTTCGCGTCGATCGGAAAGGCATGAGAAGATTAAGGCCCCATATGCAGTTCATCTTTCAGGATCCTTATGAGTCCCTCAACCCCAGGATGAAGGTGGGAGAGATTGTGGGCGAGGGTCTGGAGGTGCATCGGATGGCGCAAGGTAAAGAAAAGATTCGAAGGGTCTCCGAGATTCTTGAGAAGGTCGGCCTCCATCCCCAAGATGCCCTTCGTTATGCTCACGAGTTCAGTGGCGGACAGCGCCAGAGGATTGGGATTGCCCGGGCTATTTCCCTGAATCCGGAACTGATCGTGGCGGATGAACCTGTTTCTGCTTTGGATGTCTCCATCCAGGCTCAGATTCTCAACCTCTTGATGGACCTCCGAGATCAACTGGGTCTTACCTACCTCTTCATCTCCCATGACCTTCGAATCGTCAAACATATCAGTGATCAAATCGCAGTGATGTATATGGGAAAGATCGTGGAGATGGCCAATGGGGAGGATCTCTTCCTCCGGCCTTTACACCCTTACACGCAGACCCTGCTCCATGCCATCCCGAAATTGGACCCCTCCAAAAAAAGAGAACGATCTCTTGTAAAAGAAGAATTTCGCTCTATCCCTTCCGATCAAGGATGCCGATTCCAGCCGAGGTGCCCCCACTCGAAAGGGAGGTGCCAAACCGAGGAACCCCTGCTTTTAGACGAGGGAGAAAACCATTCCGTCGCCTGCCATTTCGTATCCCCCAAGGATTTATCGCATGCCCACCCTGACTCATGAAAAAATGGTTGGGAATGCCGATGTCCCTTTTTCAAGCCACATTTATCATTTGACTTCTTTTTAAGATATATATTAGTGTTAGAAGATTGAAACGTGAAGAATCTTCGTATGGAGAGTCTGAATGGATCAAGAAAAACTTCTCTATTTTAAAGGACTGCTTGAGGGAATGCTCCATAGCCTGTTGGAGGAGGCTGGAAAGACAGCGAGCGACATGCGGCAGGACGGCAATGGAGACTTTCCCGACCCGACGGATCGAGCTTCTTTAGAATCCGACCGGAATTTCCTTCTGAGGATCAAGGATCGTGAGAGGAAGTTGATCACGAAGGTGAAGGAGGCATTGGACCGGATTGATAATGGAACGTTTGGCATTTGCGAATCCTGCGGGAAGGCCATCTCTGAAAAGAGATTGATGGCGAGACCGGTCACGACTCTGTGCATCGAATGCAAGACAGAGGGAGAGAATCAAGAGCGAAAAGAGAGACTGAGGGGAACCAAATCAAAGAGTACCTTTCCTTCTTAACCCCCACCCTTAATCGAAAGAAGAGCGATCATGCCCGAGCTGAGAAAAGATCCGATCCATGGAAGGTGGGTGATCATTTCTACAGAGAGAGGAAGGAGACCCTCCGATTTCGTAACAGAGGAACGAAGATCGATGGGTGGTTTCTGTCCTCTTTGTGAAGGCAATGAGGATCGAACCCCCCCTGAGATCATTGCCTTTCGAAACAATGGAGCTCCTCCGAACTCTCCTGGTTGGACCCTTCGAGTCGTCCCCAATAAGTTCCCTGCCCTCCGGATAGAAGGAGACTTGGACCGGGAAGGGGAAGGGATCTACGATAAGATGAACGGAATCGGTGCTCATGAGGTGGTAATCGAAACTCCCCGACATTCTGAGACCCTTGTCACGTTACCGCTGAAGGGTGTGGAGAATGTCCTCTGGGCCTACTGTTCGAGGATAATCGATTTGAAGCGTGACCAACGACTTCGATATGTCCTCGTCTTCAAAAACCATGGGGTATCGGCGGGGGCTTCTCTCGAACATTCCCACTCGCAGATCATTGCCCTTCCGATCATTCCAAGGAGGGTGGCTGAGGAGATCGAAGGGGCCAAAGTCTATTTCCAATATAAAGATCGGTGCGTCTTCTGTGATATCATCCGACAAGAGCTTCAGCAGAAAAAAAGGATCGTCAGCGAAAATAAGTCCTTTCTCTCCATCGCCCCCTTTGCCTCCCGTTTTCCATTCGAGACATGGATTCTTCCCAAAACCCATTATCCAAGTTTCGAGAATATGGACTCCTCTCTCTATGAACAGGCTGCTCAAATCCTCTCCGATACCCTCCAAAGGATGAACCGGGTGCTGAGCGATCCTCCCTACAACTACATCATCCACACCTCCTCCTTCTTGGAATTAGATAACGACCACTACCATTGGCACTTTGAGATCATGCCCAAGTTGACCAAAGTGGCCGGGTTCGAGTGGGGGACAGGATTTTATATCAACCCCACCCCTCCTGAAGAAGCAGCGGAGTATATGAGGGAGGCTAAGTAATTCTTTATGTCCGGCCATGCCGATGCCTATGACCTTCTGAGATCGATTATCCATCTTTCCACATCACCCATCTCCATCGAGCCGAAACTGGATGGAATGCTCCAATCCATTTCAGGTGCCTTTGGATCGAATCGATGCCTTTTCCTGAGGTCGGACAAAATCGGCCAAAATGGATTTCTTTCCCGCCTGGCCTCAGAAAAAAAACCGTTATGGGTGGAGGAGGCATCATCCTTTCAGGAAGAAGGAGTTCTCTTAGAAGAAAAAGATCTCCTCTTCCCCTCGTTTGCGTGCATCCCTCTCTATGACAAAACCTCCTTCCAGGGGATCCTCTATCTCGGTTTTTCAGAGAACCGAAAGTTCTCTCCAGAGGAGGTCGATCTCCTTCTCCTGATTGCAAAAGAGATGGGGGAAACGATTCGAAATGCCCTTCTCCATCAAAAGGCCGAGGAGACCATCTCCGAATTGACCGCCCTCCATGAGATGGGAAAGGCGGTGACCTCCACATTAAAATTGGAAGATCTCCTCGAGCTCATCGTCGTGACCGGTATGAAAATCCTGAAGGCCAAGGGAGGAGTGTTGAGGGTGCAGGACAGGAGGACCGGGGAGTTGAATGTCAAATACAGTCTGGGAGGGTATCACCAGACCCCTCTCGATGAGAGGATCGCAAGAAGGGTCTTCTTTACCCGGACCCCCCTCTCCTTGAATCACTTCGGTGAAGGGAAAACTTCCCATTCCATCCTCTGTGCTCCATTTCTATCAAAGGCAAGAAATTTCGGAACCCTCACATTTTATGATAAACAGACCGACCCTTCAAAATTCGATGAGAGGGATTTGCAATTGTTGTTGACCATGACAAACCAGATGTCGTGCGCCATTGAAAATGCGCTGACCCATTATGAAACTTCCAATATGGCTCAGCAACATGAGAAGATGGTGGGACACCTTTCCACCCTTTGGGAACTCAGCAAGGCCCTCCTGACCACGGTGAATCTTGAGAGAACCATCCATATGACCTTGACCGCCATTACGATCGGACAGGGATTGGGGTTCAACCGAGCCATGCTCTTTTTGGTGAACGAAAAGGGTAAAATCTTAGAAGGGGCGATGGCCGTGGGGCCGGACAGTGCTGAAGAGGCGGGGAGGATCTGGACCGCCCTTTCTCAAAGGAGAGGCCCCCTTTCAGACCTGGTGGCCCAACTCCAGCTTCCCCCTCCGAACAACTCCACATTAAACTCCATCGTCAAAGGGATCCAGATCCCCCTGGAACAGGAACAATGCATTCTTTCCAGAACGGTTCTCGAGGGAAGGCCCTTCAATATCCAACTCCCTCAAGCCGGAGAGAGGTGGCTTCAAACCCAATGTGAAAGAGGTTGCCACCTGGGTTCACAGGTGGGATGCTATCTGGGCGAACATCTCAGTCGTGATCCCAAGATCTACTCTTTTGCCACGGTCCCCCTCTGGGGAAAAGGGAAGGTCATCGGTGTAATTCTGGTAGACAATCTCTATAACCAGAACCCCATTACAGAAGAGGACATCCACTCTCTGAGCACGTTTTCCAATCAGGCAGGATTGGCCATTGAGAACGCCCTCCTCTACCGGAATTTGGAAGAGGTTCATCAGGAATTGAAGGAGGTCCAGACCCTTTTGGTCCACCAGGAAAAGATGGTCGCACTGGGAGAAATGTCCGCCACCGTCGCTCACCAGATCAAGAATCCTTTGGTCTCCATCGGTGGGTTTGCACGCCGTCTTTATCGGGCAATACAGGACGAAGTCCCAGAAAAGCGATATGCGCAAACCATTATCATAGAGGTGGGACGGCTCGAGAGGATCCTGGATGACCTCGTGAACTACACCCGGGATGAAGCCTTGCCCCTGAAAGAATTGGATCTCCGGGATGTCCTCGAGGAGAGCCTCTCAATGATTTTGGAAGGATCTCAAGAGGGTGAAATCCAACTCGTCAAACAGTTCGCTGAAGAGCTTCCCAAGGTGATCGGAGATTATCAACAATTAAAACACGCCTTCTTCAATCTGATCAGTAATGCCTATCAAGCCATGAAGGAGAAAGGGACGCTTTCCCTTCGAGTCTATCCCTTTTCAAAGAATGGATCCACCTGTATCCGGGTTGAGGTGGAGAATACGGGAGAGGGGATTGACCCTGAAAACCTTCACAATATCTTCAACCCCTTCTATACGACGAAAGATGGCCTCTTGGGTTTGGGTTTGCCCATCGTCCACAAAATTGTCACCTCCCATCGGGGCCAGATGGAAGTGGACAACCACCCTGGAGAGGGAGTGGCTTTCATCATCACCTTTCCAGCCCAACAACTTACCTCCCCTCCCCAGGCGCCCGTCCTCCGCAGTAGCCCTGCTACGGAGGATGGAGGAGGGGATTCACCCTGTTAGATAGAAAATTTTGACTAATGAGGGCCAAATAAAGAATCTTATCTAACAGGGTAAAGGGGAGGGGGAAAGCACGAGAAACAACCTTTGAAAATCGTCTTGGAGGCAAACCGATGAAGAGGATCATGGTTGTCGACGATGAAGAGAATATTCGATTCCTCTATAAAGAGGAATTGGAGGAAGAAGGGTTTGTCGTGGAATTGGCAGGAAATGGGAAGGAGGCCCTCGAGAAACTTCCCCTCTTCAAACCGGATCTCATCACCCTCGATATCAAGATGCCGGTGATGGATGGAATCGAGACCCTGAAACGAATTCGAGAGGTGGAGAGGAACTTGCCCATTATTCTCTGCTCCGCCTACAGTGAGTATAAGCAGAACTTTACCACCTGGGCTTCAGATGCCTATGTGGTCAAGTGCGCCGATTTGACAGAGTTGAAATCCGTGATCCGGAAATGTCTGGGGCACTCATGATTGGGATATCTTCAGGCCAATATCTCATTTGGATTGAAGCATCCAGAACTCGGCCCAAAGTTGAAGCGCTATTTAAAAGGATTATCGGCAAAGGCCAAATAGCTTGAACCTGTGATCTCCTCTCTTTTCTAAAGGGAGGGTGGAAGGATGACACGATTCACGGATGACGATTCATGTTATTTTGAAAAAAGTGGGGCAGTAGCTCAGCTGGGAGAGCGACACGTTCGCAGCGTGTAGGTCGCCGGTTCGAATCCGGTCTGCTCCACCAATGATAGCAAGAGGTTAACCATTTTGGTTAACCTCTTTTTTATTGGAACGTAAAGTTTTCGTAAAGTTACTCCTAACGGCAAATTTTGAAAGGACGCACTTCAGCCACCTCGGTCTTTTGAGTGATTGGCTCGAAAAGGAAAAATGGATTGCGCAGAAAATAAGGGTTTCGTCGGCAACGGTTTAAAAGCGACCACTGGAGTGATCCAGCGGATGGTATCGGGTTATGCTCCGCCCTTCAATTGGCAAAGGTATTATGATTACGAACGCAGGATTTAATGCAACAACAGGATAAACTTATCCGGTGAGCATCAGGAATTTTGATGCAGGAATTTTGAAGCAATTTTCCGGAAATGCTTCACACCTTCCAAAACCGTGGACGATCTGGTAAAGAGGGATTCCGAGCCTTTTGCCGAAATATCTCCCGGATGGACTGATTTCAGAATCTCCTTCCTTTGTTTCGAAGAGCGCCATCGGTCTGTTATCCCTAATCAGGACGAAGTCAACCTCGCGCTTTTCTTTGTCCCGAATATACATGACTTCAAAACTTCCCAAACCCATTTCTGTGAACCTGGCAGCCATCCTGACAAGGCTTACTGCCATGAGGTTTTCGAAACGCCTTCCCTGATCCGAAAGGCTGGACCAGTCGAAAAAGAAGAGTTTTACTTCTTTCCTGATCGAACGGAGGATATTTCTGTACCATGGGCGGATGGTAAACACCAGATAGAGTTCCTTGATGATATTGATCCAATTGACGAGGGTACTGTGATGATATCCCAGATCTTCTCTCAGTGAATTAATACTAAGTGGGGAACCCACCTTCGAAGGAAGGATGTCAATCAGGTGTTCAAGACCTCTAATGTCCGAGATCCTTGAAAGATCCCGAACCTCTTCCCTTGTCAGCAGCGTTTTATACTCCTTGATCCATCGCTGATGGAACCTCGCCGAAGCCTTCAAGAAAGGCTCCGGAAACCCTCCAAAGGTCAGGATCTTTTCAAGACCTTCTTCGACGTGTTTGTTATTAACCTTCCTCGCGTGTTCCAGCAGTGATTCGCCGTCAACAAGGGGACTATCTTCTTCAAGAATCCAGGAAAAATCACTCGTAGCCTCGGGCAGCCCCAGAGGAAACATCTGAAAGGAAAAGTATCTGCCGACAAGGGAATCCCCTGACTTCCGATAAAGCCCCAGACGGGCACTCCCTGTCACAAGGAGTTGCGCTTTTTCCCTGTTGGGATCTTAGACTCCCTTGAGAATGTTCCTCCAGTTTTTCTGCTTGTGTATCTCATCAAAAACCATGGGAACAGGTCTGCCCTTAAACTTAGCGTTGACAATATTTCGGAAATAAAGAGGGTTCCGGTTGTACTCACTCCTGACTGCCGGATCATCCCAGTCGAAGTAAGTATCCTCAACCCTTTCAGAAGAAAGCCAGTTTTTTGCAAAAGTGGTTTTGCCAACCTGGCGAGGACCCGTTAGGAAAACCATCTTTCCAGCACTGATCTCAGGGTCAAAGATATATTTTCCGACCAACCTTTCCATACCGACTTTTTTTCATAAATATGTAAAAAAGTCAAGACTTTTTTCCAGTGATATGAAAATTAGTCGAAATACCGGCGAGGGACGAAAAAGAAAAAGGAGAGACTGGTTCTAATGCAACTTGATTTATGCACTTCAGAACCTATACGAGGGCAGGGGAGGCAGGGGCAGGCGCAGGCGCAGGCAGGTACTATGCTTCTTCTGGAGCGGGTTCGGGAAGTTTTTCTAATTTTACCTTTGAGATCCTCTGCCCCACCATTTCTATGATACGAATTCTTTTCTCTTCGACCTCTACTACATCGCCCCTCTGAGGAATCTTTTGGAGGGTTGTCATCAAGAATCCACCAAGGGTTTCATATTCCGGTGATTCTGGAAGTGGAATATGATAGTCTTCTTTTAAATCTTTTAGGCTGATTGATGCATCAATCAGCAGGGTTCCGTCTGAGAGTTGAATCACAGGGCTCTCTGTATCATATTCATCTCTAATTTCCCCAACGATCTCTTCAATCAGATCCTCGAGGCTGACTAAACCCGAGATTCCACCATATTCATCTACCACCAAGGCCATATGGATCCTCTTTTTTTGCATCTCCCTTAAGAGGAGGCTGATTTTCATCGTCTCAGGGATAAAATAAGGAGGCTTGATGATCTTTCGGATATCGACCTGTCCTTTTTTCGCAAGGATGGTGAGGAAGTCTTTCGCATAAAGGATTCCCCTGATATCATTGGGTTCTCTTCCGAAGACAGGGTAACGAGAAAACTGTTCTTCCTCGATAAGCAAAGCGATTTCTTGAACCGATTTATCAATCTGAATCATCACCATCTGTGTATCCGGAACCATCACTTCCTTTACGGACATGTCCGTGAACTCGAAAACACTTTGGAGGATTTTTTCTTCCGTGGATTCAAATACACCATGCTTTCTTCCTTCTTTAATCAGCATCTTCACTTCTTCCTCAGTCACGTAGGCCCTCTCGGTAAACGGTTTTTCGCCAAAAGGCCTGAGTATGACGGCCGTGCTGAAGGTAAGGGTTTTGACAAAGATTGCAGTCATTCTCGAAAAAGTGTCAATCGTTCTTGCTGTCCACAGTCCTATTGTTTCTGGATGCATCAAGGCAATGGACTTGGGTACGAGTTCGCCAAAGATCACAGAAAAATAGGTGATGATGACCACAACGATCCCGATGGCAATGGGTTCGGCAGCAAGAGAGATTGGCCTAAAAGGAACCACCTGAAGGGCAGGTTTGATGACCTTCACAGCCGCTGCACCTCCCACTGCGGATGCAAGGACACCCACGGTGGTGATTCCAATCTGGATCGTGGCCAGAAATCGGTCTGGTTCTTCTTTCAGTTTTAGAAAGATTTTTGCATTCCTTTTTCCACTTTCGGCCATCTGTTTGATACGACTTTTTCTGGCACTGACCACTGCAATCTCTGTCCCGGCCAGGTAGCCATTCACCAAGATTAGAATAGCAATGAGAAAGGCCTCAAAAAAAAGTTCCTGCATTTTACACCCTCCTATTCCCTAAGAATCTCCCCTCTCCTGGAGGGAGAGGATTATATTCCTTTTCGATCGTGGGGATGTGGTGTTATAAAAAATTGGACACGTGAAAAATACATCAGAACTTAATCCGTTTGAGTCTTTCGATCGCCTCTTTCAACCTTTTCTCATCAACCGTAAGGGCCATTCGGATATAGCCTTCTCCTTCCTCTCCAAAACCATTCCCTGGGGTAACGACGATCCCTCCCTTTTCAATTAAGAGCGTGGCGAATTCGGCTGATGTACATCCCCTTGGAACTTGAATCCAGAGATAGAAGGTGGCCTTCGGACGATCTACTTCCAACCCGATCTCCCGAAGACCCTTTACCATTACATCTCTTCGTCTCTCATAAATGTTGATGATTTCTGGGAGGGGAGTGTCAAGATGATTGAGGGCTTCAGTCCCTGCTTCCTGGATGGCCTGGAAGAGGCCGGAGTCAATGTTGGTCTTGATCCTTCCCAATCCAGAAACAATTTCAGAATGGCCCACTGCAAACCCGATTCTCCACCCGGTCATATTAAAGGTTTTTGAGAGGCTGTGAAATTCGACTCCTACTTCTTTGGCCCCTTCCACTTCTAAAAAACTGAGAGGTTGATACCCATCGAAAGCGATTTCTGAATAGGCTGCATCATGGCAAACAATGATCTGGTAACGTCGGGCAAAGGCTACAACCTCTTCAAAGAAAGACCTTTCAGCGATCGCTGATGTCGGATTATTGGGGTAGTTGATGAAAAGAAGTCTTGCCTTTTCTGCCACCTCCTTAGGAATTTCTGAGAGATTTGGCAGAAAGCCATTCTCTTTACGAAGAGGTAAAAAGTGGGGGGTACCTCCGGCAAAAAGGGTGGAGACACGATAGACAGGATAGCCAGGAGTGGGAACCAATACATAATCCCCCGGGTTGACAAAAGCGAGGGGGATATGGGCGATTCCTTCCTTCGAACCGATGAGGGAGAGCACCTCTGTCCTTGGATCGAGCTTGACGCCAAACCTCCTTTCATACCATTGGGCCACTGCCGTTCTGAATTCAATCATCCCTTCATAGGATGGATATCGGTGGTTCTTGGGATTTTCCGCCGCGACCTTTAATCGTTCGATGATTAATTTTGGAGTGGGAAGATCCGGATCCCCGATCCCCAGATCAATAAGATCGATACCCTTCTGCCTCATCTCCTGTTTCTTCTTGTCAATCTCCGCAAAGAGGTAAGGAGGAATCTGTTCAATCCGTTTCGCCTTCTCGATCCGCATCTATTTTTCCTTTCTTCTTGATTTTGAGTGATGCAACCTTTTATCCTACCTGTCTATTAGCAGGCACGATCCATTAAAATGGTTATGATTTTGGGGTAATGGTTAAGAGACCAGTTTAGTATATAGTCAAAGGGTTAAGGCTAAAGATCTAAAGACCAATGACCTAACCTATGGTTAAAACTGGCATCTTTACCCTAACCCTTGGACCGAAGCTTTTATTCAATGTTATCTTAAGGGCATTCCCAACAGAATTCAAGATAAAAGTTGTGGTTGACTGGGAGGTGCATCTTCTTGGTCGCACCGCAGAGAGGGATTTTTATATTGACATTGCATGCCCTTCCTATCATAATAAAATGAATTTTTTGGAAAGATGTTCAGATGAAAAAGAGACCATTTCTCAAGTGGGCTATTCTCCTTCCTATCACCCTCTCCGTTCTTTTGGGATGTGCTGGGAAAGGGAAGGGTGTCAAGACGATTACAGGGGATCCTGAAACCCTTTATCAACAAGGGCTGGCTCGATTCAATAAGAGAGACTACCTCGAGGCCCTGAAAAAGTTTGAAGAGCTAAAATCCAGTTTTCCTGATAGCCCTCCCTATTCGCTTTGGGCAGAACTGAAGATTGGCGATTGTCATTTCTTTAAGAAGGATTATGTGCAGGCCATTGCCTCTTATGAGGAGTTCAAGAAAATCCATCCCACCCATGAAGAGATGCCTTATGTTCAATACCAGATTGCGATGTCCTATTTCAATCAGATGCTCACCCTTGATCGGGATCAGAACTCCACGAAGAAGGCGCTCTCCAACTTCGAATATTTAATCGGCAATTATCCCCCCAGCCTCTTCACCCAGAAAGCAATGGAGAAAATCGGTGTCTGCAAGAAGCGGTTGGCTGATCATGAATTCTACATTGGGAATTTCTATTACAAGAATAGGAAATTTCAGGCAGCAGCTTCCCGGTTTGAGGGGTTATTAGAGAAGTTTCCGAGAATGCCTGACGAGGATCATACCCTTTTTCTTATGGGAAAAAGTTACCTCGAAATCGATCAGGGAGAGAAGGCGAAAGAAACCTTTGCGAAAATCGTCACTCAATATCCAAAAAGCTCTCACTACAAAGAAGCCAAGGCAATTCTTGAGCAAGGGGTGAAGGAGAAGAAGGTCTCGCTTCGTAAGAGTAAGACTCGGGCCAAAGAGTCCGCCAAAAAGGGCGAGACAATCGAGGCAGGCCTGAAAGAGATCGTTTTAGCCAAATTCGAAGAAGAAGGGAAACAGCCAGTTTCCCTTACTCCCCCGCCTCCTATCACCAGCGAGTCGGGCAAGCCGATTCTTCCAAAGGAAGAAACCGGGGGGATCATACCCTCGTTGACCAAAGACCAAATGGAGGAGGGTCGAGCCCCGGTGATTCCAAAAAAATCTGATGAGGATCTGAAAGTTGCAATGATTCCAGGAGAGGAACCCCAACGGCCTATCCCGCCAAAGACTGAACCGGTGATTGAGGTAAAACCTGAAGAGGAGAAACGGATCGTTGCATTACCAAGCGCTCTGCCGACACCAGAGGAGAAGGAGAAATCAAAGAGAGGAGTTCTCACAGAACCGGGGGGGGCAAAGGCTGTAGATACAGGTCAACCCATTGATATCACCTCAGACAGAGTGGAGACATACTCTAAAGAGAATTTGATCATTTTCAAAGGGAATGTCGTGGCTCGGCAAAAGGATGTCGTCATCTATGCAGATTCCATAGAGGCAGTGGTCATGGAAGGCGGTAAAGGGATTGAAAAGGTCATCGCAGGCGGGAACGTGAAGATTCAGCAGGGAGTTCGGGTGGCAAGCTGCCAGAAGGCAGTCTTCTATAATCTTGATCAAAAAGTCTTTCTAACGGGTGACCCGAAGGTTTGGGAAGGGGATAATATCGTTTCAGGAGATGAGATCGTCTTCGATATCGAGAGGAATCGTGTTGAGGTGAAGGGGGGGCCGGGTGGACGAGGAAAGGCAAAGATTCATCCCGGAGGGGAATTTGAAAAACCGAAATGAGAAGAAATCCCATCTTCTACCTCCTCACTATTTTTTTGCTCCTATCCTGTACGTTTTCTGAAGAAAACCAAATTCGTAAAACCTTGAACCGAAGGGAAGAGGCTTTGAGGAAGAAAGACCTTTCCCTATACCTTTCCTGCATCTCAAAAGACTATAAAGATAAGGAAGAGGATTTTGGTCGACTTCAAAATCGTATTGGCAGTTATTTTAAAACCTTCGATCGGATCGAATATACCTATTGGGATCGCTCCGTCCAAATTGAAGGGGAGACAGCGATGGTGCTCCAACAGTTCAATTTAGAAGTAGAGAAGGGAGGAAAAAGAAATCGCTATTCTGGAAAGGAGGCCCTCTTTTTTAAGAAAGAGGGGAGAGCGTGGAGAATCATGAAAGGCCTGTCAAATTGACAATTCGGGAAAAACCTAATAAAATGTAATGTTTAAATTCATTCTTAGGTTTAGACAATGTTTGAAAATCTTTCAGATAAACTGGATGGTATTTTTAAGAGGCTGAAAGGCCATGGGAAATTGACAGAGCAGAATATCCAAGAGGCCTTGAAAGAAGTGAGGATGGCCCTATTGGAAGCCGATGTTAATTTCAAAGTCGTCAAGGATTTCATCCAATCTGTCGAGCAGAGGGCGATCGGTCAGGAAGTGATGGCGAGCCTTACCCCAGCTCAACAGTTGATCAAGATCGTGAAAGAAGAAATGACCTCCCTGATGGGCGGTGAGGAACAAAAGATTCATCTTTCGGGAAGTTCCCCTATCCCAATCATGCTGGTCGGTCTCCATGGCTGCGGTAAAACGACTACCGCAGCTAAACTTGCACGATATTTTCATGAAAAGGGGAAGCGCCCCTACCTTGTTCCTGCTGATGTCTACCGACCAGCGGCGATTGAACAATTACAGAAATTGGGGGAAGAGTTAAAGGTCGATTTTTACCGTCCCGAACCATCCCAGATGCCACTGGATATCTGCCTGAAAGGAAGGGATTCCGCCCTTAAGGGAGGGTATGATGTGATGCTGGTCGATACCGCCGGGAGACTCCATATCGACGAGGCATTAATGCTGGAACTCCGGGAGATCAAGGCACACATCAAGCCGAAAGAGGTGCTCTTGGTGGCGGATGCCATGACCGGACAGGATGCTGTCAATATCGCCAAAAATTTCAATGAGCGATTGGGCATCGACGGCATCATCCTGACCAAAATGGATGGGGATGCACGGGGAGGGGCTGCCCTTTCGATCAAATCGGTGACACAAAAACCCATCAAATTCATTGGCGTGGGGGAGAAGTTAGATGCCCTGGAAGCCTTCCACCCCGATCGGATGGCCTCGAGAATTCTTGGGATGGGCGATGTCTTCACCCTGATTGAGAAGGCAGAGGCTGCCTTTGATGAGAAGAAGGCGAAGGAGTTGGAGAAGAAGATCCGAAAGGATACTTTCACCCTGGAGGATTTCCGGGACCAACTCCAGCAGGTTCGAAAGATGGGTTCATTGGAATCGATTATGAGTATGATCCCGGGGCTTCCAAAAAAGATGAAGGGGATGGGAGGCCTCGATTTTGATGAGAGGGAACTGGTTCGGGTGGAGGCCATTATCAATTCCATGACATCCAGGGAACGTGCCAATTTTATGATCATCAATGGAAGCCGGAGATTGCGGATTGCTCGAGGAAGTGGGACAAGTGTTCAAGAGGTGAACCAACTTTTAAAACGTTATGCCCAGGCCCGAAAGATGATGAAGCGGTTTGCCCAAATGGGAGAGAAGGGGTTCCAAAGAGGAGGAATGCCATTCTTTTCATAGTGGTGATCATATACTGGAATGGTGGAATGATGGAACAATGGAATAATGGGTTAGTTCAAAATTTGCCTGATAATTTTTCACCCATCATTCCATTATTCCAATATTCCAATTGCAGACAGAGGAGGTGATTCAGAACAATATGGCTGTATCGATGAGGCTGATGAGATTTGGTGGGAAGAAGAGCCCTTTTTACCGGATTGTGGTTTCGGATCGTCGTTCTTCCAGAGATGGAAGGTTTATTGATCAGGTGGGGACTTACGATCCCAAGAAAAATCCCGTAGAGGTCCGGTTCAAGGAAGAAAAAACGATCCAGTGGCTGAGAAAGGGAGCTCAGCCCACCCCGACTGTTCGTCAACTTTTAAAAAGTTCTGGCGTGTCGAAAAAGTTGAAAGAGGGTAATCAAGGATAGATTGCCTTTTCCCCAACCCTTGTTTTTCATCGAGTTCTGTCAGGACCGTTGCGGGAACTGGAGGTGGGGTTATGAACACGAAGGATTTAATTGAGTATATCGCAAAGGCATTGGTCGATCATCCAGATCAGGTTAGGGTTTCAGAAATCGAAGGGGAGAAGACTTCGGTCATCGAACTCTATGTGGCCAAGGATGATTTGGGGAAAGTGATTGGGAAACAGGGTAGAACGGCTAGGGCCATCAGGGTCATCCTGGGGACTGCCTCCGCGAATTTGGGGAAGCATTCTGTTTTAGAAATTATTGAATAGGAGAGCTCTGAAAAAATATTTCACGCTCTTTTGATGATAGAGATTTCTGGGCTTTTTCAGAAATCTCAATAATGATCCATGGGAAAAGATCTTTTGCCCATCGGCAGGGTGGTTAAACCCCACGGGGTCAAAGGGAAGATCAAGGTAAAATATTTTGGGGAAGATCTCAACCGTTTTTCTCTCTACCGAGAGGTCTTTATCGAGGACAGGATGGGCAAGATGGAGACCTATGAAATCCTGGAGACCATTCCCCAGCCACCCCGACTCATTCTCCGATTGAAAGGGATTGAAAGGGTAGAGGATGCCCAGATTCTGGTGGGGAAAGAGATACTCATCCGAAAAGAAGCTCTCCCCGATTTACCAGAAGATGAGTATTATTGGATTGAGATTTTGGGAATGGTCGTTGAGACAGAGGAGGGCAAAAGGATCGGGAAGGTAAAAGAGATCCTACCCACGGGAGCCAATGATGTCTTTGTTGTCGAAGGAAAGAGAGGGGAGATCTTTCTTCCGGCAACAGAGCAAGTGATCCAGAGCATCGACCGAAAAAGAGGATTAATGAAGGTTATTCGGATGGAGGGATTGTGGGAGGAAGAGGATGAGGTTTGATATTCTCACCCTCTTCCCTAACATGTTTTCTTCTCCCTTTCGGGAAAGCATCTTAGGTAAGGCAATCGAGAAAGGGCTCATCCACATCCGAACTATTAACATCCGAGATTTTACGACAGATAAACACCAGGTGGTGGATGATACCCCCTACGGGGGAGGTCAGGGCATGGTGATGAAGGTGGAGCCCATTGCCCGAGCCATTGAGTGGGCCAAGTCTCAAAACCCGTCTGCCTGGACGGTTTATTTAACCCCCCAGGGGAAGCAGTTTAATCAGGATATCGCCCGGGCCCTTTCGTCCCGATCACACGTCATCCTCCTTTGTGGCCGATATGAGGGGGTGGACGAGAGGGTGAGGGAACTCTTTGTGGACGAAGAAATTTCGATCGGGGACTATGTCTTGACCGGAGGAGAACTGGCAGCGATGGTCGTCATCGATGCCGTCTCAAGACTACTGCCCGGAGTTTTGGGATCGGATCGATCGGCAGAGGAGGATTCCTTCTTTGATTCTCTCTTGGAATACCCTCAGTATACGCGACCTTTCAATTTTAGAGAGAGTTGTGTTCCAGAGGTCCTCCTTTCTGGAAACCATTCAGCGATTTCACTCTGGAGGAGAAAAGAGGTTCTCAAACGAACATGGGTTAGACGGCCGGATCTCTTAGCCAAAGCCAATCTCTCCGACGAGGATAAGAAACTCTTGGAAGAGATCCTCCAAGAGAATTCAATTGATGATTGCGGAATGCGGAATGCGGAATAGAAAAAGGAAAATCTACAAAATTCTTCAGATGAATTGATTTCAAAGTGTGTAAGGATGGCGTCGAATATCTATATCGGACTAGTCCACCATCCGATTTATGACAAGAGAAAGGAGGTGGTGGCCACAGCCGTCACCAACTTCGATATCCACGACATCGCCCGTTGCGCGAGGACATTTGGAGTGGGAGGTTTCTTCATTATTACCCCGTTGGAGAGCCAAATTCAGTTAGTAGAGAGGGTGATTCGTCATTGGGTAGAGGGAACGGGAGCAGTTTACAATCCCACAAGAAAGGAGTCTCTTTCCCTCGTCCGGGTCACCCGAACCATCGACGAAGCAGATCGAGAGATCTCCAACCTCTGGGAAAGGAAAGTGAAGAAGGTTGCGACCGGAGCAGCTCGACACCCAAACAGCATCGGCTTTGAAATTTTGCGGAAATTATTGGGAGATCGAAGTACTCCATTCTTGATGCTCTTTGGAACAGGATGGGGGTTGACCCAGGAGGTGAAGGACAGTTCTGACTTTGTCCTCGCACCGATCGAAGGGAAGGGATATAATCACCTTTCGGTTCGCTCAGCAGTTGCTATTATCCTCGACCGACTGTTAGGAGATCGTTTTTCTTAATTGCGGAGCGCACAATGGACTTGGATTGTTCATTTGCAATTTTCGATTGCCGATTGCCAATTTAAATTGCAAATCGCAAATCTAAAATCGGAAATAGTTTCGGAAGGAGAATAACATGAATCTGATGGATATGGTTGAAAGAGAACAGTTGAGGACAGATCTCCTCGATTTCAGGGTGGGTGATACGGTGAAGGTCCACGTAAAGATCATCGAGGGAGAGAAGGAGAGGATTCAACCCTTCGAAGGGGTCGTTATTCGTAAGAAAAAGGGGGGAATCCGGTCTACCTTCACCGTTAGAAAGATCTCCTACGGGATTGGGGTGGAGAGGATTTTTCCTTTGCATTCGCCTCGAATCGATCACATTGATGTGATCAGCCGAGCGACCGTGAGACGGGCCAAACTCTTCTACCTAAGAAATCTGAAAGGAAAAGCAGCCCGCATCCGAGCCCAGAAGAAACAAGAAGCCTGATCACCAGCATGCAGAAGGCGGAAAGCAGAAGGCAGCCGGAAACCCAATTTTTTATGTCTTCTGCCTACTGATTACTGCCTCCTGCCTACTTAATCTTTTATGCTCTTCCCATCCCTTCCAACGCAGCCCATGGACTATTTCGAAAGGATGTACTACAGGCGAGGCTACCAGAGGATTGCCGGTGTGGATGAAGTGGGAAGGGGGCCTCTGGCTGGACCAGTCGTCGCCGCCGCAGTCATTCTGCCGAAAGGTGGGATTGGACAGAAGCTCTTCGATTCAAAGAAAATTTCCTCAAAGAAACGGGAGGAGCTTCACGAAGTAATCCTTTCGAAAGCATTAGGAGTGGGCATTGGAACAATTGGGCAGGAAGAGATCGATCTCCTCAATATCTTTCAGGCCACGTTAAAAGCAATGGTCCTGGCGATTGAAAACCTTACCATCCTTCCAGATTTTGTTTTGATTGATGGTCCCCACGGTCTCAGACTTTCCATTCCTCAGAAACCCATCCGAAAAGGCGACCAACTGAGCAACTCTATCGCTGCCGCCTCCATTGTGGCCAAGGTCACCCGAGACCGGATGATGCTGGAATGCCATCAAAAGTATCCTCAGTATAATTTTGCCAAACACAAAGGTTATGGGACGAAAGAACATCGGAGGGCGATTGAAAAATTCGGTGTATGCGAACTCCACCGAAAGACCTTTCGAGGTGTCAAAGAGTATTTATGATGGGGAGATAGGGAGATTAGAAAAGAAAAGCTTTAAGGAATTATAAAAGATACCCCCATTCCCCTCCACCTTGATGGGGGAGGGTGTGGGTGGGGGTGAAGAGAAGAATTTTCAGGACCTGACTACGAACAGCAATGCAGAAGAAAGAACTCGGCAGGAAGGGCGAAGATTTAGCCGTTCGATTCTTAAAGAAGAAAGGATACCAAATCATCGAGAGAAATTATGCCTGCAAAATGGGTGAGATGGATATCATTGCCAAAGAGAAAGATACACTTGTTTTTGTTGAAGTGAAGACCCGAACCTCCACCACCTTCGGTCCCCCGCAATTAGCAGTCAATCCTAAAAAGCAATCGCAAATGTCAAAGGTTGCTCTTCATTTTTTAAAGGAGAAAAAGCTTGAAGATGCAAAGGCCCGGTTTGATGTCGTAGCCATTCTCCTTGGACAAAAGGGAGCAGAGATCGAACTGATCAAAGATGCCTTCGATTTGAGATATACCTAAAAAATAGCATTGGCCATAGAGCAAAGCCATATCGTCTAATCTGACAAAATTCTAGCCAAAAATATTTAAGATTTCCCCTCTCCCCAACGGGGGAGAGGGAAGGGGTGAGGGGGTAAAATGTTAGAAGAAAATTCTTAGACTCAAGATGTAAGAATCCAATATTATGCGAATTTCGCTTTTCCTGCTATTACATTGAAAATACGAAGTGCAATCAGAAAATTTATATACACCATGGGTAAAAAGTGATAAAAAAGGAGACGTAGATGAGTTGATTGGGAGCAAACCAGAACTTCGTCTATTAATTGTTAGGCTTGGGAATAATAATAAATGGACACATATCTAATTGGCTTAGATTGCGCAGCCCAGCACTCCAAATTTGGTGTAGCACTTGGATCTCTCGGGCCTTCAGGAATGCAGATACACAAGGTTGAAACAAACAACAAAAATGTCGTTCCAGTTATAGTGCAATGGATAAAAACCTATCAACCTAGGATTCTGGCATTTGATGCACCTATGGGTTGGCCAGCTACGTTAGGCGAAGCCCTCGGTGATCATTGTGCTGGTATTATGTTGCCTTTCGAATCTGATGACCTCTTTCATCGTGAAACCGACAAATTTGTACGAAAAAAACTGAACAAACGCCCACTCGAAGTAGGTGCAGATAAAATTGCCCGCGCAGCAGCTACTGCATTGCGAGTCGCCTCAACAATCCGCAAAAATACAGGCATTAAACTGCGGTTACTGTGGGAGCCAGGCATACCTAATGAAACTGGAATGATCGAAGTATATCCAGCTGCCACCTTGCTAGCCCATTCATTCTCAGAAAAAGGATATAAAGGCAATAAAGCAGAGCATCGCGAGGCGAGAAGCGTCTTATTAAAAGACTTATCTGAATTTATGAAGTTCAATATTAGCACTGATCTGTTGGTATCTTCTGATGACGCTTTAGATGCCGTAATTTGTATCATGGCAGCCGTAGATTTCGCCAAGGGGACAGCTTATATGCCAGAAAATATTGTGGTAGCTCGTAAAGAAGGGTGGATCTGGTTCAATAAAACAAAGCATAAAACAACAGTAGCCTAACTTTCACTGCAGCCGACCGCATAAAGGCAGCGTCGGCTGAGTTCGGTGTTAGACGACAACAAGGAAACCTATGGCGCTGACACGTAGAACAATCTTGGCGAGTTTGTTCTTCTTGCTTGCCATGCTTATTGCATTTTACGCAGTAGCTCACTTCTACCTCGTATCGCGATACCCGACCTCGGTTGATTATATCAAAAAAAATTTAGGTTCCCCGACATTCGTCGAACAGTTTAAGGTAGAGGAAGCGAAGAAACACGGCTATTCCGAAAAAGAGATTGCGGAGTATTTGGCAAAGCGAAACTCAGAGAAGTATGGGGAGTACACGAACAACATATTTCTGATTGAGGCAACTATTTTTGTAGTGTCTTTTCTCATCGGGCTCGGCCTAATAATCATGAATCCAAGTGCCAAGAAAAACGATGCTACACTTGGTCCTCCTGTTGGAACATCACATAATGAACATACTTCTACAAAGAAACCCATAAGCATTCCCCCTTTTTGGCAAGAAATTTCCTTAACCAAGTTAATTCTTTTCATAATGCTGTTGCCTGCTGTCGTTATTTTGCTGGATATCATTCTTAGTATTACCTTTTCTAAATTATCAAGAGAGATTTCCGATTCCGAATGGCGAACAATAGCATATATTTTGTATTTTTCATTAGGTATCTGGATTGAGCCATTTGCGATGTCCTTCTTTTTTGGAAAAAGGGAGACAGTAGGAAGCGGGACGGAACGTAAAAGTTCGGCCCAAAGTAGCATCTACGGGGTTCAAAAATACAGTGGACGACAGCTGCCTCCATTTTTCACATTCCAAAGTGGACACCTCCACCCATCGTCGGATTTTTAACACAGAATGTTCCCCTTGATGCTCCAGCTTAAGCCGCTTTGTCTAGCGGGGCGGGACTTTTCACCAGCGATCGCATCAGGTCCTGCCGCTGCTCTTTGATGCGACCCACGGCCATCGCCAGTATCACACAAAGTGCAAGTCCCACGCGGATCTCCATCTTTTTAACCCCCCGGATGAAGTGCTTCTCAAATCCAAAACTCACATCGAATCGCGAATTGACCCGTTCCACCGCCGTACGCTTTTTGTACTCCCGCTCCCATGCATAACTGGACC
>Ga0315279_10003845_pt1 | contig 20591 bp, 15 predicted proteins | sample YL17G06_20_MG_FD_203694 | JGI IMG/M metagenome (GOLD analysis project Ga0315279, IMG submission 203694) | Sediment microbial communities from Yellowstone Lake, YNP, Wyoming, USA - YL17G06_20 | ecosystem: Environmental > Aquatic > Freshwater > Lake > Sediment | place: USA: Wyoming | collected... | reverse complement strand
GACTTTGACAAGACGGCCGCACTGGAACTGGTGCGCTACTATCAGAAGCGTAACCATGAAGCCTACATCTCGCATCGCAAGACCAAACTGCGGCGGCTTGAGGCTAACCTTGCGCTGTAATACTAGTCTCTTGGTCAGGGTCCTCCAAGCCCCGAAAGCGGTTGTCGCTCCCTTAGTAGTGGAGGGCGAGGTCATCGGATTACTCACGGTTCAAGCAAATGATCTGTTTGAAAGTGACATGCCGACGATCACTGCTTTTGCACATCAATTGGCTGCTGCCTGGCGCCAATCCCAACTGTTTGAACAAGCTCAGCAAGAAGTTGCCGCCCGCAAGCAAGCAGAAGAAGAGATCCGGCACTTGAATGAAGAACTTGAGCAGCGCGTCATTGATCGCACGGCGCAACTGGAAGCCGCCAACAAGGAATTGGAAGCATTCTCGTATTCGGTCTCGCACGACCTGCGCGCGCCGCTGCGAGCCATGGATGGCTTTTCGCGCATCTTGATGGAGGACTATGCCCCTCAGCTCCCGTCCGAAGCGGGACGTTATCTCCGGACCATTCGTGAGAGCGCTCAGCAGATGGGAGGTTTGATTGATGATTTGCTGGCCTTCTCGCGGTTGAGCCGCCAGCCGCTCAACAAGCAGCCAGTCGACACAGCCGATCTGGTGCGCCAAGTGATTGAAAGCTTGAGTGGCGAGCAAGAAGGACGTCGCGTCGAGATCTCGCTGGGCGAGTTGCCCGTGTGCCAGGGCGACCCGGTGCTGCTCAAGCAAGTCTGGGTCAACCTGATCTCGAATGCGCTCAAGTTTACCCGCGGGCGAGAGGTGGCCCGTATCGAGATCGGCTCTACAGCCGGGGAAGACAGCGAACCAGTGTATTTTGTCAAAGACAACGGCGTGGGCTTTGACATGCAATATGCCGACAAGCTCTTTGGCGTGTTCCAGCGGTTGCACCGGGACGATGAGTTTGAAGGCACCGGCATTGGCCTGGCGATTGTGCAGCGCATCATCCATCGTCATGGTGGACGCGTGTGGGCGGAGGCTGCCCCCAGTGTAGGGGCCACATTCTATTTTACACTTGGGTAGAGGGAGGCGACGCTAACGATCTTGTTGCTGGTCAGCGCAGCAACGTCTGGTGAGGCACTTGCTGCATCTACATGCCCCAGACCGCCCTGGAAGCGATGCGAGTGGATTATCTAGTTCTATTACGGGGCAGGGGCAAGTTGTTGGTAGGGATCGCCCAGCAAGTCATTGTGTGACGAAGATAAGAGGTAGGTACATGGAAGACAAGCAAACGGACAAACCGACACGCACTGCGTCGCGGGACGGTCGCCCGACCATCGGCTTGGTGGTTGAGAGCTTTCAGGATTTGAGGCATCTGGCTGTCTGGCCCGGGGTCAGCGACCTGGCCCAGGAGCGGGATGCTAACCTTTTCTGCTTTATCGCTGGAGGTCACAGGGGCGAGGCGGCTAACGTGCTTCACGACTTGGCGAGCAAGGATGCCGTAGATGGCCTGATCTGCTTTCATTGGTGGGACAATCGCCAACAGTTCGAGAGTGTGTATGAGCGCTGGCGCCCCTTGCCAGTTGTCAACATCTTGCGAGCGTACGAAGGGCACTCGGGCGTGATGGTAGACGGCTATCAAGCGATGCGGAATGTGATGCGCCATTTGGTTCAAGTCCATGGCTATCGCCGCATCGCCCATGCGCGCGGGCCTGAAGGGTATCCGGCTGCCGATGTGCGGTATCGCGCTTACGTTGATGCGCTCGAGGAATACGGCCTTGCGCCTGATCCGAATCTTGTCTATGTGCAGAGTGCTGTCGAGGGAGCCTCGGCCGCATTTGGCGTGGAAGCAGTGCACTTGTGGCTGGACGAGCGCGGCCTGCGACCGCAAACGGACCTGGAAGCCGTGGTCGCGTTCAGTGATGGCATAGCGCGCGGTGTGTTGAGCGAACTGCAGAGACGGGGAGTGCGGGTGCCCTCCGAGCTGGCGGTCGTTGGCTTTGACAACGACGCGGAGGCCAAGATTACGGTACCTCCCCTGACCACAATGGCGTTGCCCTATCGCGAAATCGGGCAGCGAGCAGCCGAAGCGGCGCTGGCCAAGATAGCGGGCGAGCAAGTGCCTGAGCAGATCGTCGTGCCCACCAGCCTGGTGGCGCGCCAGTCCTGTGGCTGCACACCTCCGGCGGTGACGCAAGTGGCTGTGGGGCCGGTGACGATAGTCGATGAATCGCTCGGGACGGCCTTGGTGGCCCGGCGGGCAGAGATTCTCGCCGAGGCAGTGCAGGCACTTGGGCCAGCTCAAGGCCCAGTCTCCGAGTGGGTCGGGCGATTGTTGGATGGCTTCGCCGCTGAATTACAGGGCCAGGCGCCTGGCATCTTTGTGCGAGAACTGGATGACATTTTGCGCCAGGTATACTTGGCGGATGGCGACATCGCCGCGTGGCATCAAGTGATTTCGACGTTGCGCCGCCGTGGGTTGCCCTATCTGGATAGCGGAGCATTGTTGCGAGCCGAAGACCTGTGGCAGCAAGCGCGAGTGATGATCGGGGATACGGCGCAGCGTACAGAGATGCGGCAGGTGTTGCGGGCCGAGCGGCAGGCCCAAACGTTGCGCGAGATCAGCCAAGCGCTCATCACCACTTTCGATACGGGCGAGTTGATGAGTGTATTGGCAGACAGGTTGCCGCGTCTGGACATTCCGAGTTGTTATCTCTCTTTGTACGAGGACCCGCACAAGCCCGCCGAGTGGTCGCGCTTGATACTGGCCTACGATGAACGAGGTCGCGTCGAGCTAGAGCCTGAGGGGCGGCGGTTTCCCTCGCGGCGATTGATACCAGAGGGGATCATGTCGCAAGAGCGGCGATACAGCTTTGTGGTCGAGGCGCTCTACTTTCAAGATCATCAGCTCGGATTCGTTCTATTCGAGGCAGGGCCGCAGGATGGCAAAATCTATGAAACATTGCGCGATCAAATCAGCAGCGCGCTGCAAGGGGCGCTGCTCACTCAGGAGCGTAAGCGGGCACAGGCGGCACTGGAAAAGGCCTACGCCGAGGTCGAAAAGCAGGTTGAGGAACGGACCGCCGAGTTGCAGCAAGAGATCGTCGAGCGCCGGCAAGCACAGGAGGCATTGGTCCTCGAGCAATACCTGACGCGCTCCCTGATGGATAACACTCCCGACTACATCTACTTTAAGGACACTCACAGCCGTTTTGTCAGGATGAACAAGGCCCAGGCCGCTCGGTTTGGCTTGAGCGATCCCGCAGAAGCGATAGGCAAAACAGATTTCGACTTTTTTTCAGAGGAGCACGCCCGGCAGGCATATGCAGATGAACGGCAGGTGATAGAAACAGGTCAACCCATCGTCGGCGTGGAGGAAAAAGAAACCTGGCCCGACGGCCACGAGACGTGGGTCTCCACCACTAAGCTGCCGTTGCGCGATGAGGAAGGGAGAATCGTCGGCACGTTTGGCATCTCCAGGGACATCACCGAACGCAAGCGGCTGGAGCACACGCTGCGCCTGACTCAATTCTGTGTTGACCGGGCCTCGGTCGGAATCATGCGGACCGGACCGGACGCGAGGATCCTGAGCGCCAACGACGAAGCCTGTCGGAACCTCGGATACACCCCCGCAGAACTCTGCACCATGCATATCTTCGACATTGATCCCACCTTTCCCCTGGGGAGATGGCAGCAGCACCGGCATGATCTGCGCGCCCGTGGCTCCGACACATTCGAGACCTTTCATCGGCGGAAAGATGGCACCACGTTCCCCGTCGAAATCACAAACAACTATCTCGAATTTCAAGGCAGTGGCTTCTCCGTCGTTTTCGTCCGCGACATTTCCGAGCGCAAACAGGCGGAAGAAAAAATCCGCCAGCTCAATGCAGAGCTTGAGCAGCGCGTCATTGAGCGTACCGCACAACTGGAAGCCGCCAACAAGGAATTGGAAGCATTCTCGTATTCGGTCTCGCACGACCTGCGGGCGCCATTGCGGGCGATAGACGGCTTTTCGCGCATCCTGCTGGAAGACTATATGCCTCAGCTCCCACCTGAAGTAGCACGCTACTTGCGGATCATTTTCGAGAACACGCAGCAAATGGGACGGTTGATTGACGGGCTGCTAGCTTTTTCGCGGTTGGATCGCAAGCCACTCAGCAAGCAGCCTATTTCATCCGCTGATCTGGTGCGCCAGGCACTCAATAGCCTGAGCAGCGAGCAGGAAGGACGCCAAGTCGAGATCTCGCTGGGTGAGTTGCCCCCTTGCCAGGGCGACCCGGTGCTGCTGCGGCAAGTCTGGAGCAACTTGCTATCGAATGCGCTCAAGTTTACACGAGGGCGAGAGGCGGCTCGAATCGAGATCGGCTGTGTCGAACGAGAGGGTGAGCAAGTTTACTTTGTCAAAGACAACGGCGTGGGCTTTGACATGCAATACGTGGGCAAGCTGTTCGGCGTGTTCCAGCGGCTGCACCGGGACGATGAGTTTGAAGGCACTGGCATTGGTCTCGCGACCGTACAACGCATCATCCACCGCCACGGCGGGCAGGTGTGGGCCGAAGGTGAACCGGATCGCGGCGCGACATTTTACTTTGTGCTGAAGTAGAGTCAGTTATGCTATTACCCTTTTGGGCCAGACGTAGTTGAGAGGGCCGATATGACAACAGCTCAAGTCATTGCACAGCTCGAAAAAGAGAGCGAACAGTCGCGCCAGGCGAAACTGCTCAAGCCGTTGTTGCTAAGTCTGGCGGGTCTGCACGGATTTGCTCTTCTGTACTCGTTGTTTGTTGAAGGCCTGTTGTTAGTTGCCTTTTGGCAGGGTGAGCATGTTAAAACAAAGGAAGCGATCTTGTATCTGATAGGCCAACAAGTTGTGCTGGCCGTGTGGGCGCTTTTGTATCTGGAAGCTTATTCCCTGAACCGGCGCGGCAAGACGCGACTGGCAGCGCAACTGATGTGTTGGCTGCTCACGCTCGAGTCCTTTTTGTATTTGGCGGCGAACCTGATCGAAGCAACGTCCACGCCGGCGGATTTGGCTCCGTCGCAAACTGAACTGGCAGTGGCGGTGATCATGTCGGTGATCATGATGCTGGCAGTTTTGCTCAGCGGGATGGTCATCGGCCGGCGGGCCATTCTGCTGTTTGCGGCTGTGGACGCGGTATTGATTAGCTCTATCTTTCTGCTCGCGCTGGGAACTGAAGCGCCGGGTTTAATCGTTCCTCTGGTGTGTTTTCTGGCAGTCGTGGGTGTTGTTTCGTGGCTGAATCAAACGACGGTGGGCGAAGCGAACCGTGCCTTGCTCAAAGCGCAACTGGAAAAGGAGGCAGAACTGGGGCAACGCATCGCTGACCGCACGGCGCAATTGGAAGCCGCCAACAGGGAGCTTGAGGCGTTCTCCTATTCGGTCTCGCACGACTTGCGCTCACCGCTGCGGGCGATGGAAGGCTTTTCACGTATCCTGTTGGAAGATTATGCGCCACACCTCATGTCCGACGCAGCCCGTTATCTGCAGATCATCCGGGCGAGCACCCAGCAGATGGAACGTCTGATAGATGACTTGCTGATATTCTCACGCCAGAGCCGCCAGCCACTCCACAAGCAGCCCATTGACACCGCCGGCCTCGTCCGCCAGGCGCTCGATAGCTTGAGCGACGAGCAGGCAGGACGGCAGGTCGAAATCTCGATGGGCGAACTGCCCCTCTGCCAGGGTGACCTGGCGCTGCTGCGGCAAGTCTGGATCAACTTGCTCTCGAACGCGCTCAAGTTTACACGCGGACAGAATGTTGCTAGAATTGAGATAGGCTGCCTGACCCAAGAGGGTGGTGCGCCCGTCTACTTTGTCAAGGATAACGGCGTGGGCTTTGACATGCAGTACGCGGGCAAGCTGTTCGGCGTGTTCCAGCGGCTCCACAGCGCCGAGGAATTCGAAGGCACGGGGGTAGGGCTGGCGATTGTGCAGCGCATCATTCACCGTCATGGTGGGCGTGTCTGGGCCGACTCCAGGCTCGGCGTTGGCTCCACATTTTGTTTTACGATTTGAGGCCGATTGCAGATTTGGAGAAACTGGTCTACAATCTTTCATGAAGCAGATTCAACTTCAAATGGGGAACCCTATGACGCCAAATCCTATTGAAATCCTGCTGGTAGAAGACAATGCGAACGATGTGGAACTGGCTCAGTATGCCCTGAAAAAGTACCACGTCGCCAACTACATTGAGGTCGTGCGCGATGGCGCTGAGGCGCTGGACTATGTATTCTGCACTGGCGCATATGCGCACCGCCGGATGGAGGACATCCCCAAGGTGATCCTGCTCGACCTCAAGCTGCCCAAGCTGGATGGCCTCGAAGTGCTCCGCAGCATTAAAGCAGACCCACGCACCCAACCTATCCCCATCGTCGTGCTCACTTCGTCGCGAGAAGAGCGGGACATTGTGGAAAGCTACCAGTTGGGCGTCAACAGCTATATCGTCAAGCCAGTGGACTTTGAGCAATTCACCGAGGCCGTGCGCCAGTTGGGGTTGTATTGGTTGCTGCTCAACCAAGCTCCCATCTTCAAATGACACGAGGCGACAGCAAGGGTGATCCTCAGAGGAGGAGCCGATGTCCGTGCCTCTGCGCGTATTGATTCTTGAAGACCGGATTGCCGACGCCGAGCTGATGCTGCACGAGCTTCGGCATGCTGATTATGCTCCCGATTGGCGACGAGTGCAAAGCGAGTTAGACTATTCTGCCCACTTGGAACCAACCCTCGATATCATCCTCGCCGATTACACGCTTCCCCAGTTCAATGCGCTGCGCGCCTTGCATCTTTTGCGAGCCAGCGGCCTGGACATTCCTTTTATCGTCGTGACCGGGACCGTGAGTGAAGAAGCCGCCGTCGAGTGCATGCAGCAAGGCGCGACGGACTATTTGCTCAAAGATCGTTTGGGACGTTTGGGGCCGGCCGTCGAGCGCGCACTGCAACAAAAGCATCTGCGCGATGAAAAGCGGCAAGCCGAGGCGGCGCTCCGTGAAAGTGAAGAGCGATGGCAGTTCGCGCTGGAAGGAAGCGGCGATGGAGTGTGGGACTGGAACCTCCCAACCAATCAAGTTTCGTACTCCAAACGGTACAAGGAAATGCTTGGATTCGCGGAGGACGAATTTGGAAACGCACTGGAAGAATGGACCCGTAGGTTACATCCCGATGATGTCGAGTGCTTGATCTGTGAACAAGGAAAACACATTCGGGGAGAAACGCCAATAATGATTGTAGAGTATCGGATGAGGTGTAAGGATGGAAGCTACAAGTGGATACTCGATCGTGGGAAAATCATGGAGTATGCGGAAAACGGAACGCCGGTGAGGATGGTGGGAACCCACACAGACATTACTGACCGCAAGCAGGCCGATGAAGAAATCAAACGGCTGAACCGCGACCTTGAACGCCGTGCCAAGGGTCTAGCAGCCCTCAACAGGGCAAGTCAGGTGATGGCCTCCACGCTTGAGCTGCAAGTGTTGCTGGGACGGGTTATGGAGCAGGCCAAAAGCTTGCTGGACGCTGAGGCAGCATCCATGCTGCTGCACACAGCAGTTTTAGAGGAGGGCGGAGATGAGCTAGTCTTCGTCGCCGTTACCGGCTCGGCTTCTGAAAAGCTGGTGGGCACACGGCTGCCCATAGCGACCGGCGTCGCCGGGTGGGTCATTCGGGAAAAGCAGCCGGCCCTGATCGCCGACGCGCAAAGCGATCCGCGTTTTGACAACCGCATTGATGCCGTCACCGGCATGACCACGCGCTCGCTGCTGGCCGTGCCGCTGCTGTTTCAGGATATGACCCAGGGCGCGTTGGAGGCTGTCAACAAGGTCAACGGCACGTTCGACCAGGACGACCTTGAAATGCTGGAGGCCCTGGCCAGTTCGGCGGCGATCTCTATCGAAAACGCCCGGCTCTATGCCACCGAGCTGCAACGCACCGCCGCCCTTGCCCACGCGCTGGAGCAGCAGCGCGAGTTGGACCGCCTCCAGCGCGAGTTCATCCAAAATGTCTCCCACGAGCTGCGCACTCCACTGGCCCTCATCCGAGGACATGCCGAGTTGCTAGAGACCGGCGAGCTGGGTGATCTGCAAGCTGCCCAGCAAAAGTTGGCCAGTGTTATCTCGCGCCGCACTCAGATGTTGAGCAAATTGGTGGACGATATTATTGCGGTCCTGACGATCGAGGCTCAGGAGTTGAAACGAGAACCTTTGAGCCTGGCGCAACTGGTTCGCACGTCAATGGCCGATTTCCAGGCCGCCGCAGAGACAGCCGGTCTGACCCTGAGCGCCGAGATCGCACCTGACTTGCCCCTGGTGTCCGGCGACTCGGTGGCTCTACATCGAATGTTGGACAACTTGGTGAGCAACGCACTCAAATTCACTTCGGCCAAGGGCCACGTGACGATGCGCTTGTTCAGAGGCGAAGACACCGTGACGCTGCAAGTTTCCGATACGGGCGTTGGCATTCCGAACGACCGGTTGGAGCGCATCTTTGAGCGGTTCTATCAAGTGGACGGCAGCACGACCCGGCGTTATGGCGGTGTCGGGCTGGGGCTGGCGCTGGTCAAAGAGATCGTCGAGGCACACGGTGGGCAGATCACGGTGGCAAGCCAGGTAGGGCAGGGAACGACTTTTACAATCTTGCTACCGGTTGGTGAAACCTAGCGGTTTGACCAAAAAGTTCTGCCTAGCTCGCTCGGACATGAAATGTCCGCGCTACAGGGCTACGCCGCCCGATTTATCGGGCGTTGCTCTCTAGTCCGGCGATTCATCGCCGGACGGTGGCGGCAGACCAATCCCACCCAATCTTTTCTCTGCATCCGCTCGATGACGGCCAGCCCCGCGCGCTTCACTGCCTCGCGCACTTCTGCCTCTTGCGTGTCAATCAGCCCGGCAAACACTACCAACCCGCCCGGCTTGACCACTTTGCCCAATCCCTGCCCGCACAACTCGATGATGATTTTCGCGAGGATGTTTACCAACAAAATATCAAACTCTGGGCCATCGTTGCACAAAGCATCTTTTGAGATTTGCGCCAGCGAACCTTGCTCGACTTGCACGCGGTCGCTCACATGGTTGGCGCTCACGTTGGCGCGCGCAGTCTCGACGGCGACCGGGTCAATGTCCATGGCGAGGCATGCCGCCGCGCCTAGCTTGGCCGCCGCAATCGCCAGGATGCCGGAGCCGGTGCCCAGGTCAAGGACGCGCTCGCCCCCCCGCACATACTTTTCCAACGCCAACAAGCACATCTGCGTCGTCGGGTGCAACCCTGTGCCAAATGCCTGTCCAGGGTCAAGCTCGAGCACAATGTCATCGGCCTGCGATGTACGCGGAGCGTCGCGCCACGATGGCTTGACGACCAGACACTTTCCGATGCGCGTGACGTGAAAGTGTTCCTTCCACGCATTCGCCCATTGCTCCTCGGCTACAGTGCGGAACTGCGGCTCGGGGATAGACGCGATCTGCCGCAGGTGCCACAGCGCCTCTTCGACCTGCCGTCGCTTTTCGTCCAGCCCCGGCTCGAAGGCCAGGTAGGCGCGCACGGACGCGATTGGTTCCAGTGGGCCATCGGGCCGCCACTCGTCGCCCGTCAGGTCGAGTGCATTTTGCTGAATTGCCACGCCGCCTGGCGCATAACGTGCCAGCACATCGGCCACGGCCTCGGCGCTTTCTGGATCACAGTTCACGGTGATCTCTAACCAATCCATCGTCACTCCAAACGAAAAGTAGACAAGCAGCCAGTAGACAAGTAGACAAGGGCAGCATCTCCTTGTCTACTTGTTCCTTGTTTCCTTGTCTACTATATACTGAACACGTCTTTGAGTTTATCCAGGAATGTCTTTTCTCGCTGAGGCACCACTTCTTTGCCCAATGTCTTGGACAGTTCCTTGAACAGTTTTTTCTGCTCGGCGGTCAGGCCAGTGGGAATCATCACGTCAATGATCACCAGTTGGTCGCCGCGACCGTTGATGCGCAGATGCGGCACGCCCTTGTTGCGCAGCCGAAATACTTTGCCCGTCTGCGTGCCGGCTGGAATCATCAGCTTTTCATCGCCGTCGAGCGTGGGGACGGCGATCTCATCACCCAGCGCGGCCTGCGCCACATTGACGCCTAGCTCCAGCACAATGTTGTCGTCGCGACGGCGGAAATAGGCGTGGGGCGTCACGTCCAGCACCACATACAGATTGCCCTGCGGGCCGCCGCGCTCGCCCGGCTCGCCTTCGCCCGCCAGCCGGATCTGTGTTCCGTTATCTACGCCCGCCGGAATCCTGACGTTGATCTTGCGCGAGGCGCGGACATGCCGCGCCCCATGGCATTGCAAACAGGGGATCGCGATCGTCTCGCCCTCGCCGTGGCAGGTGGGGCAAGTGGTAACGTTGACGAACGAGCCAAGGATGGACTGCTGAACGCGGCGCACTTCGCCGGTGCCGTTGCAGGTTGAGCAGCGCAGCGGCGTCGTGCCCGGCTCGGCGCCAGTGCCCTGGCACTTGGTACACGTCTCCGGCCGGCTGATCTCGATTTCCTTTTCGACGCCAAAGATGGCTTCTTCGAACGTGATGGTCAAATCGTAGCGCAAGTCCGCGCCACGACGCGGCGCGCGCCGCTGCGAAGCGCCACGCGCCCCGGCGAATCCGCCAAAGAATTCTTCAAAGATATCGCCAAAGCCGCCAAAGCCCGAAAAGTCGGTGGCAAAGCCGCCCTGTGTGCCGGCGTGGCCGAAGCGGTCATACGCCGTGCGCTTCTGCTCGTTGGAGAGCACTTCGTAGGCTTCGTTGATCTCTTTGAAGCGCGACTCGGCGTCCGAGTTTTTGTTCACATCCGGGTGATACTCGCGGGCCAACCGCCGATAAGCTTTCTTGATCTCGTCGTTGCCGGCTTGCCGTCCAATGCCGAGCACTTCATAATAGTCGCGCTTGTTAGCTGCCATTGATCCGCCGATTCGTGCTGCGTGCTACATCACTATCACGCAGTCCGCATTACTTTTTCGTGTACTCGCCTTCGATCACGTCTTCGCCGCCATCGCCACTCGAACTGCCAGCAGGGCCGCTTCCGGGTGGAGGCGTCGCACCGCCGGGGGCGCCGGGTGCACCCTCGGCGCCGGGCTGTCCATACATCGCCGCGCCGGCGCGCTGGAGCACATCGGCCAGTTCTTGCGTCTTGTGCTGCAATTCTTGAACGTCTGCCGTCTCCAGGATGCCTTTGAGCGCATTCGCCTTGCTTTCCAGTTCGGACTTGACCGCGCTGATCTTGTCGCCCTGCTCGCGCATGAGCTTTTCGGCCTGGTAGACGAGCGTGTCGGCCTGGTTGCGCGCTTCGATGCGCTCGCGGCGCTTTTTATCTTCGGCCTCGAACTTTTGGCCTTCCTTCACCATCCGCCCGACTTCGTCCTTGCTCAAGCCCGAAGACGCGGTGATCGTGATGTGCTGGCTGCGGCCCGTGGCCTTGTCCTGCGCGGTGACGTTGAGGATGCCGTTGGCATCAATATCGAACGTCACTTCGATCTGCGGCACGCCACGCGGCGCGGGCGGGATGCCATCCAGGATAAAGCGGCCCAGCGATTTGTTGTCGGCGGCCATCGGGCGCTCGCCCTGCGTGACGTGAATCTCCACGCTCATTTGCATGTCCGATGCAGTTGAAAAAACCTGGCTTTTGCGATAGGGGATGGTCGTGTTGCGCTCGATGAGGGCGGTCGCCACGCCGCCCAGCGTCTCGATGGCGAGCGTCAGCGGCGTCACGTCCAGCAGCAAAATGTCTTTGACCTCGCCGCCCAGCACGCCACCCTGAATCGCCGCGCCCACGCCGACCACCTCGTCGGGGTTGACGCCCCTGTGCGGCTCGCGAGCAAAAAACTTGCGGACAGCTTCTTGCACGGCGGGCATGCGCGTCATCCCGCCCACGAGCACCACCTCATTAATATCGCTCGTCGAAAGCTTGGCGTCCTCGAGGGCGCGCTTGCACGGCGCGATGCTGCGATCAACCAAGTCGGCGGTGATCTGCTCCAGCTTGGCGCGCGTGAGCCGCATCTGCAAATGCTTGGGGCCGGAAGCATCCGCCGTGATGAACGGCAAGTTGATCTCGGTCTCCATCACCGTCGAAAGCTCGATCTTGGCTTTCTCGGCGGCTTCCTTGAGCCGCTGCAGGGCTTGGCGATCACCGCGCAGGTCAATCCCCTGCTCTTTCTTGTACTCGTCGGCCACATAGTCAATGATCCGCTGGTCAAAGTCGTCGCCGCCGAGGAACGTGTCGCCATTCGTGGACTTGACCTCGAACACGCCTTCGCCCACGTCGAGGATCGAGATGTCGAACGTCCCACCGCCCAGGTCATACACCGCGATGGTCTCGTCTTTCTTTTTGTCCAGCCCATACGCCAGCGAGGATGCCGTCGGCTCGTTGATGATGCGCAAGACTTCCAACCCCGCGATCTTGCCTGCGTCCTTCGTCGCCTGGCGCTGGCTGTCGTTAAAGTACGCCGGGACGGTGATGACGGCCTGCGTCACCGGCTCGCCCAGGTACGCTTCGGCGTCTTGCTTCATCTTTTGCAGGATCATGGCCGAAACTTCGGGCGGGCTATACTCTTTGCTGCCCATGACTACGCGGCAATCGCCGTTCGGCGCTTCGACGACTTTGTAGGGCAAACGCTTGAGCGCGCGCTGCACCTCGACGTCTTTGAACTTGCGCCCCATCAACCGTTTGACGGAGAAAATTGTGTTCTCCGGATTGATGACGGCTTGCCGCCGCGCCACCTGGCCTACCATCCGTTCGTCCGTCTTGGGGTTGATCGCGACGACGGACGGGAACAGGCGCGAACCTTCCGATGATGAGATGACGACCGGCTCGCCGCCTTCCATCACGGCGACGACAGAGAACGTCGTGCCCAGGTCAATACCGATGATTTTGCCCATTTGATGATTACTCCTTTTGAGATTATGAACGTCCGATACTCGTATCCAATACCCGGCAACGAATCGGCCCTGGGTATTAGATATTAGGTGTTCATTTGGCTACTCGCACCAACGCCGGGCGCAGGACTTGCGCTCCAAAGCGGTAGCCCTTCTGAACCTCGGCGATGATCTCGCCTTCTTTGCGCTCTTCGTTTTCCTCGTGCGTCACAGCCTCGTGTTGCGTCGGGTCGAATGGATCGCCCGGCTTGACCTCGATCGGCTTGACGTCCTCGCTCTCTAACACGGTCTGGAATTTGCGTTGAATGAGTGCCACGCCGTCCACCCAGGGGTGCTGGCGCAGGTCATCCGGCACGGTCTTTAGCGCGCGATCTACATCGTCCAAGACCGGCAGGATTTTCCGAAGGAGGGAACCCGTTGCAAATTGTCCCGCTTCGCTCCGCTCCTTCTCAAATCGTTTCCGAGCATTGGCTAGCTCGGCCCGGGCGCGCTGCCAGCCATCCAGATATTCTGCCGCCTGCGCCTTGGCCTTTTCCAGCTCCTCACGCAGCGCGGGCGTTTCGTCTGTAGGCGTCGCGCTCGCTTCGCGCACAAACGAAACGACCGGCTCAGTCTCTTGAGCCGCCCGATCCTCCTGAGGATTTTCTGCGATGATGTCTTCGGCTTTTTCAGTCACGCTCGGCTACCTCCTCATGCGAATATAAATCAGAAACGAGATCGCTCATCAAGTCGGACACGTAACGCACGGCGCTGATCGCGCGGCCATAGGGCATCCGCGTGGGACCTAACACGCCGAGCGTCCCGATGGCTTGATCGGCTACGCCGTAGCGCGACAGCACTAATGAGCAATCGCGCAGCTCGCGCCACCGGCCTTCTCCGCCGATAACCACCTGCACTCCACCAACGCTGGTGCTGAATGCATTGGCAAGCACCTCTTCCAACAAGCTGCTGTGCTCTTCCATCACGCGCAGCAGCCCCTCCGACTCTTCCCGTCTCTCAAACTCGGGCTGCTTGAGCACCTCGGTTAACCCATCGCGGTAGATCGGACTGGAAGAACTCTGTTCCGTAGCCTGCAAGATGTCGGCGAGCACTCCGGCGATCTCGGCCTCAAACGTCGGCAGATTGGCGCGCAGCGCCGCAATGCCATCCGCCGACAAGTTCTCGCAAGCGTTGTTCAACCGGCGCGAAGCTTCGTCCAAAACTTCCTGCGCCAGCGCCTGGGCCAGCGTCAGCATCTCTTGCTTCACACTGCCATCTTGCAGAACGAGGATGAGCAGGACCAGTTTCCCCTGCGTAGAGATTAACTCAAGATGCTTGAAGCGAGCATTGCTAGACTGTGGCGCGGTGATGAGCGCAGCGTTGCGAGATGTGCGCGCCAGCACCGCCGCCGCCAACTTCATCCACTGATCCACATCCTGCCGCACCTGGTGAAACTGGTGCGCAATCGTGCGTTGTTCGGTGAGCGGCAGATCGGTCTCGCCCATCAGCCGCTCGACAAAAAAGCGATAGCCCTTGTCGGTGGGCTGCCGCCCGGCCGATGTGTGCGGGTGCGAGAGATACCCCATCTCTTCCAATCGCGCCAACTCGTTGCGAATGGTCGCCGAACTCACACCCAGCTTGAATTTATCCGCCAGTCCTTTGGAGCCGACGGGCGCTGCGGTAGACACATATTCCCGGACCACCAGGCCCAGAATCATCTGCTGCCGCGAATTTAGCTCTTCCACTAGCCCCCCTGCTAACGCATTAGCACTCCCACTGAGGGAGTGCTAATCACCTGGCAAGTATGATACCACGAAGCAAAATGGCTGTCAAGGATTTGTGTTGCCCTGACCACTGACCGCCGACAGCAGACCACTGTCGCTTCAAGTTGTGGCTGATCAACAAGGCGGGTATAATCGCGACAAGAATAGCCAAAGGGGCTGGCGATGCTTCGATTCTCTAAATATCACGGTCTGGGCAACGACTTTATCTTGGTGAATGGACTCGGTGCGTCCGCGCCGGACATCAGCCCGCAGGAAGCGATCCGCCTATGCGACCGGCATTTCGGCATCGGCGCAGACGGCGTGATCCTGGCCCTCCCCTCGCCCAATGCCGACTGCCGGATGCAGCTCATCAACTCGGATGGCTCGGAAGCAGAAATGTGCGGCAACGGTCTACGCTGCCTGGCACGATTTGTTTGGGACGAGGGACTGGTTCGCAAGACCGAGCTGGTCGTGGAGACACTCGCCGGCCTCAAGCGCCCACACCTGCATGTGGATGGGGCGGATGTCATCGAAATTGCCGTGGGGATGGGCAAGCCTTTTTTGCTCGCACGTGATGTGCCGACAACGCTCGTCGAGCCGGATGCGCGCGCAATGGATGTTCCCCTTGAAATAGACGGCGCAATGTTCCATGTCACAGCCCTCAACACCGGCGTGCCACATTGCATCGTCTTTGTGCCAGATGTGGAATCGGTGGACTGGCGCAGCCTCGGCCCGCGCATCGAGCATCACCCCGCGTTCCCGCGCAAGACGAACGTGATGTTCACGCAAGTCGTCGCGCGCGATCACGTGCGGGTCCGTCCGTGGGAGCGCGGTGCGGGGGCTACACTGGCATGCGGAACTGGAGCGTGCGCAGCGGCGGTTGCGGCAGCGATCACAGGTCGAGCGGAGCGTGATATGGCGGTGACACTCCCTGGAGGCACGCTGCGGATTCAATGGGATGCAACAAGCGATGAGATGATCATGACGGGGCCGGCCGAGCGAGTGTTCGTAGGATACAGGTAGAAGCGACTCGCCGAGACACCGCTACCGATTACGCTCGCCTAGTTTCCAGCCGATACGGATAGTACGTCCCCTGGCACGGATTGCCCCAGCAGACCCACATCGTCCGCGCGGCCATGTCAATGATAATCGAAGCGATGGTGATCGTGCAGTCGAACGGGTTCTCGCCTTGTTCGACGTGCGCGCAGATGCTATTGGGATAGTTGATGTGGTCGGCCAAGAAGGTCTGAAAGTCGGCGGTGGTGAGCTTGCCCAGGCGGCCTCGGACCAGGTGGCGCGCGCGGTTGTAGCGGACGCGGCTGTTGACCAAGGCTTCCGGCTTTTCTTCGTAGCTGCGCATGGCCGCCGACGTATAATGATTCGTGTGCGCCGTCCAGTGATCGTCGGCGTAGAGCGCATCGTAGGCCGTGGCCGAAGCCTCGATGCTATAGATTTCGCCATGCTCGCCGGCAATGAGGTGATTGTAGCCCGCGTCGCGCCGGCGGTGGATGGCGGCCTGGATGGCCTGGCCCAGCGTCCGCGCCCCCAGGATCGCGCGCGTGTAAATGATGCGTGGGATGCCAAGCCGCACATCGTTCGGGTAAACCGAATCGGCCACGTGCGCAATGCCGGCCGTGTTGAACCCCAAGTTAGGCAGCAGCGCGCCGTAGGAAAGCGCCAGAAACGCCGGTTCATCATCCGGCTCGATCTGGGCGACGTAGACGAACGGCTTGTCGGCCGGCATCCAGTCCTCGTTGTGCGCCACGATGACGCCCGCGCCGCTCTCCGTCACTTCGCTGCCCACCGCCAGGCTGGTACACTTCATGAACAGCGCATCTGAGGTGATGGCTTCCATGGTGTTGAGTGTGAGGATATCGCCAAAATCCGTGCCGGAGCCTGCGGCAATGCCCAACAGTTCTTCGACGTACTGCGGATAGAACTCTTCGGCGAACGGCAGGTACTTGCGCGTCTGGAGCACGGCCTCTTGCCAGGAGATGTTGATGGACGTGTCCTGCTCCATCATCGCCTGGTAGATGGTTACCTGCTGGCGGATGAGGTCAGCCAGCTCGCGGCCAATCGTCAAGCCGATCTCGCGGTGCGATCCGGCAGCGTGGATGAAGGGAGGTTGGTTTGACATGTTAACCTTCACCGGCTTTCTGATCGCCACATCTGTTTCAATGCGACAAACTTTTTCTGGAACTCGTCTGGGTCGCGCTTGAGGCTGGCCGTGGCGAAGCAAGGCAGAATCTCTGCAAAATAGGTCTCCAGGGCGTCCATCTCGATTTGTCCATCGCGCAGGAGCGCCAACACATCGGAAAAATCTTCGGCGGTGCCGCGTTCGATTTTGCTGAGTGCAGTGCAGTACAGATCAAAATGGAACACATCCAACTGGCCGTAGCGCCCGATAAATCGGCTGCGTTCCCGATAGCCGGACGGCAACGGGATAAAGTCTCCAGGCGATACTTGTTCAACGTTGATGCTCAGTTCATCCTTCAACACACGAACGGTCTGGATGAACGCCGCATGATCCTGGGGCTGCACCTCGAAGGTCAAATCAATGTCGAGCGACTGACGGCGGAATCCCTCAAACACCATCGTGGTGCCGCCGACCAGGTAAACCCGGCCTGGACGCCGGAAGCGTTCTCCCAATTGTTTGAGGAAATACGCGATGCGTTCTCGATCAACGGGTGGACGCGCGCTCACGTTGACGGGCCTCCTGTTTGAGTTGGTCGAATAATTGATCTATGACGCGCTGGTAAGACGCCAGCCAATTGAACGGATACGGCGAGTGGGCGGCGTGCCAATCGGCCAGCGCATACAACCCGACTTTGCCATGCCGCTCATCGGGTGAGGGCAATCCCATTCGCTCCGAGAACCAATCTGGCAAAGGAGACACAACCGGCAAGTAAAGACCGAGCCGGATGTTCCACTGCCGTTGCAGATAAACCGCCGCCGTGTAACAAGCCATCAATTCAGTTCGGGCTGGCTCGTCGAGTTGAGCGGCTGCGCGCGGGACCAGGTCGGCCCACTCGGGGTGCAGCATGAACAAGGGGATCAGCGATAGACGCAACCGCGCATCAGCTTGCGCAGCCAGATCAGCGATCAACGCTTGGGGCGCGAGCGCAGGCTCATCCTCGCGTGGAGGATCGCTGGGAGCCAGGTAACGAATTCCCCTTTCCCGCAACGCAGCAACCAAGGCGTCCCGCCTGGCTTCGGTTTCGACAGGAGCAGAGATCGCTCCGCCTTCAGCAGCCATCACCCTCCCTTGCTCTTTAGATAAATCCCCTGCGGATCGAGTTCCTCGCGCAACAAGTGAACTTCTTCGTCCGTCGGCGTGGGTGTGGCCTTGAGATCAGCGGCGACCTTGAGCGGCCAGCCGGTGTTCTGGACCGCCTGCTTGATCGTTGCGCCAGGGTGCAGCGAGGTAAGCACAAGTTCGCCGGTTTCGTCCGGCTCCAGCACGCCCAGGTCGGTGACGGCGGCCAGCGGCCCGCCGCCGCGCACGCCGGTCGCCTCACGCTCTTCGCGCCCGCCCAGGAACCCGGCGCTCGTGACAAAATCGCACCGCTCCGGAAAACGCCGCGCCTGGTGTGGCGTAATGAGATAGCAGCGGTTGCCCCACGCGGCGATTTCGGCAGCGCCGCCCGATCCCGGCAGGCGCACTTTGGGTTTGCCGTACGGGCCGATGACGGTGGCATTAATGTTGCCAAAGCGATCAATCTGCGCGCCGCCCAAAAAGCCCACGTCAATCTTGCCGCGCTGCAAGTAGAAGGCGAACACTTCGTACATCGAGCAGACCGCCGCCGCGCCGGAGACCAGGCACGGGTCGCCAATCGAGAGCGGCAGCCGCGCGGGCTGCGCGCCGATGACGCCCGCCTCGTAAATCAAATTAAGGTTGGGCGCGTGCGTGCGCCGCGCCAGGTTGCACGCCAGATTGGGCAGACCGATGCCCACAAAGACTACGTCGCCATCGCGCAAGAGCCGTGCGGCGGTGACAACCATCATTTCGGATGCAGTGTAATCGGTCATGGCTTTGTCCTCCAGGTAAGGGTAGTCTGGCATCCCTATGCCAGACTGCCGACGCATGTGGATGCGTCGGCCACGGTGCTGTCGGACAAGAACGAGTATAGCATCGGCCATTGGACATGTCAACAAAAAACCTCCGAGGTTACCCGCAGGGCCTCGGAGGTCTTTTCCAAATTGCTGTTTACACGACTCCCGACGGATCAGGCGCTCCGCGTGGAGCAAGTTGGGCGGTCATGTCTTTCAACGTCGCCGCCGCCACGTCCTGCAACACCGAGACTATCGCCTCCGGCTCCGCCTTGCGCGGCCTGGCCGAAAAGTCCAGGTTGCCTTCGATCAGGTCAATCAGCACTGTGTCGCCCGCCTTGAACTTGCCGGAGAGCACCCCGTCCGAAAGCGCGTCCTCGATCTTGTTCTGGATCACGCGGCGCAATGGCCTCGCGCCAAACTCGGGGTTGTAGCCCTCGTCGGCCAGATAATTCTTGGCTGCCTCGGTCGCCTCCAGCGTGATCTGGTGATCGCTCAAGCGGGTCTGCACCTTGTTCAACTCCAGGCTGACGATTTGCTTGATCTCATCTTTGCTCAACGCACGAAAGACAATGACGCCGTCGAGCCGGTTGAGAAATTCGGGGCGGAACTCTTTCTTGAGTTGATCCAGCAACTTGTCCCGCATCGTTTCGTACGAAGACTCGGCTTCTTTGGCCTCATCGCGCTTGGGGGCAAAGCCCAACACGGTGTTGCGCCGAATCATCTCTGCGCCAATGTTGCTTGTCATGATGATGAGGGCATTGCGGAAATCCACTTTGTGACCGCGCGCGTCCGAAAGGTGTCCCTCTTCCATGATCTGAAGGAGCATGTTGAAAATCTCCGGGTGCGCCTTTTCAATCTCATCAAAGACGACAATCGAGTACGGGCGGCGGCGGATCGCCTCGGTCAATTGACCGGCGTCTTCATAACCCACGTAGCCGGGAGGCGCTCCCACCAAACGCGCCGTCGTGTGGCGCTCCATGAACTCGGACATGTCGAGCTGCACTAACGCATCCTCGCTACCGAACAAGAACTCGGCCAGCGACTTGGTCAACTCGGTCTTGCCCACGCCAGTGGGGCCGAGGAAAATGAACGAGCCGATGGGTCGCTTGGGGTCTTTGAGGCCCGCCCGGCTGCGGCGCACGGCTTTCGAGATGGTGGTGATCGCTTCTTCCTGGCCGATGATGCGCCCGTGCAGCGCCTCTTCCATGTGCATCAACCGCTCGGACTCGGTGCCTGCAATACGGCTGACGGGTATGCCCGTCCACATCCCCAAGACTTCGGCGATGTCTTCCGGCTTCACCAGGATATTGCTGGACTCGCCTTCGCTGCCCATACGCAGTTGTTCGAGTTGGCCTTGCAACTCCTCCTCGCGTATGCGCAAATCGGAGGCTTCGTCGTACCGGCGTTCCTCTAACGCAACTTCTTTGTCGCGCTGGATGGCCTTGAGCTCGCTGAACGCCTTTTGCAGCCCCGTGGCCCGTGGAGCCTTGTACATCCGCACACGCGCCGAGGTTTCGTCAATCAGGTCAATGGCCTTGTCGGGCAGAAAGCGGTCGGGGACGTAACGGGCGGCCAGGCGAGCCGCGCTGTCCAGCGCCTCGTCGGTGATGTGCAGCTTGTGGTGCTCCTCGTACCGGCCGCGAATGCCCTTGAGGATGTCCACGGTCTCGTCTACCGTCGGCTCTTCGACAATCACCGGCTGGAAGCGCCGCTCCAGCGCCGCGTCGGACTCGATGTGCTTGCGGTACTCTTCCAACGTCGTCGCGCCGATGCACTGCAACTCGCCGCGCGCCAACGCCGGCTTGAGGATATTGGCCGCGTCCACGGCGCTGCCCGCCGCGCCCGCGCCGACGAGCATGTGCACTTCGTCAATGAACAGGATGCTGT
>Ga0315279_10003844_pt1 | contig 20591 bp, 21 predicted proteins | sample YL17G06_20_MG_FD_203694 | JGI IMG/M metagenome (GOLD analysis project Ga0315279, IMG submission 203694) | Sediment microbial communities from Yellowstone Lake, YNP, Wyoming, USA - YL17G06_20 | ecosystem: Environmental > Aquatic > Freshwater > Lake > Sediment | place: USA: Wyoming | collected... | reverse complement strand
AAATGAAATTAATGGAACGGTTGTCATTTATTTTTAAGGATGCTTTAGCAAAGGATATGGTCGAGATTACTCACCTCACCGGCACTCCGTGGGATAAGACGATAAATGAGAAAGGGCTGGGAAAGCGAATCGATTACTCGTTGGCCATCGACGGAAGCAAGGGGTCACTAACCTCGGAGGATATCAGGGAAAGGTTATTTGAGATAAAAGAGGTAACTCATATATTTGAAGACCAATGAAGAAGGGCTCTGTATTGTTCCACCCGAGTTTTGAATTTACAAACGGTGAGACCGGAAGGAAATACTTAATTATCTTAAATACCCCGGATATAAAAAAATCAGAACCATTCTTATTCTGCAAAACAACAAGCCAACCACAAAATAAACCGCAAACACCAGGATGTCACGCTGAAAAGAATCTGTATTGCATAGACGCCAAATATGACTTTTTCCCTAGAAAAACATGGGTTCAGTTTTTTGAAATGTTTGAAGTAAATTATGACGAGTTTATAAAGCAGCACTTCGAGTTAGGATTAGAGGTCAAAGGCGAATTGAAGACGGAGACTATCAATGCAATAATAAATTGCATTAAGAAATCTGATGATGTCTCAGCATACCATCTTGCCTTACTAAAATGAAAAATTAGCCAACTCTCCCTCGCTGGATTCTGTAAATCCTCGTGTCAAGGGCTCAAGCATACACATTACCTAAATTCCAAAGCCTGATGACCTCAGAGCCTCCTCAGAGGCGTATTTCCCACCACGCCCACACAACCTGCCTTTTGTGTTGACGGATATGGGAAAATAAGTTAATTTAAATAATCTTAATGAGATAAATGCTGAATCCTACATCGATTTCTTATAAAACCAATATCTGCGGACGTGTTCGTTTGTAGACTTGATAGCCACTTCGGGGTAAATAGAAATGGATGAAGAGAATGGACTGTTCCAGCAGAGGGTCAAAAAACTGGAGGCATTGAAAAGGGAGGGGATCGATCCCTTCCCCAACAATTTCAGGGTGACCCATACCTCCAAGGATATTCAGGAGAGATTCGGTTCCAAGTCAGATGATGAACTGAAATCTGTCGAAGAAACCTTCTGCATCGCTGGCAGGATCTTAGCGATCCGGGACTTTGGCAAGGCCAGCTTCATCCACGTTCAGGATCGAAAGGGAAGAATTCAAGCTTATCTCCGAAAGGATGCCGTGGGGGATAAGGCGTTTCATTTTTTTAAAACATTCGATATCGGCGACTTCATCGGATTAGAGGGTAAGGTCTTCCGAACGAAGACCCATGAGCTCACCCTCCAGATTCAGAGCTTTTGGCTTCTGGCCAAGTCACTCCGCCCGCTTCCGGAGAAGTGGCATGGTCTCACCGACATTGAATCCCGTTATCGCCACCGCTATTTAGACCTCATTGTCAATCCCAGGGCCAGAGAGATCTTTTCCACTCGAATCCGAACCATTCAAAGGATCCGAGATTTTTTCAATAATCGAGATTACATTGAAGTCGAAACCCCCATGATGCATCCTATTCCTGGAGGGGCAACCGCCAAACCCTTCAAGACCTATCACAACGCTCTCGATATGGAACTTTATATGAGGGTGGCTCCAGAACTCTTTCTGAAACGATTGGTGGTCGGAGGTTTCGAAAGAATCTATGAGGTCAATCGCCAGTTCCGAAATGAAGGGATCTCTACCCAACACAATCCCGAATTTACCATGCTCGAATTCTACCAGAGCTATGCAACCTATGAAGATATGATGGTGATGACGGAGGAACTCCTTGGCTCGTTGGTGAAAGAGTTTCATGGTGGATCCTCCCTCATCTATCAGGGGAAAGAGATCGACTTTACTCCTCCTTGGAAAAGGGTCCGTTTCAAGGACTCGCTTTTAGAAATCGGAAGGCTCGATCCGGGGATTTTGAAAGATCCTTCGAAAGCGATGGAGGTGGCGAGAGACCTTGGCCTCGAGCTGAAAAGGGGAACATCTTACGGAAGGGTTTTGGCCGATCTCTTCAAGGAGGTGGTTGAATCCCATCTTCTTCAACCTACCTTCATCACCCACTACCCAACGGAAATTTCTCCCCTCTCCCGTCGGAATGGGGATGACCCAGGGGTGGTGGATCGATTCGAGCTTTTCATTCTTGGCCGGGAGATCGCCAATGGTTTCTCCGAACTGAACGATCCGATTGAGCAACGGGAGCGCTTCCTCCAGCAATTAAAGGAGAAGGGAGATGAGACCGACTCTTTACTTCGCCTTGATGAGGATTTCCTCCGTGCCCTTGAATTCGGGATGCCCCCAACGGCCGGCGAGGGAATTGGGATCGACCGCTGGATCATGCTGCTCACCGATGCACCCTCTATTCGAGATGTCATCTTTTTTCCTTTACTTCGAACGGAAAAATAATCCCCTCACCCCATCCCTCTCCCCCGAGGGGAGAGAGGGGAAGGGTGAGGGGTGGTTTGGTTGTTTGGACATTGGTAATTGGAATTTATTTGGTCCCGCCCTGGCGGGATTGGGATTTGGTTATTGGAATTTAACTTGCAGCGTGATGGATATGGAGCGCGTTGAATTTTTCAAATTGGCAATAGCGGTATCATTCCTATGAGATATGAATGGTTCATCGGGCTGAGATATCTCAAGGCCAAAAGGAAACAGACCTTTATCTCCATTATCACCGTCATCTCGATTGCTGGGGTCGCGGTGGGCGTAATGGCTTTGATCGTTGTCTTAGCAGTGATGAGCGGTTTTGAAATGACCCTGAAGGAAAAAATCTTAGGTACCCAGGCCCACCTCGTCCTCCTCAAGGCCAGTCAAGAAGGAATGGACCATTATGAGGAAGTGGCGAAGAAAGCTGAAGAAGTAAAGGGTGTCATCTCGGCCGCCCCATTCATTTTCAACCAGGTGATGCTCTCTTCGGAATCGAATGTCTCCGGTGTGGTCCTCAAAGGAATCGATCCGGATCGGGTGGGAAAAGTTACCGAATTGGCCCATAATTTGAAAGCTGGCCGTCTCCAAGACTTAAAGACAGTTCAGGTGGGAGATCTTCCAGGCATCATCCTCGGGGTTGAGTTGGCCAAACACCTTTCCGTCTCGATCAACGACACGATTCAAGTGATCTCTCCTCTTGGCACGATGACGCCGATGGGAATGATGCCTAAAATGAAACGGTTCCGTGTGAAGGGTATTTTCCAATCCGGGATGTATGAGTATGATAATACAATGGCCTATGTCTCTCTTGAAGGTGCCCAGAAGTTCTTCAGCATGGGAGCCCATGTCACAGGAATCGAGATCAAAACGGATGATATCTATAAGGTGAAAAAGGTTGGGAAGGAGATTCGTCAAAGAATGGGATTCCCTTTTTGGACGAAAGACTGGATGGAGATGAACAGAAATCTCTTCGCAGCCCTTCGGCTCGAGAAGATCGCTATGTTTATCATCCTCGTCTTGATCGTCCTGGTGGCAGCCTTCAATATCATCTCCACGCTCATCATGGTGGTGACGGAGAAGCATAAGGATATCGCCATTCTGAAATCGATGGGTGCTCCTTCCAAGGGGATCCTGAAGATCTTCGTCATCGAAGGGTTGGTGATCGGTGTTGTGGGAACGGTCTTGGGGGGAATCTTGGGTCTTGGCGCTGCCTTTAATTTGGAGAAGATTACTGGGTTTGTGGAGAACCTTTTTGGATTCAAAATTCTCTCGAGCGATGTCTATTATATCGATAAACTCCCTTCGCAGGTCAACCCCTTTGATGTCGGTATGATCGTGATGACTGCTATCCTCATTAGTCTCCTGGCCACCCTTTACCCATCGTGGAGGGCCTCGAAGCTCGACCCGGCTGAGGCATTGCGATATGAATAAAGAGAAGACCTCCCATAAAGAAGATGCTCAACGAGCTTCTTCCCGAGGGGAATGGAAGAAGGCCCTCGAGAGTTTTCAGAAGCATTGTGCCCAGGATCCAAAGGACATTCGATCCCAGGTGAAAATTGCCGAATGCCTGGAACGATTGGGCCAGAGGAAGGAGGCGATCCAGACGTATCGAAAGGTGGCCGAAGCTTATGCCCAGGATGGTTTTCTCCTTCAGGCCATCTCCATCAATAAAATCATTTTGAGGATCGATCCCTCCCTGAAGGATGTCAATGACTGGCTGGCACAACTCTATACAGAGAAGTACCAGGAAGCCGAACCCCTTCGACCGCTGCCCCACATCCCTCTCTTCTCCGAACTGAACGAGGAGGAGCTTCAATTATTGCTCCGAAAGCTCCAAGTCAAGAACTTTCCAAAGGAAAGTCTTATCCTTCGAGAAGGAGAGGGGGGAGACTCCCTGATGGTGATCAGTCGAGGAGAGGTGTCCATCTCCAAACAAATCTCAGGAGGGAAAGAGGTATGGATTCGTAATCTCGGAGAAGGAGATTTTTTGGGAGAGTTCGGCTTCTTCACCGATCAAAAAAGGCACGCCAGTATCAAGGCCGTGACCGAATGCGAGATTTTGGAAATCACCCGAAATGAACTCGATGAGATGACCAAGACCCATCCCCGTGTAAAGGAGGTGCTCCAAAACCTTTTCAAACAACGGGTCTTAGACCTCTTCCTCGCCCTCTCCCCCTTGTTCTCCTCACTCACTCCCATGGAAAGAGGAGAAATCTTCAAACGGTTCCGTCTCCTTAAGGTCCCTGAAGAAACCCTCCTTTTCAAAGGAGGAGACCCTCCTGACTCCATGTATCTGATCAAAAGCGGAGAGGTGGAGATCTTTACTCAAAACCGTCAGGGACAAAGGGTCGTTCTGGCAACTTTCAAGAGTGGAAATTTTTTTGGCGAGATCGGACCTCTTTTAAACAAGCCCCGGACGGCTTCTGCCAAAACGATCAAGCCTTCGGAGTTACTTGAGTTGACTAAAGAAGATTTGGAAACATGTCTTCTCCAGTTTCCGAAACTGCAATCGACACTAAAAGAGACCTCTCTGAAGCGCCTTTCCCGAACAAAAGATATCCTCTCTCAGGCGGGGGTTGAAAAGGCCAAGGAGGGCATGGTGTGAAGGAATTCATCCAAGTTCAACATCTCTTCAAATCCTTTGGAAATGGAAGCAAACGAGTGGAGGTCCTCAAGGGAATCGATCTCACTTTCTCACAGGGCGAAAGGATAGCGATTGTGGGTGCATCTGGCGTTGGAAAGACCACCCTTCTTCACATCCTGGGCACCCTCGATCGACCGACCGCCGGGAAGGTCCTCTATCAGGGGAAAGACGCCTTTGCTCTGAATGAAAGGGATCTTGCGATTTTCCGAAATCGCGAGATGGGCTTCGTCTTTCAATTTCATCATCTTCTCCCCGAATTCAATGCATTGGAAAATACGATGATGCCCTGTCTCATCCAAGGCATCCCAAACAAGGAGGCGACGCTGAGGGCAGAGTCCATCCTCACCTTAGTCGGTCTAAAAGATCGCCTTTACCATAAACCGGGCGAACTCTCCGGTGGAGAACAACAACGGGTGGCAGTGGCAAGGGCGTTAGTTTTGGAACCGAAAGTCCTGCTGGCCGACGAACCCACCGGGAACTTGGATACCAAGACGGGAGAGGCGGTCTTCGATCTTCTCCAAGAACTTAACCAGATCAAGGGTGTCTCCCTCATTGTCGTCACGCACAATCTGAAATTGGCTGGCCGACTGTCCCGCCAGATTCAGCTCATCGATGGAAAAGCTCTGGAATAAACAATATTCTATTTACAAAAAGAGAGAGATTTGATATGAAAGCAAGAATTTTAAGATGCGATTCCATCCCATCCCAAATCGGAACGGATGATCGAAGGGTGTGTTCTACAAAATGATTAGAAGGAGCCAAAATATGGCCATCAGGCGAATGTGGCTTGCCGTCTTCATTCTGCTGCTCTTTATAGGAATCTGTGCTGGAGCCGAGGAGGTCGTTTACAAAATCACCCTCCTTGGAAATGTGAAGGTTGAAGAAGGAGTCATTCGGGGAGCGATAAAGTCCCGAGAGAGAGGACCGTTTTCTGCTGAACAGGTCCGTGAGGACTTACGATCCATCTTCGGCCTGGGTTACTTCTCCGATGTCCAAGTCGATATCAAATCGACCCCTCAGGGCAAAGAGATCATCTTTATTGTGGTGGAAAAGCCTTCGATCAAAGAGGTGTTGGTCACCGGAAATCAAAAGGTGAAGCTGGAGGATATCAAGGAGAAGATGACACTCACACCCCGCTCCATCCTCAACCTCGAAAAGGTGAAGGAGAATTCAGAGCAGATTCGGAGACTTTATTTTTCAAAAGGTTATTACGGAGTCAACGTGGAACACAAGGTCGACTTCTTGGAGACCAATGAGGCCGTGGTCACCTTTACAATCGCAGAGGGTCCAAAGGGGCATATCAAAAAAATCATCTTCAAAGGGAATCAGAAGATTAAATCTTCACAGTTAAAGAAGGTGATCATGACGAAACAGAGGAATATCTTTTCCATCATTACCGGAAAGGGCATTCTCGATGAAGACATCCTTAAAAATGATCTCCAACTCCTAACCGCCTACTATTTCGATCAGGGTTATCTCGATGCAAAGGTCTCAGAACCCAAGATCGATCTTCATGATCCGAAACGGATTCGAATCGAGATTGAAATTGTGGAAGGACCTCGATACCATTTAGGGGATATCGACTTCAAAGGGGACATCCTCACCACCAAAGAGGATCTCTTCAAGACAATCAAGATTAAGCGGAACGATTTCTACAGCACCTCGGCGGTCCGAAAGGACGTCAATGCCATCACCGAAAAGTTTGCCAATCAAGGTTATGCCAATGTGGAGGTCTCCCCGGAAACCTCCGTCGATGCCAAGAATCTCTTAGTCCACCTCATCTTCGAGATTGAAAAGAAGAAGCGTGTCTCCTTTGAAAAGATTCAGATCGTCGGAAATACGAAGACCCGTGACAAAGTGATCCGCCGGGAGCTCCAGGTGGCCGAAGGAGAACTTTACAGCGCCACTGCGTTGAATAAGAGTCGGGACAGACTAAAAAGGACAGGGTTCTTCAAGGAAGTGGACTTCCCCACCAGTCGAGGGAGCACTGACGAAAAAATCAACCTCGATATCAAGGTGGAAGAGGCTCCAACGGGTGCCCTCAGTTTCGGAGTAGGGTATAGTTCAATAGATAAAGTGGTGGGGACTGCATCCATCTCAGATCGGAACCTCTTCGGTTTGGGTTACTATGGACTCCTGAAGTTCAGGTTGGGGTTCCAGACCAGAGATCTCAGGCTCAGTTTTACCGATCCCTACTTCCTGGGATATCCCTATGCTGCAGGCTTCGATCTCTATAACGAACGCCGGGAGTTCGACACCTATGCCTATAAAATTAGTGGAGGAGACATCCGTTTTGGAAAGGAACTGACTGAAAAGATCCGTGCCGATGCGATGTATAAACTGGAGAATATCAGTGTTTTTGATGTGAGTACAAATGCCTCTCGATATGTTAGGGAGCAGGAGGGGAAAGCGACAACCAGTGCCTTATCACTCGCTCTTTCGATGGATACCCGTGACGATTACTTTGTTCCTACTCGAGGGGCTCGACATAGCCTTACCATTCAGGATGCGGGAGGAATCTTAGGGGGTGACAACTACTTTGTGAAGGTGGTGGGAGAGACCAGCTGGTTCTTCCCCTTGCCTTTGAACACGGTGCTTAACCTTCGTGGAAAAGTTGGAATCGCCGAACCCTATGGGGGGAGGAAAATACCTATCTATGAAAAATTCTTTGTGGGAGGGCTATATACCTTAAGAGGTTTCGAATACGGCAAGGCTGGACCCATTGATGAAAACAAAGAGCCCCTCGGTGCAGAGAAGATGTGGACCTTCAACTCGGAACTGATCTTTCCTATTTCCCGTGAGATTGGACTGAGGGGGGCTCTATTCTGGGATATTGGGAAGGGCTTTGATAAGCTGAGTGACCTCACCCCATTGAAAATAGGGGTGGGGGTTGGAATCCGATGGCTCTCTCCATTTGGTCCTATCCATATCGATCTCGGGTTCAACCCCATTCCCAAAGCGGGGGAGAAAGGGAGAGTGTTCGACTTCACGGCAGGGACTGTTTATTAAAGCCCTCGGGCCGGTCTATTCTATCTGGTCCATTCTGTTTATCGGAGGATAGCAAAAAGGTAAAGGTCGTGATGAATCATTTTTGTAGAGAGGAGAAATGACGATGCATGGAAAAAGACTTGGGACGATCATCGGAATCATCATCTTGGTAGGATGGCTCGGAGCGGTGTTAGCCACAGATTTAAAGGTTGGTTTTGTCGATATCCAAAAGGCAGTCAATGAATGTAACGCAGGAAAGGAGGCCAAGAAGGCGATCACCAAGGAGGTGGAAAAATTTCAGCGTCTCATCGCGGATAAACAGAAAGAGCTTCAAACGATGAAAGAATCTCTGGATAAACAGAGCCCGATGCTGAACCCGGAAGCCAGAGCAACCAAGGAGAAAGAGTATCAAAGCAAGCTCCGGGAATTCCAGAGGTGGGGGGAGGATAGCCAAAACGAAATCAATCAGAAACGGGTAGAGATGGAGCGAAACATCTCCATAGGTCTCCAAAAAGTGATTCAAAAGGTAGGGGCGGATGAAGGCTATACCTTCATCTTGGAGAAGAACGAGAACATTGTCCTTTTCGCCTCCAAGGCCATCGATATCACTGACCGGGTACTTAAAGCCTTTGATGCCGGGAAGAAATAAGGTGAATCAATTTCAAATGTCAAAGCTCGCACGAAGTGATGAACCGAAGGTGAATCAATTTCAAATGAAACCAAAAATCCAAGAGAATAAAGTTTTGAAATTTAGTCATTTATCATTCCTTTGACATTTGAAATTTTGTATTTGGATTTAAAGGATTACCACCGCAATTTATGAGATGCCCAAAATAGGATAAAGAGATGAAAAAGAAGCTTGGTGAATTGGCCCAGTGGGTTGGAGGAAGGGTCGTCGGAGATCAAGAGGTAGAAATCTTTGGCGTCGCGGCGATCGAAGAGGCCCGAGTTGGGGAGATCACTTTCATCGCCAACCCTAAGTATCTTCCGAAGCTTGCCGAAACCAATGCCTCGGCCGTCATCGTCTCGACGGAGATCCCTCAGGCCAACAAACCTCTTCTCTGTGTGGCAAACCCTCAACTGGCCTTTACAAAGATCCTCAGCCTCTTTTTTCAAAAAACTTACCAACCGAAGGGGATCGATCCCAATACCTCGATCAGCCCCACTGCCCAGTTGGGCAAAGAGATGACCATCTATCCCTTTGTCTCTATCGGAGACCGTTGCCAGATAGGGGATCGGGTTACCCTTTATCCTGGGGTCTATGTGGGAGAAGATTCCTCCATTGATGAGGAATCGATCCTTTATCCCAATGTCTCCATCTATCCAGGGACAGTGATTGGGAAACGGGTGATCCTTCACAGTGGTGTGGTGGTGGGAAGCGATGGATTCGGATATGTGAAGGACGGAAGGAAGAATGTGAAGATCCTTCAAGTGGGAGGTGTTCAAATTGAGGATGATGTTGAGATCGGTGCCAACACCACGATCGATCGCGCCACACTGGGCAAGACCATTATCCGAAGAGGGGTCAAGATCGATAACCTCGTTCAGGTCGCTCATAATGTCGTGATCGGCGAGGATTCGATCATTGTCGCCCAGGTGGGGATTGCAGGGTCGACAAAGATCGGAAGCAATGTCACACTGGCTGGACAGGTAGGATTGCTGGACCACATCGAAATTGGAGATAATGTCATGGTGGGCGCTCAATCCGGAGTGCGTCATGACCTGGCCGGAAATAGCATCTACACAGGAACTCCTGCGATGCCCCACCGGCAGTTCCTCCGGGTGATCAATGTCTATCAGAAATTGCCGGAGATGAGGAAAACCCTTATCGACATCGAGAAGCGTTTAGAGAAAATTGAAGAAAGCATCTCTTTGAAGGGGAAGGAGAAGTAGATGATTGAGATCAAAGAGATCATGAACACATTGCCGCATGCCTACCCTTTCTTATTGGTGGATCGGATTATTGAGCTGGAGCCTGGAAAGCGGATCGTTGGGATTAAAAATGTGACCTACAACGAGCCATTTTTCCCAGGCCATTTTCCTGACCGGCCCATCATGCCGGGTGTACTCATTGTGGAGGCAATGGCCCAGACCGCCGGAGTCCTCGCTTTCAAATCGATGCCAGAGGAGAATCAGAAAAGACCGGTCTACTTTTTAGGGATGGACAATGTCCGGTTTCGAAAGCCGGTCATCCCTGGAGATCAGCTTCGTCTTGAATTGGAGGTCACTCGGCATCGCCAATCGATATGGGGATTTAAAGGAAAAGCCCTTGTCGATGGAAACTTGGTCGCCGAGGCAGACCTTCTTGCCATGTTAGGAGAAGGAGAATGATCCATCCTACTGTTATCATCGATCCAAAGGCCGAAATCGAAGAGGGGGTCGAAGTTGGCCCATATTCCGTGATCGAAAAGGGTGTCTTCATTGGAGAGGGAACGAAGATCGGGCCCCATGTGGTCATCAGAGAGGGAACTCACATTGGGAAACGATGTCAGATCTTTCAATTTGCCTCCATTGGGGAAGCTCCCCAAGCATTTTTTTACAGAGGAGAGAAGACCTCTCTCTTTATCGGCGATCAGAATATCATCCGGGAGTTTGTCACCCTTCATCGAGGCACGATCAAGGGAGGTGGGAAGACCGTCATAGGAAATGGCAATTTCTTTATGGCTTACTCCCATGTCGCACATGACTGTCAAATCGGAAATCAGGTCGTCCTGTCCAACGGAGCTACTTTAGCTGGACATATTTTGATCGAAGATGACGCCATCATCGGTGGACTCGCTGCCATCCACCAATTTTGCCAAGTAGGCACTCATGCTCTTATCAGCGGCCTCACTGGAGTTTCTTTAGACATCCCTCCTTACATGTTGGCTTCCGGAAGCCGGGCCAAACTCTTCGGGCTCAACACGGTTGGCCTCAAACGAGCCCATTTTTCAGAAGAGACCATGAAGGCATTGAAGAAGGCCTATCGTATCATTTTTCGCTCCGGTTTGACATTGGAGAAAGCGATGAAGAGGGTTGGAGAGGATGAGATTGTTCAAACGCCGGAGGTCCAGCATCTCCTCCAATTCATCCGGCATTCGAAGAGAGGGATCAGTCGGTAAATGGAGAGGATGAAGGTAGGTGTGGTTGGTGTTGGTTACTTTGGCCGATTCCATGCAGAAAAGTATGCCAAAATGGATGGGGTGGAATTGGTCGGTGTGGCGGATGTCGACCGATCTCGTTCCAGGGAAATCGCCAAAAAATATCAGACCCAATCCTTCTTCCATCATGCTGATCTTTTCGATAGAGTTCAAGCGGTCAGCATTGCAGTCCCCACACCCCTTCACTATTCCATCGCAAAAGATTTCCTCCTTCAGGGGATCGATGTCCTTATAGAAAAGCCCATTTCCAACACCCTTGAAGAGGCTGATGAACTGATCGGATTGGCAGAATCGAAGGGTTCGATCTTGCAGGTGGGCCATCTGGAACGATTCAACGGAGCCCTCTTCGCCTTGGAGGGGATTGTTCAAAATCCTTTTTTCATTGAATCCCATCGATTGAGCCCATTTTTAGGAAGGGCAACCGATGTGAATGTCGTCTTAGATTTGATGATCCATGATATCGATATTATCTTAAGCTTGGTGAACTCACAGGTAAAACAGTCCCAAGCTGTCGGCATTCCCGTCCTCACCCGCCATTTAGACATCGCCAATGCCAGAATCGAGTTCGAAAACGGGTGCTCAGCGAATTTGACGGTAAGCCGAGTCTCCAAGGAGAAGATTCGGAGAACCCGAATCTTTCAGTCCGATGGAACCGTCTCCATCGACTACCTCTCTCAAAAGGTCTCTTTCTCTAAAAAGGTGATCCATCCAGGAAGGGAAGAGATTCCTGAAATTGTAACGAAAGAGATTCCGGTCAAGAAGGTCGATCTTCTGGAGAATGAGATTCGCTCCTTTCTTCAGAGTGTGAGGGATCGGAAAAATGCTCGAGTCTCTGGATGGGATGGAAAGCGTGCATTGGAGGTGGCACTTCAGATTATCCAGAAAATTGATGAATTCAATGAAAAAAGGAAATAGTGGGACGATACAAGGGATGAAATTGAAGAAAATCTTGTTGGTCGCTGGGGAAGTTTCGGGAGACCTCCATGGTGCCCACCTGATGGAAGCCATCCAACGCATCGATCCAGAGGTCCAGTTTTTTGGTATGGGGGGAAAGGCTTTGGAGGAGAAAGGAATGAAGCTCCTCTATCACTCTCACTCCCTTTCCGTCGTAGGGATTACAGAAGTCCTCCTCAAACTTGGATCTATCCTAAAGGTCCTCCAAGGATTGAAGAATTTCCTTGATCGGGAAAGACCGGACCTAATCATCCTGATCGACTTTCCTGACTTCAACCTCCGATTGGCTAAAATTGCCCATAAAAAGGGTATTCCAGTCCTTTACTATATCAGTCCTCAGGTTTGGGCCTGGAGGCCTAAAAGGGTGAAGTTGATCGCTCGGTGGGTGAAGAAAATGGTCGTCCTCTTCCCTTTCGAGGTTCCCATCTATGAGGCGGCAGGTGTGGATGTGGAATGGGTTGGTCATCCCCTACTCGATATGGTCAAACCTACCCTTTCCAAAGAGGTGGCATTCCAACGATTCGGTCTCGATCCCAAATGTAGGATCATCGGCTTGCTCCCCGGAAGCCGAATGCATGAGGTCTCGAGGCTTCTCCCTCCCCTTCTGGCCTCGGCTCATCTCCTTCAAAGGGAGATTCCAGATCTTCAGTTCATCATCCCTCTCGCCCCTGGGATCCCCAAAACGACCTTATCACCCTTGATGAAGAATATTTCTGTACCAGTGAAGACAGTCGAGGGTTGGACTTATGATGTGATGAACATCTCTGAACTTTTAATCACTGCTTCAGGAACAGCGACCCTTGAGGGGGCAATTCTCGGAAAGCCAATGGTTATCATTTATAAAGTTTCGTTTCTCTCTTACTGGATTGGCAGGTTATTAATCCGGTTGGACCACATTGGCCTGGTCAATTTGGTGGCGGGAGAAGAGGTTTCTCCAGAACTGATCCAGAATGATGTCAATCCACAAAGGATTGTTGAGGAAGCCATTCGTATCTTAAGAGATCCAATCCTCTGCCGACGAATGACCGACTCGATGGCAAGGGTCTGTCAGAGCCTTGGAGAACCTGGAGCGGCCCAACGAGCTGCCCGCATTGTCACCTCCATGCTCCGGGCAGCGGAGGCATAAAATGAACCTCTATCGCAGGCTTCTCGAGCTGGTCAAACCGTATTGGACGAAGTTAGCATTCGCCATGGTCTGTATGGTTTTTGTCTCCTTCTTGACCGCGGCACAGGCATTTCTTGTTAAACCTGCCCTTGACGGTGTTTTTCTCAAGACGGAGCAGATCCCGCAATCTGTGAAGAATATCATTATACAACTCCATCTGGACGGTCTCCTCCTCAAGAAGGGTATGGAGATGCTTCTGATACTCCCCATTGTCATCATCCTTCTCTTTCTTTTTAAAGGAATTTTCGAATACGGCCAGGCTTACCTCATGAATTATGTTGGCCTGAGGATTGTGGCCGATATCAGGGAGAAACTCTACAACCATCTTCAGATCCTCTCCCTTTCCTTCTTTACAAAAACTCCCACCGGTATCCTCATCTCCCGGATCACGAACGATGTCAACCTCATTCAGGGATCGGTCTCCAATGCCATCACCGGCCTTCTGAAAGATGTTTTCACCGTCCTCGGACTGATTACCGTCGTCTTTTACCGAGACTGGAAACTGGGGATCATCGCTCTCCTGATCTTTCCATTATCCATCATTCCCATCAAGGAATTTGGAAAGAGGCTTCGAAAATTCAGCCGGAAGAGTCAACAGCGAATGGGTTCCATCACTACCTTCCTTCACGAAACCATCGCTGGAAATCGGATCGTCAAGGCCTTCAATATGGAAGAATACGAAAAACGCCGATTTGCAGAAGAGAACAACCGGTTCTTCAAAATCGTCCTCAAACGGGTAAAGATCAGGGCATTCTCTCATCCCCTGATGGAATTATTGGGAGGAATCGCAGTGGCCATCATCATCTGGGTGGGTGGCTACAGGGTCATCCGGGGAGAGTTAACACCGGGGGCCTTCTTCTCCTTTATGACGGCCCTTCTCATGCTCTATGCTCCGATCCGGGATTTGAATAAGGTAAACCTCGAGGTCCAGGAAGGCTTGGCTGCAGCCATACGAGTCTTTGAGCTCCTCGATACAGATCCAGAGATCGAGGATGAAGAAGGAGCTATTCCTCTTCCTCCCGTCTCAGAAGTAGTTAAGTTTCAAAATGTCTCCTTCAAATATGATGAGGAGATCGTGCTCAAGGACATTGCCCTTTATGTAAAGGTAGGAGAAGTGATCGCCTTGGTGGGAATGAGCGGGGCAGGCAAAACTTCCCTCGTCAATCTCTTGCCCCGGTTCTACGATGTGAACAAAGGTCAGATCCTCATCGACGGTCACGACATTCGAAAGGTCACGATCAAATCCCTGAGGGATCAGATGGCTCTGGTGACTCAACAGACGATTCTCTTCAATGATACGGCTCGAAATAATATTGCCTATGGCAGTCTGAAATGCTCTGATCAGGAGATTATCGAAGCAGCAAAAGCAGCCAATGCCCACGATTTCATCCAGAGGCTTCCTCAGGGATACGAGACCATCATCGGTGAACAGGGAGTTAAGCTTTCCGGCGGAGAACGTCAGCGCCTCTCTATTGCGAGAGCTCTTTTAAAGAATGCACCGATTCTGATATTAGACGAAGCGACCTCCTCTCTTGATTCCGATTCTGAGACTGAGGTCCAAAAGGCCCTGGAAGAGTTGATGAGAGGGAGAACGGTCTTCGTTATTGCCCATCGGCTTTCAACGATCCGAAATGCTCATCGAATCATTGTTCTCTCTGACGGTCAGATTGTTGAGCAAGGGACTCATGAGGAATTGATAGCACTCGGTGGTGAATATCGACGACTCTACGATCTTCAGTTCAAAGATGACGGGATGAGACCTTGGAAGGCAGACAAGGTAAAGAAGGTTTACTAATTTTAGATTGCAGATTGCGGAATGCGGAATTAAATTCCCTACCTGCGGCAGGCAGGCGAACTCCGCAATCCGAATTCCGAAATCCGCATTAAAAAAATGATGCTTAAAGCCTTCAGAAAGAGATTAGTGGCTTGGTTGGGACCATCGTTAGCCTACTGGGTCATCAAAATCTTGGGCCGCACCATGGGGTTTGAAGAGATCAATCCAGAGATCCCCCGATCTTTTTGGGAGAAGGAGATCTCTGCCATTGGGGCCGTCTGGCATGGAAGGCTTCTCATGATGCCCCTCGCTTATAAAGGGAAGAAATTGAGTTTTCTCGTCTCCCCTCACCGGGACGGCCAGGTGGTGGGTAAGGCTCTGGAACGTTTCGGCTTCCGTCCCATCTTGGGCTCCACGACTCGGAAAGGTTTTTCAGCGTTTAAAAAAATGATCAAGGCCCATCAAAATGGATTCGATATTGCCCTCACCCCCGATGGACCGAGGGGACCTCGCTATCAGGTACAAATCGGTGTGATTGAGTTGGCCAAACTGACAGGGAGACCCATTGTCCCATGCACTTTCAGTGCCTCGAAAAGAAAGATTTTTAAAACCTGGGATCATTTCCTCCTCCCCTATCCTTTCTCAAAAGGAGTCTTTATCTGGGGGGAACCCATCCATGTCGATCCCAATGGGGACCGAGCCTATCTCGAGGAGAGGAGGACCCTCTTAGAGACGCGTCTCAATGAGTTGACCGAAAGAGCAGACCACTACTTCGACTCAGGAAAAAACTAATACAAACCCATTAAATAATGTGTCATTGCGAGGAGTGAATCGACGAAGCAATCTCGTATTTGTGGAGTGAGATTGCCACGCCTGCGTGCCGAAACGCTGCACTTCGGCGTGCAGGCACGCTCCCGTTGGTCGCTCGCAATGACGATGTAAAGGGATTTAATGCGTTCATAATAATATCGAAACCGGTATCATGTGGAAATGCCTTTTCAACGAGAAGGGTGAAACGATCAATCGTTGGCAGGTCAGATAGGATTTATGACATGAAGATTTTCAGATTCAGCGGCCTTGAGCAAATTTAGATCGGAGGCAACGAATTTCACATCCTCCCGGGCAGTATGTTTTAACCACAACGCCGACGAAAGATGGACAGTGTCTGCACCCTTCAGTGGATATTTTTCAATCAATACCTTGATGGCCGGGAAAAGGTCATCATGGAATTCGATGATGAAAAAGTGTTTCCAGTCGCTTTCGAATTGGTCAATAACCGAGCGAAGGGGTTTCTGGACCAACTCGCCCGCACGGTGCTTCCTCATGAAAGCCGAAAGGATTTCGGGATAAGCCAATTTCGAGGTGACGATGGTCTCTTCCGAAAGTAGGATGGCGTTGACCGATTCAGATCCAACCTCTCTTAAGTATCTCTTTACCAGGGCGCTACTGTCGAAATAGATCATCTTCTGTCCTCTATGATTATTTCGGACCCCGGCCTCCCGCTCACCTGAATGCTTTTGAAGCTCCTCATTTTCCCCCGTTTTGCAGGAAGTTTTATCATCCCTCTTTTGGAAAGGGCCGCCAGCCGTTCTTCTTTCCCTGCATCTTCCTCAACATGATCGAGACTATGCAGGATCGCAATGGGTGAACCCCGATCCGTCACAATGATCCTGTCACCCCCCTTGGTGAGTTTCAAATAATGCGTCAGCTTATTTTTCAACTCTTTTACACCGACCATCTGCATGCTCTTCCACCTCCAGGTAGCTATTGTAGCTACTTCTTACCAAAATGTCAACCCTTCGGGCGGTTACAGACAGAGTAACGTCATAGTCGGTCTTGCCTTACTGAATTCATTCCAAGAATGAACCTAATCCAAAATCCCCCCTCACCCCCCTTTTTCAAAGGGGGGAATTTGAAGTCTCCCTTTGTAAAAGGGAGATTTAGAGGGATTTTGCCAAACGTGCTTTACCCGACTTTGACGGGACCCTGCGGTTACAGATACGGTCCAAAGAGGACTTGGATTTAGCGGATAGAATGAGGAAGTTATTAGAAGTCGTTCCCTAAATTGTAATATTCGAAACCCAGAGCTTCCTCTTGTATTTGTGAATATTGTGAGCAACGTCCCCTCGATTTTTCCATAGCGCCCCAATGATCTCAATGACCTCTATTGATTGTTGCCTCCTTTTGCGTTTTCCCGGCCTTTGCAAACCCATCCCGAAAGTGCTAAGATAATCTGACTAGACTGACTAAATTAAGGAGGGTTTCATGGGCATGTGGCAGCTTCAGGAGGCAAAGGCCCGCCTGAGCGAGGTTATCAAGAAGGCGGCGAAGGAAGGCCCGCAGAAGATCACTGTTCACGGGGAACCGACGGCTGTTGTGATTTCGAGCGAGGAGTACGAACGGCTCAAGCACCCCAAAGGCAGTTTCGTCGAATTCATGCGCTGCTCACCGCTTTACGGCTTGGAGCTTGACCTGAGGCGTGAGCAAACCCTCACGCGCGAGGCGAAGGTTTCATGAGTTATCTGCTCGATACCAATATCGTATCCGAGACGATCCGTCGCAACCCGAATAAGGCGGTAATCGCATTGCTCGACCGGCTTCCCGGTGAGGCGCTCTTTGTGAGCGTCCTGACACTTGGTGAAATTCGTAAAGGCATCGAGGCGCTCACCGACAGAAAGCGGCGGGAGAAGTTGCGCCTCTGGCTGGAGCACGAGCTTCCGGCATGGTTCGAGGGTCGGGTGCTTCCGGTTGACCTTGCCGTGGCCGACCGCTGGGGCCGGCTGCTTGCAGAGGTGGGCCGGCCGGTCCCCGCCATCGACAGCCTTCTTGCGGCGACTGCGTTGCATCATGAGTTGCGGCTGGTGACGCGGAATGCCGGTGATTTCGGTTATCCGGGTCTTGAAGTGATCAACCCCTTCGACTAAGCGCTGAATTCCCGGGACTGTCCTTTTCCCCTCCCGCCACGACGCTGGTCGTATGCGCGGGTTCCGGGTTCCAGCCCGTCACGTCGGGAGGTAGCGGCAAACAAAATACTTTCTGCCCCCTGAGGGACTGAGCGAACGGATAAAACGTGACATTACGGCATTAGGTTCAGCAGCGAAGCGGTTACAGATAAGGTTTAAAGAGGACTTGAATTTAGCGGAGAGAATGAGGAGGTCAATAGAATCCGTTCCCTAAATTGCAATCTTGCAAGTCCAGAGCTATTGACCTACTGCATCCGTTAAGTTGCATTCTCCCTTACGTCCCCTCTTTCCTCGTACATCTTTTGGGGTATGGGAAAAATGGATTTTTGTTGACATGATAAATAAAAACTGATATTTAAAATATCATGTATAAAAGAATAATAGATTTTTCCCTTCCTCCCGAAACGAGCTTCTTTTTGTGGGGACCCCGCCAAACAGGAAAGAGTACTTTGCTCCGCGAGAGGTTTCCCTCTGCAAGGCGATATGACCTTCTCCTTTCCGAAGAATATCGGCGTTTGGTACATCACCCATCCATCATTCGTGAGGAGTGTTTGGCTCTTCAGAAACGTGGTGAATTGAAGAATCAGCCAATCATTGTGGACGAAGTTCAAAAGGTCCCCGATCTTCTGGATGAGATCCACTGGTTAATTGAGAACAAGAGGCTCAGATTTATTCTCTGTGGGTCAAGCGCCCGAAAATTAAAACGAGGACATGGTAATCTTCTTGGGGGAAGGGCGGTTCGTTATGAACTTTACCCTCTCGTTTTCCCGGAAGTCCCTGATTTTTCCCTGGAAACGGCCCTGAATGACGGACTCTTACCGACACACTATGGCAGCCCCATTTCACGAAAGCGACTCGAAGCTTATGTGGGGGATTATTTGAAAGAGGAAATCACCGCGGAGGCGGTTACGCGGAACATCCCCGGCTTCAGTCGTTTCTTGGAGATCGCTGCTTTGGGCAATGGAGATATCATCCAGTTTAGCAATATCGCGCGGGAATGTGCCGTCAGTTCCCCTACGGTTAAATCTTACTATCAGATTTTAGAAGACACCCTCATCGGTAGATTTGTCCCGGCATTTCAGAAACGTCCTAAACGCCGTGTGATTCTTGCCCCCCGTTTCTATTTCTTTGATGTTGGTGTGGTCGGTTTCCTTACCCGGCGTGGGCGAGTCGAGCGAGGTTCCGAACTTTTCGGAAGAGCTTTTGAGCATTTCCTTTTTATGGAGCTATCCGCCCATGCCAGTTACTCGGGACTGCGCTATCCGATTTCCTACTGGCGGACTGCATCCCAAATAGAGGTGGATTTTATTCTCGGGGATCACGAGATTGCTCTTGAACTCAAAGGAACAGCATCTGCCCAACCGCATCATCTCCGGGGACTTATTGCTTTTGGTGATGAATACAAGACCCGCCGTCGAATTCTGGTAACCTGTGACCCTAAACCGCGACTATTTGAAAACAAGATTGAAATTCTTCCCTGGAAAGTATTTCTTGAAGATCTTTGGGCTGGCAAGATCATCCGCTAAATGCCTGTTCGAGACTCGTTCAGCCACCGAACTCGAATCCTCCCCCTCTTCCCAGAAAAGAGAACTCAGATGAGGCGCTTCAGGATATCGAGATGGGTAAGAATGGCCTAAACAAGGTGATGCTGATCGGGAATATCGGCAGAGATCCCGAACAGAAGTTTCTGCAAAATGGAAGGTCATTTTTTACTTTAAAATTCTCATATGCATCTGAACGAGTTCAGCCCTACTTAGATCGTGTCATCTAAACTTCAAAAGCGCATGCCCAAATTTCTCGGTAACGGCTATGGCAGGTCATCAGCAATGACAATGCAAATCAGACGACGAAGATCAATCAATTCCCCTCTCCCGCTGGCGGGAGAGGGTTGGGGTGAGGGTGGAATCTAAATATACCCCACTCACCTTCATCCGCGTTTTCCGGGATTAGGCATCAGGCTCTTCCCAAATAAGGTCCAAAAAAAACCGGGGTTTAGCAGAGAGAATGAGGAAGTTATTAGAAGCCGTTCCCTAAATTGCATTATTGCAAGCCTAACTCCAAGCTTCCTAAACAACTCAACCGATACCAGTATCACTAACACCAATTGTCGGTCTGAGGCTGGGGAAGTTGGCAGGTCTTGAGCATCCGTACATACTCGTCGAACCCGTGTTCTCCACCGCTCTTCTCCAATCTTTCTATCTCTGGAACGACCTGATCCAGGACATTCCGATCAGTGACAACGCTTAATGGATAGCGATTGTAACCAGCATAGTGGAGTAAAGTATAGACCTGTCTCTGTCTCTTTGTCATGGACAGATAGGCATCGAGTTCTTTCAGCATAGACTCTCTCTTCTCATCTAAGAAGCCATCCACTTGCATGAGGAGGTTCAGACTGAAATCGTTACACGAGAAATAGCTATGCATGCTGTCGAGGTGATTAACGAGAAGGCGTATTTCAACAACGATTTCGTCGTCCGTCAGAGGCACGAACGTCCCTTCCATGACCATCTTCTGCATAGGCGACTGGGGATGCA